>Ga0335078_10012600_pt1 | contig 12533 bp, 11 predicted proteins | sample Lox_Sample_32_FD_206711 | JGI IMG/M metagenome (GOLD analysis project Ga0335078, IMG submission 206711) | Soil microbial communities from Loxahatchee National Wildlife Refuge, Florida, United States - Lox_Sample_3.2 | ecosystem: Environmental > Terrestrial > Soil > Wetlands | place: USA... | reverse complement strand
TCCGCTGACGCAGGTGGCTCATTCGATGCCAGCCGTCGCTCTCACCGACGCGTACCGCGGGCCGGGCCTTGGGGTGGATTGGGAAGCCCACGGACGGCGTAGCGCGTTCATAGGCACGTTCCAACAATAAGCGCTGGCATTTTGCCGATTACTTGAGCGGCGGTATTCCGTGATATGATCAGCGGCGCTTTTTGTCCGCCTGCCCAAAGGCGGCGAGGTTCTATGTCCGCAGCCGGCCGCAAATTCCTCCCCGTCCTGGGTTCCCTTCTGGTCCTTTCGGCGTTCTCATCTGCGCAGTTCGAAACGCGGAGCAACACCTCGATTCCATCTGACCCGCTCGGATTTGCGGTAGCTGATTTCAATCACGATGGCAAACTCGACGTTGCCACCGGTACAGTTACTGGGGCCGTGGCGATACTCCTCGGGCGCGGTGACGGAACCTTTCGGGCCCCGACCTATTACGAGCTAAACACCGCCAACGACGTGGCTGCCGGCGATTTCAACGGTGACGGAAATATTGATCTCGCAGTAGCGGACCGTCTCGGCGACAACATTAGCATCATGCTTGGAAATGGGGATGGAACATTTCAGTCCCCGGCACAGTTCCCAGTAAACTCTCAGCCCACCTACCTGTCGGTCGGCGACTTGAATAACGATGGCAATCTCGATGTGGTTGTCTGCAATTCGCCGTATGCTAGCGTGCTCTTGGGCAACGGCGACGGAACGCTACAGGCTCCCCAAGACAACAATATCTCCTTTTGTTCAGCACCTATCGGGTCTCTCGCCGTTGGCAAGTTCAACAACGACGGAAACCTTGACGTAGTCTTCGTTGGATACGATGCAGGCGTCCTGCTTGGCAATGGCGACGGGACATTTCAGCCTGTGATTTCGTACTCGGCGGGAACTGCCCCAGTATCCGTAACGGTCGCCGACTTCAACCAGGACGGCAATTCCGACTTCGCTGTTGCGGACGCTTATGGCGGTAGAATTTGGATGTTTCTAGGCAATGGAAAGGGAACATTTCAACCGGGAACAAACTATGAGGCAAGTTTTCCGGCTGCGGTTTATGCCGCAGACCTGAATGCGGACGGAATTCCGGACTTGGTCTTTCTCACTCAAGTTCAGAATTCGCCACTTCAGCAGATCACCGTCGTGTTGGGTAAGGGCGACGGTACCTTTGAACCCGCGACTACTTATCAAACGGTTAAGTCGGCCGTTTCCATTTCGGTTGGAGATTTTAACAACGATCGCAATAATGACATCGTTTATTCGGACGAGGTAGGCCCTGTTGTCGGTGTGCTCCTAAATACCGGCGCCGTCAGCTTCTCACCGACCACTCCACTAGACTTCGGGACGCAGTTCCTAAACGTCACCAGTAAGGCACTTAATGTAACGCTTACCAATACTGGAGTTTCCAGCCTCTCGATTAGCGGTACGCGAATTACCGGACCGTTTCGATTGGGAAGCCAAACAACCTGTGGCAGCAGCGTGGCGGCCGGTGAAAATTGCACTCTATCCGTTCAATTCCGTCCGAGCGCAATCGGAACTGCCAATGGCCTGCTGACACTCTCAGACAGTGCTTCCAGCAAGGCACAAGTCATCGAGCTGACAGGGGTCGGCACGATTGTTAAGGTTCAACCAGGTAAGCTCAACTTCGGCACGCTGAAGGTTGGCACGCGAAGCGCCCCTCAGACGGTAACTGTCACCAATGTTGGCAGCACGGCACTAAACATCAGCAGCATTACATTTACTGGCAGTGATCACACGGAGTACTCGGATACGAACACTTGCGGGAAACAGCTTGGCCCAGGAGCGAATTGCACAATCAGCGTGACCTTCGCCCCGTTACTGAAAGGCACCCGGGTCGCCATGCTCCAGATCACCGACGACGGTGGCGCGAGTCCGCAAATCGTGCAACTCAGTGGCATTGGAGATTGATAACTCTGGCCGAAGACTTATCCCGGCCTTGCGACTAAAAATCCCCATTTGACCTTCTTCGCCTCCCCCGTGCAGGATGGAGGCGATGCGAAGCCTCATCGTCGCTGCTTTGCTGTTGCTGACGGTCTCGATCTGCTCGGCTCAGAGCGGAAAAATCGAATCGGCCGGGGCGCCTGAATCCAGCGTCCCTGACAAATTGAAAGCGTCCTTGGACAGCACCGGATCCCGCGCCATCCTGGATGACGGTAGCGTGGCCTGCGAGATCTGGATGCGGAAGTCGGTTCCCGCTCAGTCCGGAAAAGGCGCCGACGATGTTCTCTACCCCGAACTCGCCGAATCGACATTGGTCGGAGTGATCTCGTTTCCGAAGGCGACAACCGACTACCGAGGCCAGGCCATCGCCGCTGGTTCGTACACCTTGCGGTATGAACTGATCCCAAATGACGGGAATCATCTCGGCGTCTCGCCGAATCGCGATTTTCTGCTGCTGGTTCCGGTGGCGTCCGACCCCGATCCAGAGGCAATGTTCAAATTCGAGGAACTGGTCGGCCTCAGCCGCAAAGCGACCAGCACGCGCCATCCCGGTCCATTGAGTATGGTGCAGGCTCCGGCAGGAACGGCTGCGGAGCTCCACAAAGATGACGAAGATCACTGGGTGTTTTCGACTGCGATCAAATTGTCGAACGGAAAAGACTTGCCGATCGCCTGGATCGTGAAAGGGACAGCCCCGCAATAGGCCTAGCGGAATTTCAGCATCAGGGCTAGCACAGTCATGAGAATCATCAAGACCGTGCCGATTGTGTAGAAGTGCTCTTGCAGCCAGCTCTGCTTGCCTTCTCGGGCCAACTGCGATAAAAACGCCGGACTGACTCCGTTGTCCGGTGCGATTTCCTGGGTCTGCTCGCAATCGACACAGAGCGCTCTTCCATCTGAAACCGGAAACCCGCATGCCGAACAGACCTGAACTTTTGACTGCGTGGTTGGAGCTTCGCCTGTCTCAGCCGCTTTTTCGGAGATCTTCGGTGGAGCGGGCGCTGCTGGAACTGCCGCGACTGGCTCCTGCGAAATTATCGGTGACGGTGCTGCGGGTGATTCCGCAATGGGTTTGGGATCGGCAATTTCTGCGATTTCATCAAATGCACGCTTTGCCGCATTCGAATGATCCAGCGCGATCAAAACCATTCCTGCCAGGCGCTCCAGATGCTCGGCATGCGTGTCGTCGAAGGCTTGCTTCCGGTCGGAGAGCAACTCGAACAGGCCGACGGCTTCTTCTTCTCGCAGCAGCGGCATCACCATCATCGACTTGATGGCGAGAGCTTCATACTTAGTCCCGTCGGAGCGCGAGCCGTTGCGCGTATCGTTGCAACAGACAATCTGTTTCTTTTCCAGACATTTGCTAATCAGGGCTGGATCGGTTCGTAGCTCGGACCCGGCTTCGGTTGCCATGGCGCCAGCGCTTGCACGGCTGTGGAAAGGGCCAGTATCTGCGAGCCCGATGGTTGCAGCCGACGCGTGTGTGAGAGACTGCGCACGATTGGCCAGAAGTTGCAGTGTCAATTCCAGTTCGCGCTTTGCGGATTCAGCGGCTTCGGCCAGCAAGGGAGATGCATCGGGTGGAGACTCTTTCTCCCGCGCCAATGCCACCGCTGCGCCTGCCGAGATTCCCTGCTCCGAACTGAGATAGGGATACATAAGATTTCTGGCGATACAGAAATCTTATCCCGCAGGCTGGGGGAACCGACCCGGCGGAAGGCAAAAGAAGGTTACTAAAGATTAGTTTTCGGAACGGTTTCAACTCGGTACTGGAGACTCGGTTCTACCTCTTCTCCGGCAGATATTTCTTCTCGATGGAAGCCACGACCACATAATTGGGATCAACCATCTCGTTGAGATGAATCTTGGCGACCTTCGATAGTAGTTCGTAGGCATCGAGGTCCGACAATCCGTAATCCTGGTGGATCCACTGCACGAGCTCGGTAAAAGCGATGCGTACACAATCATCCAGCGGACGGTACGCACCGACCGTCATGATGGCATCATCGTTCTCGAATCTTGGCCAGTTAATCTTCCGGCCTTTAATAATGTTGACCTGCACCTTGGCCCGTAACGGAACCTCGATTGCGCTCCCGGCCACTTCGCCGTCTCCCATCGCGGCATGGCCGTCGCCCATATACAAGAGCGCGCCGGGAACATTCACTGGAAAATACACGGTGTTTCCGACGCTCACTTCGGGAGAATCCATATTTCCACCGAACTCCGCCGGGACGACCGAACTACGGGCCTCGCCTCCCGAAGGCGCCACGCCAATGCATCCGAAAAACGGATGAACCGGGATCTTGGTCGTGAACTTCGAATCGAGCGCCTGAAACGTTGCTGTATTGGTGGCGTGGTCGATGGGATAAAACCAGATTTTCTCCGGCAACGGAGGCCCCAGCATCGGCGTGTAGTTTGTTGGGTTGATCGCACCGAACCCAGGACCAAACGCACCCAGTCCCTGGTCGCTATCGACATCCAGCTGGAGAATCTTGACCGCCAGTGTGTCGCCCGGTTCAGCGCCTTCCACGTAGAAAGGCCCGGTGAGCGGATTGTCGCCTTTGATCATGCTCAGGGTGTCGCCAGGTTTTTTGATGGCGTTTCCGAAACAATCCAGCGTGTTGGTATCGAGGATGTCTCCCGGCTTCAATCGCGCCACCGGCGGCACCGACGCGTACACATATTTCACGTTGTTGATCGTCGCCTGATACTTCACCGTGCTTTGTGCGGCAGCACATGTGACCAGGCCGCCGAACAACACCAGATACGCTATAGGTCTGATTTTCATTTTTATGAGTTTCATCCGATCCATGCCAGCCAGCCCCATCCGATCAACAAGGTCGCGGCCGTGATCGGCAGGCCAACCTTGAAGTATTCTCCGAAGCCGATGTCGACGTCCGGCCTCGCGCTTTCAACCACAATAATATTCGCCACGCTGCCGGTAATCGTCAGATTCCCGGCGAGGGTCGCCGCCATTGCCAACGCCAGCCATGCTATGTGAGGGTTGCTAAATCCGGGGATCAGGGACTTCAGAAGCATCACAGCCGGCACATTGCTGACCAGGTTGCTGAGCACTGCAACCGTCGTAATGAATGCGGGCAATTTCTGGATGTTCCAGTGCTCGGCGATGTGCAGCATCTTGCCAACGATCCCGGCATTCTCCGCTCCGCCTACGATCACGAACAGCCCGACAAAGAACACGAGCAGACCCCAGTCGACTTCCTGATAGAGCTTCCTCGGTTCCAGTGTTCTCGTGATCAGCAGCGCCGCGGCACCGAGCGCCGCCATCATCGCGGGAGGTACACCTGCAAAGAATCCGATGACCACGACGCTCACAACGATCAGCGGCTTCGTCAGGTGGGATAGGTCCAGTTGTGGAAGCGGAATCTTCTCTTCCGATGTCGCGGGACGCTGTTCGTGGCGTATATGCAAAAAGTGCAGGATTCCCCAATCAATAAACAAGCCGACCAGGGCTACCGGTCCGAGATGAAAGAGAAAATCGCGGTACGATATCCTCGAGAACGATCCGATCAGCATGTTTTGCGGATTGCCCGTGATGGTCGACACGCTGCCGATGTTCGAAGCCGTCGCCACGGCCAGCAAATACGGCACCGGATTGAGCTTCATCCTGCGTGTGATGCTCAGAACAAACGGCACCATGACGAGACACACGATGTCATTTACGAAGACCGCCGAGAGAATCCCCGAGGTGAAAATCACAGCAGGCAATAGTTGTGAGGGAGAAAGCCTGCGCAGAACCAGCTCCGCATTCCACTCGAAGAAGCCGACCAGGTGCAGGTTTCCCACGATCAGCATCATGGAAAAGAGCAGAACCAAAGTTGGGAAATCGATGAACCGCAGCGCGTCGTCGGCACGCACCACCCGCGTCGCAACCATCGCAACGGCACCGACGATTGCGGCTCCGGGACGATCGATTTTCAGGCCGGGAAACTTCCCGATGGCAAAGACCAGATAACTGGCGACAAAGATTATGTAAGCAGCCGCAAGCTGGGCCTCCGGCAGCGCCGTAGCAGGGAAGTGCATGTGTCGAGCAGCATATCAGGGTCAACCAGTCCCTGCAGAAGCGAGCACGGCACGCAGAATCAATCGCCCGAGGCTTCGAACCCTCTCCCAAAGGTGCCAGGCTTGGCAACTTTTACAAGCTTCACTTGACTCCGTCGCGAACTCACGAGAATCACACCTCCGACGATCACGACCGTAGCAAGGACAACTCGAATTCCAAGCGCTTCTCCGGCGATGGCCCATCCCAGCAAGACCGCGATGGCGGGATTCACGTAAGCATAGGTAGAAAGCATGGAAGGCGAACTGACGGAAACGAGCCAGGTATAAACCGTGAACGCCACGATCGATCCAAAGACAATCAGGTAGGCCAACGAAAAAATCGAAAGCGCGGTCACTTGATGGAGGTGAATTCGTTCGCCTGCGAAACCTCCAAACCCAAGCAGCAGCACTCCGCCGCAGATCATCTGCATGGCGGCAGACATCAACTTAGAAGTGGGCAGGTTCACGCGTCGCACGTAAGCGGTTCCAACCGCCCAAAGCAGTGCGCTGGCCAAGGCTGCGCCGGCTGCGAGCAGATTGAGGCGCTGAGCGAGCAAATCCGGACCAATCAAGAGAGCCACTCCGGCGAAACCCAGGAGGATCCCCGCCCATCGCTTCGGGCCCAAGCGGCGCTCGGTTCTATCTACGCGCGCAATCATCACTGTCCACAACGGCAACGTGGCACAGAGCAGCGCGGCGAGCCCGGATGGAATCTTCTGCTCTCCCCACGCCAGCAGGCCATGGCCGCCGAGGAAGAGCAGCACTCCGGCAATCCCAGCCCACAGCCATTGCTTCGGCTCGGGCCAAGCGACGCCTTTGGCTCTCGCCCAGAGAAATACAATCACTCCGGCCGTCACGTGGCGTATGCCCATCATGAGAAACGGTGGAATGCTCTCGACGGCATAGCGGATTCCGAGGTACGTCGATCCCCAGATCAGGTAGATCGCGCCAAAGCCGAGAACAAGGTGCATCAGCGGAACCCGGTGCTCGCGCGCGTGAACCGCTACTTTGGGCGGACCGCCAATCTCAACATTGCCGCTTCGTAATAACGCCAGAATTTGCTCAGGTTCATCGCGGAACATGGCTCACCTCACCATCAAACTACGTTTTCATGGTTACAACGATATCGTCTGCAATTTAACCTGTCAAGATGTTTTTAGTGGTTATATAATTAAGACAGACATGCAGGCGAGCCAGGCAAAAACACCGTTCGAGTACACGGGCGGAAATCTCTGTCTGGATTTCGCGAATACGATCGACAACCGCACCAGCGATCACGCGCAGGATCTGCTGACGGACTACTCCCGCCTGCTTCAGTGGGCAGAGGAATCCGGCGCACTCGGCAAGAAAACCGTTGAGCAGCTAAAAACGGCAGTTCGCGGTGCAAGCTCTACGACACAGTCTACGGTTCGAGCGGCGGTCCAGCTTCGCGATGCGATTTATGAAGTGTTCTCGGCTGTCGCCCAGGAACACGCAATTCCGAGTGATGCCTTAGCTGTGGTGAATAAGGTGGCCCAGCGTGCATCGCAACATGCCCAGGTAGTTCGCACCAACGGCCATTTCGCTTGGGATTGGATCTCGCCGGAAGAGAGTTTGGATTCGATGCTGTGGCCGGTAGCGCGCGCCGCCGCGGAGTTGCTTACATCCGAGGAAATCGACCTCGTGAGACAGTGCGCTTCAGAAACCTGCGCCTGGCTATTTATCGATCGCACCAAAAACCATCGGCGCCGATGGTGCGATATGAAGACTTGCGGGAATCGCGACAAGGCTCGCCGCTACTATCACCGGCAAAAAGAAGGATGATCAGAGAAAGAGGCTACTGTTTCTCGTCCTGGTGCTTGAGAAACTCCAGAAACATGCGCTCCAGAGGTTTGTCGTAGCCCATCATGACGTGGCGAATGGTGTGGCCACTCACAAAATGACAAACTTCCTCGGCGAGGTTCTTGGCGTGATCGCCGGCGCGTTCGAGCGATTGCGTCATGAAGATCACCTGCAAGCTCGCCTGGCGCGCCTGTCCCTCGGGATTTTCGATGTGGCGCAGGAAGATCAGATTGCGCAGGCGATCCATCTCGGCATCAGCTCGTAGAACGTCGACCGCCTTCTTCACGTCGCGTGCAGAAAAAGAGGCTCCCACATCGGACAACATCTTTTCGAGCACCGTTGCCATGTGGGTGAGGTCTCGAGTGTCCTGCGGATCCAGGCGTCCGTTGGCAGCCTGGGCGCTGCTGGCAAAGCTGAGCAACAGGTCTCCAATACGCTCGAGGCCGATCATGAACTTCATGCAGGCCAGCAGTTCCCGCGCTTCCGGCTCGGTGACGCGTGTTATTGCAAGGGTGACTTCGTCGTCAATCTGCTGATCGAGTGCGTCGAGCTGTTTTTCCCGTTCGCGGAGGCTGTTCAGCAATGGCGCCGATCCGGTAGCAATTCCTTCGGCGGCAGCCGCAGCCGCTTCTTTAGCAACGCGGCACGCGTCGATCGTGCGATCGACCAGATGCGAATAGGCGCGCTCCGGGCTTGGGATGTTCGCTGCAGCGCCACTCATATCCGTCTCACACTCCACCGTGGTAATCGGCAATGCCGGCTTTCGCTCGCGCCTCTTGCCATTGGTGAGCACAACTTCAGCATAACCCGGTTCTCTTGCACGCTTGTTAAAAGCCCGTAAATTTCGAGCGCTCCAATCACTGAGCTTGCATCTGCGCCATCTTGGCCGCAGTGGGCAAACTGAATACAAACTCCGAACCGTGATTCAGCTCGCTTTCAGCCCGAATTGCCCCACCATGAGCAAGAACGATGTGCTTCGCGATGGCTAATCCGAGCCCGGTGCCGCCCGACTCACGCGAACGGGCCTTATCTACACGATAGAACCGCTCAAAGAGCCTTGGCAAATGTTCCGACGAAATTCCCGGTCCGAAATCACGGACGAAAAATTCGATGCCACGGTCGGTTGGCCGCGCACCCAGAATCAGCCGCTTGCCCGAACCGGCATATTTCAGCGCGTTCTCGATCAGGTTCGAGAAAACCTGGTGAATGGCTTCTCGATCCGCGCTGACGGCCTCCTCGGGAGGGTCCTCCACAATTAGTTCAATATCCTGCGCCCTTGCCACCTCGCGGAAGCTTTCGACGGCATCGCGCAGAAGCTCGGCTGGGGCGACCGGTTCCACTTCAAAGCGGTGTTCGCCCGATTCCACCCGAGCCAGAGTCAGCAGATCCTCGGTTAACCGCGACATTCGGCCTGCGTTCTTGCGGATGATTTCCAGAAATTCCCGGGCGTGATTTTCGGAGGAGCCGTCGAGTAACGTTTCGGCGTAGCCCTGGATGGAAGTCAGCGGCGTGCGCAACTCGTGCGAAACGTTGGCGATAAAATCGCGGCGGGTCTTCTCCATGCGCTCGGTTTCGGTCAGATCGCGCACAACCGCGACTGCTCCGCCGCCCGGCATCGGCGCGGCTGTAACGTCATAGATTCGTCCCGGCACAATCGACGTGGCTCGTGCGGTAAGGACGGTTCTGGTTTCGTTAGCACCACGAATTGCGCGCAGAAAATCGGGATCGCGAACCGATTCCACGACTGGTGCTCGCAATCGAGTGCGCTGCGGCACCAGGCTATCCATTCTATGATTGGCCCATTGCACGCGGTTATCACGCGAGATCGCGATTACCGCGTCATCCATACTGTTGAGAAGAGTTTCCAGCTGCTGACGGCTGGTTTGTAATGCCGCAAAGTCCTGCTCGAGTTGGCGGGCGGTGCGATCAAGGGTCGCAGCCAACAATCCAATTTCATCGCCGGACGAGTCCGAAAGATTGGCGTTGAGATCTCCGCCCGCAACCCGTTCCGAGAATTCGATGATCCGCTGCAGGCGTTTTGCAATCCTCATGGCGGCAAAGCCAGAAAACAAGACCGCGAGCAGCAGAGCAATTCCGGCACTAATTAGAATCGCGTTTTCCGCTTGCCATCCATGCCCAACAAAAAAAGCCGCCGCCGCGAGGAATGCCACAATGAGCATTCCGAGTGCGGTCAGCAGCTTCAGAAAAATCCGCTGGGTCACTTCGCAGCCTCAAAACGATAGCCGGCGCCGCGGACGGTCTTCAAATATCGCGGATTCTCCGGGTCAGGCTCAATCTTTTCACGAATCCGCCGGACATAGACATCAACCGAACGTGGCGTAACGTACGCAGTATCGCGCCAAACGGAATCCAGGAGTTGGTCCCGGGTAAAAACTCGTCCTAAATGCCGGGCAAAGTAGTCGAGCAGACGAAACTCGGTTGCGGTGGTGGTGACCCGGCTTCCGCGTACCGTCAGCGTCATGGCACTGGGATCGATTTCGATTTCGCCGACTCGAATCGGAGATTGCGAGAGCGGCCGCTCGAAGCGCCGCAGAACGGCTTTGACCCGCGCCACCAATTCGCGCGGGCTGAAGGGCTTGGCGATGTAGTCATCGGCGCCGAGTTCGAGTCCCAGGATGCGGTCCGCCTCCCCGCTCTTGGCCGTCAGAAAAATGACGGGGATGGAGACAAGGGACGGCATCTGCCGAATCTGGCGACATAGCTCCAAGCCGTCTTTACCCGGAACCATGATATCCAGAATAAACAGACCGGGACGTTGCCGTTCGGCTTCAGCTACGACCGTGTGACCGGTCGGAAACAGCTTCACCGCAAAGCCCGCAGCTTCAAGGTGATGCCGCACCAGGCGGGAAATATCCGGATCGTCTTCGACCACAAAGATACTGGCTTTCACACGGGTATTTTAGCTGCAGCTTTGGATTTACGCTCCTTTTGTAACCTGATTGAAACAATTGTGTTTTCTATTCGTAGACCTCCCGTTGTGAATGTGGGCTATATTCCGCATGGCTAACGCCAGCTATTAATGAGCCACGGTCATGGCGAAAAAGTCATCCTGCGGATCGCCGGGATACAAGAGTTGATTGGTCACGATGGTCAGGCTGCCCGTTGCCGGATCGACCTTGAACGAATTGGTGGCTCCCTGGCATTCATCGAAAATACAGACCGGTATGTTGAGATCGCCGACATAGACATACTTTCCCGACGGGTCAGCAACAATGTTTGCGGGAGCGTTCAACTCGGATTGGCCCGAAGTGGCCATCTGCGTCAGCCCACCGGTCGACGGATCGATCCGGAACGTGGTGACAACATCGGTCGTGTTCGCTCCATAGAAATCCGTGTTGGTGGTGTAGAGAAACCGGTTCACAAGGTCCAGCGCCATTGCCACTTGTAGTGGATTTTGAAACGGCGATCCGGGAACCTCGGTGAGCTCTCCGGTTTGCTCATTGATCTGATATCCGGAGATGGTGTTGTCATTCTTCATCGAATACAGAGATTTGCCTGCATCCTGCAGCATCAGCACGGAAGGCGAGGCGATAGGCGAGTTCGGAACAGGTGTAACTGTGCCAGCGGTTGCATTGAATGCATAACTCGCGAGTTCATTCGACAATCCAGCATAGACGTACTTTTCGGACAAATCGCAGACCCCCACGCTGGTGCCGACGGCAACAGCATTGGGTATTTGGACGCGATCGGTTTCCGAGATGGCCCCGGTCGTGCGATTGAACCGGAAAACCGAGAGAAACATGTTGGAGTTCACGTCGGTTCCGATGGTGAAAATGAATTGACCCTTGGCATCAGGAAACGCCGAGGCGTAAACGTCGGCCGGATCTTCCTTAAAGGGAGAGCCCGCCACGGGAGTGAGAGATCCGTTTGCCTGGTTGATCGTGTAGACGTCGAGAGCCGGGCCGGCTATGTAATCTTGAGCATAGGCAAACTGGTTGGTAGCATCCACGAACGTTGCCGCATTGGTTCCCAGGTGCGTGACAAATTTCAGTTGACCGGTTGAGGCCATGATTCCGAGTTCGTAGGTACCCGCAACGTAAAGAAATTTTCCCGGCGGTGGGATTCTGGAGCTGAGTGAGTCTGTCTGCGACAAAGCTGGGATCGTTAATAACAATGTAAGACAAAGCATTAGGCAACAAGTGCGAGAAACCTTATAAGCGCGTACCAACAACATGACTTCGTACTCCTTCAATCCAAGGTGGCTTGCATTTGCGTATTGGAGGGCAGAACTGCTGGACGCGGTTGGCCTGCAGGAAGACGATCCCGTGGAAATCCTTGTCTGGAGCGCCATTCGGAGCGGTGCTCTAGTTGGCTGCCGTCACACGATACTGAGGTTTGAACGCGACCTTGGAGCGACCGGTCTCAGGGTTTTGTTCACTCATCTCCACGGCGAAAGCCGTGACCACGATACCGGAAGTCAACCAAAGCGGTGGACAGGAGTGTCCGCTTACACCTGGACCAAAACCAACGGCCGCGGGCAGGAATGTCCGCGCCACACCTGAAAACCAAAGGCAACTGCCGCGGACAGGAGTGTCCGCGCCACACTAGATTAGTCGCCCTTCGAACGACTCGCCGGAGGCGTGATCCCATTCATCCGCAGATACTCGACCATCTGGCCATAATGATCGAATGCATGTTCTACCGCGAATACCGCCAGA
>Ga0335078_10012599_pt1 | contig 12533 bp, 11 predicted proteins | sample Lox_Sample_32_FD_206711 | JGI IMG/M metagenome (GOLD analysis project Ga0335078, IMG submission 206711) | Soil microbial communities from Loxahatchee National Wildlife Refuge, Florida, United States - Lox_Sample_3.2 | ecosystem: Environmental > Terrestrial > Soil > Wetlands | place: USA... | reverse complement strand
GCTTGAAGTATCGGCGCGGATAGGGCGACAGTGCCGCCATGCGCTGCGACGCGATCGTCATCGGTTCGGGCGTCAATGGATTGGCGGCGGCGGTGCATCTTGCCGCCAAGGGCTGGAAGGTCGCGGTCGTCGAACGCGCCGCGACGCCGGGAGGCGCGGTCAAGACGGCCGAAGTGACGCTGCCGGGCTTCCGTCATGATCTCTACGCGATGAACCTGAGCCTGTTCGTTGGCTCGCCGTTCTTCGCCGCGCACAAGGAACGGCTCATTGCCGCGGGCCTCGAATTCGTCGGCGCGGAGAGGAGCTTCGCGACCGCATTTCCCGACGGTACCTGGCTCGGGGTCGAGCGCGACCTCGAGGCGACCGCGGCGCGCATCGCCGCGGTGAACGCGGGCGATGCTGAGCGCTGGCGGGCGATGGTCGCGTCCTTCGGCCAGGACGCGCCGCATATCTTTGCGCTGCTCGGCTCGCCGATGCCTTCGAGAGCGGCGCTCGGCGCGCTGTTTCGCGCCTGGCGCGCGGGCGGCAGCGGGTTCCTCGCCCGCATGGCGCGGCTCGTGGTCGCCTCGCCGCGCAACTGGCTCGACGAGAATTTCGCCAGCGAGAAGCTCAAGGTCATGATGGCGACCTGGGGGATGCACCTCGATTTCTCCCCCGACATCGCCGGCGGCGCGCTCTTTCCCTATCTCGAATCGATGGCGAACCAGAGCTTCGGCATGACGCTCGGCAAGGGCGGCGCCGACGCGATCATTGCCGCGATGGCGAGGGCGCTCGCGAACGCCGGCGGCGAACTCAGGCTCGGCAAGGAGGCGGTGCGCATCGACACCAGCGCCGGCGGCGCCGGCGCGGTGGAACTCGCCGGCGGTGAACGGCTGGAGGCCTTACGCGCCGTTGTCGCCAATCTCAACCCGCGTGTGCTGATCCGCCTCGCGGACAACGCGTTCCCGCCGTCGTCGCGCGCGGCGCAGCTGCGGCCCGGGCCGGGCACCATGATGATCCACATGGCGCTCTCGGACCTGCCCGACTGGACCGCCGGGCCGGCGCTCAAGACTTTCGCCTATGTGCACCTTGCGCCCTCCTTCGCCGTCATGGCGAAGACCTATACCGAGGCGCTTGCGGGCCTGCTGCCGACGGAGCCTGCGCTCGTCGTCGGCCAGCCGACCGCGATCGATCCCGGCCGCGCGCCCGCCGGGCGTCATATCCTTTGGGTGCAGGTCCGAGTGCTGCCGGCGACCATTACCGGCGACGCCGCCTCGCGCATTGCCGCCGCCGACTGGGATGCCGCCAAGGAGGCCTACGCCGACCGGGTCGTCGAGGTGATCGAACGCTATGCGCCCGGCCTTCGCGCCAAAATTCTCGCCCGCACCGTGCTCTCGCCGCAGGATCTCGAGCGCGAAAATCCCAACCTTGTCGGCGGCGACAGCCTGTCCGGAAGCCACCACCTCGACCAGAACTTCGTCTTCCGCCCCGCCTTCGGCTTCTCGCGCTACCGCACGGCAATTGCGCGGCTTTACATGGTCGGCGCCTCGACCTGGCCCGGCGCCGGCACCGGCGCCGGCTCGGGATTCATGCTGGCGAAGGCGCTCGCCGGCGCGTGATGCGGCAGCGCCGCGGCCGGCGCGCCGGGCGACGCTCGTCGCCCGCAACGCTGGCAGGCGTGGACAGGCGGCCCTATATACTTGACACCTAAACTATTTGCCCCGACTAATGTGTCGGCAAGCAAGGGGTGGACTCGCATGAGAATCGTCTGCATCGGGGGCGGTCCCGCCGGGTTGTACTTCGCCTTGCTGATGAAGAAGCGCAATCCGTCCTACGACATCAGCGTAATCGAGCGAAACAGACCGTACGACACGTTCGGCTGGGGCGTGGTGTTTTCCGACCAGACGCTGGGCAATCTGCGCACGGCGGACGCGGAAACCTATAATCAGATAACCGGCTCGTTCGGCCATTGGGACGATATCGACGTCCATTTCAAGGGCCGCACCATCACGTCGGGCGGACACGGCTTCTGCGGAATCGGCCGCAAGCGCCTCCTGAACATCCTGCAGGCGCGCTGCGAGGAACTCGGCGTCAAGCTCGTGTTCGAAACCGACGTCAGGAGCGACCTCGATTTCGACGCCGATCTCATCATCGCGTCCGACGGGCTCAACAGCTTCATTCGCAACAAATACGTCGATGTGTTCCAGCCCGACATCGACATCGGCAAGTGCCGCTTCGTCTGGCTCGGAACCCACAAGCTGTTCGAGGCCTTCACCTTCGCCTTCGAGGAAACCGAGCACGGCTGGTTCCAGGCCCACGCCTACAAGTTCGACAGCGACACCTCGACCTTCATCGTCGAGACGCCGGAGGACGTCTGGCTCAAGAGCGGCATCGACGCGATGAGCAAGGAGGAGTCGATCGCCTTCTGCGAGCGGCTGTTCGCCAAGTACCTCGACGGCCGCAAGCTGATGTCGAACGCCAGCCACCTGCGCGGCTCGGCGCAATGGATCAAGTTCCCGCGCGTGATCTGCAAGACCTGGGTGCACCACAACGGGCGCGCGCCGGTCGTGCTGGTGGGCGACGCCGCCCACACCGCTCATTTCTCGATCGGGTCGGGCACCAAGCTCGCGTTCGAGGACGCCATCGAGCTTGCCAACTGCATCGAAGCAAACGGCAAGGACGGCGGCGACATGATGGACGTGCTGCGCAGATACGAGGAGGTCCGCGCGGTCGAAGTGCTCAAGATCCAAAACGCCGCCCGCAATTCCACGCAGTGGTTCGAGAACGTCAAGCGCTACACCCATTTCGAGGCGGAGCAGTTCGCCTACAGCCTGCTCACCCGCTCGCAGCGGATTTCGCACGAGAACCTGCGCCTGCGCGACAAGAAGTACGTGCAGGGCGTGGAAATGTGGATGGCGCAGAAAAGCGGCATCGGCGCCAGGGCAGTCGCGCCGATGTTCACGCCCTTCCGCGCCCGCGGCCTGACGCTGGCGAACCGCGTGGTCGTGTCGCCGATGGCGCAGTATTCGTGCGCGGACGGCACGCCGGACGACTATTACCTCGTGCACCTCGGCAGCCGCGCGCACGGCGGCGCCGGCCTCGTGTTCACCGAGATGACTTGCGTGTCCGCGGACGCGCGCATCACGCCCGGCTGCGCCGGCATGTACGGCGAGGCGCACAAACCGGCGTGGAAGCGCATCGTCGATTACGTGCACTCGCGCACCGCGGCGGCGATCGGCATTCAGCTCGGCCACGCCGGCCCCAAGGGCTCGACCCAGCTCGGCTGGGAAGAGGAAAGCGAACCCCTGCGCGACGGCAACTGGCCGCTGATCGCACCATCAAGCGTCGCCTATGGCCCGCACAATCAGGTGCCGCGGGCGATGACCGCCGAGGACATGGACCGGGTCAAGGGCGACTTCGTGCGCGCCGCGCAGTGGGCGCACCAATGCGGCTTCGACTGGCTCGAGCTGCACTGCGCCCACGGCTACCTGCTCTCGGCCTTCATCTCGCCGCTCACCAACCGGCGCAACGACGAATACGGCGGACCTTTGGCGGCCCGCTGCCGCTACCCGCTCGAGGTGTTCAGCGCGATCCGCGCCGTGTGGCCTGCCGACAAGCCGATGTCGGTGCGCATCTCCGCCCACGACTGGGCGCCGGGCGGCAACACGCCGGACGACGCCGTCGAGATCGCGCGCCTGTTCAAGGATGCCGGCGCCGACATGATCGACGCCTCCTCGGGCCAGACCACGCGGCTTGCCCAGCCGGTGTACGGCCGCATGTACCAGACGCCGTTCGCCGACCGCATCCGCAACGAGGTCGAAATCCCGACGATCGCCGTCGGCGCGATCTTCGAGCCCGACCACGTGAACAGCATCATCGCGGCCGGGCGCGCCGATCTTGCAGCCATCGCCCGTCCGCATCTCGCCGATCCATACTGGACGCTGCACGCCGCGGCGCAGCTCGGCTATCGCGACATACCCTGGCCGCAGCAATACCTGGCCGGGCGCGACCAGCTCTACCGCAACATCGAGCGGGCCGCGCAGATGGCGGCCGAGGAAAGACCCGAGGCAAATGGCTAGCCTCTCCGGTCAGCACGCCATCGTTACTGGCGGCGGCCGCGGGATCGGCGCCGCCATCGCGCAAGGGCTGGCGGAAGCCGGGGCGCGGGTCACGCTGATGGGCCGCAACCGCGATACGCTCGACGGCGAGGCGCAGAAGTTGCGCACCGCCGCCGACGTGCAGACGGCGGCAATGGACGTGTCCGAACCCGCATCGGTGGAGAGCGCTTTCGCCTACGCGGTCAAGGATTTCGGTCCGGCGGCAATCCTCATCAACAATGCCGGCCAGGCGGCGAGCGCGCCGTTCGAGAAGACCGATCTGACGCTCTGGCAGCAGATGCTCGGCGTGAACCTGACCGGCGCGTTCCTGTGCTCGCGCGCGGCGCTGCCGGGCATGCTCGATGCCGGCTATGGCCGCATCGTCAACATCGCCAGCATCGCCGGCCTCGCCGGCGCCGCTTACGTCACCGCCTATTGCGCGGCCAAGCATGGCGTCATCGGCCTTACCCGCGCGCTCGCTCTGGAACTCGCCAAGAAGAACATCACCGTCAATGCGGTCTGTCCGGGCTACACCGAGACCGACATGGTGCGCAGCGCCATCGCCAACATCAGCGCCAAGACCGGACGCGGCGCCGATGCGGCGACGGCCGAGCTGGTGCGGCGCAATCCGCAAGGCCGGCTCTTGCAGCCGAAGGAAGTGGCGAACGCCGTGCTTTGGCTGTGCCTGCCGGGAAGCGAAGCGATCACCGGCCAGGCGATTTCCGTGTCGGGGGGAGAAGTAATGTGAGGACGCGCAAAGCGACGCCGGCGAGAGCCGTCGCCGTTGAGCCGAGTGATCTGGAGACGCGAGTCAGCGACCAGCATCACCAGGCGTTGAAGCTGTGGCTGCGGCTTCTCGCCTGCACCAACCGGATCGAGGCTGAGATCCGCGGGCGGCTGCGCAGCAAGTTCGACACCACGCTGCCGCGCTTCGATCTGATGGCGCAGCTCGAGCGCAATCCCGGCGGGCTCAAGATGAACGAGCTGTCGCAGCGTCTGATGGTGACCGGCGGCAACGTCACCGGGATCACCGATCAGCTCGAGAAGGAAGGCCTGGTGCAGCGCAGCTCCGACCCCAACGATCGCCGCGCCTTCACCGTGAAGCTGACGCCGGCCGGCCGCTTCGTGTTCGCGCGCATGGCGGCGGTGCACGAACAATGGGTCGTCGAACTGTTCGCCGGACTGAACGCGGCGGAAAAGGAGCAAGTCTATCGCCTGCTCGCCAAACTCAAGCTCGGATTGCACAAGCCCGCCTTGGCGGCACAAAACAATCGGGAGGAGAAGCGACGATGGACGGTGAAATGAACGCCGCGCTCGCGGCCGGCAACGTCGTGCGGGTCGCCGGCTACCACGCCCGGCATTTTCTCTGGGAGGTCGCCGACAAGGTCGCGATCATCACGCTCAATCGTCCCGACCGCAAGAATCCGCTCACGTTCGAATCCTACGCCGAGCTGCGCGACCTGTTCCGGCAGCTCAAGAACGCCGGCGACGTCAAATGCGTCGTCATAGCAGGCGCCGGCGACAACTTCTGCTCCGGCGGCGACGTGCACGAGATCATCGGCCCGCTGACCAAGCTGGACATGCCGGGCCTGCTCACCTTCACCACCATGACCGGCGATCTCGTCAAAGCGATGCGCGCCTGCCCGCAGCCCATCGTCTCCGCCGTCGACGGCATTTGCGCGGGCGCCGGCGCGATCATCGCGATGGCTTCGGACCTGCGCGTCGGCACGAGCCGCAGCAAGGTGGCGTTCCTGTTCACCCGCGTCGGACTCGCCGGCTGCGACATGGGCGCGTGCGCCATCCTGCCGCGGATCATCGGCCAGGGCCGGGCGTCGGAACTCCTCTACACCGGCCGCTCGATGAGCGGCGAGGAAGCCCACCAATGGGGCTTCTACAACCGCCTCTGCGCCCCGGCGGCGCTGCGCAGCGAGGCGCTGGCGCTCGCCACCGATCTCGCCAACGGCCCCTCCTTCGCCCACGGCGTCACCAAGCGCATGCTGCACCAGGAATGGGCGATGGGTGTCGACGAAGCGATCGACGCCGAAGCGCAGGCGCAGGCGATCTGCATGATGACGCAGGACTTCCATCGCGCCTATCATGCCTTCGTGGCCAAGCAGAAGCCGATCTTCGAGGGCAACTGAACCGCAAAAGCGAAGAGGCCGTGCCCGGCGCAAATTCTCCTCTCCGCCCTGCCGCTGACGAACCGATATGAGCGACAAGACCTATCTCGACTGGCCGTTCTTCGAGGACCGGCACCGCCGCATCGAGCGGGAGCTCGACGCCTGGGCGGCCGCCAACCTCGCCGGCGTCCACGAGGATGACGTCGATGCCGCCTGCCGGACGCTGGTCCGCAAACTCGGCGGCGCCGGCTGGCCGCGCTACGCGATCGGCGGCACCGCCTATGGCGCCGCCTACGAGGTCATCGACACGCGCGTGATCTGCCTCGTGCGCGAGACGCTGGCGCGCCATTCGGGCCTCGCCGATTTCGCCTTCGCCATGCAGGGACTGGGGTCGGGCGCGATCACGCTGTTCGGCACCGAGGAGCAAAAGCGCGCCTATCTGCCGCGCGTCGCCTGCGGCGAAGCCATCGCCGCATTCGCGCTCTCGGAGCCGGGCGCCGGTTCGGACGCCGGCGCGCTCGCCTGCGCCGCCCGCGCCGACGGCGATGCCTACGTGCTTGACGGCGAGAAGACGCTGATCTCCAACGGCGGCATCGCCGACTTCTATGTCGCGTTCGCGCGCACCGGCGAGGCGGAAGGAAGCCGCGGCATCTCGGCGTTCATCGTCGATGCGGCGACACCGGGCTTCACCGTCGCCGAGCGCATCGAAGTGATCGCGCCCCACCCGCTGGCGCGGCTTTCATTCAAGAACTGTCGCATCCCCAGGTCGCGCCTGCTTGGCGTGCCCGGCGGCGGCTTCAAGGTGGCGATGCGCACGCTCGACATCTTCCGCACGTCGGTCGCCGCCGCCGCGCTCGGCTTTGCCCGCCGCGCGCTCGACGAGGCGTTGCAGCGCGCCACCGCGCGCACGATGTTCAAGCAGAAGCTCGCCGACTTCCAGCTCACGCAGGCCAAGCTTGCGCAGATGGCGACCGATCTCGATGCCGCGGCGCTCCTGACCTACCGCGCCGCCTGGCTGCGCGACCAGGGCAAGACCATCACGCGCGAGGCGGCGATGGCCAAGTTGACCGCGACCGAAGCCGCCCAGACAATCATCGATGGGGCGGTGCAGATCTGGGGCGGGCTTGGGGTCGTCAGCGGACAACCGGTCGAGAAGCTCTACCGCGAGATCAGGGCGCTGCGCATCTACGAGGGCGCAAGCGAAGTGCAGCAATTGATCGTGGCGCGAGAGCTGCTCAGGGACGTCGCCGCTTCCCAGGCGCGCAACGCCGCCTCGGGCGATAGTGGACCGGCCGGACGGAGAGAAACGGCATGAATCAGATACTGCAACCGCCGAACTGGCCGATGCCGCGCGGGTTTTCCAACGGCATCGCCGCGCGCGGCAGGCTGGTGTTCATCGCGGGACAGATCGGCTGGGACGAACAGTGCCGCATCGTCAGCGCCGATTTCAGCGAGCAGGTGCGCCAGGCGCTCAAGAACGTCTTGACCGTGCTCGCCGCGAGCGACGGCAGGCCCGAGCACATCGTGCGCATGACCTGGTACGTGACCAGCAAGCGCGAATACCTCGCTTCCTACAAAAGCATCGGCGAGATCTATCGCAGCATGATGGGGCGGCATTATCCGGCGATGACCGCGGTCGAGGTGGCGGCGCTGATCGAGGACGACGCCAAGGTCGAAATCGAGGCGACTGCGGTCATTCCCGATTGACGCAAAGGAAACGGGCCGGAGGGCGGAGCCATGAGCGAGCCGATCCTGGTGACGGATGACGGCGGCATCCGGACCATTCGCATGAACCGCCCGGAGAAGAAGAACGCGCTCACGCTGGCGATGTATGGCGCAATGGCGAGCGCGCTGCGGGAAGCGAGCTCCGCCGACGCGACGCGATGCGTGATGTTCGCCGGCGCGCCCGGAGCCTTCTGCGCCGGCAACGACATCGCCGATTTTCTCGCCGCCGGCGCCGGCGACGGCCTCGATCTGCGCGCCGTCGCCTTTCTCAAATCGCTGGCGGAGAGCCGCAAGCCCATGGTCGCGGCGGTCGGCGGCGTCGCCGTCGGCGTCGGCACCACCATGCTGCTGCACTGCGACCATGTCGTCGCCGCCGCCGACGCGACGTTCTCGACGCCGTTCCTGAAGCTCGGGCTCATCCCCGAAGCGGCCTCGACGATGCTGGCGCCTGCTCGCATGGGCTATGCCCGCGCATTCGCGATGCTGGCGATGGGCCGCCCGCTGTCCGCTCAGGAGGCAAAAGACGCCGGCATCGTCAACACCGTGACCGAGGCCGCCGACGTCGAATCGGTGGCGCTCAAGGCGGCGCAGGAGATCGCCGCGCTGCCACCCGGCGCGCTCGCGATCGCACGGACGCTGATGCGTGGATCGCCCGGTCCCGTGGTCAAGCAGATCGAGGCCGAGACGACCCATTTCCGCGAGCTCATTGGCTCCGACGAAGCGCGCGCCGCGTTCCAGGCGTTTCTCGCACGCAAGAAGTGAGGCGATCATGTCGCTTGCTGGAAAGACCCTGTTCATCACCGGCGCCTCGCGCGGCATCGGGCTCGCGATCGGCCTTCGCGCCGCGCGCGACGGCGCCAACATCGCCATCGCCGCCAAGACCGCCGAGCCGCACCCGAAGCTTTCCGGCACCATCTACACCGCCGCCGAGGAGATCGAACGCGCCGGCGGCAAGGCGCTGCCGCTGGTGGTAGACGTGCGCGAGGAGGAGATGGTGAAGGACGCGCTCGCCAAGACCGCGGCGCGGTTCGGCGGCGTCGATATCGTCGTCAACAACGCCAGCGCGATCTCGCTCGCTCCGGTCGCCAAGACCGAGATGAAGCGCTTCGACCTCATGCATCAGATCAACACCCGCGGCACGTTCGTGGTGTCGAAATGGGCGATCCCCTACCTGGAGAAGGCGGCGAACCCGCACATCCTGATGATCTCGCCGCCGCTCGACATGAAGGAGAAATGGTTCGCGCCGCACACCGCCTACACGATCGCCAAGTTCGGCATGAGCCTCGTCGTGCTCGGCCTGGCGGGGGAACTGCGGGCCAAGGGCATCGCGGTCAACGCGCTGTGGCCGCGCACGGTCATCGCCACCGCCGCGGTCCAGAACCTGCTCGGCGGCGACGCCGTGATGCGCCAGTCGCGTACGCCGGAGATCATGGCCGACGCGGCCTATGCCGTTTTTTCAAAGCCGGCGCGCGAATTCACCGGGCACTTCCTGATCGACGATACGTTCCTCGCCGCGACCGGCGTCACGGATTTCGACAAGTACCGGGCCGACCCGACGCAAAAGCTAGCGCCGGACTTCTTCGTCCCCGCCGACTCCGTGCCGCCCAAGGGCGTCACCGTCGACGACGGCCGCCCGCACCAGCATTGAAGCCCCGCCCGTTTCGCCGGGCAGGTTCGCCGGCCGACCGTCGGCCGTCTGGAATCACGCCTTTCTCAGAAATCTTCCCCGGAAATGCGGACTGCGCCGATCGGCGCAGTCCGGCTTCGCGGATCGAGGTGGCGGAAGGCGCGTTTACGCAGCCTTCACAGTGATCTTCTTCTCCGCCTTCTGCGTTTCGGCGCTCTTCGGCAACGACACCGTCAGCACGCCCTTCGTGAAGTTTGCTTCGATCTTGTCGGTATCGACGCCTTCGGGGATCTGGAAGGACCGCTGGAATGAGCCGTAGTTGCGCTCACGCAGGTAGTAGTCCTTTTTCTTCTCCTCCTTCTCGTCGTGCTTCTCGCCCTTGATCGTCAGCACGCCGTTGGCGACCTTCACCTCGATGTTCTTTTCATCCATGCCCGGCAGTTCCGCCGAGACCTCGTAGGCCTTGTCGGTCTCGGTGACATCGACGGCCGGCATGGCCGCGACGGTGGCGGCTGGCATTTGCCGGAACGGGTCGAAGTCCCAAAACGACCGGCGCGACAACGGGCGCCACGGACTATCGAAGTCCTCGAATACGCGTTCGATCTCCCGGCGGAGGTTTTCGAACGGCCGCCACGCTTGCGGCGAGGGCATGTTCGCTTTCTCGGTTCTCACAGGAACTTTGCTGGTGCTTTCAGCCATGGGGATGTCCTCCAGTGCGAATTACGCGACTAATCTAGCCCCAGCCACAGACTTCAACTTGATATGCATCAAGAACGAATCAAGTTCATTTGGCCGAAAATTTTGACGGAAAGTTCTGGGTATACCGCGGATTTCGCGGCGATCCGCGGCAATGCATCGCGGCCTGAGGCGCGTTATCGCGCCGCTGCCTGCACCATGGCGAGGCGCTCGGCGCTCTGCCGCTCGATCATCCATCCGGGATACTCAGGCGGCAGTGAGCTGACGCGATCGAGCTGCGCGATCTCGTCGGCGGAGAGCGACACCTGCGTCGCGGCGAGGTTGTCATCGAGCTGCTCGGCGTTCCTGGCGCCGACAATCACTGAGGTGACGAACGGCCGGTGCAGCAGCCAAGCCAGCGCGATGCGCGCCACCGACACGCGCCGGACCTTGGCGATGTCGCGCATGACGTCGATGCAGTCGAACGCGCGATTCTTGTCGACCGGGGGAAAGTCGAAGGACACGCGCCGCGAACCCTGCGGTCCCTTGCCGTCGCGGTCGTATTTTCCGGAAAGCAGGCCGCCGGCTAGCGGACTCCACACCAGCAGGCCGACCTTCTCCGCTTCGAGCAACGGCGCGATCTCGCGCTCGAGATCGCGCCCGGCGATCGTGTAATAGCCCTGCAGCGTCACCGGACGCGTCCAGCCGCGGCGATCGGTGAGGCCGAGCGCCTTCATGATCGTCCACGCCGACCAGTTGGACAGGCCGACGTAACGGACGTGACCTTGCCGCACGAGATCGTCGAGGGCGCGCATGGTCTCTTCGATCGGCGTGACCCGGTCGAGGCCGTGCATCTGATAAAGGTCGATGTAGTCGGTACCGAGCCGCTTCAGGCTCGCCTTGACCGCGTCCATGATATGGCCGCGCGACGCGCCGCGGTCGTTCGGCCCCTTCCCCATGGCGGCGACCGCCTTGGTCGCGAGGACCACGTCGCTGCGCTTGCGTCCCGAATTGACGATGGCGCGTCCGGTGATCTCCTCGGACAGTCCTTCCGAATAGACGTCGGCAGTGTCGATGAAATTCACACCGGCGTCGAGCGCGCGTGCGACCACGTCGTCGGCGACGGACTGGTCGAGCGTACCGATGTTGGTCCAGAAGCCGCGGCCGCCGAACGTCATCGTTCCGAGGCAGATTTCCGACACGAGAAGTCCGCTGCCGCCGAGTGTCTTTAAGCGCATGACGGTCTATTCCTTGTTCGCGGGCGAAGAAAGATGAAAGGCCGGCAGGAACCCACCAGCTCCCGGGAGATAGGCGATTGATCCCGTGTATGCGAGGCGGCCCCTGGGCGCTTCCGCGTGCCGCGTATGCGCCGGACGCATACGTTGTGTCGATCCTGACACAAGGGAGGGCGCGGCCGTCCGCCGCTGCGACGAGCGGATGGCCTTAAGCCAGCCAGCGCTTGCGGCGCTTGTAGTGCTTGCCTTCCCGGAACGATTTCCGCTTGCCTTCGGCGACGCCGAGATAGAACTCCTTGACGTCCTCGTTCTCGCGCAACGCCGCGGCGGTGCCGTCGAGCACGACGCGCCCGTTCTCGAGGATGTAGCCGTAGGTGGCGTATTTGAGCGCCAGATTGGCGTTCTGCTCGGCCAGGAGGAACGACACACCTTCGCTGGTGTTGAGGCTCTTCATGATCGTGAAGATCTCGTCCACGACCTGCGGCGCAAGCCCCATCGAGGGCTCGTCGAGCAGGATCATCTTGGGGCGCGACATCAGCGCCCGGCCGACGGCGCACATCTGCTGCTCGCCGCCGGAGGTGTAGCCCGCCATTGCGCTGCGCCGCTCGCGCAGCCGCGGAAAATAGGTGTAGACCTTTTCGAGGTCGTCGCGGATGGCGCCCCCGCCGTCGCGGCGGGTGAAGGCCCCGGTGAGCAGGTTCTCCTCGACGGTCAGGTGACCGAAGCAGTAGCGGCCCTGCATGACCTGGATGCAGCCCCGCCGCACCAGTTCGTTCGGCGAGAGCGCCTGCACCTCGGCACCGTCGAACAGGATCGCCCCCTTGGTGACCTCGCCGCGCTCGGAATGGAGGAGATTGGAGATCGCCTTGAGCGTGGTCGTCTTGCCCGCCCCGTTGGCGCCAAGGAGCGCCACGATGCCGCCGGCCTGCACCGACAGCGATACGCCCTTGAGCACGAGGATGACGCGGTCGTAGACGACCTCGATGTTGTTGAGCGAGAGAATGGGCGCGGCACCCGCGGCAGAAGCAGGCGCCGGAGTTGCGGCGATCGGCGTAACCGCACTCATGGCCGGCTT
>Ga0335078_10012598_pt1 | contig 12534 bp, 10 predicted proteins | sample Lox_Sample_32_FD_206711 | JGI IMG/M metagenome (GOLD analysis project Ga0335078, IMG submission 206711) | Soil microbial communities from Loxahatchee National Wildlife Refuge, Florida, United States - Lox_Sample_3.2 | ecosystem: Environmental > Terrestrial > Soil > Wetlands | place: USA... | reverse complement strand
GGCCTACAACCAGGCGGCCTATGCGGCGGGCGCACCCACGCTTGCCGCCGGCAAGCCGATCACGGTCGCCGCGGTGCCGCAGGTCCCGTAGGCGGGCGGTCGCGAGCGGACGCGCGGCTCGGGCCGGATCGTGCGGACGGCAGTGGCTCGGGGCGCCGCAGGCGCGCCGCGAGCCGCCGGCCGCCCGAGGCCGTGAGCGACCAGGTGGACTGGAACAGCAGCCAGACGAGCGCGGCAAAGACGAGCGCGAACAGAATGCCTTCGGCCGAAAGGCCGAAGGTCGGCACCCAGTCGGCGAGCGTCGCGCGCGCGAGCCCCGGGTCCCCGTGCAGTGCGAGGTAAGCGGCCTGTTGAAAAAGGCTGCCATGAAGAGCCGCGGCCTCCTGCTGCAGATGCTGCACGTTCATGACCATGGAGCGGATCGCCGCGCCCTCGGCGTGAAAGGTGGGATCGAGACTCGCGAGGTGGTATTGGATCAGCCGCCCGATGTCGCCGTGGAAGGACTGGTCGGCGATCCTCTGCCAGGGCGCAAGGTCCATGAGCGCCTGGTCGAGCCGCCCGCCGAGCCGCTGGCGATACTGGGCGATGAAGCCCGGGACCAGCCCGCCTGCCACCACGGCGCAGACGAGGAGCACCCGGTCGAACAGCCCGCGTACGAATGACATATTTCGCTCCGGACGGGATTACCGCCAGAGCTTACCGGCAGGATGACCCTTCCGCTATGCACGGCCGTCTGCCCGGCACCGCGGCCATTGCGACCAAGCGTCACCCGGGTGCGATGAGACGTTCCCTCCGGGACCCCCGTGCCTGGAACGGTTGCGTCCGGCCTCTTGCCTCAGTACCGTTCGCTCTTCAATACCAAGCGCCGTGCGAGCTTGCTTCGGCGCGATTCGCGGGAGCCAATGATGACCCGAAAGTCCTTCCTCATGAGGGCGGCCGTCGTGCTGCTCTTCGTAACCGCTGCAGCGACCACCGTCTTCGCGGCCAATGCCGGCACGAAACCGCCGGCTGACAAGCCGAAGGATGTGTTCGCGAACCTCAAGTTCCGCAATCTCGGGCCGGCGGTCGCCGGCGGCCGGGTGACCGCCGTGGCCGGCATCCCGGGCAACCCGCAGGTCTACTATGTCGGCTCCGCCGGCGGCGGTGTGTTCGAGACGACCGATGGGGGCTTGAACTGGAAGGCCATTTTCGAGCACGAGGCGACGAGCTCGATCGGCGCGATCGCCATCGCCCGCTCTAACCCGAGTCTCGTCTGGGTGGGCACGGGTGAGGCGAACATCCGCAACGATGTGATCCCGGGTGCCGGGGTGTACCTCTCGACCGATGCCGGCAAGACCTGGCAGCGCAGGGGATTGCAGAACGTCGGCCAGATCGGCCGCATCGTCATCGATCCGCACGATCCCAATCACGTCGTGGTTGCGGCCCTCGGGCATGAATGGGGCCCGAACCCCGATCGCGGCATCTTCGTCACGACCGACGGGGGCAAGACCTGGCGCAAGTCACTCTACGTGAACGATCACACGGGAGCGATCGATGTCGCGATGCAGCCCGACAACGGCCAGGTTCTCTTTGCGGCGATGTGGCAGGCTTACCGTCAGCCCTGGACGCTGCACGATGGCGGCCCGGATTCCGGCGTCTGGCGCTCGACCGACGGCGGCGAGACCTGGAAGCGGCTGCGCGAGGGGTTGCCGAAGGGGACCATCGGCCGCATCGGACTTGCGATCGCACCGAGCGATCCCGAGCGGATCTATGCGCTTCTCGAGGCGCCGATCGGCAAGGGGACGCTCTTTGCCACCGACGACCTGGGCGATCACTGGCAGCAGGTCTCGGACAACCACGCCTACAACGTGCGCGGCTTCTACTTCACCACCCTCGTGGTCGCGCCCAATGATGCCGACCGGGTGTATTTCCTCGGCTTCCAGCTCGCCGAATCGGACGATGGCGGCAAGACCGCGCATGTGATCGATGAGTCGGTGCACGTGGATCACCACGCCATGTGGATCGACCCGACGGACCCGAGCCGCATGATCCAGGGGAACGATGGCGGCGCCTATCTCTCGCTCGATCGCGGCAAGAGCTGGCGCTTCCTCGACGGCATGCCCGTCGAGCAAGCCTACATGGTCGCCGCCGATACCCGCACTCCGTACACCTTGTGCGCCGGCCTTCAGGACAACAGCGGCTGGTGCGGACCTTCCTCCACGCTCGCTGACGATGTCGTATCGGGCCAGGACTGGTTTACGGTGGTGGGCGGCGACGGTGAATACACCGTGCCCGCTCCCTCGGATTCCAACATCATCTATGCCGACGCCGAGGATGGGGCGATCACGCAGTTCAACCGGAGAACCAAGCAGTCGCTCTTCATCATGCCTTATCTGCACGGACCGGGGTTCGTCGATGACCTCGCCCCCTTCGCGCAGAAGATCCGCTTCAACTGGACACCGCCGATTGCGGTCGACCCCAAGGATGCCAACACGGTCTATGTCGGCGGCAACGTGCTGCTGCAATCGATCGACGGCGGCCTCAACTGGAAGACCATCAGCCCCGATCTGACGCGCAACGACAAATCGAAGCAGCAGCTCCCCGGCGGTCCGATCCACTACGACATCTCGGGCGCCGAAACCTACGACACGCTGCTCTCGATCCAGGTCGCAGCGAGCGATCCGAAGGTGATCTGGACGGGAAGTGACGACGGACTCGTGTACGTCACGCGTGATGGCGGTGGCAGTTGGAGCAAGGTCGTGCCGCCGCACGCGCCGGCCTGGGCGCGCGTTTACCAGATCGACGTCTCACCGTCCGACCCGGGCACGGCCTATGTCGCTTACGATGCCCACGAATTGGGCGACAACAAGCCCTACGCTTATGCGACCACCGACTACGGGCGCAGCTGGCGCTCGATCGCCGCGGACCTTCCGGACGACGCGTCGGTGATGGTCGTGCGCGCCGACCCGCAGGACAGTCAGGTGCTGGCGGCCGGCACCATGCGGGGAGTCTGGATTTCGCGCGACGGCGGCCGGCGCTGGACGCGGCTGAAAGCCAATTTGCCGACCGTGCCGGTGTTCGACCTCAAGTTCGTGCGCGGCGATCTCGTGCTCGCGACCCACGGTCGCGGGCTCTGGGACCTCGATCATTTCGCCGCCGTGGCGGAGCTCGATCCTCAGGCGCTGCCGAAGCAGGTGAAGCTCTTCACGCCGAGCACCGGCGTCGAGTTCCAGCGTTGGAGCCGCGGCGAGGGGGCCGAGCCCTCGTTCGTGACGCCGAACGCACCGGATGGCGTGGTCATCGATTACAGCCTGCCGAAGAAGCTCGAGGCCGACAAACAACAGAAGGCGATGCAGCAGACACCGGTGAAGATCGAGATTCACGATGCGAGCGGCCGGCTCATTGCCACGAACTATGGCCCATCGGACTACGGGGTCAATCGCTTCGTCTGGAACATGCGCTACGACAAGCCCACCTCGATCGACTTCGAGACCCAGCCTCTCGAAGGCAAGCTTCCGGCGTTCGCCGAGGGCGCAGGTCCCGAGGTGCTGCCGGGCACCTATTCGGTGAGCGTTACCGTCGGCGGCCACACCGACACGGCGAGCGCGCGTGTGACATCGGACCCGAATCTGCCGCCGGCGCTGGCCAACCAGAGAAGCTCGCTCGAGCTCGCGCTCAAGGCCCGCGCGCAGCTGGATGCGCTCAATCGGATGCTGAATCACTTGAGCGCGATGCAGTCGCAGCTCGGGGACTATCGCAAGACGGTGGCGACGGAATCGAACAGCATCGATCCTTCCGAGCGCGCGCTCGCGCGGGCGCAGGCACCGCTCATCACCCGCGGCGAGGCGCTCGACAAGGAGCTCGACAAGCTGAAGGACTCGATGTACGAGCCGAAGGTGCAGCACAAGGTGTTCGAGGACAGCCTGCATCAGCTGACGGATCTGCACGATGCGCTCGAGATGAACGCCTCCGGGACCGCGAGTCTCGGCGTGCAGGCGCCGACTGCGCCGCTCCTGTCGCTCGAGGCGGAGTTGACCAGCGAGTTGAATGCGAAGCTCGCGGCATACAACGCGCTGCTCTCGGGTGATGTCGCGGCGTACGATCAGGCCGCTTACGCCGCCGGCGCACCCACGCTTGCCGCCGGCAAGCCGATCTCGGTCGCCGCCTCGCCGCCGATCCAACAGTAGGCCGAGGGATGACGGGTCGGCGCCCCCGCATCGGGGGGCGCCGACCGGGATCGGGGTGCCAATGGGGATCGGGGTGCCAATGGGGATCGGGGTCTTTCGACCGCGGGTCGCTCGCGGCTACAGACCGAGATCGCTCAGTCCGGGATGACCGTCCGGCCGGGGCCCGAGCGGCCAACGATACTTTCTTTCGGCCTCGGCAATCGGCAGGTCATTGATGCTGGCGTGACGCCGGCGCATGAGTCCGCGCTCGTCGAATTCCCAGTTCTCGTTGCCGTAGGACCTGAACCACGAGCCGCTGTCATCGTGCCACTCGTAGGCGAAGCGGACGGCGATGCGATCGGCCGTGAATGCCCAGACCTCCTTGATGAGCCGATAGTCGAGCTCCCGCGCCCACTTGCGCTCGAGGAATGCGACGATTTCGGCGCGGCCGCTGATGAACTCGGCGCGATTGCGCCAGCGGCTGTCCTCGGTGTAGGCGAGCGCCACCCGCTCGGGCTCGCGGGTGTTCCAGGCATCTTCGGCCGCGCGCGCCTTCTGCGCGGCGGACTCGGCCGTGAAGGGCGGCAGGGGTGGACGAGTCAACATGCGGGGCCTCCGATCAGTCGAGCGCGTAGGCCATGACCTTCGTTCCCACGGGCACGACCAGGAGGCCGTCCCCGGCCGAGAGTCCGGTGAGCGGAATGCCGTGACCCCAAATGGCCCCTCCAGGGAATGCCGCCCCCACGTTGACCGACCACGCGACGGCGCCGGTGGCCGCATCGAGTCCGTAGAGCATGCCCGAGACGGAACCGATGAAGACATAACTTTGGGTGGGGGTCGAAACCAGAATGGGCGAGGTCGTCAGCCCGCCATCCCCCGCGAAACTCCACGCGATGGCGTTGGAACTCAGGGTGATGGCCTCCAGTGTTCCGCCGTTCAGGAAATAGCCCGTCTGGGCGCCGATCGCTGGCGGGTTCTCGGCCGAGAAATTACTCAGGCTGTTGCCGGTCTCGGCATCGAATGTCGTGCCGCTGTAGGAACCGCCAAGGCCGTTTGGCGCGTACAACACGTCGTTGGCCACCACCGGTGTGCCGCCGCCACCGCCATCGCAACCAGTATTGTTCGTCCAGACTGCGGCTCCGGTGGCGGGCGTGAAGTCGTAAGTCGAGCATGGGTACACCACGTAAACCCCGTCCGCCGTCACCGCCGGGGTGCTGTCATCGCCATTGGCGACTCCCTGGGTCCAGGCGATGCCGCCGGTCGCTTCCGGCAGCGCATACAAGGTTCCACCCGAGCCTGCGCCGGCCGTGAAGACGTAACCATCCGCGGCCGTCGGTGCCGAGGAGAACGCATATTGCCCCGACAGCAGGGTGCTCCATTCCGGAGCGCTCAGATTGCCGTCGTACGCCGTGATCTCGGCGGCGCCGACGCCCGGTGCCCCGATGACGAACACCGAGCCGCCATCGTAAGCGGCGTTGGTGGCTCCCGTGATCGCTATGGGTCCCGCGACGATCGCTCCGGTCGCGCGGTCGAGGGCGATGAGCTCACTCCCGCCGGAGGTGGCGACGGTCAGGTACACCTTGCCGTTGGCGATCAGCGCGTAAGACGGAGTGCCACCGAGGTCTGGGCTGGTCCAGGTGCCTGGCGGGGGGAGCGTGACCGAATTGAAGCTGACGGCGCCCGAATGCTCCGGGTTGATCTGGAACGCCACCGCATCGATCGAGGTCGGCGCGCTGGTGACGGTGAGGCTCTGCGCATTCGACGTGCCCCCCTGTCCCGCGGGGTTCTGTACGGCGACGGATGCCGTCGCGGCGCTCGCAATGTCGCTCGCCGGAATCTGTGCGAGCAGCTCGTCGGTCGAGACATAGGTGGTCGTCCTCGGGCCGCCGTTCCACACCACGGCTGAGGCAGCCGTAAATCCCCGACCGAGCACCGTGAGGTTGAACGCGGGGCCGCCGGCATAAGCCGTGGCCGGTGAGATCGAACCGAGCGACAGCGCGACGAGGGGCTGCACCACGAACGATTGCGGTGAGGAGAGTACCTGACTGCCGGCGGATGCGGCGACCGTGACGGGCACGGTCCCCGCCGTCGCGAGCTCGGCCGACGTTACCGTGGCGGTGAGAACGGTGGGCGAGCTGTAGCTCGTCGTTAGCGGCGTGCCTTGCCATTCGACCACGGAGTTCGGTGTGAAGTTGCTTCCGGTGACGGTCAGCGTGAATCCGGGTGCGTCAGCCGTCGCCGTGCCCGGGCTGATTGAGCTGATCGAGGGACCGTCGACGCCGAAATTCATGGAGTTGGAAACCGGCACCCCGGAAGTTGCATCGGACACGGTGACCGCATCGGTTCCGGGCTGCGCGATGTCGGCCGCGGAGATCTGGGCCGTGAGCTGGGTCGCGGAGACAAATGTGGTCTGTCGCGGGCTGCCGTTCCACTGCACGACCGACTGGGAAATGAACTGGTTGCCATCGACCTCGAGCGTGAAGCCCGGTCCGCCCGCGGCGGCGCCGGTGGGCGAGAGCCCGCTCACCTGGGGAGCGGGCTGCGTGACCGTATAGGTCACCGAAACCGTTTGCGGGCTGTTGGTGACCTCTTGGCTGCACGCCTGGTCATAGCAGGCCGATAGTTGCAGCGAGTCGTGATACACGCCGGCGCCGAGCGTCGCCGGCGACTGAAATTGAATGCTGACCGTGATGGGTGAGGCGCCCGTGACCGCGCTCACCGAGGCAATGCCGTTCTTGCTGTAGCTCGCCGCGAGATAGATTTCCTGTCCGGCGCTCAGGCCCGTGGCGGAGGCCTGAAGGGTCGCCACCGGCGCGGCCCCGTCGGTTGTGGCCGTTGCGGCGACGGTCGTCGTGGAGAGCGACATGGAGACGCCGGAATCGCCGCCGCCAGCGCCGGTGCTGGAGCTCGAACCACCGCCCCCGCCTCCGCAGGCGGCGAGCACGCAGAGAGCGATGCCGAGCGATGCTATCCGCGGCAAAACCGCGAGCCCCTGTCTTATTGTCATTTTTCTGCCTCTGGGGCGTGTACCTGCCCCTGTCCCTATTGACACGGTAGCGCTACCGCTCGTGCGGATCAAGCCGAATACGGTCAGGGCTGCCGCATTCGCCTTCTGTACGATCGCGCCTTCGGCAAATCCCCCGGAGAAGAATCAGATGAAACGCCTGACCCTCTTTGCCGTCGCCGGCCTGTTACTCTCTTCCCTGGTTGTGCCGGCGCCGGCGCTGACCGCGACGCACGTTTCCCGGGCAATCGCCGCGGCGGTTGCCGACCCGCATCGCCCGGCCGCCGACCGGACGCGCGATGCCGAGCGCAAGCCCGCCGCCTGTGTTGCATTCGCCGGCGTGCATCGGGTCGAGACGATCGCGGAGCTATTCCCCGGCAGCGGATATTTCACGCGCATCTTCAGCCGCGTGGTGGGCCCGAAGGGCCATGTGTACGAATTCCAGCCGAAGCCGCGCAAGCCGGGAGCGACGGCGCCCGTGGCCGCCATCGCCGCCATCCTCACTACCATCACAACATCACGGTGATCACCTGGCCGGTGGGGCAGCTGCCGGTGCCGCAACCGGTGGATCTCGTGTGGACCTCGCAGAATTATCACGATCTGCACAACATTCCCGGACTCGATGTCGCCGATTTCGACCGGGCGGTGTACCAGGCGCTGAAGCCGGGTGGCATCTACCTCGTGTTGGATCATGTGGCTCCCGCGGGCTCCGGGTTCAGCGACACCAAGACGCTGCACCGCATCGATCCCGAGGCGGCGAAGAAGGAAATCATTTCCGCCGGCTTCGAATTCGTCGGGCAGAGCGATGTGCTGCACAACCCCGACGATTCGCACACGAAGATCGTGTTCGATCCCTCGATCCGCGGTCACACGGATCAGTTCATCTACAAGTTCCGCAAACCGAAGTGACCGCGCGCGAGCCGCTCACGCTCTCGTCAACACGATGTGGGTCGCTCGCGTTCCGCCAACCAGGCGCGCACAGCGATAGCCGAGCCGCGGAAGGTCGAGTCCGGTGAAGAGCGCCTCGCCGCTGCCGAGCAGCACGGGCGAGAGCGCGAGGTGCAGCTCGTCGATGAGCCCGGCCGTGAGGTACTGGCGCAGCGTGCTCACTCCGCCGCCCAGGCGGATGTCGCGGCCCTGGGCCGCCGCTTGCGCCTGACGCAACGCCGATTCGATACCGTCGGTCACGAAATGGAACGCGGTGCCGCCCGCCATCTCGAGCGGTCTTCTCGGATGATGGGTGAGCACGAATACCGGCACGTGGTAAGGCGGATTCTCGCCCCACCAGCCGCGCCAGCTCTCATCGGGCCAGGGTCCCCGGATGGGCCCGAACATGTTTCGGCCGATGATCCATGCGCCGAGGTTCTCGAAGCCGCGGGCGGCGAAGTCATCGTCGATACCCGTCTCACCGCTGTCCTTGCCGAAGGCGGGCGAGCCGGACATGATCTTTTGCGCCGTGCGGGTCGCAAACATCCACTCGTGCAGCGCGCGCCCACCCTTGCCGAGAGGCCTCTCCCGAGTCTGGTCGGGTCCCGCGCCGTACCCGTCCACGGAGAGAGTGAAGGATTGCACCCTTAGTTTCGACATGAGCTGCGCCTCCTCAGGCGTTCGCCGTTTCAGCCGGAGCGCCCCGCAGCTCGCGCAGGATGTCCCCGATCCGCCGCGGCGCACGGACTCGATCGTACATAAGCTCGAGGTAATTGCGCAGGGCGGGACACTCCCCGAGAAGCCGAGTCTCGCCGGCCCAGTCGAGCGTGTAGGCGATCACGAAGTCCGCCGCGCTCACCCGATCGCCGACGACGTACCTCTGGCCCGTCATGTGCCCCTCGAGCACGGTCGCCATGGGCAGGAAGTCGCGGCGCGCCAGGATCACATCCTTCGGTAAGCGATCCTGTTCCGCGTAGAGGGCGGTGTGTCGCGCGATCCGCCACAGCGGCTGCTCGAGCTCCGTGACTGCGAACAGCACCCATCGATAGAGCTCGGCGCGCAGCTGCGGGTCGGACGGAATGAAGCCGCGGTCCGGGTATTTCTCGGCGAGATAAAGAACAATGGCCACGGACTCGCTGAGCACGAGATCGTCATCCACGAGCACGGGCACCTTGCCGGCCGGATTGAGCTCGAGAAACTCGGCCTTGCGATGCTCGCCCGCTGCGAGATCGATGCTCACCGCCTCGAAGTCGACGCCCAGCTCCTGCAGGATCCAGCGGGCCCGGATGGAGCGAGTGGGCGCGAATTCGTAGAGCTTCATCGGGATCTCCTGCCGCACTCGGTGCCTGCAATGGGGGTGGCTACTCAGTAGTCGTCCGTGCAGCGCTCGCTTCGACAGGGAAAATGCCGCCTGCCTTGATTTGGGGTCAGGCCACTGGTAGCCTCACCTGTAAATGCGAATCACTCGTATCTGTGGCGCGGCCTGAAGGCTCAAGGAGCACGGCCACAGTGGATGAGCCCGCAGCGGACGCCCTGAGGCACCCCCGGCATTCGATCGCCGGCTGGAAGATGTTCCTGGCCGTCATGGGTCCGGGCCTCGTCGTCATGCTCGCCGATACCGATGTCGGCAGCATCATCACGGCCGCGCAAAGCGGCGTGCAGTGGGGGTATCGGCTGCTCCTGCTGCAGCTGCTGCTGATGCCTGTGCTCTACATCGTGCAGGAGCTGACCGTTCGGCTCGGGATTTTCACCGGCAAGGGACACGGGGAGCTCATCCGCAGCAGCTTCGGGGCGGGCTGGGCCTGGGTGTCGGTGAGCGGCCTCGGGATCGCGACCATCGGTGCGCTCATCACGGAGTTCTCCGGGGTGGCCGGCGTGGGCGAGCTCTTCGGCGTGCCCCGCGCCGTCAGCCTCACCGGGGTGACGGTGCTGTTGCTCGCCGTGGTGCTGACCGGAAGCTATCGACGTGTCGAGCGCGTCGCCATTGCGCTCGGGTTATTCGAGCTCGCGTTCTTCTTCGTGGCCTGGCGCGCGCATCCGCAGGGAGCGGAGCTCGCGAGCGGACTCGCCCACATGCCGATCGGCAACAACGCCTATCTTTACCTGGTCGCGGCCAACATCGGCGCGGTGATCATGCCCTGGATGATCTTCTACCAGCAGTCGGCCGTCGCCGATAAAAAGCTCAAGCCTCAGCACTACCGTCATGCGCAGTGGGATACCGCCTTCGGCTCCGTCATCGCCCAGGGAGTGATGGCCGCGGTACTGATCGCCGCAGCGGCGACCATCGGCAAGACGCACGCCGAGCCCAGTCTCAACAGCATTGGTGACATCACCCAGATGCTGGTGCCGGTGTTGGGGTCCAGTGTCGGTAAGGCAGTGTTCGGCTTCGGCACCATCGGCGCAGGCATGGTGGCGGCGATCGTCGTCTCGCTCGCCTCCGCCTGGGGCTTCGGTGAAGTCACGGGCTATCGCCATTCTCTCGAGCACCATCCCCTGGAAGCGCCGTGGTTCTACGGCATCTATGCGCTGGCGGTCATCGGCGGTGCGGTGGCGGTCGACCTCGCGCCCGATCTCGTCGCGCTCAACATCGCCGTCGAGGTCATGAACGCGCTCATGCTGCCGCTCGTGCTCGGCTTTCTCGTGCTGCTCGCGTTCAAGGCGTTGCCGCCCGAGCACCGGCTCAAGGGTCCGTACGCCTGGCTGGTCGTCGCCGTGTCCGTGTTGACGGCCGGCCTCGGGGTGTATGGAGGGATCACCGGCGCGCATCTCTTTTGACGGAAATCCTGCCATGACCCGTGCTTCGCATTCCGGCTCGCGCGGCGCCCACCTGCCGAAGCGCCGATTTGGCACGACCGACATGGCGATCACTCGCGTCGGGTTCGGCGCCTGGGCCATTGGTGGCACGGAGTGGTCGACGGCCGGGAGAGCGCTGGGCGATGAGACTTCGATCGCGGCGATCCGCCGCGCCCTCGAGCGCGGCATCAACTGGATCGACACGGCGGCGATCTACGGGCGAGGTCATTCCGAGGAGGTCGTGCGCCGCGCCCTGCAGGACCTGCCGCAGGGCGAGCGCCCGTACGTGTTCACCAAATGCGGCATCGTCTGGGATGAGCGCGACCCCCGCGCGCAGCCGCGCTGGGTTGGCGCGCCGGCGAGCCTGCGGCGGGAGCTCGACGCGTCGCTTCGCCGGCTCGATGTCGAGCGAATCGATCTCTATCAGATGCATCGTCCGGCTCAGGACGGCACGCCGCTCGAGGAGTACTGGCAGACGCTGCTCGATTTCAAGAAAGCGGGCAAGGTGCGCGCCGTCGGGCTGTCGAATCACTCCGTGGAGCAGCTCGAGCTGGCCGAGCGTATCGGCCACGTGGAGTCGCTCCAGCCGCCGTTCTCCGCCATCCGCCGCCGCTCGGCGGCGGAGCTCGGCTGGTGCCTCGATCATGGAACGGGCGTGATCGTCTACAGCCCGATGCAGGCGGGGCTTCTCACGGGCGCCTTCAGCGCCGAGCGCGCGCGCTCCTTGCCGGCCGAGGACTGGCGTGCGCAACACCCCGAATTCACCGGCGAAGCCTTATCACGCAACCTCGCGCTCGCCGAGGCCCTGAAGCCGATCGCGGCGCGGCATGCGACCGCGGTATCGGCCGTGGCAGTCGCCTGGACGCTCGCCTGGCGCGCGGTGAGCGGCGCCATCGTCGGGGCGCGCACCGCCTCCCAGGTCGATGGTTGGATCGATGCCGCCACCCTGGAGCTGAATCCGGAGGATCTGCGGGAGATCGCAGCCGCCATCGAGCGCACCGGCGCCGGCAGCGGACCGAGCCTGCCCGCCGGTTGAGCCGAGCTTCGCGGGCCTCGCTCGATCAATCCCCGGGCTTGAGCCGCACCTGCATGTCGGACACGTAGCGCGAGGACAGCCAGTAGCCGCCGAGGTGTTTTTCGATCCTCACCTCATCGCCCTCACGCAGGCTGAGATCACCGGAAGCGGGCCCGATCTGCTGCCAGACCTGACCGTTGTCGAGGTGCAGGACCATGGAATCCGGCGAGCGCTCGAGCCGGATGATGTGGGCGGTCAGCCGCCGGGAGTTGCCGCCGGTGAGGACCCTCCAGGGCGCTTTCCAGCGAGCGACGGGCTTCTGGGCGGATGCGACGGTGGGGGAAGGCGGGGCGGTTGGCGCCACCGCGGGTGTTGGCGCGACCACGGAGGTCGACGCAGCCGCCGACGTCGGCTCGGGTGCGGGTGCCGGCTGAGGTGCGGATGTCGGCTGAGGTGCGGGTGTCTCGCGGCTCGCTACCTCGGGCGAGCCTGCCTCCGCCATCCGGCGCACCTGCATGTTGGATATGTAGCGAGACGACAGCCAGTAGGAGCCGAGATGCTCCTCGATGCTCACCGAGTCGCCCGCGCGCAGGCCGAGGTCACCGGAGGCGCGTCCGATCTGCTGCCAGACCTGACCGTTGTCGAGGTAC
>Ga0335078_10012597_pt1 | contig 12535 bp, 4 predicted proteins | sample Lox_Sample_32_FD_206711 | JGI IMG/M metagenome (GOLD analysis project Ga0335078, IMG submission 206711) | Soil microbial communities from Loxahatchee National Wildlife Refuge, Florida, United States - Lox_Sample_3.2 | ecosystem: Environmental > Terrestrial > Soil > Wetlands | place: USA: Florida... | reverse complement strand
GTGACGGCGAATCGCGGCCATGCGCTCATCGCGCAACAGCCGCTGTTCCACCGAAGGCTCGTCGTCGGCCAGATCGGGAGACGTGCCGGTCTCCTCGTCCGGCTGGTCCAGGTACACGGTTTGCGCTGTGCGCTCGTGCCTGGTGTCGCGCGCGTAGTTCACGGCCAGGTTAGTCGCGATGCGGTAAAGCCAGGTAGTAAATCTGGCCTCGGCCCGGTAACTCCCCCTGGCACGATAGACGCGCAAAAAGACTTCCTGGGCTAACTCCTCGGCAATGGCCTGGTTGCCTACCATCCGAAAGAGGAAATGAATCATCGGCCGGTGGTATTTTTCCGCCAGGTAGGTAAAGCCGGCCTCGTCGCCTTCGGCCACGCGCAGCATGATGGCCGCGTCGCTTTTGGGGTCCAGTTCCGCACGGACACCCACGCCTGGCGCGCCCGGCCGCAGGGCCGATCCGGCACCCAAGGCAGGACCGTTGAGGACCAAGGTTGCCATGTCTTCTGGAACCCGATCTTCACCGGAAGGTTGCGGCGCGTAACCGGTATCCTCGCCGGGATTTCCGCTTTCCGGGCTGTCGCCGGCAGGGTCCGGGCCCCCGCTTCGGGAAAAGGCGGCAATCGGGCTTTCCCGGCGCGAAGCTGAGACCGGCAGTCCGAAGCCAGAGGCCAGCCCGGGAAGCGGGCCGAGCAAGGCTCTCTCATCCATCGGGAGCTCAGTTTCCTGCCGGATTGAACGCGCTCTCCTGAACATATCCGGTTTCCCGTCCAGCCCGCGGACGCCGGGGCAAGCCGCCCCTCAGTTGAGCGCCCCATTTGGACGTAAAGCCCTGCTGGTGTTACTCTACCCTACGGGACGCCCTCTCGGGCAGACTTCCCTGGCCGGGGCAGGGCGCCGGTTTCTAGGAAAGAGTGACCGGTAGGCCACGCCTCTTTTGGGGACGGGGAGTTTCCCCGGACCGGGGCGGTGACCGTACTCCCTCCCAAAGCCTTTCCGGGCGCTTAACTCAGCGGTAGAGTGCCATCTTCACACGGTGGAAGTCGCAGGTTCGAATCCTGCAGCGCCCACCAAAATCAACGACTTAGAGGCAGTGTTTTCATATCTGGGTCATATCCAGGTCCAATAGACGCCATATCGGTTGAATCTGCGCCCGTCGCCAGTTGTTCGACAACTTTGCGTTGCGCGGCCCGGACTGCCTTCGAAATGGCCTGCACATACGTGTCCGCGGTGATCTGGGGGCTGGCGTGAAGAAGGGCTTCCTCCACGACCTTGGTGTCCTCTCCGTTGCCATTCAGCAGGGAGGCGTAGGAGTGGCGAAAGACCTGCCAGGGGACGTGCTTCTCGATTTTGGCCGCCTTCATCGCTGGCTGGATATTTTTCGCCATCAGTGAAGACGGTCAGACCCGGACCTCACCCTTTGCCCTCACACTTGCGAAGATCCAGTCCGAAGGCTGGCTGATTGTCGGTCGTCGCGGTGGCTCTGTAGATGCGGAGCGCTTCCACCAAGACCGCATCGAGCGGCGCCGGTTTCCTTGATGCCCGCGTCTTGAGAGGTAGAGGTCCTTCCTTACCAAGCCACGCCGGAGATTCAAGACGCCTGCTTCGAAATCCAAATCCTGCCACTGCAATCCCCCCAGTTCCGAGAATCGCAGCCCGGTTACGGCGGCGAGTGACAGCGAGTATAGTCAAGCTTCTACATCGGCCGGCTTAATGGCTGTCACTCGGACATCTTTCCTCCGAGGGTAAATCCAGTGGCTCAGATACTCGTTGTCAATATCGACTGTGAATTGCGCCTTTGACAGCCTGTGCTCGCCGCGTTCGTGTTCCCTGTAATGTTCGATGAGGTGCTCCACCGTCATCAGGGCGGGGTGAGCGTTGGCGCGATGGGCAAACAGCGCGATTCCCAGATCTCTACCGCCAATCCATCAATCGCGCCGTCCTCGCAACTCCGCTACTGCAGCTAAAAGCTGCCCATCTTCGAGAAATCGAACGGTGCGGGAATCTGGAGCGCCGTGTTCGCCGGGACGTCGTCATCTGGCGGGCGACTTTCGCGATCAGGTTCGCCGGGTGGCCTGCAGCCAGCTCCGATGCATCGGGCAGCACCAACTTGGGTACCGCCTGGGCGGCGTAGCTCAGCCACTCACCCATTACGATCTTGTTGCGGGCTTCCAGTCGACATTGCCTGACTCTGAGCTGTCGCCGGAAAACTCAGCCAGGGAAAACTGAGTTTCTCTCGTATATGAGCGAGAGGACTTGCGATGAAGAGGAGCCGCTATCGCAAAACCAGAGTTGCTATATACCGAAAAGCACTGCTCTGGAGTCAGCGCGACCATGAGGGAGCGACGATCTTGCACGGAAACCGCCAGGCTAGACCAGCTCTGGTTTTGCGGTAAGCCCGCGGTGGGCCGACTGGCCATCAGCTGGCCCAGTTCCGTGCGCCGCACTGGCCTTCAGAACAGCCCGGTCGGTGTGCCAGAACGCGGGGCAAGGAGAAATCCCAAGGCTTGCCACGGGAAACCTGGCGACATGGCGACTCATGAGAGGGCCTGCGGGAAGAGCAGATCATTATCCAGAGACACCTGCTGCCCCAGATCCTTTTCGAATGCTGCCAAACGCAAATGGAACAGGGCATTACGCGAACAGGCTCATTCTGGCGGTGCAAATCCGCTTGTGAGCTTACGCAAATCTGCAACGGTTCCTTCGGCTGAGTCATGTTCAAGCACGATCATCCCTGCGATAAAGGGTCATCGCCTGGCTGATTCGATTTGCCTTCCAAGGCGTTCTCCGGCGAAGACCGCAAGCTTAGGTGGCAGAACATACTTGGATAGCGGACTGAACCGGTCTACAATACAACTTGATTTCATTCCCCTCATAAAAAGGAACAAGGGTGATTAAAGCCGCCTTTCTGGCGCCGGGTTCGTCGTGGATCGTCAGTCTCAGGATCCCCTTTTCGTTCTTACGGCGAACGAAGGGGTACGCATAAGAAACTCTCGGTCGGCGCGTCCGGGTCCGGTCTCCTCGCTGCTCCGGTCGATCCAGCGTGCCACAGAAGCGTCGACGCGCACTTTTCGACAAACCTGATCATTCGAACGGGATCAGTCGTTGCTCTGGGAGAAATCCAATGGATCAGGCAGTCGCCCGTTGCGTCTACGTCATCTCCGACTTGCATCTGGGCGGGGTCTACGGGGAAACCGAGGAGGGGCGCGGATTCCGCATCAATACCCACGTCAAGGAATTAGCCGAATTCATTCGAGAGCTTGCACAGTTGGCCGGCCCGCCCGCTAGAGAGCTGGTCATCAATGGCGACATGGTGGACTTTCTTGCGGAGCGCGAAGATGCAACTCCTTGCTGGAGACCGTTTACCGCGGACGCCGGACTAGCGTGCACAAAACTCGTAGCCATCGCCCAGCGGGACCGCGAATTCTTTGAAGCTCTGAGCGATTTTCTGGAAAGCGGCCATCGGCTCACGGTTCTGACCGGGAATCACGACACAGAGCTGGTGCTGCCTGAAGTGCGGTGCAAGTTGAAAGCGATTCTTGGAGTAAAGCCTGGCCACGACTTCGAGTTCATCCACAATGGCGAAGCCTACGCCGTAGGCGATGCGCTCATTGAGCATGGCAACCGGTACGATGCCTGGAATGTCGTGGACTACGACGCACTTCGGAGACTTTCGTCGTTGCAGTCGCGCCGCCAGGAAGCGCCAGAAAAGTACAAATTCAAACCACCGGCGGGGAGCTGCATGGTATCGTGGGTGATCAACGAGATCAAGGAAGACTACAAATTCATCGACCTGCTGAAGCCGGAAACGGACGTCGCTATTCCGTTGCTGCTCGCGCTCGAACCGGGTTACCGGATTCTTCTGGCGACGGTGGCGCGGCTCGGGCTTAGAGCCCGGCAACACCGGATGGAACAGGCGGCGTTGCCGTCGTACGCGGGCGACATTCACGCCGAGAGCGGCCCGGAGGCAACCACTTACATTTCGACAATGAGCACGGTCGACGAAGACGAACTGCCGGCCGCGGACGACGACGCGGCTGCGCTGTGCCGAGTGCTGGATGAGACGCTCGGCGGAAAGAGCGGCGAATTTCTGCAAATGGTGGACCCCGCCTCTGGATCGGTGGGCGCCGTTGCCGGCGACATCTCTTCAGTGGGACAGTTTGTCGACCGCAGCCTTGGCATGGCCCATCTTCTGCTCGCAAAGGATACGGCAGACATCGGAGCCCGCATTCCCGCAGTTTTACAGGCGCTGAGGGCGTTGGACAAGGACCGGAGCTTCGACCCAGGGGTGGAAACCGCGGCCGAATATGCCGATGCCGCGAACGAATTGTTCAAGAGTGGATTCCGCTACGTGATCTTCGGTCATACGCACCTGGCCAAGAAGGTTGAGTTGCAGCCGGGCTGCTGGTACCTGAACAGTGGGACCTGGGCTGACCTGATGCAACTGCCGGAACTGATCGTGAAGGCAGACGGAAGCGACGCCCGCGCGAACCTGGAGCCGTTTGTGCAGGCGCTGGCTGGCGGCAATCTCCGGCCATGGATCCAGTTCAATCCGACATACGTGCAACTCGACCTCGATGCGAACGAGCGCGTGCTGCGCGCCGAAGTGAAAAACTACAACCGCCACGTGAAAGAAAGTTAGAGGAAGACGATGCGAGCAGCCATTGCGCGAATCGATGCGGGACCGAGCCGAGGAACAGGTTTCTTGGCCGGCGATGGGCTGGCGTTGACAGCCTTTCACGTGATCGCCGACCGCAAGCGTGCACTCACATCAGGTGATGTAGCTCTTTACGGTGAAATTCTGCTCACCTTCCCTTGCGGCGAGGCTAAGGCAACTGTGGTCGATGGCTGTTGCGATCCGGCCGCGGACTTCGCCCTGCTGACCATCGAGTGGGTCGACGGCGCCGCCCCGCCTCAACCGCTTCCGCTGGCCCTGGCTGAGACACTCAGCTTCGGCACTGCGTGGCGGACATTTGGATTTCCCGACGCCAACCCCGAAGGGATGGTGAATGCAGGGGAGTTTCGCGACAGCGCGGCAATTCACCAGGGTCAGGCGGCATTTCAGCTGTTCAGCAAGGACGCGGCGGCGGGCAATGGCGAGCCGGTGAGCGGATTTTCCGGTGCGCCCGTGGTGATCGAGGCGGCGGCGAATCAGTTTGCGGCAGTCGGTCTGCTGCGTTCTTCGCTGATGGACAAGGACCGCAACGCCGTTGCGGGCGCGCTGTATGCGTGTCCCGTGGCTTCAGTGCTCGCCAAGGCCAAGGACCGGTTGCCAGTGCCGGACCCGTGTTTCGGCCTGCCCGGCCTGCCGCGCCGGGCACTGCCGGAAAAGCCCTTCAAGCAGATGGTGTGGTTCACCGCGGACGAAGCGGAGATTTTCTTCGGACGCAATCGAGAGATTGCCGAGACCTATCGCCGGCTGCATAGCAACGATGAGCCGCCGGTGCTGCTGCTCTATGGGCAGGCTGGAGTGGGAAAATCGTCGTTCCTCGATGCCGGACTGCTGCCGCGGCTGAAGTGGCACCACGAAGTGCTTTACATGCGGCGCGATCGTGACCGCACACTGCTTGCCACATTGCGCGACGCGCTCGATGCAAAAGATGCGGATTCGCTTGCAGACGCCTGGCGCGCCAGGGAGCAGGGCAGCGCCAAGCCGCTGATTGTCTTCTTCGATCAGATCGAGGAGATCTACACGCATGCCAATTCCGGCGCAGCCGACGAACTCGCGGAGTTGACGCAAGAGCTGAAGGCACTGTTTGACGAGGAGACGCGGGTCCGCGGCAGGTTAGTGCTGTCGTTTCGCAAAGAGTGGTTTCCCGAGATTCAGAAGCAGATGGAGGCCAGCAAGCTGCCCTACTCGAAATTGTTTTTGCAGGCGCTCGATCGCGAGTCGGTGATCGAGGCCGTAACGGGAGTGACGCGAACCGAGCGGCTGCGCAATCAATACGGGCTCCAGATCGATCCCGGTCTGCCGGAGGCGATCGCCAACACGCTGCTCGAAGATCACGAATCGCCCATTGCCCCGACCCTGCAAATTCTATTGACGAGGATGTGGGAAACGAGGTTGCGGGACAGGGCCACGGGGAAGCCGCGCAGCACTCCTCGCCTCACGCTTGACGATTTTATGGCGCTCAAGGCTGAGGGATTCGGGCTGGGCGATTTTCTCGATCGCGGGCTGGACGCGATCGAGAGCGATCATGCCGAATGGACGGACTCGGGATTTGCGCTCGACGTGCTCTGGTATCACGTAACCAAACCTTCGCTGACGGCGCGCGAGTGCTCCAAAAGCGAGCTGCAGGCGACTTACAGCAATCGCGCCGCCGATATGCCGCCGCTGGTGGCGGCGTTGAAGGACAAGTCGCTGCTGGTGGACACAGCACAGGACGATGGGCGGCGAGCGACGCGGCTATGTCACGATACGCTGGCGCCGCTGGTGCAACAGCGCTACGCCGGGTCAGACCGGCCGGGGCAGCGTGCGCATCGCATTCTCGAAAACCACGTTTCGGAGTGGACGGGGCGCGGCGAGACAGGCCTGCTGGACGCAGGTTCGCTGGCCACGGTCGAGGAGGGTGCAGCCGGCATGCGCGCCTTCAACGACAAGGAATTGAAACTGATCCAAGCCAGCCGCCGCATGCGCTGGGTGCGGCGAATCTCCGCGTGGGCGGCTCTGTTACTGGTTGCATTGTTCGCCGGATATGGCGTGTGGCAGCAGATCAAGGCGGTGCGCGAGGGGCGCATTGCCGAGGCCAGACTGGCTGTGAGCGAGAGCGTGCGCCGAACACAGTCAGAGCCGGGAACAGCGCTCATGCTGGCTGTAGCGGCGATCGGCCGCAGTCGCTCGCTGGGCGACCCGCAATTGTGGGACGACGCGCAGGAAAACCTGACTGCCGCAATTCAACAGGCGCGCGAAGAGGCATATATCCAGGCGCCAAGTAGTTCGTGGCAGGCGACCGCCTTCTCTCGCAGCGGAGTCATCGCGACGGGAGGAAGCCGCATAAGGCTATGGGATTCATCCGGCGCGCCGCTGCCCGCAAAATTTCAGCTGCCCCCCGCAACCTCGGTTTACCGCACGCTGGTCTTCTCGCCCGGTGGAAATACGCTGGCATCATGCACCAACCTAGGCGTGATTGAGCTTTGGGATTTGCAGGGCAATGCACTGACTCGCCCGTTCAGCGCCGGGGGGGTAGGCGCGTGCAGCCTGGCCTTTGCCCGATCGGGCGACGAGTTGGTTTCTTTCACGCGGGCTGACATCCTCACTCTGTGGGACCTGGATGGCAACAAGATCTGGAGCGTGCAGGCAACACATCGGGTGTCTCTTTTCTATCAGCCGCACCGGTTGGCGATCGGGCGCACGCCGCAAGGGCAGGAACTGATCGTGGTCCTTTTGGGTAGCGGCAGTATCGGCATCTGGAACATGGACGGCAAGCCCGTGGGCAAGCCGTTTGAGACCGGGCACTTTGTGGATTCGATTTCCCTTAGCCAACGCGACGGCCAGTTGGTGATCCTTGGCGGCGGCACTTCGCTGGGGGAGAACCTCACGGAATCCAGCGGCATTCTGAATTTCTGGAACCTGGACGGCAGCCAATCCTCTAAACCCATTCTCTTTGCGGGCGACAATGTGCTGGACGCGCAATATTCGCCCGGCGGCAAGATGATCGTGGTCCTCTTTTGGGGAACGCTGAAATTCATCGACGCGAGTGGAGCAGATGTGCTGCCGCCTTTTCACACAGACGCCTCAACAACGTCAAAAGCGGATTTTGCGATCGACCCAGGCGGCACGCGCATTGCCGCGTGGAGTGATCCCGGCAGGCTGCACATCCTGGATTTGTCCAACGCATTCGATGCGGTGAACGGGCTTCTCGACGGCGCCTCTGGTGACCCTCCGATGACGGCGCAGTTCAGCCCGAATGGAGACCTGCTGGCAACAGGAACGGCGCAAGGGAATGTGGAGTTGTGGTCGGTCGAGGACGGAAATGTGTCGCTGCTGCGAACCCTCGCTCCGCCCGGTTCAGACAACACGCCCGATGCATACAAGCTCATTGAGGCCCTGGCGTTCGATGCCGACGGCAACCGTATCGCCGCTGTCGACGGCAGCAACGCGATCCTGGTCTGGAGCGCCGGTGGGCAACCGCTGGCATATCTGCCGCCGCTGCCTCGAGACAATCCTGCGAGCGTGCCAAGCAGTTTTCAGATTCATTTCTCCAGCGATGGCCAATCCGTGATGTACGGCACTCCCACCGGAGTTTTCGTCCGCAATCTCGCGAACGGCAAAGGGCAGTCGATTCTCGACGAGGTCTTGAGCCATGCCTGCGCGGTCGCGCTCAGTCCCGACGGCGCAGCGGTAGCAACAGCAATGCAGCAGGACAATACGGTGCGGATCTGGGACCTGCAAGGGAAGCAGAAGGGACCCGCGCTAAAACTGGACAATTTGCCTTCGTCCATTGCCTACAGTGCCGACGGGAAGAGGCTGATTGTTGAGCCGGCTTCAGCCGGCCTGAGCATCTGGAAGCTCGAGGACGGCGCCATCGCGTCCCTGATGCCGCTGAACAGGCAAACGATCCAGGACAGCAAGTTTATTGGAAGCAATCTCGCAACATCGCCCGACGATATGCAGATCTTTACCGGCGGTCAAGGTGTGGCGGCGTGGTTTTCACGGTCCGGCGACCGCTTCGCGATTCTTTCCGCGAGCCCGGACCAGGATGCGCCGTGGAACGCCTATGCTCTGGCTGTCAGCGCAGATGGGCGGTTCTTGGCGGGCACACAACAGGGTGGAGTGCACGTGTGGCGCGCAAACTGGCAGGAATGGCTGAAAGTCGCCTGCACGCGGCTTCGCCATCACCCCATTCTGAGCGACACCCATGACCCTGACCCCTTTGTGAGAGAGAGTGTCGGCATCGCCAACAATACCTGCCAAAACCAGATCTGGAGTAAGTAGATGACGCGCCTCCAATTCACCGCCCGCACGAGCGTGTTGCTGTGGATGCTGACCTGTGCCGGCCTGGCGCAGGTGACCACGGCCGCCATTTCGGGCATGGTCGTAGATGCATCTTCGGCGCGGATTCCCGGAGCAAAGGTGACGCTTCGCCGGATTTCGACGGACGCTGAGCGGACGCTAACAACGGATGGAGAGGGCCGCTATCTCGCAGCCGATCTCGAGCCGGGAACTTACGAAGTGCAGGCCGAAAAGGCGAATTTCGAGACCGAGGTGCGCCGCGGCATTGTGCTGACCGTGGGACGGCGGGCGGTGGTTGATTTCTCGCTAAAGGTGGGCCAGGTGCGCGAGAAAGTTGTGGTCACCGGCGAAGCGCCGCTCGTTGACGTGGGCAATTCGTCGATCGGCCACGTGGTGGAGCACGCGGAGATTGACGATCTGCCGCTCAACGGGCGCAATTACACGCAGCTCACGTTGCTCGCGCCCGGAGTGGTGAATGTAACCACGTTTGCCGGCAGTTCGTTTTTCGGTCTTACGCAGCGCATCGCCGTGGCCGGGGCGCGCGCTGCGAGCGGCGGCGTGTACCTGCTCGACGGCGCCAACGTGATGAGCTTCTTCAACGACAATGCGGGCAACCCCGGATTAGGCACGGCGCTGGGAGTAGACGCCATCGAAGAGTTCAAGGTCGAGACCAACAGTTTCAGCCCGGAGTACGCACGTTCCGGAGCGGCGGTGATCAATGCCATCTCGCGATCCGGCACCAACCAGGCGTACGGCAGCATTTTTGAGTTTGTACGCAACAGCGCCGTGGATGCGCGCAACTACTTCGACGGTCCTGCCATTCCACTTTTCCGGCGCAATCAGTTCGGAGCCGTCGCGGGCGGTCCCATCGTCGCGGACAAGATGTTTTACTTTGCCAGCTATGAAGGACTGCGCGAGGCGCTCGGCGAAACCGAAATCGGCGGCACGCCCGACAACGCCGCGCGGCAGGGCAACCTGCCGTCGGGAACTGTCGCGGTGAATCCGGCCATTGTTCCTTTGCTTGGTCTCTTTCCAACGGCGAACGGCCCCGATCTGGGTGGGGGCGTTGCCGAAGTCAGGACCACGGCCGGCCGCAACACGAATGAGGATTACGTCTCTGCGCGCTTCGACCAGCACATCTCCGCGAAAGACGCATTTTTTGCCCGCGCCATAGCGGACGTTGGCAGCCTCGACGATCCTTATCCGATTGCCGGATCGTACCTACCGTTTTACCAGCAGGCACAGGGGCGCGACTTCTATTCCACGTTGCAGGAGACACATCTGATTTCGCCAACGGCAGTGAACGCGGCTCGCATCGGCTTCAACCGCAACAACTCGGCCGGCAACTCCACTGCGCAACCCGCCGCCCTTAATCTCATCCCCGGCGTCTCAGGACGAGCGCCGGGAGCAGTCACAATCGGCGGCGTCGGTTACATCGGTCCCAATCCCATCGTCCCCTACTACCTGATTCTGAATGAATGGAGCTTTGCCGACGACATCACATTTGTCAAAGGGCCGCATTTCCTCAAAGTCGGCTTCGAGTGGGACAGAATTCAGGATCCGTATCGGGCGGATCTCTACTCCGGCGGATCGATGACTTTCAATACGCTCGCCGATTTCCTGACGGGCAATCCCTACACCTTCGTCGCGCCCCTTCCGGGCGAATTGAACACCAGGCGAACCTGGAATCAGAATGTGGCGGGCATGTATGCGGCCGACTCCTGGCGCGTGCGCAAACGGCTCACCCTCAACCTGGGTGCGCGCTACGAATTCATCACCAATCCCACGGAAAGCAACGGCCTCTTCAGTGCACTCGTCAATCTGAGCGACGCAACAGTGACGCACGAGCCGCATGTTTTTTCCGGAAACCCGTCGCTCAAGAACATCGCACCGCGCTTTGGATTTGCGTGGAGTCCGGCGCGCAACGGTGAGACTTCGGTGCGGGGTGGTTTCGGCATTTTCTATCAGGAATACATGCCGCGCGATTATGCGGAATACGGGTTCAATCCGCCCCAGACGGTGCTGGGGGTGGGCATCTACCCAGGATTTCCGATCTCCACGTCTGTCATGTTCGGATTGCCTCCTTCCATTTCGCTGGTTACTGGCTACGAAATCACTAAGACTCCGTATGTTATGGAATACAACTTGAACGTGCAGCGCGAAATCCTGCCCAACTTGATGATCGAGCTTGGCGGCGTGTTTTCGCAGGGCCGCAAGCTGCTGGGATCGTATGACTACAACCAGCCGTTGCCCAACGCGACATTGTCCGACGGAACTCCCATCCGGACCGCGACTGCAACGCGCCCCAACCCGTACTTTTCCACGCTGGCATTCACGTACCCGATCGACAGCTCCAACTACAACTCGCTAGTGGCGACGCTCGAGAAACGCTTCACCAATCACACGCGAATCTTTGCCGCCTACGTGTGGTCGCACTCGCTCGACACGCAGTCGAACGAATTCAACGGAGACGGCTGGAACGACGCCGGAGAAACCACGGATATCAACGATCTGAAGATGGACTACGGAAACTCGACCTTCGACCTGCGCCAGAGCCTGACGATGAATTATGTTTACGATCTGCCTGTGAAACGCACGCAGCCCGGAATCGCTGCGGCGCTTTTGAACGGCTGGCAGACCTCGGGAATCGTATCCGCGACTACCGGCCTGCCGTTCTCCGTCGAAAACGGATTCGACCGCGCCAATACAATGCAAACGCTTTCGCCGCCCGAGGGCTCGGAACGGCCCGACTTGAAACCCGGCCGCAGCAACAACCCGGTACTCGGCTCGCCCCGCCAGTGGTTCGACCCCAGTGCGTTCGCGTTACAGCCGGCAGGAGCGTTCGGCAACCTGGGCCGCGATACCGTCCGCGGGCCGGGACTTGCCAACTTCGATGCCGGCCTGTTGCGGACGATCAGGTTGCGCGAGCGTCTTGCGGGACAGTTCCGGTTTGAAGTCTTCAACGTATTTAATCGCGCCAACTTTGCTGTGCCGGCATTTCCTGAGCGCGAGGTGTTTCTCGACGCCTCGGGAACCATCAATCCCCAGGCTGGCGAGATCACGCAGACCGTCGATAGCTCGCGCCAGATGCAGCTTGCGGCGCGCTTGAACTTTTAAGGAAAGGAAATCTCCCGGTGGAAACTTCCGATGTAGCGTGCTCCAATTGGACCGACGCCTTCTTGGATGAGATGCGCACGGTGGGCGATCCGCTGGCCGATGATGCCGTGACTGCGCTGTTTGCGAGCCAGGGCACATACTCCGTTTGGGATCTGATGAAGACGCTAGTCGGGAACGACCAGCCGCCACCCGACAAGCTGCCGCGCGAATTGCGCGGGTCCCTCGAAGAGGCGAGCCGCATTCCGCCGGCCGATCCAACTGCGGTGGAAGGCGGACAAAAACTCTTTGCGGCGCATGGTCCCGAGATCCTGATGGTGCTCGCGTTCTATTCCCTGCCCGCGTCCTATGCGGCGGGCAAAGGTGTCCAGGTTCTCTATCGCTCAGGTTACCTGAACAATCGTCCCAATCATAGGCTTTTTGAGACCACGCAGATGGTGATGGATGTGATGCTCCCGGGCGGGTTAAACGCAG
>Ga0335078_10012596_pt1 | contig 12536 bp, 11 predicted proteins | sample Lox_Sample_32_FD_206711 | JGI IMG/M metagenome (GOLD analysis project Ga0335078, IMG submission 206711) | Soil microbial communities from Loxahatchee National Wildlife Refuge, Florida, United States - Lox_Sample_3.2 | ecosystem: Environmental > Terrestrial > Soil > Wetlands | place: USA... | reverse complement strand
GGTCGATGCCACCGGCGTCGAAATCGAGTGGGAGCGCGTCGAAGCTGGCTTGAGCGCTTTGCAAGATTATGGCGAACTGTTGCCGGAAGAGGTGTTTGCCTCCCTCGAAATCAGCCGCGTCGGACTCAAAGGTCCCACCTCCACTCCCATTGCCGGCGGCCATCAGAGCATCAACGTCCAGTTGCGCAAGAAGCTGGGTTTGTATACAAATTTTCGCCCGGTTCGCATGCTTCCCGGCCTCAAAACGCGGTTTCACGATGTGCCGGTGAACCTCGCCATCTTTCGCGAGAACACCGAAGACCTGTACTCCGGGCTCGAACACGAAGTGATTCCGGGCGTCGTCGAGAGTTTGAAGATCATCACCAATAACGCCTCCATGCGGATTGCGCGCGCCGCCTTCGAATACGCCAAACGCGAAGGCCGCTGCAAAGTGACCGCCATCCACAAGGCCAACATCATGAAAATGAGCGATGGCCTGTTCTTAAAATGTTGCCGCGAGGTGGCCGCCGCTTTTCCCGCGATTCAGTACAACGAGCTGATTGTCGACAATGCCTGCATGCAACTGGTGATGCGGCCGGAGACCTTCGACCTGCTGGTCATGCCCAATCTATATGGCGATATCATTTCCGATCTCACCGCCGGCTTGGTCGGCGGCCTCGGAATCGTTCCCGGCGCGAACATCGGCGACGAGCACGCCATCTTCGAAGCGGTCCACGGCACCGCCCCCGACATCGCTGGCAAGTGCCTGGCGAATCCCACCGCGCTGATGCAATCGGCGGTTCTGATGCTGGCCCATCTCGGCGAGCGCGACGCCGCCACGCGGCTGCACAATGCCATCGAGCGCACCTATGCCGAAGGCCGCCGCCTGACCGGCGATGTCGGCGGCAAAGCCTCCACCACCGAGTTCACCGACGCTGTGATTCAACACCTGCAGTAACCCGGCAGAATATTCAAACCGTGACGCACTCTCTCTCGCGCCAGTAGTTCCGCAGGTACGCTCCCGCCATGCGATCCGCGATCGAAGTATGATCCCGCAGCCACCCGGCCACCGCCTCGAGCGAATCAAATATCGGCTCGCGTTCTCCGTGGCGAACCTGCTGCTCCAGCGCCGCAATCCGCGCCCGCACCGTGCGGTGCTGGCGTTCGTGCCACGAATACGAGGGATAGGCGGCGTCGCGCATCAGCCGCTCCTCATGAGAGAGATGCGCGTTGACTTCGGCCGCCAGCCGGCGGCACAAAAACCCGAGCCGCGCCGTCTGTTCCCCGGCCAGTAACACCTCCCGGAGTTCGGCCGCCAGGCGGAACATCTCCTGGTGTTCGGCGTCGATTTCCGGGACATGCACGGCCTGTTCCGGCCCCCATTTCAGGCTTCGCACGTTTCTATTTTAGGAGTTCCGAATCCGCAATGCCAGCCGGACATCCGCACGATTCGCCTTTCCGCCACACGCTGCGCAGACCGTCCCACGCGCTTTCGCTCAACGGCGCCGGGCTGGCCATCGGCTCCACATCGATACATCGGTTCCGCAGATAACAGTCGAGCTTCTGCCGCATGGCGCCGCGCGCGCGGTGCAGACGCGTCTTCACCGTGTCCGTCGTCAGATCCAGTATCTGCGCGGTCTCGTCGGTGGAAAGCTGCTCAATATCCCGCAGCAGCACCACGCACCGGTACAGCGGCGGCAGTTCCGTGATCACCTGGTGCAGCACCGCCCGGATCTCGGCGTTCTCCAATTCATCCTCCGGCAGCCGGCCGGTATCGATGATCTCCGACGCCGGCGGCAGTTCTTCCACCGACACCTCATGCTCGGGCGCGAACGCGCTCTTGCGCCGCTGCATCAGGCAGGCATTCTTGGCTATCCGGAACACCCACGCCCGCACGTGCTCCGGCTCGCGAAGCTGGTCGAAGTTCTGAAACACCTTGAGCAGCGTTTCCTGCGCGACTTCTTCGGCGTCCTCCGGATGGCCGCACATCAGCAGGCTGTAATGGAAAATCTTCGACCGGAAATGCTCGACGAAGCGCTCGAACGCTTCCGGCTCCCCCGTCGTCAGCGCGCGCGCCAGTTCGATCTCGGACTGCTTGTCCAAGCTACGATTGTAGCGCCGCGCACCGAACCACCGTCTCAATCTGCGGTGCGTTCAGCAGCGTGTTGTGGATCAGACACTTGTGGACCGCCCGGAGAATCCCTTCTTCATGCTGCGGCGCGAGCGAAGGAGCGATTACCTCGATTCGAAACGCTCCCAGGCGCGCCGGCTGCTTCGCCTTTTCCGCCGCCACCTTGATCTCCAGCCCCGGACAGGCCAGTGAATGCGCGTTCAGGTATTGCACTGCGTAAAACCCGGCGCAGGTCCCGAGCGAAATCAGTAGAAATTCCGGCGGTGTCATGCCTTCGTCGTAGCCGCCGTTATCCAGCGGCTGATCGCAGACCACGCGGTGCCCGCGCGCCTCCGCCTCAAACTGAACCTCTCCCAGGTGCTTCACCGTGATTTCCATATTCACTCGAGAAGATGCAGCCTTCGGCCAAACGTGACAGCGTCACCTTTTTCACACCCCTGCATCTTCTCTGGCGATGCAGAAAGTGCTTGTATTTCTGGCGGCTGCAACGGCCTGGGCACAGCCGCCCTTGGCTCTTCGGGACGCCGTCCGGCTGGCCTTGCGCGGCAATCCGGCGGTGGTGGCGGCCTCCGAAGCCGTCGAGGCCGCCCAAAGCCGCGTCGCCCAGGCGCACGCCGGCCGGTTGCCCAAACTCAACTACGCCGAGTCGTTCACGCGAAGTGACAACCCGGTCTTCGTCTTCAGCTCGCTGCTCAGCCAGCACCAGTTCGGCGCGCCGAATTTCGCCCTCGGCGCTCTGAACCGCCCCGGCGCGCTGAACAATTTTCAATCGCAGGTGACGCTCGACCAGACTTTGTACGATGCCGGCGAAACGCGCTACGCGCGGAAAGCGGCTGGCCTCGATCGCGACATCTCCCGGGAAGAATCGCGTGACATCCAGATGAAGACGATTGCCGCGGTTGCCCGCGCGTATTATGACGCGGTGCTGGCCGCCGAGAGTCTCAGAACCGCCGAGCAGGCAGTGCGCTCGGCCGAGGCCGATCTGCGGCGCGCTGAAAACGTCCGGGAAGCCGGCCTATCGACCGACGTGGACGTCCTGTCCATCCGCGTGCATCTCGCCAATGTGACCGAGCAACGCATCCGGCGCGCGGCCGATCTCGACGTCGCCCGCGCAGCGCTCAACGACGCGCTCGGGCTTCCGCTCGATACCGCTCACAGCCTGACCACCGAGTTGACCCCGGCCGACCTTCCGGAACTGGAACTCGCGCCACTCGAGCGCGACGCCGCGCGCCAGAACCCCGAGATCCGTCAGACGCGGTTCGCCGCCAGTCTCGCGCAGACCCAGCAGGATTCCGCCCGGTCGTTATTTCTGCCCCAGGTGACCTTCCGCTCCCTGTTTGAAGCCGACCGCCAGCGCTTCATCACGCGCGCCGGCGCCAACTGGCTGGCCTCGGTTTCCCTGCGCTGGAACTTGTTCAACGGATTTTCCGACAAGGCGCATATCGAAGAGGCCTCGCACTTGCTGCGGCGCGCCGAAGCCGACGAGCGACGTGCCGATTCGGCGGTGCGGCTTCAGGTGCGGCGCGCCTACGCCGACCTCCGCGCCGCCGGGCAACGCATCGAAGTCGCGCACGCCGCCGTCGCCGAAGCCGAAGAGAGCCTGCGCATCACGCAAAACCGCTACCAGGCCGGCATGAGCAATGTCACCGACCTGCTGCGCAACGAGACCGCCGTTCTGGAAAGCAGAACGCGATACCTGGCCGCCGTTCACGACCAGCGCGTCGCGGCCTTGATGGTGGAATTCGCGGCCGGCCGCCTCGCCGCCGATTCGGAGGTCCTCAATTGATGAAACCCGCGCTTCTCCTGATTGCGGTCTTGATCCTGGCCTCCTGCACCCGCGAGCAGGCGGCATCGCCCAAGCCTTCGAAACCGGCATCGATCCCGGTCAACGCGGCTGCGGCCTCGTTGCAGAACTGGCCCGACCTTTATGAGGCCACCGGCACCGTGCGCGCCCGCACCGCCGCCACCATGGCCAGCAAGGTGATGGGCTACGTGCAGCAGGTCTTGGTACAAGTCGGCGATCGCGTCCGCGAAGGCCAGCCGCTGGTCACGCTTGACGCGCGCGATCTCGATGCCGGTCTTCACCGCGCTGAAGCAGGACGCGCGGAAGCCCTCAGCGCGCTGCCGGAGGTCGAGAACGGCATCGCTGCGGCCCAGGCGAATTACGAACTCGCCCAGGCCACGTTCCGCCGTGTCGACGATCTCGCTTCGAAGAAATCCGTCTCCAGCCAGGAGTTCGACGAGGCCTCCGCCCGCCTCAAGGCCGCCCAGGCCAGCTACGAAATGGCCCGGAGCCGCCGTGTCCAGCTTCAATCCAGAATCGCGCAGGCCGAGCAGGACGTGCGCGCCGCGCGCATCGTGCGTGACTACGCCGCCATTACCGCTCCGTTCGCCGGAGTGGTCACGGCCAAATCGGTCGAGCCGGGGAACCTGGCTGCGCCCGGCGCGCCGCTGCTGACCATCGAGCGCCAGGACGCCTACCGGCTGGAAGCTGAGATCGACGAATCGAAACTGCCCGCGGTGCGTGCCGGGCAAACTGTGAAAGTCACCCTTGACGCGCTCGGCCGCACCTTTGACGCGCGGGTTTCGGAAATCGTGCCCGCAGTCGATGCCGCCTCCCGCGCCTACATCGTCAAAATCGATTTGCTGCCCGCCTCGCAGCTTCGCTCGGGCTTGTTCGGCAAGGCCACGTTCGCACTGGGAACGCGTCAGGCACTGGCGATCCCCCTAAAAGCTCTTCAGGAAAATGGCCAGCTCCAATCGGTTTTCGTGGTGAGCAACGGAGAAGCGCGCACGCGCCTCATCACCGCCGGCCGCCGCTTCCAGGATTCTGTCGAAGTGCTTTCCGGATTGACCGCGGGCGAGATCGTCGTCCTGGCCCCGCCTGCCGCGCTGGCTGACGGCGCTTGCGTGGAGGTGCGTCCGTGAGGCGCCTCGGCCCCGCGGGCCGCTTCGCGCGCATCTGGATCTCCTCCAAGCTGACTCCCCTGATTGTCACCGGCGCCTTACTCATCGGCGTGTTCGCCGTCTGGAAGCTGCCGCGCGAAGAAGAGCCGCAAATCATCGTTCCGATGATCGACGTCATGGTCGCGATGCCCGGCGCTTCCGCGCGCGAGGTCGAAGAACGCGTCACCAAGCCGATGGAGAAGTTGCTCTGGGAAATTCCGGGCGTCGAATACATCTATTCCACGTCGAGCCCCGGCCAGTCGCTCGCCATCGTCCGCTTCTACGTCGGCCAGGATGAAGAGAAAAGCATCGTGCGGCTCAACCAGAAGCTGTATGCCAATTTCGACCTGATCCCGCCCGGAGCCTCACAGCCGCTGGTGAAGCCGCGCTCCATCGACGATGTGCCGATTCTCGCCCTGACGCTTTCCAGCAAACGCTATGGCGATTTCGAACTGCGGCGCATTGCCGCGCAGGCTGACGACGCGATCAAGCAGATAACCGACGTCTCGGCCGTGACTCTGATTGGGGGCGAGCGCCGCCAGGTGCGCGTCACTATCGATCCCGCGAAGTTGGCGGCCTACAACCTGGCCCCGCTGCAGGTGGCCGGCGCGCTCGGAGTCGAAAACCGGCGCCTCGATTCCGGCCGCTTCGTGCAGCTCAACCGCGAGTACCTGCTCGAAACCGGCGAGTTCCTGCGCACCGCCGAAGACGTCGGCAACGTTGTGGTAGGCGTGGCCCACGGCAAGCCCGTCTTCGTCCGCAATGTCGCCGAGGTGTCCGATGGCGGCGAAGAGCCGATGGAATATGTCCGGATGATTCGCGCCGCCGACCGTCAGTTCCTTCCCGCCGTCACGCTTTCGATCGCCAAGCGCAAGGGCGCAAATGCCGTGACCGTCGCCGGCAACGTCCTGCGCCGCGTCGGCCTGCTGAAGGGCTCCGTAATTCCATCCGACGTGCGCGTCGACATCACCCGCAACTACGGCGAGACGGCGGCCGAAAAATCAAACGAGCTCCTCTTCCACATGTTGATCGCCGTCGTCTCCGTCGGCCTGTTGATCGCCATCACGCTCGGCCTGCGGGAATCGCTCATCGTCTTCCTCGCCATCCCCGTGACGCTCGCGCTGACCCTCGCCGTCTTCTATCTGTACGGCTACACGCTCAACCGCATCACGCTGTTCGCCCTGATCTTCTCCATCGGCATTCTGGTGGACGACGCCATCGTGGTGGTCGAAAACATCGTACGCCACTGGCGCATGCCCGCCAATCTCGGCCGCCCGCCGTTTGACGTGGCAATCGAAGCGGTGGATGAAGTCGGCAACCCGACCATCCTCGCCACCTTGACAGTGGTCGCGGCCATCCTGCCGATGGCCTTCGTCGGCGGCTTGATGGGCCCGTACATGCGTCCGATTCCGATCGGCGCCAGCGCCGCCATGGTGTTTTCCCTGCTGGTCGCGTTTCTGGTGACTCCCTGGGCCGCCGTGCGCATTTTGAAATCCCATGCCGATAGCGCGTCCGGCGAACAGGAGGATCGCCTGACACGCCTCTACCGCCGTCTGATGGGCGCGATCCTTCATCATCCGCCGATGCGCTGGGGATTCCTCGCGACCGTGGTCGTGCTGCTGCTCGGCTCCGTCTCGCTCTTCTATTTCCAATTCGTCAAAGTCAAGATGCTGCCCTTCGACAACAAGAGCGAGTTCCAGGTAATCGTCGACATGCCGGACGGCACGCCGCTTGAAGAAACCGCGCGCGCCGCCGATGCCCTGGCTCGCGCCGCGCTCGCGCAGAGCGAGGTTGTCAACATCCAGACCTACGCCGGCACCGCCGCCCCCTTCAACTTCAACGGCCTCGTCCGCCATTACTATCTCCGCCGTGGCTCGAATGTCGCCGACCTTCAGGTCAATCTCCTCTCCAAAGACGATCGCAAACTGCAGAGCCACGACATCGCCAAGCAGGTGCGGGCGCGCCTGGTCCCGGTCGCCGCTCAATACGGCGCGCGCATCAAGGTGGCGGAGGTGCCGCCCGGCCCGCCCGTGTTGCAAACTCTCGTCGCCGAAATCTACGGCCCGGCGCAGGAGGAGCGCATCGGCATCGCACGCCGCATCCGCGACCTCTGGAAACGCACCGACGGCGTCGTCGATGTCGATTGGTACGTGGAAGACGACCAGCCCAAGTGCCGCCTGGTGGTCGATCGCCAGAAGGCCGCGCTCAACGGCATCACCGAAGACGCTGTCGCCCGCACCATGCAAGCCGCCTCCGCCGGTTATACCGCCGGTTTGCTGCACGTCGATTCCGAAAAGGAAGACCTGCCCATTATCGTGCGGCTCGATCGCCCGTCGCGCTCCTCGATCGAGGACTTGCTCAACCTGAAGGTTGCTGGCCGCGCCGGCAGTCTGGTTGCCTTGCGCGAACTGGTGCGCAACGTGCCGGCGATCGAAGACAAGAGCATCTATCACAAGAACCTCATGCCGGTGACCTACGTGACCGGCGACGTCGCCGGCTCCATGGAAAGCCCGGTCTACGCCATCTTGAAGCTCGGCCCCGCAATGGAAAAGATCCGCGCGCCGCAAGGCTACGCGATCGAACAGCACATGGCCGCGCTGCCTTTTGATGCCGGCCGCTACGCCATGAAGTGGGATGGCGAGTGGCACATCACTTACGAAGTCTTCCGCGATCTCGGCATCGCCTTCGCTGCGGTCTTGATCCTGATCTACGGCCTGGTGGTCGGCTGGTTCCAATCCTTCATCACGCCGCTGGTCATCATGGCCGCGATCCCGTTCTCGCTGGTCGGCATCCTGCCCGCGCACGGCCTGCTGCACGCCTTCTTCACCGCAACCTCGATGATCGGCTTCATCGCCGGCGCCGGCATCGTCGTGCGCAATTCCATCATCCTGGTCGACTTCATCGAGCTACGCCTGCGCGAAGGCATGCCGCTCGACCAGGCCGTCATCGACGCCGGCGCCGTGCGCTTCCGCCCCATGCTGCTCACGGCCGCCGCCGTCGTCGTCGGCTCCGCCGTCATTCTCTTCGATCCCATCTTTCAGGGTCTGGCCATCGCCTTGATGGCCGGCGAAGTCGCCTCGCTGGCGCTGTCGCGCATGACCGTGCCCATCGTTTATTTCATCGTGAATCGAACAAGGAAAGCATCATGACTATTGAACGATATCTCCGTCTGATCGCCGGCTTCTTCGTGATGGTGAGCGTCGCCGCCGGCTACTGGATCCATCCCGCCTGGTTCCTGTTCACCGCCTTCGTCGGCCTGAACCTGTTCCAGTCCGCCTTCACCAACTGGTGCCCAATGATGACGTTCCTGCGGAAGCTGAGTGTAAGGCCTCAGTAGATCTCACGCTAAGATATCTATCAGGGATATCGAAACATGCGGTCCATTGCTCTGAAGTTGCCGGAGGAATTGATCAAGGAAAGCGGGCAGCTCGCCAGTACTCTCCATCTTTCGCGAGCCGAATACATCCGGCTGGCCATCCAGCGCATGAACCGTAAAATCCAGGCACGATTGCGCGCCGACCGGCTGGCCCAGGTGTCCAAACGGGTACGAGGCGAAAGTATGCGGGTGAACGCGGAGTTTGCGGCCATTGAACGGGACCCCGATGCTTAATCGTGGCGAGATCTGGCTGGCTGATCTGAATCCGCCGCGCGGAACCGAGCCACGCAAGACTCGCCCGGTCCTCATCATCCAGGCTCAACCGTTACTGGATGCCGGGCACCCTTCCACGTACGTCATCCCTCTGACCGCCAAGCTCGTCGCTGATGCCGAACCGTTACGCATCCGGATTCCCGCTTCCAGCCGCCTTCCGAAGGACTCCGACTTACTGATGGATCAGCTTCGCGCCATCGACAACCGGCGCCTCGTGAAGGGTCCGCTCCTCCGGCTCCCCGCGTCCAGCATGCGTCGCGTGCTCAGAGCGCTGCTCGAATCGCTGGGCTCCGAAACCTGAAATCGCCGCGTGTCCCGCCGCGCGTCAGTGTGCTAAGTGTAGTTTCAGAGTTATGGATGCGTTGACCGTTCACCGGTTCCACTTCGCGTTCACCGTCACTTTCCACTATCTGTTTCCCCAACTAACCATGGGGCTCGCGCTGCTGATCGTAATCCTGAAAACCATCGCGCTCCGCACCGGCAACGAGCATTACAACAAGGCCGCGCGCTTCTGGGGCAAAGTCCTGGCCATCAATTTCGCCATGGGCGTGGTCACCGGCATCCCCATGGAGTTCCAGTTCGGCACCAACTGGGCGCGGTTTTCCAAGGCCGCCGGCGGCGTGATCGGCCAGACCCTCGCGATGGAAGGTGTCTTTTCGTTCTTTCTCGAATCCAGCTTTCTCGGCGCGTTCCTGTGGGGCGAAAAGCGCCTGGGCCCCAAAGCCCACTGGCTTTCCGCATTCCTGGTGTTCGCCGGTTCGTGGCTGTCGGGCTTCTTCATCATCGCGACCAACGCGTGGATGCAATATCCCTCCGGCTACCGCCTCGCATCGAACGGCGAAATCCTGCTCACCAATCTCTGGCAGTTATTGCTCAATCGCTGGATCTTCTGGCAGTATCTGCACAACATGATCGGGTCGGTGGTCACCGCGAGTTTCGTCATGGCGTCGATCGGCGCCTTCTATCTTCTGTCGCGGACCCACGAAGCGCACGGCCGCACCTTCGTACGCATCGGCGTCGTCGCCGCGTTCCTCGGCTGCTGCCTGATGCTCTTTCCCACCGGCGATCAGCAGGGTAAGAACATCGCCTATTACCAGCCGCCCACCCTGGCCGGCATGGAAGGCCTGTTTCACACACAGGCCGGCGCGCCGCTCGCGATCCTCGGCCAGCCCGATCTCGAAGCGAAGAAACTCGATAATCCGTTTACGGTTCCCAACGCGCTCAGCTTTCTCACCTACCGCCGCTGGAAAGCCGAAGTGAAGGGGCTCACCGATTTTCCGCGCGCCTGGTGGCCCGACAACATCCCGCTGCTGTATTACAGCTACCACATCATGGTCGGGTTGGGAACAATCTTCATCGCCGTGATGGCCGTCGCGGCCTATCTATTGTGGCGCGGCAAGCTTTACGGATCGCGGCCGATGCTCTGGGTGCTCATGCTCGCGTTGCCGTTCCCCTACATTGCGACCACCGCCGGCTGGATGACCGCCGAACTCGGCCGGCAGCCGTGGCTGATCTACGGAATCCTGCGAACCGCCGAAGGCAGCTCGGCGCGCGTCTCGGCCGGCAACGGCCTGTTCACCCTGATCGGTTTCATGGGCATCTATGGCGTGCTCGCCATCTTGTTCCTGTTCCTGGTGCACCGCGAAATCGAGCACGGGCCGGAGGCGTGATGCAGGACCTGATGCCCACCATCTGGTTTTGCGTGGTTGCCGTGATGGTCGCGGTCTATGTCGTGCTTGACGGCTTTGATCTCGGCGCCGGCATCCTGCATCTCTCGATCGCCCGCACCGATTCCGAACGCCGCGCGGTGCTGGCCTCGATCGGCCCCGTGTGGGATGGCAACGAAGTCTGGCTCCTGGCCGGCGGCGGCACCCTCTATTTCGCGTTCCCGGCGCTCTACGCCGCCGGCTTCAGCGGCTTCTATCTGCCGCTGATGATGGTCCTGTGGCTGCTCATTCTGCGCGGAATCTCGATCGAGTTCCGCAATCACCTCGACCACACCGTCTGGGCTCCGTTCTGGGATACCGTCTTCTGCCTCGCGAGCGCGCTGCTCGCCATCTTCTTCGGCGCTGCGCTCGGCAACGTGGTCCGCGGTGTGCCGCTCGACAGTTCCGGCTATTTCTTCCTCCCGCTGTGGACCGATTTTACGATGGGCCGTGAAGCCGGCATCCTCGATTGGTACACCATCCTGATCGGCATCGCGGCATTCCTTACGCTCGCCGAGCACGGCGCGCTGTGGGTCGCGCTGAAGACTGAAGGCCCGCTCGAAAGCCGCGCCCGCCAAGCCGCGGCGCGCTTCTGGTGGTTTGTCGTTGGCGCCGTGTTCCTGATCACGATTGCGAGTTTCCGCATCCAGCCGCACCTCGGCGAAAGTTTTCGCGACCGCCCGTGGGGCTACATTTTCCCGCTGCTCGCCATCGCCGGTCTGATCGTCATGAGATCTCGAAAGGCCTTGCACGCGTTTCTCGGCTCCTGCGCCTACATCATCGGAATGCTGACCAGCGTAGTATTCGGCGTCTACCCGCTGGTGCTTCCGTCCGACGGCGATCCCGCTCTCTCGCTCACGATTCGCAACGCCGCGGCCCCCGGTTACGGCCTCGAAATCGGCCTCATCTGGTTCATCCCCGGCATCCTTCTCGCCGCCTGCTATTTCGTCTACACTTACCGCAGCTTCGCCGGCAAAGTCCGCGCATAAAAACCGCGCTAAGCGCCGACCAACTTACTTTTGACTTTTGTTTTTTGACCTTTGACTCTTGTCTTTCCGTCCCGCCTGCTGCCGAAATGCGGTTAAACATGGAAGGCCCTTAACGTTTGTTATCCGTTCTTACGCGCTACGATGAGTATATGGAGACGGTTCCCGCTCCGGAGCCGCAGTGGCAGTCGCTGAAAGACGAGGAGTTACTCAAGCTGCGGATCTGCGATCTGGGCGTGAAAATCGAAGGCAGCGAACTCGAACCGCGAGTCGGCCAGTTCTATAACGAGCTTGCCGCGCGCGGAGTCACGCTGCGCCCCGATTGCTATCTCGGCGACGAATGGTTCTCGCCCGAAGGCGTGCCCGCCATCGCCATCCCGTTCTTCCTCGCTCATCCGCGCCTCAAGTTACTCGAAGTCCACCAGATGATGGAAGTCGAAGGCGGCACACCCGAGTGGTGCCTGATGCTGCTGCGCCACGAGTGCGGACACGCTCTCGATCACGCCTACCGTTTTTCCGATCAGAAAGACTGGCAGGAAATTTTCGGAAGCCCCGATACCGAGTACACGCCGGAAACGTACCGCCCGCGCCCGTACAGCCGCAGCTTCGTGCAACATTTGCCGAACTGGTACGCGCAAGCGCATCCCGATGAAGATTTCGCCGAGACGGTCGCGGTCTGGCTGACCACGGAGCCGGACGCCTGGCGCGAACACTATCGCGGCTGGAAGGCGCTCGACAAACTCGAATTTGTTCACAAACTGATTCAGGAGACGGCGAATCGGCCGCCCGCCGTCAAACGCGGCCGCCGCATCTCCGAAGCCAGCAAGCTGCGAAAACCGCTCGACCGTTATTACGCGTACCGCCGCAAGCTCTACGCCGAGGACTTTCCGGATTTCTACGACGCCGACCTCCGCGCCATTTTCAGCAACGGCGATCCGGGCGCTGAATCCGCCGCTAAAGTCATGCGGCGCCACCGCGCGGCGCTTGTGGAATCCATCGTGCAGTGGACAGGTCAGCGCAAATACACCGTCAGCATGCTGGTTCGCAAATTGATCCTTCGCTGCCAGGAGCTTAAACTCTCCGCGCCTAAAGATCCGGCGCGGCTGTATTTTGAACTGGCGGCCTATCTCTCCGCATTG
>Ga0335078_10012595_pt1 | contig 12536 bp, 8 predicted proteins | sample Lox_Sample_32_FD_206711 | JGI IMG/M metagenome (GOLD analysis project Ga0335078, IMG submission 206711) | Soil microbial communities from Loxahatchee National Wildlife Refuge, Florida, United States - Lox_Sample_3.2 | ecosystem: Environmental > Terrestrial > Soil > Wetlands | place: USA: Florida... | reverse complement strand
GTTCGGCTGTGTGACCTTTTCGAGCAGTTTCAGCGCTTTTTCGCCGTCCTCGGCCACAATCAATTCGCAAGGCAACTTCGATTGGCGCATCGCCTCGCGAAACAACAGGACGTCTCCGGGATTATCTTCCGCTAGTACTATGCGCACTGGAGCTGCATTGATGAAGCGAAGGTGAGGAACCTTTGTAACTCGATCCCTACCAAAGAGTCTAACTCTAACAGATCAGTGTACTCGAACCGGCTTGCGTTCGCGTACGTCACTCGGATGGTAAGGAGCGAAACGAATGAAGTCCAGCACCACTGCGCCCGTCACTCGCAATGGATCGAAAGGTCGTGAAACCAATGTTTTGTTGAACACCTTGGTGGCTTTCAAACGCGGAGATTTCTCCGTCCGGATGCCGGTGAATGAGGTCGGCCTGGCCGGCAAAATCGCCGACGCGCTGAACGACATTCTCGAAATGAACGAGAAGATGGTGAGCGAGTTCGCGCGCATCAGCCGGGCTGTGGGTAAGGATGGCAAGATCAGCCAGCGTGCCTCGCTCGGATCGGTCAGCGGCTCGTGGGCCGAGTGTGTCGAGTCGGTGAATAGTCTCATTGGCGACCTGGTGCAGCCGTCCACGGAAGTTGCACGCGTAATCGGAGCGGTGGCTAAAGGCGATCTGTCGCAGAACATGTCGCTCGAAGTGGAGGGCCGGCCGCTGCGCGGAGAATTCCTGCACACCGCGCGCGTGGTAAACACGATGGTGCAGCAGTTGAACTCGTTCGCCAGCGAAGTGACGCGCGTGGCGCGAGAAGTGGGAACCGAAGGCAAGCTGGGCGGCCAGGCGGTGGTGACTGGCGTGGCGGGAACGTGGAAGGATCTTACCGAAAGCGTCAACTCGATGGCGAGCAACCTGACGAATCAGGTGCGCAACATCTCGGGCGTGACGACGGCGGTCGTGAAAGGCGATTTGACCACGCGCATCACGGTCGACGCACGCGGGGAAATTTTGCAGCTAAAAAACACCATCAACACGATGGTGGATCAGCTGAGCTCATTCGCGGCCGAAGTAACGCGCGTGGCGCGCGAAGTGGGAACCGAAGGCAGGCTGGGCGGTCAAGCCGAGGTGAAGGGCGTCGCGGGCGTGTGGCGCGACCTGACGGATTCAGTCAACTCGATGGCCGGCAACCTAACGAACCAGGTCCGCAATATCGCCGAAGTTACGACGGCCGTTGCCAAGGGCGACTTGTCTACTCGCATCACTGTGGACGCCCGCGGTGAAATTCTGCAGATGAAGAACACCATCAACACGATGGTGGATCAGTTGAGCTCGTTCGCCGCCGAAGTGACGCGCGTGGCGCGCGAGGTGGGAACCGAGGGCAAATTAGGCGGGCAGGCCGACGTGCCGGGAGTCAGCGGAACGTGGAAGGATTTGACGGACTCGGTGAACTCGATGGCCGGCAACCTGACGGCGCAGGTCCGCAACATTGCCGAAGTGACGACGGCCGTTGCGCGCGGCGATCTGTCGCGCAAGGTGACGGTGCCCGTACGCGGGGAAATTCTGGAACTGAAAAATACCATCAACACGATGGTGGACCAGCTCAGTTCGTTCGCATCGGAGGTTACCCGCGTGGCGCGCGAAGTGGGAACCGAAGGCAAGTTGGGCGGCCAGGCCGAAGTGGAAGGCGTCGCGGGAACCTGGCGCGATTTGACGGAGAGCGTCAACTCGATGGCGAGCAATTTGACCAACCAGGTCCGCAACATCGCCGGCGTGACGACGGCCGTTGCCAAGGGCGACTTGTCGACCAAGATCACCGTGGACGCGCGCGGCGAAATTCTGGAGCTGAAGAACACCATCAACACCATGGTGGACCAGCTGAATTCGTTCGCCGCCGAAGTGACGCGCGTGGCGCGCGAAGTGGGAACCGAAGGTAAGCTGGGCGGGCAGGCGCAGGTGAAGGGCGTGGGCGGCGTTTGGCGCGATTTGACGGAAAGCGTCAATTCCATGGCGGGCAACCTCACCAATCAGGTCCGTAATATCGCCGGCGTGACAACCGCCGTCGCGAAGGGCGACCTATCTACGAAAATCACGGTGGACGCGCGCGGCGAAATTCTCGAGCTGAAGAACACCGTCAATACCATGGTGGATCAGCTCAATTCGTTCGCGAGCGAAGTGACGCGCGTGGCGCGCGAAGTGGGAACCGACGGAAAGTTGGGCGGTCAGGCGCAGGTGAAAGGCGTCGGCGGCGTGTGGAAGGATCTGACGGACTCGGTCAACTCGATGGCGGGCAACCTGACGGCTCAGGTGCGCAATATCGCCGAGGTCACAACGGCCGTCGCGAATGGCGATCTCTCGCGCAAGATCACCGTGGATGTGCGTGGGGAAATTCTGGAGCTGAAGAACACCATCAACATCATGGTGGACCAGCTCAATGCGTTCGCGAGCGAAGTGACTCGCGTGGCGCGCGAAGTGGGAACCGAAGGCAAGTTGGGCGGGCAGGCGATCGTGAAGGGTGTGGCCGGAACTTGGGCCGATTTAACCGACTCGGTCAATTCCATGGCGAGCAACCTCACTAACCAGGTCCGCAACATCGCCGAAGTGACTACCGCTGTCGCCACCGGCGACTTGTCGCGCAAGATCACAGTGGACGTGCGCGGGGAAATTCTGGAGTTGAAGAACACCATCAACACCATGGTGGACCAACTCAGCTCGTTTGCCGCCGAAGTGACGCGCGTGGCACGCGAAGTGGGAACCGAGGGCAAGCTGGGCGGTCAGGCCGACGTGCATGGCGTCGCGGGGACCTGGAAGGATTTGACGGACTCCGTCAATTCCATGGCGAGCAACCTGACCAATCAGGTCCGCAACATCGCCGAGGTCACAACTGCGGTTGCGAAGGGTGACCTATCCCGCAAAATCACGGTGGACGTGCGTGGAGAAATTCTCGAGCTAAAGAACACGGTGAACACCATGGTGGACCAGCTCAACGCGTTCGCCGGTGAAGTGACGCGCGTGGCGCGCGAAGTAGGAACCGAGGGCAAGCTCGGTGGGCAAGCCGAAGTGAAGGGCGTCGGCGGTGTATGGAAGGATCTTACCGACAGCGTGAATTGGATGGCGGGTAACCTGACGTCGCAGGTCCGCAACATCGCCGGTGTGACCACCGCGGTGGCCAAGGGCGATCTATCGACGAAGATCACGGTAGACGCGCGCGGGGAAATTCTGGAGCTGAAGAACACCATCAACACCATGGTGGACCAGCTCAATTCTTTCGCCTCGGAAGTAACTCGCGTGGCGCGCGAAGTGGGAACCGACGGCAAGCTTGGCGGACAGGCCGACGTTCGCGGCGTCGCGGGAACGTGGAAGGATCTGACCGACTCGGTCAACTACATGGCGAGCAACCTGACGAATCAGGTGCGCAACATCGCCGGTGTGACGACGGCGGTCGCGCGCGGCGACTTGACTACCAAGATCACGGTGGACGCGCGCGGGGAAATTCTGGAGCTGAAGAACACCATCAACACCATGGTGGATCAGCTCAGCTCGTTCGCCTCGGAAGTGACGCGTGTGGCCCGCGAAGTGGGAACCGAAGGCAAGCTGGGTGGCCAAGCCGAGGTCAAAGGCGTCGCTGGTACCTGGAAGGATTTGACCGAAAGCGTGAATTCGATGGCGGGTAACCTGACCAATCAGGTCCGCAACATTGCTGAAGTAACGACGGCCGTGGCGCGCGGCGATTTATCGCGCAAAATCACTGTCGACGTGCGCGGGGAAATTCTGGAGTTGAAGAACACCATCAACACCATGGTGGATCAGCTCAACGCGTTCGCATCGGAAGTGACGCGCGTGGCGCGCGAAGTGGGAACCGAAGGCAAGCTGGGCGGCCAAGCCAATGTTCGCGGCGTCGGCGGCACATGGAAAGATCTCACCGATAGCGTCAACTCGATGGCGGGCAACCTGACCGCCCAGGTTCGCAACATCGCGCACGTTACGACGGCGGTGGCGAATGGCGACCTGTCGCGCAAAATCACTGTGGACGTGCAGGGCGAGATTCTGGAGCTGAAGAACACCATCAATCGCATGGTGGACCAGCTCAATTCGTTCGCCTCGGAAGTAACGCGCGTGGCGCGCGAGGTCGGCACCGACGGCAAGCTGGGCGGCCAAGCCGAAGTGAAGGGCGTTGCGGGAACCTGGAAGGACCTAACCGACAACGTCAACTTCATGGCCGCCAACCTTACCACTCAGGTGCGCGGCATCGCGAAAGTGGTGACAGCGGTTGCGAATGGCGACCTGAAGCGCAAGCTGATCCTCGAAACTAAGGGCGAGATCGCCGAACTCGCCGACACCATCAACGGCATGATCGATACGCTGGCGACGTTTGCCGATCAAGTGACCACGGTGGCGCGCGAAGTCGGCATCGAAGGAAAACTCGGCGGACAGGCGCGCGTGCCAGGAGCGGCCGGCATCTGGCGTGACTTGACGGACAACGTCAACCAACTCGCGGCGACCTTGACCAATCAGCTTCGTGCCATTGCTGAAGTAGCGACGGCCGTGACCAAGGGCGACCTCACACGATCCATCGCCGTCGAAGCGCAGGGCGAAGTTGCCGCGCTCAAGGACAACATTAACGAAATGATCGTGAACCTTGCGGCAACCACGCGCAAGAATAACGAGCAGGACTGGCTGAAGACCAATATCGCGAAGTTCACCGGCATGATGCAGGGCCAGCGCGATTTGCTCACCCTTTCGCAATTGCTCCTTTCGGAACTCACGCCGCTCGTGGGCGCGCAGCACGGGACATTCTATATTTCCGACACGCACGAAAGCAGAACCCTGCTTCGATTCGTCGCGGGTTACGCGGTGGATGATCGCGACGAGGCGCCGGTGCAATTTCAGATCGGCCAGGGGTTGGTTGGTCAGTGCGCGCATGAAAAAGAGCGCATCCTGGTGACGAACGTTCCCAATGGCTACATTCGCATCAAGTCGAGCTTGGGCGCGACGGCGGCGGCGAGTATCGTCGTCCTGCCGGTTCTCTTCGAAGGCGACGTCAAGGCCGTCATTGAGCTGGCTTCCTTTGGCCGGTTCAGCGACATTCACTTGGCGTTTCTCGATCAGCTTACGCAATCCATCGGCATCGTGCTGAACACGATTCGCGCGACCATGCGAACCGAGCAGCTTCTGCAGCAGAGCCAGGCGCTGGCCGAGGAATTGCAGAGTCAGCAACTGCAACTGCAAACCACCAACGCCGAGCTGCAGGAAAAAGCTCAGCTTCTCGCCGAGCAGAAGACGGAAGTAGAAACCAAGAACCGCGAAGTGGAGCAGGCCAAGAAGGCGCTCGAGGAAAAAGCCGAGCAACTCGCGCTCACATCGAAATACAAGAGCGAGTTTCTGGCGAACATGAGCCACGAGCTGCGCACACCGCTCAACAACTTGCTGATCTTAGCGCGCATGCTTTCGGAAAACTCCGACAAGAACCTCACGTCCAAACAAGTCAAGTTCGCGGAGACGATTCATACTTCCGGAACCGACCTGCTCGCGTTGATTAACGACATTCTGGATCTCAGCAAGATCGAATCCGGAAAGATGGATGTCGAAGTGGGCGGCGTCCGTTTTGTCGAGCTCGAAGATTACTGCCTGCGCACCTTCCGTCACGTAGCCGAAGGCAAAGGCCTCGACTTCCAGATCGCCCTCGGCGACGCGATGCAGGCCGAGCTCATGCACACCGACGCCAAACGGCTGCAGCAAGTGCTCAAGAACCTGCTCTCGAACGCACTCAAGTTCACCGAGCACGGCCTGGTGCGGCTCAATATCGACAAGGCCGCCAGCGGCTGGAGTTCGTCGAATACGATTCTCAATCGCGCCAAAGCGGTGATCGCATTTTCAGTGTCCGACACCGGCATCGGCATTCCGTCCGACAAACAGCGCATTATCTTCGAAGCATTCCAACAGGCCGACGGAACCACCAGCCGCAAGTACGGCGGCACCGGGCTCGGTCTCTCCATCAGCCGCGAACTGGCTCGCTTGCTCGGCGGGGAAATCCGGCTGCAAAGCGCTCCCGGCGTCGGCAGCACGTTCACGTTGTACTTGCCGCAGACCTACGTTACTCCGGCGCAGCTTCCCAAGAGCGAAGCGTTGCGCAGCACGCCCATGCTGCTCGAAGAACAGGCCGCGCAGCCATCCGTAGGCGCCGTGGACGTGATTCTTGCGCCCGCGCAATTGCCCACCGAAGAAATGGTGGAAGATCTGGTCATCGATGACGACCGTAATCTGATCGAGCCGGGCGACTCCATCCTTCTGATCGTCGAGGACGACATCACCTTTGCGCGAATTCTGCTCGACATGGCGCACGAGCGCGGTCTGAAGACCCTAGTCGCGTTGCGTGGATCGAGCGCCATGACTCTCGCGCGCGAATTCAAGCCAGGCGCCATCACGCTCGACATCAATTTGCCCGACATGGCCGGGTGGACTATTCTCGATCGGCTTAAACACGATCCCGCCACGCGTCACATCCCGGTGCACATTATCTCCGGCGACGAGGACCGGCGGCGTGGAATCGCGCTGGGAGCGATGACCTACCTTGAGAAATCCGAGACCAACGAATCGCTCGCCGAGACTTTTGCCACTATCGAGCATTCCGCGCAGAAGCGTATGAAGAAGGTCCTGGTGGTCGCCTCAGACCGGCAACAACCCATTCGGGACGCAATCGCGGCGGCGGATGTCGACATGATCAACGTGCCGACCGGCGGAGAGGCGCTAGCTGCTCTGAAGCAGCACTACTTGGATGGTATTGTTGTCCATTGCGCACTCGAAGGCATCGCGCCCTTGGACTTGATCGACGAAATCCAGCGGCAGACCGGTCACTACGTTCCGCCGGCAATTCTGGTATGCGACCGGCCGCTTTCGATGGAAGAGGAAGTCGAGTTCTCCCGGCTGGCGCGGAATAGCGTCGTCCGCCGCGTCTTTAATAGCGATAGGCTGCTCGATGAATCCGTCCTGCTGCTGCACCGCGCCGAGACCGATTTAACGGACGATCAGCGGCGCATCCTGGAGCAACTCCGCGAAACCGATTTAACCCTGCTCGGCAAGAAAGTACTGGTTGTGGATGACGACGTTCGCAACATCTTCGCCTTGACCAGTCTGCTCGAGGATCATAATCTGAAAGTGGTCCACGCAGAAAACGGAAGAGCCGGTATCGAGCTATTGAAAAAGATGACCGATGTCGATTTGGTCCTCATGGACATCATGATGCCCGAGATGGACGGCTATGAAACCATGAAGGCCATTCGCGAGATTCCCGAATTCCGTCAGCTCCCGATCATCGCGCTAACTGCGAAAGCCATGAAAGGGGATCGCGCCAAGTGCATCGAAGCGGGCGCTTCGGATTACATCACCAAGCCGGTGGACCTGGAGCAGCTCTTCTCGGTGCTGCGCGTGTGGGTCGGCCGCGGACAAGACGCGGCGCAAGCGGCCATGTCCGTTCAATGAGGCGTTCGTCAGTTTGAGGTATTGAATGACTCCAGCACAGACCATGACCGGATCTGTCGAACACGCGCCGCAGGATCGGATGAAAATCCTTCTGGTCGACGATACCCCCGAGAATCTCGTCTCGTTGGAAGCGACCCTGGAAGGTTTGGGCCAATCCCTGGTGTTGGCGCGGTCGGGCATGGAAGCGCTCCGCTATTTGCTGGAGGACGATTTCGCAGCCATCCTGCTGGACGTGAAGATGCCCGACCTGGACGGCTTCCAGACAGCCGAGCTGATCCGCGCGCGCAAACGATCGCGCCACACGCCCATCCTGTTTCTCACCGGCTACAAAAACGACGAGCATCTGTTCCGCGGATACGATCTGGGCGCGGTGGATTTTCTCTTCAAGCCGATCGTGCCCGAGATTTTGCGATCCAAAGTCGGCGTGTTCGTCGAACTCAGCCGCAACACCGCGCTGCTGCGCCGGCAGGCCGACATTCTTGGCAAAGCGGAGCAAAAGTTCCGCTCATTGCTCGAAGCCGCGCCCGACGCTATGGTGATCGGCGCCGAAGATGGGCGCATCAGCCTGGTGAATTCGCAAGTGGAGGCGATTTTCGGATTTCGCCGGGAAGAGCTGATCGGCGAAAACATACGGCTGCTGGTTCCCGAATGGAGCTCGCAGGCCGTTCATCCCGGCTCTTCATCGGGTGCGCGGGAACGCCACATGGAGCTGTGGGCGATCCGCAAGAGCGGGCCGAAATTTCCGGTGGAGTTGAGCCTCAGCCCACTGCAAACCGAAGAGGGCCTGCTGGTGACCACTGCGATTCGCGACATCACGCAGCGGCGGCGCGCCGAAGATGCGGTACGCGAGATCAACCAGACCCTGGAGCAGCGTGTGGCTGAGCGAACCGAAGAGCTCCTGCAATCGAACAAGGCCTTGCAGCAATCGAACGACGATCTGAACCAATTCGCTTATGCCGCCAGCCACGATTTGCAGGAGCCTCTGCGCATGGTTTCCTTATACAGCCAGATGCTTCAGCGCAAGTATGGGGAAAAGCTGGATGCGGAAGCCGACGAGTTCATCGCGTTCATTGTAGGCGGTGCCAAGAGAATGGAACAGCTTCTGCGCGACCTGCTGGCATATTCTCAGACTGGATCGTCGAGTGAAGGACCGGTTCAGCCGGTGGACTGCGCCGAGGCGATGAGAAAAGTTGTCCTCAACCTGCAAGCGTCGGTGGAGCAGAGCAACGCCACCATAACTTGGGACCCGCTTCCCACCGTGCATGCCCACGAGATCCGACTGATGCAGCTGCTCCAAAATCTGATCAGCAACGCGATCAAGTATCGGAGCGAAGAGCCGCCGGCGATTCACGTCTCGGCGGAACGGCGCGGCCAGGATTGGTACTTCGCGGTTCGCGACAACGGCATCGGAATCGATCCCGAATACGCGCACGAGGTCTTCCGGATTTTCAGAAGGCTGCACGGCCAGGATTATCCCGGCACCGGGATCGGCCTCGCCATTTGCCAGCGCATCGTGGAAAGATACGGCGGACGCATCTGGGTGGAATCCACGCTCGGCCGTGGCTCGTGCTTTTGCTTTACCGTTCCAGTTGGGGTCGAAGGCTTTCAAGACGGCCGCCCCGCGCCGGCCGCCGCTCCAGCGCCGAAACAACAGGCAGCGATCCGTTAATTACGCGCTGCGCGCTCTGAGGTAGTCCGCGATTTCCGGATGTCCGGCCGCTTCCGCCACCCGTAGCGCGGTGAGCCCGTTTTCCGTGCGCAATTCGACGCTGGCGCCCGCCTCGACAAGCTGCGCGACGATGCTGGATTTCCCCATCGCCGCCGCGGCGTGCAACGCCGTTATGCCAGTCTGATCCGCGGCGTTCACATTCGCTTTGTTTGCGAGCAGAACGGCGACCGCGTCTTGATTGCTGTTTACGGCGGCCATCAGCGGGGTGACGCCTTCCTTCGTCCCAAGATTCACCTCCGCGCCAGATTCGATCAGAGTTTGGACGGCGGAGGTGTGTCCGCGCACAACGGCGGCAATCAGCGGCGTGATGCCTGCAGTGCCGGCCTGATTAGGATCCGCCCCGCTCGCAATCAGCGCCGCGATCACATCTTGAGACCCGCCCAGCGCCGCAGCCAGCAGAGCCGTGTTGCCGGCAGCGTCGCGCGCCTCGCGATCGGCGCCCCGGGCGAGCAGCATCGATGCTACTTCGGCGTTCCCCTGCGCGGCCGCCGCGACCAGCGCTGGGCGCCCTCCTTCATCCGGCGTATTCGCGTCGGCGCCGTTTTCGAGCAGAACCCAGGTGACCGCGGGCGATGTGGCGATCGCAGCCGCCAATGGCGTCAATCCCGAGGCGCTTTTCGAATCCACGCGAGCCCCGGCCGCAAGTAACGCGCAGACCACTTCCAACCGGCCATTCACCGCCGCGCCGATCAACGGCGTCACACCGCGATCGTCCGGAGCGTTGGCGTCCGCCCCGCCGGCCAGCAGCGCTTCCACAACTTCGGTGTGCCCCTCGATTGAAGCGGCCAGCAGGGCACTCACGCCGTTGCGGGTCCGCTCCAAGGGACTAGCGCCCTTTTGCAGCAGCAGCCGGACCGCGCCAGCATGGCCCTGCGCTGCCGCCATGATCAGGACCGTGGAATCGTCCTTGTACCGCGTCTTCAGATCCGCGCCTTGAATCAGAAGCAGCTGCAGCGCGTCCACACGCCCGGAAACAGCGGCGGCCAGAACGGGAGTGGCGCCGTTCTTCAGCCTCGTGTTCACTTTGGCGCCGCGTCCCAGCAGCGTCCTGAGACGCTCTACGTCTCCAGCCGCCGAAGCGCGAATTAGTTCCAAATCTCGTTCCGAGGACATCGCAGGCCGGACTCAACCGCGCCTAGGCGTCGGCGGGTGTAACCGGACGAGCCTTCTCCTGCAAGTCTTCATTGAAAACCGAGAACGCTCCCCCATCCCACAAGACATTCACTAATCCGGAATGCGCGACTCCCCCCTCCACTTCCAGAATCGCGTCGGTAGGAATTTGGATCAAAGTGCCAGTAGGATCTCTGAGGCTACTTCCCGGATGCTCTTCCAGCTTCACGGCTTGCAGCGGACTGCAAATCTTGTAGCGTACTTTTGTGGTACCGGACCGCATGATCCCAATGCTCCTGGACCCTAGGCCTCTTAGCTTATCACGCACACCAAATCGGCGAAAAAACTTGGCAGTTTGGTTACGGCATGGTCACAAATCCACCTGATTCCGCATCTCTTAAACAGGCGCGTGTATCTTGTCGCCTGGAAAAATGACTAGCGCGGGAGACTAACACATGCCTTGCCTCTTACTGATCCTCGTTCTCGCATTCCCACGGATCGTTTTGCTGCTCTTGCTGCTCCTCACCAATTACTTGGAGCGTGCTTATCACGGCGTGATCCTTCCGGTGATCGGCCTCCTGTTCCTGCCTCTCACAACTTTGGCTTACGCCTGGATGGTGAACAACGGCCAGCCTACCGCCGGCATCAATCTGTTTATCTTGCTAGTGGCCGTCGTGATCGATCTCGGCGGATTGGGCGGCGGCGAATATCACCGGCGCAGCCGGCTGTAAGCGCTCCGTAATTCTACAAAGCTTCTGCGCGTTCCTCGAGATCGCACGCAAATATCTGCACCATTTGCCCTTTGCACATGCCCTTGACCAAGCCTTGGCGATCCGGACTCAAGCTCGTAGAGTAGAACATTGCTCCGGCCGGAAGTTCCAATAATCGGCTGTCGTCTTCTAGAACGATCGCCAACAACGAATCCCTGAGTCGATAGTATGTGCTCGGCGCCATGGGGGAGACTCCTCACCAGCGAACCATCGCACCAACTGGCCGCCGGGCCTTCTCATGTTGGAGACATTTTCAATTTTAGTTCCGAAGGGGCCGCTGTTCCACTGGCAAAATAGCCATCGTGTATTCACATGAGGCCGAAACCTTGGCTGACTGCTGGAATCTCACAGCTTGGCGGGTTCTAAGATCGAGCACGACTGGCGCGCCCGCCGAGAGAGGTTTCACATGCCATACACCAGCGATCGGGATGGAAAATCCAAAACCGCTTCCGCGGCGGACCAGGAACACTATCCCGAACAACATGAAGTAGCCAACGCCGGCAACGGCGCATCGTCACCGACCCACGATCAAATCGCGATTCGCGCTTTCGAGCTGTGGCACGCCAAGGGTTGTCCGCACGGGACCGCGGAACAAGATTGGTTCGACGCCGAAGCTCAGTTGCAAGAAACTGACGCCACCGGGGCGCATGCCCGACGGAGCGGCTCCGTGCAACACTGAAGACTGCATCGCGTGCAGTCATCTGACTACAAATTCGTCAGGCTCAGCGACATCGATCCGGGTCCGAAGTGCCCCGACGTCGTCCGGATGATCGTCGAGATTCCACGGAACTCGTCGAACAAATATGAATTCGACATCGGGCTGGGCGTGTTCAAGCTGGACCGGCCGCTGTATTCGCCGATGCACTATCCGGGCGACTATGGCTTCATCCCAGGCACCATCGCCGACGACGGCGATCCCATGGACGTGCTTACGCTGGTGGACGAGCCCAGCTTCCCCGGGTGCCTGATGGAGGTTCGTCCGCTTGCGCTGCTGGATATGATCGACAACGCCGCCGCGGATCAAAAAGTCCTGGCCGTCCCCGCTCGCGATCCGCGCTTCGAGCAAATGCGCGCCGTTGAAGATATTCCGGCGCACACGCGCAAAGAAATCGAGCATTTCTTTCAGATCTACAAAGAGCTGGAGAACAAAATCGTGCGCACGCAGGGCTGGCTGGATGGTGCCGAGGCGCGGCGTCACATTTTGAAAGGCCGGGAACGGTTCCTTCAGCAGCCGCGCGGATAATTGCGACGGATTCGATGAATTACCCGACCTGGCGAGAATGCTTGTTATCAATGAAGAGGTATAATCGGTCGTCCGAATCAGAAGGCCAGAGTCGAAACGGAAATGGCCAAAAAGACCGCAACCCGTAAGGCAAGAAAAGCTTCCAACCGGCCCGCGAAAACGCACAGTCAGACTAGCAAGCGGCGAACCACTGCGCCGATGCCTCCCGGACCCGAAATTCGCACGGGC
>Ga0335078_10012594_pt1 | contig 12538 bp, 12 predicted proteins | sample Lox_Sample_32_FD_206711 | JGI IMG/M metagenome (GOLD analysis project Ga0335078, IMG submission 206711) | Soil microbial communities from Loxahatchee National Wildlife Refuge, Florida, United States - Lox_Sample_3.2 | ecosystem: Environmental > Terrestrial > Soil > Wetlands | place: USA... | reverse complement strand
GTCTTAGCAATCTAAGACACCGGAGCATCAGCATGATCAGATTCCGGGTGGACGGGCGGTCCGGCGTGCCGCCCTACCTGCAGATCGTGCAGCAGGTGCGGCAGGCGCTGCGGATGGGCGTGCTCGTCGTGGGCGACCAGCTCCCGTCGGTCCGCGAAGTGGTCGCCGCCACCGCCATCAATCCGAACACGGTGCTCAAGGCCTACCGCGACCTGGAACGCGAGGGCCTGGTGACCGCTGCGGCGGGGCGCGGCACCTTCGTGACCAAACGACCGGACGGGCCGCCGCCCGGCACCCACGCGCGGCTCGGCCGCGGCCTGGCCCGCTGGGTGCGCGAGGCGCGCGCCGCGGGACTTGACGACGAATCCATCGAGTCGCTGCTGCGCGTCACGCTGCGCGCGGCGGACGAGGAGGCGAGCGCGTGACCCCGGCCATCGAAACCCGCGGGCTGACCAAGCGGTACCGCCGGGTCACCGCGTTGTCCGATTGCTCGATCACCGTCCCTGAGGGACGGATATCCGCTCTCGTCGGGCCGAACGGCGCGGGCAAGACCACCCTGCTCCGGCTGCTGTCCGGGCTGGCCAGCCCGACCAGCGGCGAGGCCGCCATCCTCGGCGGCGTGCCGCGCCAGGACCCGGCGTTCCTGGCGGAGATCGGGTTCCTCGCCCAGGAGATCCCGCTGTACCGGCGGCTCACCGCCGGGGATCACATCGGCATCGGCGCGCACATGAACCCGCGGTGGGACGGCGAGTCGGTCAGGGACCGGCTGCGCGGGCTGAACATCCCGCTGAACGCGGCCGTGGGCACGTTGTCCGGCGGCCAGCGGGCCCAGGTGGCCCTCGCGCTCACGCTGGCCAAGCGGCCCAAGGTGCTGCTTCTCGACGAGCCGGTCGCGGCCCTGGACCCGCTCGCCCGGCGGCATTTTCTCGGCATGCTCGCCGACGCGGTCGCCGCGGGCGGGCTGACCGTCGTCCTGTCCTCTCATCTGGTCGCGGACATCGAGCGGGTCTGCGACCATCTCATCCTGCTCGCGTCCTCCCGGGTCCAGCTCTGCGGCGACCTCGATGCGGTGCTCGCCGAGCATCGGGTGCTCGTCGGCCCGCGCAAGGACACCACGGCGATCGAACGGGACCACGCCGTCGTGCAGACCGAACGGACCGCCCGGCAGACCACGATGCTGGTGCGGCTGAACGGCCCGGTCGCCGACCCCGGGTGGGAGGCAGCAGAGGTCAGCCTGGAGGACATGGTGCTCGCCTACATGGGTGCCGACGCGGCCCCCGCGACCGCGGAGCTGACCGCTGTGGGAGGTAAGCGATGACCTGGGTCATCTGGCGCCAGTACCGTGTCACCGCCGCCATCGCGGGTGCTGTTCTCGCCGCCTTCGCCGCCCTGCTGCTGGTCACCGGGCTGCAGGACGCCGCGCGCTGGCACGCCGCGCTCGTCAGCTGCGCCAAGGACGGGGCCTGCGCCACCCTGTCGCAGACCGTGTCGCTGGGCGGCGGCGCGCTGGGCGCGCTGACCATTCTCACCCTGGCCGTTCCGCTGCTGTTCGGGATGTTCTGGGGCGGCCCCGCCGTGGCCAGGGAACGCGAAACCGGGACCGTGCAGTTCGCGTGGACGCAATCGGTCACCCGATGGCGCTGGCTGTCGGTCAAGACCGGCTGGCTGCTGCTCGCGGGCGCGGTTTTCGGCGGCGCGGCCGCCGGGATCGTCACCTGGTGGTATGCGCCGGTGAACGCGCTTCACCGCGGCCAGTTCACGCAGGGCTACTTCGACATCCAGGGCATCGTCCCGATCGGGTATGCGGTGTTCGCGGTGGCGCTAGGGATCGCCGCCGGAGCGCTGATCGGCCGTTCGCTGCCGGCGCTCGCGGTGACCGGCGGCGTGTTCCTCGGCATCCGCCTGGCGGTCACGTACTGGGTGCGGGTGCACTACATGCCCGCCGTCACCACCATCTACAGCGTGACCCGGAGCTTCACCCCGAAGGGGGCATTCTGGCCGCTCACGGGGGGCGTGGTCCTGCCCGGCGGTCAGCTCAGCACCGGCCTGAGCGCCGGCCCCGGGTACATAATCTCGGGCCCGGGAGCTCCCGCCGTTCCCGCCTCATGCCAGCAGGCTGAAGGCCAGATAAGCTCCGCACTCGCGTGCCTGGCGCGCCTCGGTTACCGCTCGTTCGCGACCTACCAGCCGGGCTACCGGTTCTGGCCGTTCCAGTTCATCGAGACCGGCATCTTCGTGGCGCTCGCCGCCATCCTGATCGCGGTCACGTTTCTCGTCGTCAGGCGGAGAGACGCATAGCGCGACCGGGTGAGGCGTGAGCGGCCGTGCCCGGCCGGGGTCAGCGGCCGATGCCGCCCGGGGCCGGGTCAGCGGCCGATGCCGCGCTCGCCCGCGGGGCCGGCCCGGGGGACCGCGGTCAGCGGCCCGCCCGGCTGGCCCAGCGCGCGCCGCCGCTCTCGCCGGTGCCGTCGGCCGGGCGGGCGGCGGCCCGGTCCCGGCCCAGCATCTTGTCCAGCGCCGAGCCCAGGCTGCCGTCCGCTTCGATGATCCGGCGGACCACCACGATCAGCATCGGGATGGCCCAGAAGTCGCCGCACACCCACAGGATCCCGGCGCCGATCTGCTGGCTGGCGAACGGCGAGAGGGTGACCCCGGGAATGTGGTCGTAGACCGGGTACCAGGACACCTGGGTCAGGAAGCTCATCGACATGGCCATGATCCACATGATCACGTTCGTGGCGACCAGCGCCACCGCCTGGCCCTCGGGCGGCATCCGCATCCGGAACGGCGGCGAGGGGATGAACTGCAGCCAGAACAGCACGCCCACGATGAAGAAGCTGGCGTGCATCAGCCAGATGTGCACGTACTGGTTGTTCTCGGCCAGGTCAAACGGCCCCGGGATGTGCCAGAACAGCATCACCACGTTGAACGCGATCACCGAGACCCAGGGCCGCAGCAGCCAGCCCCCGGCCGCGCGCAGCGGCCGGGACCAGCCGCCGCGCAGCACGCCGGCGGTGACGCTGCGGCCGGTGCGCCAGGGCAGGCCGTCCAGCAGCGGCTGCCACGGGGCCCCGGCCACGATCATCGTCGGGGCCGCGAACATCAGCAGCAGGTGCTGGATCATGTGCACGAAGAAGTAATCGTCCGACCAGTAGTCGACCGGCGACTCGACCGCGAGCAGCAGCACGGCCAGGCCGCCGTAGAACCAGATCGAGCGGAGCCGGCGCTGCCGGGTCCGCTCCGGACGGGACCGGCGGGCCTCGCGGGCCAGGCCGATCTCGTGCCAGACCGCCACGACGATCGCCACGATCAGGAACGGGTCGAATGACCAGTGATCGATCAGGTAGCTCATCGCGCGCTCACCCCGTTCATCCCGACGAGCCGTACGGGATCGTGACCTTGATCGTCTGGGCCTGGTTCCAGCCGGAGCCGGCCAGCCGCCAGTCGGTGAACGTGCCGCCGTGCGCGGCGATCGCGTCCACCTGCCCGGACGACCCCAGGGCGAGCGTGGCGGCCCACTTGGGCAGCACCGGGAGGGTGCGCCACGCGGTGGCGCCCGGCCCGGTCAGCGTGGCCCCGCGGCCATCGCTCAGCGTGACGCCGACGGCCCAGCCCGGGCCGACGGTGGTGGAGCGGAGCTGGCGGGTGCCGATGCGCAGCGGGGCGGACACGGTCCACGGGCTCCCGCCGGTGGCCGACCAGGCGGCGACCAGGCTGGTGTCCGCCCCGGTCCCGGCCCGCAGCAGCGCCACCAGGCCAGCGCCGGTCGTGGCTAGCCGGACCACGCCGATGTCCTCGCGGGCCAGCGCCGCGGGCAGCGCCGGGCTGACTGGGCCTGCGGCGCGCCAGGTCCCGCCGCTGTCGGCGAAAATGCCGGCGACTCCCGGGCGGCCGCAGTCACCGGCCAGCATCGGGACGCCAGAGCCGCTGAAGGCCACTGCGGCGAGGCCGGCCAGCCCGCAGGCCCGGCCCGCCGGCGCTGCGGCCAGTGCCCGGGCGCTGGACAGGGACGTCCACCCGGTGCCCAGGCCCTGGCCGAGCTCGACCTTCCCGCCCTTGGTCAGCGCGATCAGGCGGCCGCCGGGACCAGCCGCGAGCGCGTCGGGCAGGCCGGCCAGGCCGGGATCCACGAGGCCAGATGAGGACCAGTTGGCGCCGTTGTCGGTGCTGGCGGCCAGCGGGGAGAACGTCAGGCTCTGGCTGGGCACGAAGCCGGTGAGCAGCGACGTCCCCGCCCCGGCGACCACCAGGCCGCCGTTGTCGGCGACGCCCAGCGGCGTCGCCTCGCGCCAGGCGGACGACCCGGCCGGCCGGGCGAACAGCTCCCAGAAGTTGTTCTCCTGCGCGGCCGAGCCGCCCATCTCCACGATGGCCCAGCTGGTGCCCGCCGCGCTGGCGTAGGAGGCCTGCAGCGGCGGGGGAGCGGCCGCCGCCGCTGCGCCCGGTGATCCGGCCGGGGTGCTCCCGCAGCCCGCGGCCAGCAGGCAGGCGCCGGCGATCACGCTCCCGGCCACGGCCCGTGCCGGGCCCGCGCCCGCCCGCCCGGTCATGACGGCTTCAGCACGGTCTCGGCGGCCTGGGACAGCTCGACGGCGAAGGACGAGACCGTGCTCGCCGACCCGGGCCCGGGGTCGAAGTCCAGCTCGGTCCGGGTATGCCCGCGCGCGTCGATGACATAGGCCACGTCGCTGTGGGCGATCATCCCGCCGCCGGGCAGGATCTGGGCCGCGATCGCGTAGTTCTTCCAGGCCTGCTCGAGCTGGGCGAGCGTGCCGGTCAGGTAGAGCCAGTTCGGCAGCCCGGCCAGCCGCTCCTGGCTATCGAAGGCCCGGGTGTAGGCGACCGAGTGGTACAGCGGGTTGGCCACGATCGCGACCAGCTCCACGCCGCGTGACCTCGCGCCGAGCACCTGGTCGGCCTGGCGGAACTCCTGCGCGATCAGCGGGCAGTCGCTGGTGCAGACCGGGTCGAGGAAGGTGAGCAGCACCACCTTGCCGCGCAGGCTGGCCAGGCTGACCGTGTGCCCGTACTGGTCGGTCAGGGTAAACGCGGGCGCGGGGAAGTTCAGCGCGGCGGCGTTGCCGTCTATCGCCTGGGCGATGATCGGATCGGCGTTGGAGTTGGCCTGGGCCAGCGCCATCGGGGCCGCGCCGAGAACGATGATCGCGACGGCCCAGACGGCCAGGACCGCCCGGGTGCTCGCCGCGCCGAACGCCCGGGCCAGCTCGGAGGGGCGCCACCAGGGGCGACGGGTCGCGGCTGGCCCGGTGGCGGGCGCCTGCGCCGCTGCGGCCGCGGCCTGCGGCGCCGTCGCGGCGGCCGGGGCGGGGGCCAGTGCGAGGTAGCCGGCCGCGGCCACCAGGATCAGCGGGATCATGCTGTTCGGGTCGGTGCCGAGCCCGCCGAAGAAGCCGAAATCCTCGATCAGCACCCAGTCGGCCAGGCCGACCACGATCAGCACGATCAGCGTGGCCCGGGGCAGCCAGCCGGGCCCGCGGCCGGCCGCCGCGGTGACCAGGCCCGCGCCGATCGCCGTCAGCGCGATCACCGCGAACAGGTTGACCGCGAACCCGTGCGCCGCGGTGAACGATCCGAAGCCGCGCACCCAGCCGGCGAACACCGAGGGCTGCGGCGTGCCGGCCATCGAGCCGACCATGCTGGTGAGCGTGCCCGGTTGGCCGTGCAGCGTGCCCTGCCAGAAGCCGCGGCCCGGCCAGGCCTGCAGCAGGGCCATGCCGAGGAAGAACGCGCCCAGCACGCCCAGGATCGTCCGGCCCAGCCGCGGCCCCGCCCAGCTGCGTTCGGGCAGCGCGATCAGCAGCCCCGCCGCGCAGTAGAACAGCACCGCGCCGGGCGCGCCGAACAGCCAGGTCAGGCCGGGGGCGAAGATCCCGCCGAAGGACTCGCCGAAGACCCAGACCACCAGGCCCCAGGCCACGCTGGCCACCCCGGCGAGCCGGGACCAGGGGCCCCGCGGCGCGGCGATCAGCCAGGCCCCGATGCCGATCTGGATCCAGACCACCGAGGCGCCCGCCTCGATCGGGTGGTAAGACCAGGTGGTGCCCGCCCAGTTCACGATGTGCTGCACCCAGCCGGGCGAGCTGGCCGCGGTGGGCTCGATGACCTGCGAGGGCATGCCGGCGGGCATGGCCGGCTGGGCCTGCAGCAGTCCGTCGACAATCCATATGATGCCGAAGCCGAACCGCAGCAGCTTCCGCCATGCGGGCTCGGCCTCGGCCGGCCCGGCGGCCCGGGCGGGCCGGAGCCACTCCCGGGCGCTGACCCACGCGATGGCCAGCACCGTGAAGATCAGCAGCACGATCAGGCCCTGGTGCAGCAGCGCGGCCCGGAACGCCGCGACCAGCGTGGGATTGTCGCTGTTCAGTCCGGAATTCATCCCTGGCATCGGGACTCATATCTCCCTGGCGGCACAGCCGGGCATCTCATCACCCCGGCAGGTTGGGTGGCGACGCGTGAGCGGACAGCGACCTGACGGCGGAGTTCACGATCGCGTCTACCGCGGCGCGCTGGGCGTCCAGCCTGCGCACCGCATGCTGCAACGCCGCCGTGGCCGTGGCCTTGGCCTGCGGGTTCCCTAGGTTCCGCAGCACCTGTGCGACGTCGGTCTGCACGTCGATGGCGTCGGGCGCCGCCCAGTTCACCAGGCCGGTGACGACCCGCTCCAGGCGGAAGCTGGCCAGCGACTCGGTGACCTGGTAATTCTCCAGGTCGTCGATCTGCTCGTTGTTCGCGGGCGAGCAGTTGGCCGCCCCGGTGTTGGCGATGTAGACCGCGGTCCCCGTGTCGCGGCTGGCGCCCGCCTCGACCTGCCGCAGCGCGGTGAGCGACTCGCTGACCCCGCCGGCGCAGGACTGGATGTCATAGTTCACATCACCGATGAACCCCCGCAGGTCGGCCGCGCGCTGCGCCGTCGAGGGGTGCTGGGACAGCGCGACGAGCACCGCGCCGGCCGCGAGCACCGCGAGCGCGAGCAGGACCCACCAGGGGGTTCGCTTCGTGGCCCACCGGGTGGCCCGGATCGGGACATACGGCGGGTCGGTGCGGACCGGGGAGTTCATCGCGGGGCACCGCCGTCCATCAGGGCCACCCCGGCGGTCAGGTCCTGCATGGTCACGCCGCCGAGGACGCGCTTGACGATGAGGTGCCGGGCGTTCAGGAAGAAGGTCTCCGGGATCCCGATCTCGCTGACGTTGTAGGCGTTGGCGACCGCGGGCGTGGTCTCGAATCCGATCGGGTACCCGACCCCCTTGGCGGCCACGAAACCGCGGGCCGCCGCGGCCTGGTCGTCCGCGTCCACGCCGATGATCTGCACTGTGCCGCGCGACGCGCGGTAGAACCGGGCCAGCAGCGGCGTCTCCTTCTGGCACGGGCCGCACCAGGAGGCGAAGAAGTTCACGATCACCGGGTGCCCGCGGTAGGCGCTGAGCGATACCTGCTGCGCCGGATCCAGCAGCGACGGCAGCGTGAAGCCCGGGGCCGGCTTGGGGGCGGCCGCCGGCTTCGGGGCGCGGTGCGAGGTGGCGTCGATCGCGATGACGGCCCCGATAAGCCCGACGATCACCGCGACGACGACGATCAGCGTCGTGGAGGGGCGCTGGCCGGCGCCCATGCCGGGCAGGCGCACGCCGCGCGGCCGGCCGCCGGATGGATCGCCCGCCGGCGTCCCGCCCGCGGGCCTGCCCTCGGCCCCGGGACCGGCGGGCGGCTCGGTACCGCTGCTCATGACCGCCTCATGGTGCCATGCGGGCCGATCGCCCGGGCGGGATCGGCGACGTCGGCTGGGTGAACGGGACCAGGGTCGGCGGGACCTGGGGCGGCGGGAAGCACGATCTCGAATGTAGCGCCCGCGCCCGGGGCGCTGCGCACCAGCACCTCCCCGCCGTGGCCGTGCGCGATCGCGCGGACCAGGGCCAGGCCGAGCCCGGTGCCCCGGGGCCCGCCCGTCGCGGCCGGCCCGGTCCGGAACCGGTCGAAGATCGACGCGAGCTCGGCCGGCGCGATCCCCGAGCCGGCGTCCTCGACGATCACGCGGGCGAAGGCGCCGCGGCCCCCGCCGCGGACCGACAGCCTGATCATGCTGCCGGGGGCGGTGTGCTGGACGGCGTTCTCCAGCAGCGCGTCCACCGCGAGCCGCAGGCGCTCCCGGTCGGCGCTGACCGTGGCCGCGTCCAGCCGGCCGAGCTGCCAGTGCCGCGGCGCGGCCGGCCGCCAGCGCCGCAGCACCTCGGCGAGGAACAGGTCCAGCGCGACCGGCTCGGGGCGCAGGAAGTCCGGGTTCTCCGACGAGGCGATCAGCAGCAGCCGCTCGGCCAGGCTCTTCAGCCGGGTCAGCTCGCCCACCACCAGGCGGATGTCGCGGCCCTCCGGCCGGCCGGTGAGGTCGCGGGCCAGCAGCTCGGCGTGGCCGAGGGCGATCGTGATCGGGGTCCTGAGCTGGTGCGAGGCATCCTGCAGGAACCGGCGCTGGGCGGCGAGCAGCCGGGCGTTCTCCTCGCTGACCCGGGCCCGCTCGGTGTCGGCGGCCTGACGCCGGTGCGCCTGGCGCATCAGCAGCCCGAACGTCATCAGCGCGAGGGTGATCCACAGGTAGTGCAGCGGCATCGCGTCCCACCGGGCGTAGATCAGGATGCAGGCCAGCCCGAGCAGCCAGAGCAGGGCCCAGGTGAGGTCGAGCACGTCGGGCCGGAACTCGGTGATGCCCTGCCGCCAGCCGCCGCCCGGCCCCAGCCGCCGCAGCACCGGGCCGCGCGGCGGCGGTGCCGCGCCGGTTTCGCGAGCCGCAGGCCCGGTCGCGGTCTCGCTAGGAGGCGAGCTGATATCCCGCACCGCGGACCGTCTTGATCAGGTCGAAACCCAGTTTCGACCGGAGCCGCCGGACGCAGACATCGACGACATTGGAACCGGGATCGAAGTCGTATCCCCAGATGGACGCCAGCAGCTGGTCCTTGCGCACCGACTGGCCCGCGTGCTCCATCAGCTCCCGCAGCAGCAGGAACTCCAGCCGGGTGAGGGCGACCGGGCCGGTCCCGATGTCCGCCTGCAGCCGGCCGACGTCCAGGAGGAGCTCGCCCGCCCGGAGCACCTCGCCCGCCTGGTGCGGCTCGCCGCGCAGCTGGACCCGCACCCGGGCCAGCAGTTCCTCCAGCGAGAACGGCTTGGTCAGGTAGTCGTGCGCGCCGAGGTCCAGGCAGGTCACCTTCGTCGTCACGTCGTCCAGGCAGGAGAGCACGAGCACCGGCTGCTCGGGCCGCTCGGCCAGCAGCGTGGTCAGCACCGAGCGGCCGTCCATGTCCGGCATGATCAGGTCCAGGATGACCAGGCCGTATTCACCCAGGCTGGCCTGGTGCAGCGCCTCTTCGCCGCCCGATGCGCAATCGATCGCATAGCCGGCGGCCGACAAGGCGCGAGCGATGAACCCCCGTATCTTCGGCTCGTCGTCCACAAGCAATATGCGCGGTACCGCCGGATTTTGCGCCAACCGCTCTGGGGTCATTTCGCACTTCACTTCGCACTGGGCCACATCAGCGGGTGTGGCAACCGACCCGCCCCTCGGCACGCTGGTTAGTGCTTAGCAAGGATCTACTCCATGGCGGCGCTCCGGGTCAAGCGCTATGCCCCGACCGCAAACCTTTGCAATCAGGTCGAGACCTGATCGGCGCCTGGTGATAACTCTGAGCAACATTGGGTAAGCAGTGTGTGACGAAGTGCTGTGCTACGTGCGACAACGGAATGTGCCGCCAGGGAGGTGCCGCCGCAACCGACCATGACAATTTCGTCATTCAGGGCGCTCGTCCTTGCCGCGCTCACCGCGGCAGCCGCAAGATCGGGTTCTACAGACAGCTTCCGGTAACCGGACGCGCCTCGGTGCGTGCCCGGTCAGCGATGCTCGCGTATAGAAGCGAGGTGGTGGCTGGTGTCCCTGCCGGCCCGGGTTTCACTCCTGGTCGTCGCGTTCCTCGCGGTCGTCGCGATCGGGGCCTTCGTCGTGCTGCACTATTTCCTCAGCGGCCCGACGACCATTGACTACGCCTCCGGCGTGACCCCGAACACCGGCGCGGTGGTCCACGTGGTCATGCAGGAGGACCCGCAGAACACGGTCAGCACCAAGCCGGACTGGGTCTCCTACTTCATCCAGGACCCGAAGACCAAGGCCTGGGTGCACACCACCCTGTTCCGGGTGCCCGCGGGCTCCCGGATCGACATGACCATCTACGGGTTCGATGGCTGCACCCCGCTGCGCAACCCGGTCTGGGGGCAGGTCACCGGCACCATCGGTAACGTCGAGTACGTCAACGGCAAGCCGTACCACCAGATCAACTCCTGGTCGGGCTGCAACGTCGGGCACACGTTCTCGATCCCGGGCATCAACCTGAATGTGCCGATGGCGACGCCCGGGCTGATCCAGTCGGCCAAGCCGGGACTGTGCGCCACCTCGCCGTGCCAGCCGGGGAACCCCAAGCAGGTCCCGTACCGGGTGATGACCTTCAGCTTCAACACGCCGCACGCCACCGGCGAGTACTTCTGGCAGTGCCGGGTCCCGTGCGGCGGAGGCTTCGTGACCGGATTTGGTGGTCCCATGCAGACGATCGGTTTCATGACCGGCAACATGGATGTGGTGTCCTGATGGCCGCCGAGACACCGACCCCGCCGCCCGCCACGCGGTCGGGCGAGCCCAACCATGGCCTGCGCATCTTCATTCCGTGGCTGGTGCTCTCCGTGGCCGCCGTCCTGATTATCTGGTTCGTGTGGTACCCGCACCTGCCGCCGGGCGGGATGTCCTCGGCCGCGGCCAACCAGCAGTTCGACATCGCGGTGCTGGCAGTGATAGCCGCGCCGGTGATGATCCTGGTGCTGCTCTACTTCGGGTACGCGCTGGTCGTCTGGCGGCAGAAGGAGGGCGACGAAGAGGACGGGCCGGCGATCCACGGCAACACCCGGATCCAGGCCACCTGGATCGTGGTCAGCACGGTGATCGTGCTCTTCCTGGCCGTGTTCGGCACCGTGGAGCTGTTCGCGGCGCAGGGCTCGGGCGCGGGGCAGGGCGCGAGCCCGATCTTCACCTCGGGCGTGAGGAACCCGCTGCAGGTGCAGGTCATCGGGCAGCAGTGGAAGTTCACCTACCGCTACCCCCAGTACGGCGGCTTCGAGACCACCGACCTGGTGCTGCCGACCAACACCTGGGTCGAGTTCCACGTGACCTCGATCGACGTGATCCACAGCTTCTGGGCCTACCAGCTCGGGATCAAGGCCGACGCCAACCCCGGCGTGGACAACATCGCCTACGCCAAGGTCTACCACACCGGCACGATCACCGTGCGCTGCGCCGAGCTGTGCGGGCTCTGGCACGGCGCGATGTTCGACTACGGCGCGGCCGTGTCCCCGGCCGCCTTCCACGCCTGGGCGCAAGCCACCGAGGTGCGGCTGACCTCGGTGACCAAGATGCTGCCGCCGTATGCCCTGACCTACGACCCGACGGTGGTCCCGCAGATGAGCAAGGCCATGGTCGCCGCCGGGCTTACCGGCGCCCCGGGCCTGTACTATCCGCCGACCGATCCGGAGCAGCCGTGAGTACCTGCCGGGCTAACACAGCGATGAAGAGGTGACCGGATGGCCATCGAGACACAGCCGGAACGGGCGCACGGCGCCGGAGGCAGCGCACCCGGCTCGCGACGGCAGCGGCCGTGGTGGATGCGCCCGGCGATCCACACCGCGATCGTCGGCGCGGTAATCGGCTACCTGCTCGGGCACCTGCTCGGCAACGTGCTGGCCAGCAGCAACGTGGCCACCGAGTACCCGAACATCGCGCTGTCCGACTCCAGCGACTGGCCGATCGTGCTCGGCTACGCCTTCGCCGTGGTCGGCTGGATCGCCGGGCTCGGCGTGTTCAACGACCTGCTGCGCCAGATGGCCGGCCGGCCGGTCCCGGTGGCCAGGGAGGAAGAGGAGGCCGCCGACACCGGCGTGGCCAGGTACTTCCGGTTCACGCTCGACCACAAGGTGGTCGGCATCCAGTACCTGGTCGGCATGATCATCTACTTCTGCACGGCCGGGCTGTTCGCGATGGCGATCCGCGCCGAACTGCTCTCCCCGACCTACCACCTGTTCAGCTCGAGCACGTATGTCGAGATCGTCGGCGAGCACGGCACGATGATGATGATGCTGATGAGCTCGGTCATCCTCGGCCCGTTCGGCAACTACCTGGTGCCGCTGATGATCGGGTCCAAGCGGGTCGCCTTCCCCCGGATCGAGGCGCTGTCGTTCTGGCTCACCCCGATGGCGTTCCTCATCCTGCTGTCCGGTCTGATGCTCGGCGGGTTCCCGTTCGGCTGGACCGGGTACGCGCCGCTGTCCATCCAGTCCACCGTCGGCGCGGACTCCTACGCGATGGCGTTCGGCCTGATGGGCATCTCGATGATCCTGGCCGGGTTCAACATCATCGTCACCATCATCTGCTACCGCGCCCCCGGCATGCGCTGGAGCCGGGTGCCGATGTTCTGCTGGGCCATGATCTCGGTCT
>Ga0335078_10012593_pt1 | contig 12539 bp, 12 predicted proteins | sample Lox_Sample_32_FD_206711 | JGI IMG/M metagenome (GOLD analysis project Ga0335078, IMG submission 206711) | Soil microbial communities from Loxahatchee National Wildlife Refuge, Florida, United States - Lox_Sample_3.2 | ecosystem: Environmental > Terrestrial > Soil > Wetlands | place: USA... | reverse complement strand
GCTCGCGTCACTGCCGAACTTGCGTTGTATTGCTCCATTTGGATGTCGACGACAGGATCGAGTCGCTCCTTGAACGCGAAGTGGCGCGACTTGCCGGAGGCGAGCGAGCGAAAAAGCAACGCATCGTCCACGATGTGATCGTGATAGCCAGCACCGCTATATCGCTTCGCGACTCCGGTAGCCCAGAACCACTTTTGGATTTCTTTCGCGTGACTGCCACTGGGTTGGCCGGGATGATAATAGAAATACACAGAAAGTGTCGCCAGCATGTTTGCCGATGGAAGATATGACTCATCGTAAACGGGAAAATGATCACGCACGTACTGGGTTGCTGAAAGAAAGGCTTTCTTGAATCGGTCCCAGTGCCTTTTAAAACGGGCAACCTCGCGTTGACTTCGCTCCACAGCACGGGACCACCGACGGGCCATAACTTCCAACTTTGGTGGATCACCCTCCTTGTCCAGCTTTTCGCTCACCAAGTTGAATCCCATGAGGATGGGATCAATCGCGGCCAATTTGAAACCGGCATCGCGAAGTGTCTGGCGGAGTTCTCGCGCCATGTCACTGATATCGAGCTTACCCATCAACGCAGCCGCCCTGTCTGCGGACCTTATGCGCATAGCTTGCGAGTTGACGCGAACAAAGACCTCACCAATTTCATCTAAAGTGGCTGAGCGAACTATCACGACCGGTAAAGCATATCCCGTGAGCCGATCACGACATTTACTGATCGTTCTTAGAAACACCTTAGACCGCCCGGGCATCCGTTTCCGCCAGTCGGATGCCAGGATGTCACACACCGGAATCAGATCGCGACCCCTCGACTTCCGATACACAACACGGGCTACGGCAGCACCATCGTGGTCGCCTGGATCGACAACGAAACAGAGCTTGTCGAACTCGATCTCCCTACCGGCGTCGTTCTCTGTTTTTTGCCCTTTGAAAGCTTGGTAAAGCACGGATAATCGCTGCTGACCATCAATGACGAACCATATCCTGTTGTTGTGGTCATCGAACGGCGGTAGCACACGTGACGATTGGCGGATGAGGTTTGCAGACTTCCTGTCCATCTCCCAAAGGAAGAGAGAGCCGATTGGCATCCTGTGGTAGATGCTGTCTAAGAGCTTTGCGGCTCGGCGTGCGTCCCATACAAAACTTCTCTGCAACTTTGGAACAGCAAACAAGCGCATCCGGAGGTGTCTATGTAGAGTCTGGACTGTCCAATGTGTCAGATCCGGTGGCTTCATGTTGCACCCTTGTCCTGCCCTTCCGACCATGTCTGGGGAGATTCTACTTAGGGCCAATGGACGACGAACGGAATTGCGAAGGATAGCACATTGATCCTCACAGACGCGTGCCGAAATCTCCTCCGCTCGTCGCTTCGGGGAAGAGGCGTGTGCATGTCGTACCTCAGCCCCCTTTTGACTTCTAGCTCACGGTTCGGAGGTTGGACTGAGTAAGTTGCCGTAAAACGGCGCAAGCGCTGATCTGCCGACCCATGATTCCGAGCGTCGGCCACCCGGACAATGTCCGGGCGGTCGGTTGACGGTTATGTCGGCACCACCCGGATCCCGCCGGCACTGTGGTTGCGAAGGGTCGGAAGGCAGGGAGCGCCATCAAACCAGATAATTCACTGGCAAACCAAGTCCATTTGACCGCCATTTCCAAGCTGGCTATGCTGCATTTGGGATGACCATTGAACCCACAGTTGAAACGGCCCCAGCGATGTGGAATAGGTTAGTGTTGGCGATCGCACGGGAGGGCGACAAGACGGTTTGCCAGTTCAGCGATGGCAGCAACCTCCTTGTGTCCAACATCCTGGGTGCTCACATCCGCCCTGGCGATGAAATCACCTTTCCTATGGCCATTGACTCCCCCGGCGCCAGGACCGAAATCTGTATTCTCAAGGCCCCTTCCGTCGGTGGAGATCACGATCTGTACCAAGCGCCTATCAGTTACGCCGGGCAACCCAAGGCCGACAAGCGGGGGCGACTCTACGTGCGGGTTGAGGTTTCGAGAGGCCGACTGGGCATTTCGTCCATTCACCTGCCTTGCGACGTGGTGCGCGACTATTTTTATAGCCCTGCACGCGGCGAGCCGTGGATGCACCAGCCGAGCTTTTATGACGTTCTGCGCATCACCCCGTCAGCATCGCTCGCTGAACTGCGACTTGCCTTCCGGCTCCGGCAATTGGAACTTCGCGCAGGTGGAGCTACCAAACGCGACAACGCCACGCTGGAACGAGCCTTCAACATCCTGGCACAGCCGGAATTACGGTGCTGTTGCGACTCGTTGCTAAAGAATCCGTCGGCGCCGGCGCTCTTTCCATATGGCGGTTTCGGTTCGATTTTGGTTGTCGGGAATCGCTCGCGGGATGGGGTGACATTTTTCGCCACGCAAATCCTCACCTTCCTCCCCGAGCACCGGGAGCGCCGGTTTCATGCGTCGTTGCGTTATTTTGACTTTGACAGTGACCGGGCCATATACCGCGATGCCCGAAGGAAAGTCGAAGTTACGCTGGATCGGTCAGCACTGCCGATCACCTGGGAAGCCACTTGGAACCAGTGGAAACACTTGCTGGGCGCTAAGGTCGAACTGGAGGGAACCTTCGTTGAAACCGGGAAATACCGGCATCGGCGTGGTGAGTGGCAGTTGATGAAGTGGGAAACGGCCTTGCCCAGCCGTATCGAGGTAAAGGCGCCTGCGAACCTCACTGAGCAGGTTGAAACCGCCCGCACAAGATACCGCCGCTTTGGAGAGTTTTCGGACGCCTTGGCCAGCATCCGTGCCCGCATTGAGCGCGAGCCCATGGAGAGGGAACAACTGCGCAGCTTCTGTTGGGACCTCGGTCTCCCGGGCGACTTCGACATCGCCCAGATCAACTGGCAACCCAGCTATGACGCTTTCTTCCTCTGCGAACTCTCCAAGCGAGCACGGCGGTTCTATCTTTTCAGGAGCGAGTACATCCTGGAACTGGAGGGGTGCTTGGTCGTTGAGACTCCCCAGCCTGGCCACGCGACGTATCTTTTTTCAAAGTCCCGGACCATGGAGGAGTTCCTTGCCATCTACACAACATGCACCAAGGGCGAGATTCGACGGAACTGCGGCAACTCAGCCGAGAAACTTGGTTTTCTGGGACGCGTCGCCCACGGCACAGACCCTCGTGCTTGGTTGAAAGAGTTGGGAAGTCGGCTCGACGAATCAACGGACTTCAAAACCGATAGCGAGTGAAACCCGTCTGTGCCATACCAGGGGTTCAGGTTCGGCAGAATCCCTTTGGCGACTCCGTAGATGCAACAGTCGGTCGAGGGTAGAGTCCCCATCCGGAAAGTGGGCAGCGGCGACATCCGGTTGCCAGCAACCGTCAGCGGCTGTCGCCTGTGCCTCGCGGCAGGGACCCGGCTTGTAGTGTCTTAAGGGCCTGAAAACTGCATCGGTTCTAGTGCACACAGTGAGATATCATACCGCCATGGAAATCAAGCTGACTGTCCCGGATTCAAGCTCGGTGAGAGAAGCATGCGAGCGGTTCGGCAAGAAAAACGCCGTTGTCGAGCGGGCGTTGGAAGAACTATTCCGGCAGTACCCGACAAACGATGATGAGGCGCACGTCCTTCTAAAGGTAGTAACTCTCAACAGGTTGTATTCCACGAATATCCTAGCCGTTTCGGCGGTCGCTCGCCGTATCTATGAGCATGCAGAAGAGGTTGATGGGGCGCTCAAAGGAAACCCTCCGTCTTCTGATGTACTCGATCAAATCGTCGCCTTCACAAAACCGGCGACGGGTAGGCGGGAATGGGTATTCGCGACCAAGTACTGTAGCTGGCACCGGCCTGAGTCTTATCCCATCTGGGATTCCCGCGTTGCTCTGTACCTGCGATCTTTGAAGGGTAGCCCCTTCACCCTGCCGGACAACTGGACTGATTACCCCCAATTTGCACATCATGACGGCCGATGGCGTCCGGACAACTGGACTTCCTACCGGGAATTTGTAGGTCTCATGAACCGATTCCGGGATTCTTACAATCTTCGCTCGCTGACGTTCAAAGAGATCGATAAGTTTCTATATCTGTCTGGGGAGGAGCTTAGGATTGGGCGGCCCCGATCTTAAGAACTTAAGCGTGGATTTCAGATACTACCGCCATCAACGCACTATTGAGACACTACCGCTTTGCGCAGCGGCTTGACAGAGCACTCCAATATTTGTACCATGGCCGTGGTATATATCATGGCCAAGGTACATAACATGTCGCCTCGAACTTACGGCCACGAGCCCCGTGCTGAGTACAAGTTCGAAGCCCTTGTGGCGGACCTCTTTCGTCGCGCCGGTTGGAGCGTACACGCGCAACCGAATGCCGATAGTCAAGATGATGTCGTGGCTGCGTCCGCAGACAAGAAGTATGCGATCCAAATCAAGAGGTCGTCCGAGGGCCGGCGCGACCGGCTAGTCCCTCTGCTATCGCAAGCCATTCTGCAAGCGCAAGCAGCAGCTCGGCGTTGTTCAAAATCAGCCATCCCGGTGGCTGTCGTTGCCTCCCCACACATTTCCGATTCGGTAGCTGCTCAAGTCAAAGAATTCGCGCTGACCCACGCCCCGGAGGTTGGGATCGGAGTCATCGATTCGGAAGGACTTCGGGTCTTTCATGGGTTTGGCTTGGAGAGGTTTAATTCGGAGCGATCAAGACGGTCACGTGTCCACTTCCCCGTCGAGCATTCCACATCCACATATCTCTTCTCTGACTTGAACCAATGGATGCTCAAGATCCTATTAGGGCAGAATATCCAGGAATCTCTGCTGACCATTCCGCACGGCCAATACCGGAATGGCCGGATGCTGTCTCAGGCAGCCGGCGTTTCCCCGATGAGCGCCTCACGGTTTCTTCGCGAACTAGTCAGTGAAGGTTTCCTTGACCAGCGACAAGGGGCACTGTACCTGGTCCGAAAGGAAGAACTCCTGCGGCGATGGCAGGGCGCAAGCCAGAGAGTCGGGCGTGATGTCCCCGTCCGCTGGATTATCCGTGGCGGCGAGGGGCAGCTTCTATCTGCGGTCAGGTCGTACTGCTCGCGGCGGGATGCAAATCGCCTGCGACGGCAAAAACCACGTGCCGGACGAATGGTCGAGCCCGCGCCTCGTGTCGCGATGGGGCTCTTCGGAGCGGCCGAGTTGCTGGGCGTGGGGTTCGTCCATGGGGCCGTTCCTTACCTTTACTTGGAACATCTGAGCGCGCCCGCTCTGGAAGAACTCGGTTTATCGATTGAGCATGCGAAGGGCCAGCCAGACGCTTACGTTCGAATTCCCGAAAACAAAGAGGCCGTGTTTCGCGCGGCAGTGCAACGCCAGGCGGTACCCGTATCGGATATTTTGCAGGTATGGCTGGACGTATCAAACCATCCCGCCCGGGGTAAGGAACAAGCCGACCAAATCTGGAAGCGGATCTTGGCCCCTTCAATTCAGCAGGTGCCGCGATGAACGGTCCACAGGAGAACGAGGCCTTCGCCCGATTAATCTTAGCCCTTGAACCGTGGCTCGCGAACGTAGTGATTATTGGAGGCTGGGCTCATCGGCTTTATCGCCTTCACCCCAGCTCCCAGGAGATTCCCTATCTCCCCTTGATCACACTGGACACCGATGTCGCCGTCCCCACGCGGTTGCCAGCCTCGGACCAGGACCTTCGGGAACGGTTAATTTCCAATGGGTTTGAAGAGGAGCGATTAGGTGAGGACAAGCCTCCCGTGACCCATTACCGTCTGCGCGGTGCCGAGACGGGCTTTTATGCCGAGTTTTTGAGCCCGTTGTCGGGGGCCGAGCGCGGTAGAGATCGACAGCCCAAGGCTACCCGCCGTGTAGCCGGAATCGTATCGCAACAACTCCGCCATCTTGAGATGCTACTGTACGCGCCATGGACCGTCGACCTTGACCGGTCGAACGGATTTCCATTTGCCGATCCAAAGGGTGTACAGATCGCGAATCCCGCAAGCTTCCTGGCTCACAAAGTCTTGATTCACAAGAAGCGCCCGCGTAATAAGGCCGCCAAGGACGTTCTTTACATCCATGACACGCTTGAGATATTTGGGGCAAGGCTAGGGGAGTTGAGTCAGGAGTGGAATGCCCATGTGAAGCCACGAATTCATCCGAGGAGTGCCCGGAAGATCGAACGAGCGGCTACGGATCTTTTTGATCTCGTGAGTGACGAAATCCGCGAGGCGGCCCGGATGGCCGGCGCCAGAAATCCTTCGGCAGAAGCCGTACGTGAACGGTGCCATTTCGGTCTGAGGCAAATTTTTGTCAGTTAAGTTCAACACAAGGCCGGGGTGGGGTGCCAAGTCTCCGCTATGAAGTTGGATGAGAAATGGCGCCTCTCCGCCGCCAGGCCCTCAGTGCCCTATAATCGGACGGACCCTGATGACATGAGAAATCCTCGGCCGGATTGACTGCTTCACAGACATTTAACAACATGCGCGATGATATAGATCGCGCTTCCCAGAATGGCCGCCATCAGCACGATACCAACAGCAAGCCAAAGAATGCCACGAATGCCTTTGAATTCGTTCTGTCTTTCAGACATGTAAAGTTACTCCAGGTCTCCCCAAGCAAATCACTCACCTGCTGGAATTGGTTGAGAAATGAGCGAAAGAGGACGATGGGAGGGCTTGCGAAGTCGGGGAAGAAGGGTCAAGTACGGAAGATACAGCGACGGGATGAAGTGGTTGGGGCGTTATGGTTTAGTCGGCTTACCCTTGGAACGCCGCCTGAGCCGTCCCCACAACAAGGGGTCTACTGCCAGCCTCGCGGCGCCTCCTTCCCGCAGATTCACGAACCCGCCGTGGTAGCCGATGTTCCCATAGCGGAAGAGGCGTGCCAGCAATGCCAGAGCGTGTTGGGCGAGGACTTGGTTGACGAACGGACTTTGTTTTTCGAGGGCCTGTACAGCGCTGCAGCTCGGCAGTTCATCATCATCCAAGCTGCTGTCCACAGTCTCCGGATACAACTCAGCGACCGTCCGCAAGCGAGTTCTGGATCGCCGGTTCACTTGGTTCAACGGCTCACCCAGAATGAACTGTCCAGCATCGCTCGTGGAACCAATGTCGAGCCAATAAGCCGTCGTATCCCAGCCGCTTGTGCATTCATGAATCACTGCTCGGGCGGCGCGAGTGTCCACGCACCCGATAGCAATGTCAACTCGGTCGAGTCGCTGCTTGCCCACCAGATGCTCAGGCACGGCCTCCCAGCGTAGATTCCAGAACAGATTGAGCCGGTTCACGAGCACGACGCATTTCGGATGACCCACTTCATAGCGACTGAAGGGTTGCCGCACGCAGTTGGTGGGAGATATCACGTCCCCATCCATGACCGTGACGTGCAAGCCCTCGGGATGGCCCCACGCAATCAGCGCTTGGTGCAAGAAAGGCAGGCCCCCGACTACGGCGCTACCGCTCCCTCCGCAACCTACGACCAGCACTCGCACCCGCCGTCGCAACAAGTCCCCATGAATGGCGTGTGTCTCCATAGGCTCACTCCCGCTCCACAAACTGCCGCAACGTCTCCTTCGCATCCGTCAGAAATTCCGTGGGGAAAGGGAGCTGGCTGTTCTTGAGGTTCTTCCACAATGATATAAATCCGCCCGGATAACTAGTGAGCCGCACTGCTCCGTTGGCATGGGTGAACTGGCTCCTGAAGAAGCCCGTTTGCCACCCGGCAATTGACTCGACGGCGGTATCGTCGGGGACGCGCATGGAGCCCAGACAAACTCGGCCGGCAGCGTCGCAATTCCAGTAGGGAGCCGTCTTCAGGGGCGTTTCTGCGGTGGGGCGCTCGTCTCTCTCCAAGGCGCGCACGAAGAGTTCCCGGCGCGTGACTTTGAAGACCAGCGCGGGGTGAGGATAGGCGCCCCCGTCCAGCGTGCGCGCCTCCGGGTCCACGCCACCGAAAAACATCACTTCACGCATCGGTCCCATCCACCAGGTGACCACGTCGGGCGTGCGCGCCAAGACATTCTCCGGCAGAATTTCCGTCGGAGTGCGGGCTCCCAACCCCTCCGCCAGAGTTTTCAGAAATGCCGTCGTCAGGGCTTGCCCCGGTCTAAGGTGTGGGGTGCCACCGTTCGCTCGCATCATGACGGGGTGGAGGGTGGCGAACATCGACGTGCCGTCGCCATACAGAAGAATGGCGTTCTTCAGGCCGAAGGTTTTGTTAGCCCCGATTACCACTCGCGCTTCCATGGCGCTCCTCCGAGTCTGTGACCCATTTCTCGTTCCCCGGCATAAGATCGATCAACCGGCTGGCGGCAGCCAGGGTCCGGCAGACTACTGCCAGAGTGTGAAAGGCGGACTGAATGCTCTCAAGGTCAAAGGCGCTCAAGGGCAGGATCAGGTTGGGCTCCGGACTCGCCTCTCCCCACGCTTGCGACTCGTTTTCGAATTCTGCTTCAATCAAGTCGTTTTCCGCGAAGACCACCAGCGCCGCAGGCAGGGGCGGGTTCGTGTCCATAAGCTGCTCGCGTATTTCATCGGTGACTTCCGGGCGGGACGCCAACGCTGAGGCTCGTTCGAGTTCGAGCGCCGCGCCAAGGAGATCCTTGGCCCCCTCTTCCCTGGCTTGCCTTGCCATCCGGCGAAGGGTTCGCAAACCCAGCGGCTTTTCCTTGATGCATGCCGGTACGGAGGCTGCCACGTCGGCGATCTCGTATTGTTCCTCTTCTCCCTCGGCCCACTCGCGGAGCATTGCTACGTGATCTTCAGCATCGGTGTGGTCGTACGTCCTAACCCAGGCATTAAGGGCTCTTGTGAACAGGCGGTAGAAGGTGGCGGGCAGCCTGCTGTGCTCCCGGCCCAAAAGTTCCAGTGTCGGGCCAGCTACGACAAAGGCGGCGCTGTCGGGGTGAAGAAATAGGTAAAGCCCGCGGCCATCCGGGTCGGACTCGCCTGCTTTCAGGTACTCGTCCACAACCTCGCTCAGCGTCAATCGGAGGCAAAAGCGCCGCCGGATGGCCCTTCCGCCATGAAGGTCAATCCAGCGATTCAGGGTCGCTTGCACGTAGTCCGTGGGATCGCGCCGAACGCGCCGCCAGTCGCTCGGGTCCGCGATATCCAGCTCAAGTAACGCCTCGGACAAGCGGATTGCGGCACGCTCGCCGGCGTGAAAGTGATGCTCAAGGGGAATCCGGTCGAGGTTTGGAATGAGCAGATGGCTTCCACTTCCCATCAGGCAAGCGGAGGCTGCCATCCGGGCGGCGGGGCAAGGGGTGTTGCGCAGTGGGCGCGTCGATCGGCGTCCGCCGCGCGTGAAAGGACCAGAACGGTCTTTTGAAGTTGGGGGCATCGGGCGAACCTCGCGAGGAGGGTTTGATTGCGGGGGTGGCGGTGCTCGCTCAGTCGTTTGACTTCGGCGAGGACTGATTGCCTCGCTTTCTCTCTTCGTACTTTTGAATCGGCTTTCATCAGCCCCTAGCCTTTCGTGCCGATAGCAGCCACCAAGCGATAAACCAATTTGTCCCCGACGGCCTCGGGTCCGGTAATCGTCGCGGTGGCAATATCCGGGTACATGGTCGCCAGAACGGCGCGAACTTCTTCTGGCGTGAGGTGACGTCCCGGATCGCAAATTTTGACCCCATTCCAAGAAAATTCACGGGCTATAGTGCTAGCCTGCATGAGCCATCACCTCCTGCTGATTTGGTGTCCCCGGCGGGTTCGGCCGTGGCAGTGTTTCCGAATAGCGTGTTGGCCATGGGCGCCGCATCAACCGTCTGCCGTGGAGCGGTAGGGGCGGTGCTGGCTGCAACCGGCGCCTTGTCGGCGGACTTCTTGTTTCGCTCCGCTGCCTTCTTGCGGGCTTCCTCCTGGGCAGCCTTCGCCGCAGCTTCCATTTCGGCTTTGGCCTGAGCAAGTGTGCTGCCGAGTTGGGTGTGACACTCGACGTAACTCGCTAAGTGTTTACCCAATTCCGTATCGAGTTCTTCCGGCGTGCCGGTGTAGCTCAACGGGGTGGTGAGCGCTGGGTTGTCGTCCTCTTTGGCTTTCTTGGGGATGACGCATACCCGGATCGTCTTTTCGTTTTCGCGGGTGACGGTGATCATCACCGTGCGGCCCGCCAGTAAGGGCATGAGTTCAACAAACACTGTTCTGGTCCTCCTTTACGATTTGATTTGCAATCGAGTTAGACGACGGATAGATTCGAAAATCTGGGAAAGGCGGGCTTCCGGAGCTAGGGGAACGGAGTTCCCTCTGGATGCGAACCGTTGCCTACCACTTCCAACTGCTATAGGTGCGGCGGAGACCCTAAAATTTGCCGGATACACGAGCGCTGTTGATGAAAGCAAGAAACCTATTGGTCACCGAGTCATATAAGGGCTTGCTTCATGGAGTCGTGCACCTGCTCGAAGCGGCCCGAAAGACCTCGGCGCGGTCGGTCAACGCCATCATGACCGCGACGTACTGGCAAATTGGTCGCCGAATCGTCGAGCACGAGCAAAAGGGTATGCGGCGCGCCGGCTATGGCGAGGCAATGATCGAGCGGCTGGCCACCGATTTGACGGCGAAGTTTGGCAGAGGGTTCTCTCGCAGCAACCTATGGCAAATGCGGGACTTCTATCTGGGGTGGCCAATTGTGCAAGCGGCGCCTGCACAATTAAAGCAGTCCCGCGTGCTGAAACCAGGAGCGCAAAAACTCCAGACACTGTCTGGAGAATTCAAAGCTGACGCAGGGCCGACTAATCTCCAGACCATGTCTGGAGAATCGAACCCTGCCGAAATCACTGCTTCCCCGCGTTTTCCTCTGCCTTGGTCCCACTATGTTCGCCTGCTCTCAGTAAAGGATGGCGAAGCCCGTAGATTCTACGAAACCGACGCGCTGCGCGGTGGCTGGTCAGTGCGCCAACTTGACCGACAGATTTCGACGCTGTTTTACGAACGCACGCTGCTCTCTCGAAATAGGGCAGCCATGCTGCGCAAAGGCGAGCATAAGCATCGGGGTGACCAAATAACTCCCGAAGAAGAGATTAAAGATCCGTTGGTGCTGGAGTTTCTAGGCCTAAAGGACGAGTATTCGGAATCAGTTCTGGAAGAGGCTCTGATCCTTCACCTTGAGCATTTTCTGCTCGAACTGGGAAACGATTTCGCCTTCGTTGCGCGCCAGAAGCGGCTCCGCGTTGGGGATGAATGGTACCGCATCGATCTGGTGTTCTTTCACCGCCGCCTCAGGTGCCTCATACTTCTCGACCTCAAGGCCGGTAAATTCACGCACGCCGATGCTGGGCAGATGAACCTTTATCTGAATTACGCCCGAGAGCATTGGACCCACCCAGGAGAGAACCCGCCCGTGGGGCTTATCCTTTGCGCCAAAGGGGATGAGGCCGTTGCCCATTACGCCCTCGGCAATCTGCGGAATAAAGTGCTTGCGGGTGAATACCGGTTGGCGCTGCCCGCAGAGAAACAGCTCGCCGAGGAACTCGCGAAGACGCAAAAGGCACTCGAAGCATTTTATAGGCACCGCGAAGGCTAAGGATTTTGTCAGGGGAGGACGTCTCAACCACAACCTTTGCAGGCGACCTTCGAACCGCGGCACTCCGTAGGCTGCAGGAGATGGCTCAGAAGGGGATCTCTTCGTCGAGCGGACCATCGTCTCCCTGCGCCGCCATATTCCCGTGTTGAGCTTTGGAACTGGACGCACAGCTCGGGTCGGCGTTGCCATTCTCAGGGCCTGCACCGCCGAGCAATCTCAATTGCCTCACGACAACTTCCATTATCGTCCGTCCGTTGCCATTTCGGTCGTCATATTTTCGTGTTTGCAGGCGCCCTTCCACAAAGACAAGCTTTCCCCTGGTCACAAATTGGCCGGCAAGCTCGCCGAGTTTATTCCAGCAAACGCAACGAAACCATTCAACGTGCTCAGCCTTCTCGCCATTGCGGGTCTTGAATGATTCATTGACGGCAAGGGAAAAGTTAGCTACAGGCGTTCCTGCGGAGGTGAATTTCAAGTCGGCGTCTGCGCCGGAGCGTCCGAGAAGCATAATCTTATTGACTCCTGGTTCTGACATACTTTTTCGTCTCCATTTCATTTACAATTGCCAACAGGTGCGGAAGATGAGTTGACGGAAGCAAGACCGGAGGGATTTTCTGGTAACGGAAATGCGATTACTACCGCGGAATGGCTGGGGCGAATTCCCGACCGAAGGCATCTGGTCCGGACGCCTCAAATCCCGGACTACAAAGATTATCAACTCGCACGCCTGCCACCGCTTTAAGGCGAGTCACCTGGACGGCCACATGGTCAAGGCGTTCAGAGCGGCTTAGTTGGTGCGACCTCAGAGCTGCGAAAAACGGTAAGCGAATGCCGAAAAGCAGGCCAGCAAAATTGTACGTAAATTGTACCGAACTGCCGCGTTTTGGGCGGTTTTAGCGTGTGCAGCGACACGCAGAATCAGCAAGTTACAGACGAATTAGACTGGACGGGGGTTCGACTCCCCCCGCCTCCACCACTTGGCTTCTTGTTTTTCAGATCCTTTAATAAAAAACAAATCTTGTTAGGCGCGGGCCCGTGATACAGG
>Ga0335078_10012592_pt1 | contig 12539 bp, 11 predicted proteins | sample Lox_Sample_32_FD_206711 | JGI IMG/M metagenome (GOLD analysis project Ga0335078, IMG submission 206711) | Soil microbial communities from Loxahatchee National Wildlife Refuge, Florida, United States - Lox_Sample_3.2 | ecosystem: Environmental > Terrestrial > Soil > Wetlands | place: USA... | reverse complement strand
ACAAGATTATCGCCGCTTCCATGCGAGTCGTATGAGGGCGGAAAAGGTAGTGTAGTATGGAGAGCGGAATCGTGGACCCCCGCAGAGCAGCATTAAAAAAATATCTGGCCAGGCCGGAATTCTCCGTCCTCATTATTCTCATTGCGATGTTAGCGATGAGCGCTGCCCTCCAGAATAACTTCTTTCAGCCCAAATCGATCGTCCGGAACATCAATGCTTTTGCTCCCCTCATCCTTCTGGCCATGGGACAGGCGATCATCATCATATCCGGTGGATTAGATCTTTCGACGGGCGCAGCGTTGTCGCTGTACACCTGCGTCCTCACCTCCGTGATGAAACGGGGCGATCCGGTCACCGGTGTCTACGCCCTGCTCCTCGCGTTCGTCGTCGCCATAGCGACCGGCGTCGTTAACGGCGCAGGCATCGGATACCTGAGAATACCCCCGGTGATAGTAACCTTTGCAACGAGCTTTATCTGGCTCGGCGCCGCTCTGTTCCTTCGGCCCACTCCCGGTGGCGAATCGGTCCAATGGTTCAAGTCGTTCTACGACGTCAGCGCCCTGTCTCAAGCACCCGCCGCCGCCAAATGGCTTGGTTCCATCCTGCCTCCGGCCTTCTGGCTTATTGTCATAGGTGTTCTGTTCTGGGGGTTCTTAAGCAGGACGCGAACCGGGAGATACTTTTACGCAGTAGGCTCCAACAATGAGAGCGCTTTCGAGAATGGCATCAACACCGCCCGGGTACAGATGTACGCAGCCATTGCCAACTCGGTGTACATTTTTCTCGCGGCTCTCTTTTTCGTTGGCCAGAACCAATCCGGCGACGCGCGTATGGGTGACCCCCTGACCCTCAAGGCTATTGCCGCCGTCGTCGTAGGCGGAATCGCGCTTAGCGGAGGAAGGGGGAGTGTCTACTTCGCGATAGCGGGCGCTTTGATCATGAGTCTCGTGAACAAGATAATATTCTTTGCGAACATACCATACGCCTACCAGACGCTGGTGGGAGGTGCTATCGTGATCTTTGCAATCGCAAGCTCACAGGCGTACACGCTCTATAACCGTAGGAGCACATCGAGGCTGAAGGGAGGATAGCCGAAGGGAAAGCATGGGAAACTCTTCTATTTCGGCTCAGGCTGCCTCCACAAGCGGTATGAGCGTCCAGACACTCTATAGGAAGCACAAAGCCATCATCGTGGCGCTGCTCCTCATACTTTTCCTTTTTGGCCTCGGTGGCGTTACGGTTTCCAATTTCCTGAGTTTCCCTCAAGTACTGCTGACGATAAAGCTCGCGTCCTTTATTGCCCTCTTCGGACTTTGCCAGATGGTTGTCATTGCCGCCGGAGGCGATGGACTCGATCTCTCCGTCGGCTATGCGGCCACCCTGACCGCGGTGCTTACCACGTACGCCATGAATGGCAAGAACGAAAAAATCATGTTGGCTATCGGCATCGCCATCGCGTTGGGAGTCATTATCGGACTGCTCAACGGCTTATTCACCGCATACGTCAAGCTGCCCCCCTTGGTAGTGACACTCGCCATGGCCAATATCCTCCAGGGCGCGATCAACGTTTATACCGCGGGGAACAACATCACCGGCCGCCCTTCACCTATTCTGCGCGTCATCGCGGCTCAATCGACCGGCATCTTTCCGAACATTCTTTTTCTGCTTGTCGTGGTGGCCATTCTCGTGATGATCGTTCTCTACAAAACAAAGTGGGGTCTGATGCTCTTCGGCACTGGTGCCAATGAGCGCACGGCCTATCTCAGTGGAGCCAGGGTCAAGCGAGTCCGTTGTATGTCCTTTGTGGTTTCCGGGGTCCTTGCGAGCCTCATCGGCCTGCTTCTCGTGGGCAACATGGGAATGGCCTTCAAGGACATGGGTTCCAACTACGTGATGCCGAGCATTGCGGCCGCTGTCGTGGGGGGAGTCTCGTTGTCGGGCGGCAATGGCAACTACGTGGGCGTGATCCTGGGCGCGATATTCCTCCAGACCCTCACCAATCTCCTTGTCGCCCTCGGCTGGGGAGACGCGGGGAAATGGGCAGGATTCGGGATCGTGCTCTTTATTCTTCTGATCGTCTACGTGAGCAATCGAAGGAAGCGATAGGGCGTTTTGCAGAACAAAGTGCCGATTGGACGTGGCTGATCCCAAATGACTATCCCTACTTGCCGATTGGGAATCGGTAACGGTTTTTGCAAAACGCCACAGGGCTGCGGCGGGACCGCAAGGAGGCGATTTCCTTACGCGCCGTGACTGCTCGCCGTGAGCGGTGTCGTCTGGTTTTCGGATCCGCTTAGCTCATCGAGCCGACTCAACTGTTCACCATTCGATCCGGGGCATGTATTCAAAGTCACCAAACCCCATACCATAGCGTCGCCAATCCCTGAGTAGAGTGCATTTTCGGCACGGGCGAGCTGTTTCATGCTGATCGAGCCATTGTCGGAAACCGGCGTGGATGAAGTAACTACCTTCCCGTCCGTCTGGGCGGCGAAGGCCACCGTCGAGAAGCCAAACAGCAGAAGCACCGCTATCAACATTACAAATAGTCTTTCCATGTCGTACCTCCTTTTGCAATAAACCTCAGGCCCCAAACCTTTGCTCCGCTTCAGTCCCGAGGGCTTGAGTCCTTCTCTTCTTGAGCCGCCCTTGCGGGGACGGATTAGAGCATATACTCATAACCCAATGATAACGTAAGCGCACGCATGGGATTTGTCAATGAGTATTGCGCTCTTACGTGGGAGAAAAGCAGCTTATCTGCTTATCTTAAGGGCGGTACCGGACAGGCGCCTTGGCGGCCCGCTGCATCAAATTATTCTTGAATTGTGGCGGCCCAAAGTGGTATTCGGTAGCTACAGGGACCTGATACCGGAATGGGGCTACCTGCCCAACTCGACAAACCGCCTCGGGAGGAGAGAGATGAATAAGGAGCTGACGGCAGCGGAAAAGTCCAAGCCATATTCGAAGTACTTTTACCAATCCATGGCCCCGGCCCCTAAGGCTACCATGGATATCCTCGCGAGGGGCCCCATAGACCCAGCCCTTGCCCTCCCTGTCCAGGAGCGGGGTGCCATACTCAATCCGGGCGTTCTGCCGACGGAGATAGGCTACTGCATGATGCCCGACGGCAGCGGCTTCGTGGCCATGAAAACCGAGATGCCGGGTGTCACGTCCGAGATGATCAATTGGTGGTTCTTCTGGCACGGTCTGGAGTCGCTCCGGTACAAGATCTGGGACCGGGACGACCATTACGCGATCCATGTGCTGGAGAAGGACCTGCCCCGCCGCCTCGACATGCGCCTTAACACGCGGGAAAGGAACTGGGGCACGACCGATGTGGTCGAAGAGGACATCGGGACGGGCTCCGTGCTCCTCTACATCTCATTCATGTCCCCCGAGGACTACGGATACAACATGGGTCAATTCAGGGCTCCCAACGTGCTCACGGCGGTGAGCGCGAACCTCGGCCTCATGGAACCGAAGGTCCCCCTCGCCACGTTCTCTCACGTTGCCCGGGAGATCCCCGGGGGACTCGAGCTGAGGAGCCGCTTCTGGCTGGGTTGGCATGTAACGGACGGAAAGCCCGTGCGGGTGGCCGATTCTGTCCCCTTCGAGCTGGTCAAAGGGCTCGCCCATCACTGCCCGAAGGAATACGCCAATCTGGCTGCCATTCTTCCGAAGGTTTACGAAGAGAACGTTGCCATAGTCGACAGGATAGAGGATTTTCGATCGTAGCTTCGCGCTGCGGAGAATATTTGGGGATGTTGGCTAAAAGGGAGGTGACGAGGCCGAGAACGGCAAAGGGGGTAACATTTTGTCCGGAGTGCAAAAGATCGAAAGAAAAGGGGGTAGAGGGTTGATGAAAAAGAAGAGCTTACTCTTGTTTTGTTTAGTGATCGCGGCCGGTGCCGTCCTGCTTCCGGCTGGATACGGGCTATCCGCACCGGCCGCACCGAAAGAGATCCGCGTCGGCTGCGTGGCATCGGTGACGGGGATGTTTGCGGGCATGGCTGACGGCGGGGTCTTTGGCTTACAGGCCGCTTTCGACGACATCAACAAACAGGGCGGCGTGTCTGTCAAGGAATACGGGAAGAAGATACCGGTGAAGCTCATCGTCGTAGACAGCGAGAGCGATCCGGCGAAGACAGGCCTCCTTGCCGAGAGCCTGGTTGTCCAGGAAAAGGTGCAGTTCCTCGTGTGCCACAACGAGCCGCCGCCAGTACACGCACCGGTGGCAAGAGTGGCGGCCAAGCACAAAATCCCGCACCTCGCCGATGTGGCGGTCATGGAGCCCTGGCTCGGGATGAGACAGGACGCCTCCCCGCCTTTTGACTACACGTGGGCCCTCGGCTTCGCCATTGTCACTCCCGGTCCGCCCGGCTACACCATTCTCGACACCTGGAAGGAAGAGCTGGACAAGTATGGAGACAGGACCAACAAGAAAGTAGGTGTCTTCGCCACCGACGAGCCCGACGGGGACGCCTGGTATGCGATCTTTCCCCAGGCCATGAAGGAATGGGGTTATGATGTCGTGGGAGTGGACAAGAAGCTCGGCCTATTCCCCATGGACACCACCGATTTCAGCACCATAATACAGCAGTGGAAACAGGCGGGCGTCGAGATACTCTGGGGTAATGCCCCGGCGCCTGTCTTCGGTGCCCTCCTCAAGCAGGCCAGGGCCATGGGATTCGAGCCTAAGATCATCTCTGCCGGAAGGGCTGCCCTCTACTACACCGACGTCGTGGCGTGGGGCGGCGATCTGGCCAATGGCGTAGGCACGGAAACCTTCTGGAGCCCGGGCACCAAGGTCTATGCGGCCATAGGCAATACGACGCCTGCGAGCCTCCTGGACAGGTGGCAGAAGGGGAAGAAGAGACCCTTTAACGTGGCTATGGTGCTCGGCTATCAGGTGGCCCAGGTCCTCATCGATTCCATCCAGAGGGCCGGAACCCTGAATGCCGACGCGGTCTCCAAGGCAATAGGCGAGACAGACATGATGACCATGTGCGACAGGGTCAAGTTCGACCAGAAGACCCACTTCGCGAGAATACCCGTGGTTTTCGGACAGTGGCAGAAGACGAACAAGCCTGAGGTCTGGGATTGCCCGGTGGTCTTCTCCAAGCACAAGAGCCTGCCGACAACCGGCAAGTTCCTCTTCCCCATACCTTACAAATAACGAGACACTACTCCGGGCGGGTTGTTGTTCAAACCCGCCCGACTTTTTTCCCCTATCCGCGTTTCTTTCGCGCTACCTGCCGAGCCTGTCCGCCACGTAACCCAGACCGAGCCCTTCGAGCTTCTCCCTCCCGGGAATGCCCGTATCCCGGTCCCATCCGCGGGCAGTGTAGTATTCGTCGAGCATGAGGGCAAGATCATCCCTGGTGATGACATTCCCCTTGGACGCGCCGTGCCGCAGGGGTTCGTCCATCAACCGATCGGGCAGCGTGTCGTCCGCCCTCGTGAAGCCTTCCCTCACATTGAAGGCCAGGGCGAGGTTGTTGATCCGCTCACCCACCTTCTCTACCTCATCGGGGGTGTACTCGTTTCCCGTTACGGCCGCCATCAAGGCAGCCGTGTTCTCCCTCGCCATGTGGGGCACTGCCATGTCGAGTATGAAGACGCACATGGTGGGGCAGTCGGCCGTGGCGCACCTTACGTCCTGGTTCCACTTGGTCAGCTTCCCCTTGCCCTCCGCGGCAAACCTGTTCACCGCGTAAGGGACGGGGATGCCGAATATCTCCTGGAAGGCGTAGCCCCGGTTGTGGTCTGCCCCTGTGTACGAGGTGGCGTAGTTGAGGCCGTGGGCCTTGGCGCCGCGCACGTCGTAGGCGGGCAGCTCAAGACCTTTCACGTGCATGGCATACTTTTCGGTACCCCTGCCGATCTTTCTCGCCGCGGCCATAACGCCGTCCGCAAGGAGATCGCCGAAGCCCTGTCGGTGCGCCATGAGCTGGAGGAGGATGACCATGGACTCATGGCTGCCGAATTTCAGATCGAGTCCGCCCGTATCCCCGCGCGTGAGGATCCCCTTTTCGTAAAGCTCCATGGCAAAGCCGATGGCAACGCCCGCCGATATGGTATCGAGACCAAGCTCGTCCGAGAGCCGGTCTGCGGCTATGATCGCATCGACGTTGTCGACGCCCGTCTCGCCTCCAAAAGAGTACATGGTCTCGAACTCGGGGCCTTCGGCCAGGATGCCCGAATAGAGCCCCGTGCGGGCCAGGTTGAGCTGGCTGCATCCTACAGGGCAGCCGGAACAGAACTCCCTACCGGCGTTGCGCGTCTTCATTGCTTCGACGCCGATCTCCCGGGCTGGGGCAAATTCCCCAGTGGCAGTCCAGTTCTTGGCGGGAAAGATGCCGAGGGCGCACGTATTGTCCACATTGGAGGGGGTTCCGGTCTTAGAAAAGGCAGGGTAAAGGGCAGGACTCTCCTTCATTGCCCTGGCCATCTCCCCCTTTGCCGCTTTCAGCTTGTCGGATGATGCCACCGGGACCGAGCCTGTGCCCCTCACCGCGATGGCTTTGAGGTTCTTCGATCCCATGACAGCGCCCAGCCCCTTGCGCCCGGCCGCCCTCATCTCGTTGATGATGGATGATATCCTGGAGAGGTTCTCCCCTGCCGGTCCGATACAGGCGACCCTGATGTTCTGATCACTGAGGTCGTCCTTGATGACCCGCTGGCAGTCCAGGGTGTTCATCCCCCAGAGGCCGGCCGCGCTCTTGAAGCGGACCTCGCCGTCCCTTATGGAGAGGTAGGTGGGCACCTTCGCCTTCCCCTCTATGATGAGGGCGTCATAGCCTGCCCTTTTCAGCTCGGTGGGGAATTGTCCGCCCGTAAGGGCCATACCCACCGCGCCCGTCAAGGGAGACTTTGCGGTGACAGCCATCCTGCTCGCGCAGGGCACGGTCGTTCCCGTGAAAGGTCCCAGGGAAAAGATGATCTTGTTTTCGGCGCCGAGGGGGTCGATGTTCCCGCCCACCTCGTCAAAGAGGTACTTGATGCCGAACCCCGCCCCCCCGATGTAGTCCCTGGCCACGTCAGGAGGAAGGGTCTCCTCCTTCGCCGTGAGCGTGCTCAGATCGACCCTCAGGACCTTCCCTGTATATCCTCCCCGGTACATGCCATCCTCCTTTTGTCTCCCAACGTGAGAGCGTTCCGCAAGATTGAGTGCCCTTTGCCATCGCGTGCCCTTAGTCTCCACCCTTTCCTCCGGGACGCTCTGGTCTGTTCAAGGTTAAGCCGTGGGCTGGAGGCAATTCCGTCTGAACGACACCCTGGGAAAAGAGCGCTAACCACCGCCCACGAGGGGCAGCATCAGGACCTCGTCTCCATCCGCCAGACGAGTGCCTATACCCTCCAGGAAAGCAATATCCTGTCCATTGACGAGAATGCGGACATGGGGAAGAGGGCCTGAGCCGTGGGCCTCGAAAGATTGGACCGACAGGTCTTCTCCCCATCGTTCGGTCATAAGGGTCATGAGCGTACCCACCGTCGCGTCCTGGGGCACGGGGAGCTCGACCTCGTCTTGACCCAGGATTTCCTTCAACCTTGCTATGGTGCGGACCTTTACCTTCTTCACCGATGTTTCTTTCCAAAGACGAGTATATTCCCTCTTCCCGGTAAGAGTAAAGAGCCAAAGAGAGCGAGAACCGCCGGGCTCACGGAAGACAAAGGATTGACTTCCTCCCCCTTGGAGTACCATAATTATCGGGGCTGTCGCGCTTTCCCCAGGCACGACACATCTGCAGGGCAGATCGGAAACCCACGAAAGCACAGTGAATACGCCGTTCGCCACCTGATGAGAGGAGAAGCATGAAAAGGATCGATTTTGAAGCGCATTTCCACACGAAGGAATACCTGGATGCCATGTACCGGAACAAGGGATACCCGCGGTTTACGAAGGAGGAGGATGCAAAGTACCCCAGGCTCTGGTACAACGAGGAGGTGGGGCAGCCCTATGTTGATTCCCTATCGAAGAACCTGATGGATCTGGGCGAAGAGAGGCTCGCGAGGATGGACCGGTGCGGAGTGGACATTCAGATGCTCAGCCTGGCAGCTCCGGGGCTCGAGCAGCTCGATCCCTCGATTGCCGCCGGCCTTGCACGGAAGTCGAACGACGCCCTCTTCGAGGTGATCAAGAGATACCCCGGCCGATTCATAGGCTACGCCGCGCTGGCCCCAAAGGACCCGGTGGCGGCTGCGGACGAGCTGGAAAGGTGCGTAGGTGAGCTGGGCTTCAAGGCATGGAACACCCACTCGAATTTCGGGGACTCCTACGTAGACGACAAGCGCTATTGGCCCATAATGGAAAGGTGTGAGAAGCTGAACGTGCCCATCTATGTGCACCCCACAGTGCCCTCTATCCCGCAGGTGAGGGGCTATGGGTTCGCCCTCGCGGGCGCACCCTTCGGATTCGGCCTCGAAGCTGCGCTCTGCGCCATGCGCCTCATATACAGCGGTGTCTTCGATGCCTTTCCGGGCCTCAAGATCATACTCGGCCATCTCGGCGAAGGTCTCCCCTTTATTCTGAAGCGGATAGACTGGGCATACGTGAGGCCCTTTGACCCCAAGGCCAGGCCGAATCTTTCGAGGATGCCCAGTGAATACGTGAGGACCAATTTTTTCGTTACCACGAGCGGAAACTACTTCGAGCCTGCCTTCAGGTGCACCGTGGAGGCCCTCGGCCTCGACCGGATCCTCCTCGGTACCGACTATCCTTATGAGGATCCTGAAGAATGCATCGAGTTCATCGAAGGATTGCCCCTCTCGCCTGAAGAGAAAGAGAAGATCTATTCAGCCAACGCGGCGCAGCTCGGCCTCACGGCTTGACCGGCCTTCGTTCCCTCCGTAGCACCGGGAGCGCTCGTGCTGCTCCCCGCCTTAGTGGGCGGGGAGCTTCACTCTCTTGGGCCTCCCTTTCAAGGGGGCCCACCATCCTTTTGTTTTCGGCTGAGTACATTCTCTTGCAAACCATCGGCCGTCACGATAGAATCTATCCATGGCCCTCGCTTCCATCCTGAGGGAACACGAAGACGCCATCGTCAAGGAATGGATCCGCCGTCTTCACGAGTCCACGAGCCAGCGCTATGGCGACCGGCCCCTTGAGGAGCTCCACGCCACGGTATCCATGGCCAATGCCGGGAGCCACGCGGTTCTCGTCAACAACGATTACTCCCTCATAAACAGGCATATCGAATGGATTACGAGGCTCCGCCTCGAAGGCGGCTTTTCCCTCTCCGAGGTCCAGAGCGCCTACGAGCTTTACCGGACCATCCTCGTCCCCATTCTTCTCAAAGAGCTTTCAGGCAACGAGCTGCTCGCCACGATGAACAAACTGAACGAGTGTCTCTTCTACACCACCGCAAGGTTCAGCAACTACTTTCAGTCCCTCCACGAGGGACAGATACAGGCCCATGCAAAGAATCTTGAAAGGGAGGTCGAGAAGAGGACCGGGGAGCTGGCCGAATCCGAGTCGAAGTACCGCGTCCTCGTGGAGGAGATCAACGACGGCTACTTCGTGAACCAGAATGGGCGCATAGTCTTTGCGAATCAGGCATTCTGCGACCTCCACGGCTATACCCTCGACGAGATGATCGGAAAGCCTTACACGGACATCGTGGCGGAGAGATCCCTTCCCGGCGTCCGCAGGCTATACGAAAGAAGGGCCGCAGGGGAAGACTCGAAGGATCTCTATATCTACCTGCGTCTTCTCAAGAGCGGCGATGCCCTGCCGACGGAGAACAAGGTAAAGGGAATCCTCTACCAGGGCGGATACGCCGTGGCGGGTATCTGCAGGGACATCACCGAGCGGATGCAGGCGGAGAAGCGGGTGAGGGAGGCTGAGCGCTTTGCCCACATCGGCAAGCTCACGACGTCGCTGGCCCATGAGATCAGGAATCCTCTCTGCTCTGTCAAGCTCAACAGCCAGATCCTCCTCAAGAATACCCCTTTCAAGGGAAATGACAAAAGACGGATGGAGATCATTGTCCATGAGATATCGAGGCTCGAAAGGATCCTCGACGGCATGCTCGATTTCGCGAAGCCTCTCGACCTCAAGCTGCAGCCGGGCTCCATCAAGGGAACCATCGATTCCTGCCTCCAAACCATGGACGAGCGCCTCAGAGAAAAGGAGATCAGCGTGACACGGAGGTATTCGAACCACCGGCTGCGCCACCTCCTCTTCGACGGTGAGATGATGGAGCAGGCCCTCATCAACGTACTTATCAACTCAATCGACGCAGTGGACCCGGGAGGGACGATCGAGATAAAGACTGCCATCCTCAGGGGCAAGGGAAGGTCACTGATCGTGGAAATCATCGATGACGGTGTGGGCATCACGCCTGAGGACCTGCCCTTCGTCTTCGACCCTTTCTTCAGCAGCAAGAAGAAAGGAACGGGCCTGGGTCTCGCCACGGTGAAAAAGGTGATCGAAGCCCACGGCGGCCGGGTAGACGCATCCGCGAGGGAGCCGAAGGGCACCCATCTCCGTCTCATATTCCCGGTGAAGGAGGGCTCGTGATGAGGGGGAAAAACATCCTTGTTATCGACGACGAGAAGGTCATCCTCGAGTCCCTCACCATGTTTCTCACGGAAAAGGGTTACTCCGTGGAGAATGCCGCAACCGCCGCCGAGGGGCGGGAGAAGGCGGAAAGGCTCAATCCTAACGTGGTCATTCTCGACATGCGGCTGCCCGACGGGAACGGTCTCGACCTGCTGAAGGAGCTGAGGGGCAGAAACAGGGAAATGCCCGTGATCATGATCACGGCGTTTCACGACATGGACTCGACCATCAAGGCGATCAAGCACGGGGCGACGGAGTACATAACCAAGCCCATAGATGCCGATGAGCTGGAGCGGGCCGTGCAGCGGGCGATGAAAGTGACCGGAGCAATGACAGGCGGCCGCTCTTTGGAGGAGGTCGATGCGGTCTACGAGAAGGGCAAGCTCGTGGGGAACTCGAGGAGCATGAAAGAAATCTTCAAACAGATCGGCGCCCTTTCAGAGAACCGGGTCACCGTTCTCATTGAGGGCGAGACAGGTACCGGCAAAGAGCTCATCGCCCGAGCCGTCCACTTCAACAGCCCCCACAAGGAGCAGCCTTTCATCGCCATAAACTGTTCAGCCATCGTCCCCACGCTCCTCGAAAGCGAGCTCTTCGGCCACGAGAAAGGCGCCTTTACCGGTGCAGTCTCGCAGAAAAAGGGCAAATTTGAGCTCGCCAGGGAGGGCACAATCTTTCTCGATGAAGTGAGCGACATCCCCCTCGAGGTCCAGGCAAAGCTGCTCCGGTTCCTTCAGGAGAAGGAATTCGAGCGCGTGGGCGGTGAAAAGACCCTCCACTCCGATGCGCGCGTCATAGCGGCAACGAACAGGGGACTCTGGCACATGGTCCAGCGCAACCTGTTCCGCGAAGACCTGTACTACAGGCTCAGTGTAGCCACCATCAAGGTGCCTCCTTTGAGGGCGAGGAAGGAGGACATCGGGCCTCTCGTTACTTACCTTCTGAAGAAGATCAATGGTGAGCTGCACAAGAACGTGAAAAAGGTCGAGGAAAAAGTGCTCCGCATGCTCACCGAGTACGACTGGCCGGGCAACATCAGGGAGCTGGAGAACGTCCTCACCAGGGCGGTCATCGCCACCCAGGGCGACATCGTCTTCGAAGAATTTGTTGCCCCATTGCTGGCCGTGCCATGGCAGGCTGCCGCACATCCGGCGGCCTCGGGGCCAATATCGAGAAGCCTCGCAGCAGCGGAAAAGGAATACATCGTCGCCGTGCTCAAGGAGACAGAGGGACATCTCGGGAAGGCCTGTAAGATTCTCGGCATCTCGCGCCCTACCCTCCGGCAGAGGCTGCGGGAATACTCGGTGGCAGGAAGAGATAATTCCTAAGGAAAAACCGCGTTCTTCGTACGCCTTCTCTTGGAGTGCAATCCCTCCGGTCGAAATGTGCTGTTGATTTGCCGCGAGACCTGGGCCTCTCAAATCTCTCGCACAGAGGTCCGCCATCGGCCCTGCGTTTTGTGGAAGCCGACTTTTGGGCAGCGCCCCATGAAGACCCTCAAAGAGATACGAATGGAGCACATAAGGTGGGTCCTCGACGAGAACGGCTGGCACTTCAAAAAGGCAAGCCGCGTCCTCGAGATCTCGGAAAAGCGCCTTCTCCGGGACGCCCGGAGCTTCGCCGGGCAGGCCGTTGCGCATAAGGGGCAGGGACGGGAAAGAAGTGAAAGAATTCTTCACATGGGGAAAAAGACCTTCACCAAAGAGGTACTAGTACCACCAAGAAAGGCTCCTGTTGGACCGGCGCTCCGGGCCGATTCGATGCACGGCAATGTGGTCTTAGCAGGCTGGCATGGTTATTGCTGCCCCTGAACGTCATCTAAGCTCAAAAAAAGGGGGGTATCATGCGAACAAGTCTCGCTCTTGTCGCTCTCGGACTATGTCTATGCATCACCTTTTCTCTTCCTGCAGTGGGAGCTGAAAAACCGATTGTCATCGGCGCTCCCCTTGCCACTGCTTTTCTTTACGGCTGGGATGCA
>Ga0335078_10012591_pt1 | contig 12540 bp, 9 predicted proteins | sample Lox_Sample_32_FD_206711 | JGI IMG/M metagenome (GOLD analysis project Ga0335078, IMG submission 206711) | Soil microbial communities from Loxahatchee National Wildlife Refuge, Florida, United States - Lox_Sample_3.2 | ecosystem: Environmental > Terrestrial > Soil > Wetlands | place: USA: Florida... | reverse complement strand
GAAGTGTATTTCCCGCGGATCGACCGGCCCCAGCTGCGGGACCTCCAGTTCCTGCTGACGGACGGCTCGACGTTCTGCCACGAGGAGCGTCGACACCTCCGCTCGACCACGGAACGGCCGAACCCGAGGGCGCTCGGCTACACCGTGCGGAGCGAGGACCCGGACGGTCGGTACCGTATCGAGAAACAGATCCTCGGCGACCCCCACCAACCGTGCCTGCTGCTACGGACCCGGGTCGAGGTCGACCCGGGACTCGCCGGACGATTGCGCCTCTTCGCGCTCGCCGCCCCGCACCTCGAGGTCGGCGGCTGGGGGAACTCCGCCACGGTCTACCGGCTCCTCGGTCGCTCCCTGCTCGCGGCGGAGAAGGGGGGCGTGGCGATGGCGGTCGCGGCGACCGTCCCGTGGACCCGCGCTTCGGTGGGGTACGTCGGGGCGAGCGACGGGTGGACCGACCTGACGGCGCACCGCGACCTGACGTGGGAGTTCGACCGCGCCCCGGACGGCAACGTCGCCCTGGTCGGCGAGCTGCCGGTCGGCGAGCGGACCGAGTTCACGCTCGGGCTCGCGTTCGGCGACTCGATCGACGCGGCGGCGACGACCCTGCTGCAGTCGCTCGCGACCCCGTTCGAGGTCCACCATCGGCGGTTCGTCGATCAATGGAACCGGACCGCCGCCCGCGAACTGCCGCTCGGCGCGCACACGGGCGACTCGGGGCGCCTTCTCCGCGCCAGCCACTCGGTCCTGCTCGCGCACGAGGACAAGTCGTTCCCCGGCGCCTTCATCGCCTCGCTCTCGATCCCTTGGGGGGCCAGCAAGTCCGACGACGACCGGGGCGGCTACCACCTCGTTTGGACCCGGGACCTCGTCCAGACCGCCGGGGCCCTCCTCGCCGCCGGCAGCCCGGACGCGTCCCGCCGCGCGCTCATCTACCTCGCCACGCGCCAGCGGCCGGACGGGGGCTTCCCCCAGAACTTCTGGATCGACGGGACCCCGTACTGGCAGGGGGTTCAGCTCGACGAGGTGGCCCTGCCGATCCTGCTCGCCCACCGGCTGCGCACCGAACGGGAGCTCGGCGAGTTCGACCCCGAACCGTTCCTCCGCCAGGCCGTTCGATTCCTCATCCACGCCGGCCCGGCCACCGAGCAGGACCGGTGGGAAGAGGTGGGCGGCTACTCCCCCTCCACGCTCGCGACGTCGATCGCCGCTCTGACGGTCGCGAGCGAGGCGCTGCGCGACCGGGCCGGCCGGACCACCGCCGCCTTCGTGCAGGGGTACGCCGACTTCCTCGAGGCGCACCTCGAGCGATGGACGGTGACCGACCACGGCACGCTCGTGCCCGGCATCCCGCGGCATTTCGTCCGGATCCGGCCGTGCTCGGTAGACGACCCGACCCCGGACGAGGGACCGGACCTGGGAGCGGTCCGCTTACCGAACCTCCCACCGGGGACACCGGACCGGTTCCCCGCAGGCGAGATCGTCGACCCCGGTTTCCTCGACCTGGTACGCTACGGTGTGCGGGCCGCGGACGACCCGCTCATCGTCGATTCCCTCCGAGTGACCGACCGCATCCTCCGGGTCGAGACGCCCTACGGCACCGTCTGGCGTCGGTACAACCATGACGGCTACGGGGAGTCGGCCGACGGCCGGCCGTACGCGGGATGGGGGGTCGGTCGGGCGTGGCCCCTGCTGGTCGGCGAGCGGGGCCACTACGAGCTCGCGGCGGGACGGGACCCGTCCGAGCGTCTCTCGACGCTCGAGCGTATCGCGACCGCCACCGGTCTGCTCCCGGAGCAGGTGTGGGACGAAGACGACCGACCGGAGCTCCACCTCGAACGCGGGCGCCCGACCGAGGCGGCGATGCCCCTCGCGTGGGCGCACGCGGAGTACATCAAGCTCCTTCGCTCGAAGGCGGACCGGGCGGTGTTCGACCGCGAACCGGTCGTCGCCGAGCGATACCTGGGCCGCGTCGCCCGCTCTCCCCCGGAGATCTGGAAGTTCAACCGCCGGCCGTCGACGGTCGACCCCGGAGTCGCCCTGCGGGTCGTCGCCGAGGCGCCGTTCCGCCTGCACGCGAGCGCCGACGGCTGGCGCACGGTCGAGGACCTGGACGCGGTCGCGACGGGCGTCGGGCTCCACTACGTCGACCTCGCCCCGCTCGACCGCCCGGGCCGGGAGTGGCGGTTCACGTTCTACTGGCCCGGCGCCGACCGGTGGGAGGGCCGCGACTTTACTGTGACCGCCACGACGCCGGTCACTCGACTTTGAGCCACCGCGCCGAGACCGCGTGGCCGACCGCCAGCATCACGACCGCGAAGATCGCCAGGTAGCCGAACTGGGTCCACTCGACCCCGTGGCCGAGGACGAGGGCGCGGCCCAGGGTGGCGACGTACGAGATCGGGTTGAACTCAGAGATGACCTTCATCCAATCGGGGAACCCGCTCGAGGGATAGAGGGCCGCGCTCGAGAACATGAGCGGCATCGTGATGAAGTTCGCCACCACGCCGGGCGTCTGCCAATCGGTCGACGACGCGGTGATCGCGAGGAACATGCTCGAGAAACCGATCGCCGTGAAGACGAGGGCCGTGAGCCAGACGAACCAGTCGAGCACGGAGAGGTGGAACGTCACGCCGAAGGCGATCGCCGCCGCGATCATCACCGGGATCTGGATGAGCCCGCGCGTCGCCGAGCCCATCGCCTTCGCGTAGAAGATCACGCCCTTGGAGGTGGGGGTGATCAGGATGCGCTTCATGAAACCGAACCGCTTGTCCTGGATGGTGCTCATCGACCCGAACATACCGACCGACAGCATCGAGGTCGAAAGCACGCCCGGGAGCAGGAACGCGATGTAGTTCGAGGTGCCGTAGTACGTGGCGAGGTCGCTCGCGTACTTCGCGAACCCCGACCCGAAGAAGGCGAGCCACATGAACGGCTGAACGACCGTGATCAGCAGGACGAACGGGTTGCGGACGGTCCGAAGGACCTCGCGGACGTAGAGCCCCCAGAACTGGCTCCTCACGAACGGGCCCTCCGCATCTGGGCGTAGAACTTACGGATGTCCCGCATCGGCTCCTCCGCCTGGCCGAGCCGGCGGCCCGTGAGGTCGAGGAAGACGGTCTCGAGGCTCGGCTTCTCCACGCTGATGCGGCGGATCCGGTCGGTCGGGATCGTCGCGAACAGCTTCGGCAAGAACTCCTCCGACGAGCTCACCCGGACGATCCACGACCCGCCCTGCGAACGGACGTCCTGGACGCCGGGGATCGCCGCGAGCGTCTGCGCGTCGACCCCGTCCGCCAGCGTGAGCTCGACGAGGTCCGCCTTGACCCGGGCCTTCAGGTCCGACGGGGTCCCGTCCGCGATGATCCGGCCGTGGTCGATGATCGCGACCCGGTCGCACAACGCGTCCGCTTCCTCGATGTAGTGCGTCGTGAGAAGCACCGTCACCCCGAACTCCCGGTGGATACCGGTGACGATGTCCCAGAGCATCCGACGCGTGCCGACGTCGAGACCGATCGTCGGCTCGTCCATGAAGATCACGGTCGGCTGGTGCAAGAGCGCGAGCGCGATCTCGAGCTTCTTGCGCATCCCGGTCGAGTACGTGCTCACCTTGTCGTGCTTGCGGTCGGCCAGCGAGAAGTACGCCAGCAGCTGGTCCGCCCTCTCCTCCCAGGCTCGGAGGTCCTGGAGCCGGGCCTGCAGGTGGAGGTTCTCCCAGCCGGTGAAATCGTCGTCCAGGATCACCTCGGCCGCCACCCATCCGATGCGGGCGCGTACCTTGAGGGACTCGCGGCGGACGTCAAAGCCGGCGACGCGGGCGTCCCCTTCGGTGATGTCGCTGATGCCGGTCAGGACCTTGATGAGCGTCGTCTTGCCGGCGCCGTTCGGCCCCAAAAGGCCAAAGACGGTGCCGCGCGCGATCGAGAGCGTGACCTGGTCGAGGGCCAGGATCGCCCGCTCGCCCGAGCCGTAACGCTTCGACAGGCGGTGGGTCTCGATCGCCGGGCCGTCCACGTCCGATCACCCCTTCGCTCGCGCGGGGCGCGGGCCGGACCGTGCGATGCGCCGCTGCGCGTTCGCGAGCTCGTCGAGAGCTCGGCGGCGCAAACGGCCGTTCGCGCTGCCCGTTCGGGTCGAGCGGCCCACATGGTCGGCGAGCGCGGCGACGCTCCGGCGAACCCGCCGGAGCAACAGCTCGCCGGGATCGCTGATCTCCACGACCTCGGCCCAGAGGACCGAAAGGTCGGGGGCCGAGGCACGCACACTGCGGTGGCGGCGTAACCCCCGTAGCAGCGCCCGACCTTCGGCCGTGATGCGGTACTCCCGCCGTCGCTGACGTGTCTCCGCCCGAGCTAGCCCCCGATCCACGAGCGACCGCAACGCCGGGTAGATCGCACCCGGGCCCGGTCGCCACGCTCCCTCGGTGCGTTCGGCGATCCGACGTGCGACCCGGTAGCCGTACGTCGTCCCGTCACGGTCCATGCAGGCGAGCGCGTAGAGACCGAGAACTCGGCGCGGCAACGACAGCTCCGCCGGAACAGTATATCGAATTCGATATAAGGTCCCCGTCGGGAGACGGGCCGAAAGGCGGCGGTGCTTCCCCCGAATCCCGCGCCGACCTTCGGGTTTATAAACCGTCGCACGGCATATTCTTCCAGCATCCGCCGCGCACCCCGCGACGGAGGTGGCGGTGGAACCCGAGCCCGAAGCGCGCGAGGACGTCGCGCGGCAGACATTCGAGCGCGACGCGGGAGCCGCCGGGCTGACGCTCCCCGCGGCTCATCGGGCGAATCCCTGGGTCGTCGCGGGCGTACTGGTGGTGGTCGTGGTCGCCTCGCTCGCGATCGGTCGGTCGACCGACTGGGGGCTCGGACCCCGGTCGGGTCCGCCTTCCGCGCAAGTGTTCGGCCCTCAACAGTGCACGAGCGCTCCTTCGTTCCTTTCGGTCTGGTTGAACGGGTCGGTCGACCCCGCCGTAGGGGGCTCCACGGTCCAAGCACTTCTCGCATGGGGCGCTAACTTCTCGAGCTGGAGCGGGGGTTGCGTACACGTAGCGGCGAACCAAAGCGAGGGGTCGGGGTACGTCCCTGCACTCTCCGAGCGTGCCGCCGTGTTCGCGACGACGGACGCCCCGCCGAACTCCACGGAAGTGCGAAGCCTGGGTGCGCCGGTCGACCTCGTCCCGACGGCCGTCGTTCCGGTCGCGGTGGTCTACCACCTGCCCGGCGTCGGTGGCGGGCTGCGGTTGAACGGCAGCACCCTGGCGGGGATCTTCAACGGCAGCATTCGGTCGTGGGCCGACCCCGCGATCCAGGCGCTCAACCCCGGCGTGAATCTTTCGGGGCTGCCCGCGGTCACCGCGGTAGAGGTCGGGTCGCCGTCGGAGGCGACCCTCGATTTCACGACGTACCTGGCTCGCGCCGATCCGGCGTGGAACGCCTCCGTCGGCGTCGGCGCGCAGGTTCGATGGCCGGTGGGAGCGACCGAGACCACCGGCGACGCGCTCGAGTCGTACGTCGCCGCGACCCCGGGGGCGATCGGCTTCGTGGCGAGCGGACCGGCGTTGCCCGTCGGGCTTTCGGTGGCCTCCCTGCAGGACGCCGCCGGGGGTTTCGTGTTGCCCGGCCCCGAGGGGGCCACCTCAGCCGCCGCCGGGGTGGCGAATGGTTCGGCGGCGAGCTCCCACGATTGGGCCAACGTGACCCTGGTCAATGCGCCCGGGGCCGGAGCCTATCCGGTCTGCGGCCTGCTGTACGTGGCCGTCTACCATGATCTAGGGACCGCGTACGCCGGCTCCCTCTCCCCCACGAACGGGACCTGGCTGCTATCGTTCCTCTGGTGGATCCTCACCGACGGCCAGAACACCACGGGAGCCGAGGGACTGGGCCCGCTGCCGGCGTCGTTCGCCCTTCTCGGCCAACAGGTGCTGGAGGGTGTACAGTACAACGGGGCGTCACTTCTCGAGCCGGGCGAGGGGGGCGAGGGAGGGGAGACCGGTGAGTTCTAGCGCGGCCGAAGGGGCGAACCAGCCTACCGGAGAAACCCGAACCGTGGGAGCATGGATCCGGCGCCCGGCCCGTCTGCTACCTTTCGTCGTCCTAGCGAACGTTGCCCTCGTCGTGGGACTGGCGGAGGTCGGGAGGGGCGCAGCGTTGTTCACAGGGGCCGCCTCGAGCGCAGCGGCCGTAGTGACTCTCCTCCTGGACCCGGTGTTCTTGGTGGCGGCGTCGGCCCAGATCGCCGCGCTCGCGATCCTCCTCGGGCGCGGGGTCGACTACCGGGTTCGCCTCTTGATGGGTGCCCAGGCAGGACTCGTTGCGTGCACCCCGGTCGCGGGCATGGGCGCGGGCGCGGTGACCGCGGTGACCGTCGTCGGGAGCGGCCTGGCGATCGGCATGTTCGTGGTCGCCCTCCAGTTCCTGTACCGCACGAAGGAGCTCGCGCCGACCGTGTCGGGGTACCTCGCCCTCTGGGCGCTGGCGGCGTCGCTGACCAGCGCCGGCTGGTTCCTCCGCGACTTCGACCACGCCGCCGGTCCCCTCTCGCTCGCGGTCCTGGCCCAGCTCGCGCTCGCATGGGCCGCGTCGACCGCCGTACGCCCGGTGAATACCGGGCCGCGGCAGTCGTGGCTGATGCGGCCCTCCTGGGTGCTCGCCTTTCTGGTCTTCACCTTCCTGACCGAATTCTTCCTCGGTGCCCTGCTCGACCTTCAGGTCGCCGGCCGCGGCTTCCTGCAGTACATCCCCTTCGCCCGTCCGTCGGGCTCGTCGCTCGCCGTCGCGCAGGCGACCGTCTACAACGGCCTCTGGTTCGCGGCGGCGATCCTAGCTTCGGCGTGGTTCCTCGTGGCCCTCGGGTTCACGATGGGGCCGCTCGTGCTCCTCAAGATCCGCGAGACGCGCGAGCGTCCCCAGCAGTACCGCCTCGCGCTGACGGTCGCGGTCTACGCGTTGGCGGCCGTCTACATTCCCAGTTTCGCCTCCTCGACCCCGCTGATGAACGTCCCGGCGCTCGCCAAGCTACCGGTCGTGGGGTGGGGATTCGGACTGCGCGCGGGCGGGCCGTTCGAGGCAGGCATCGCCCTCGCCGTGCTCCTGATGTACCTCGGAGTCGGGGCCCTGACCGTCCTCTTCGGCCGCAAGGCGCTCTGCTCGGTGATGTGCGGGGCGGCCCTGATGTACCAGGGCACCGCGATCAACGAGATGCGGGGGTTCAACCAGAGCTCGACCATCGGTCGTCACTTCCTCGGTCGCCAGTTGTCGACCGCGTACGTCGTGATGTCGGGAGTCGCGGTCGCCTCGCTGTTCGTCGTCTCGTTGCTCGCCTTCCTCCGGCTGCTCCCCGCGGTCCAGGTCGCGAACGGCGAGTTCGACTCCGCCGCCCTCCCTCTGCCGATCGAACTGTACTTCGGCGCCGTGTGGTTCGTGATGTTCGTCTCGACGCCGTACGTCGGGACGTACAACTGCGCGACCACGGGGTTCTGCCACTGGGGGGCCCTCAGCATCCCGTTCGCCAAGGTCGGGCTGTTCCGGCTGAAGGTGAAGGACCGAGCGGTCTGCCAGGCGTGCACGACCTTCGACTGCGCCAAGGCCTGTCCGGTCGGGCTCGTCGACATGCCGCTCTACTTCCGAACGACCGGCGAGTATCGCAGCACCAAGTGCTGCGGGGTCGGAGATTGCGTCGGCGCCTGTCCGTACGGGAACATGTACCACCAGGACGTCCGGTTCTGGATCCGCCGACGGTTCGACGCGGCCCGCTCCGCGAATTCGCGCCCGGCCCCCCGCGGGACCCCGTTGCCGATGGTCCGAACCACACCCGCCCCTTCCCCCGTCGGAACGGGGTCGGCCGCGACGGACCCTACGGTGGGGAGTCCCCCGCTCGTATCCCGCTCATGAAGCTCGGAAAGCTACCGCCCCGCTTCGACCCGCGAACCCTGCGCCTCGGCGCCTACCTCGAGCGCGACCTGGCTCCGCCGCCAACCTCCGTCGACTACGCCGCGGCCGTTCGCTCCTGGCCGATGATGGGCAACGACCGGTACGGGGACTGTACCTGCGCCGCCGCCGGCCATATGATCGAGGAGTGGACCGCCAACACGGGCAAGGCGAAGACCCCGTCGGAAACGACGATCCTCGCGGTCTACGACCACTTCTCGGGCGGCGACCCGGACCGGGGCGTGGCGATGCTGGACGTCCTCAAGTTCTGGAGGGCCACCGGGATCGGGGGCGACCGGATCCACGCCTTCGCGCAGCTGGAGCCGGCGAACGTCTCGGAGGCGATGGACGCCACCTACCTGTTCGGGAACTGCTACGTCGGCCTCGCGCTGCCGGACTTCGCGGTAGCGCCCGGCTCCGACTTCCTCGCCACGCCGTGGAGCGTGCCGCCACAGGGGCCGACGGGCGCGGCGGCGCCGAACCCCGCCAACGGACATTGCGTTCCGCTCGTTGCGTACGACCCCCGCAACGTCTGGGTCGTGACGTGGGGGGCACTCAAGCCGATGACCTGGCAGTTCTACCGCGCCTACATGGACGAAGCGTACGCGGTCCTCAGCTCCGACTGGATCAACGCGAAGCTCGGAAGGTCGCCGTCCGGCCTCAACCTCGCCGGGCTCGAGAAGGACCTCGCCGCGGTGACGGGCGAGTAGGGACGCCCGCGCGACTCCCCGTCCGCCGGGTCGTCCGAGCGGTCCGCACCGGTCGCGAGCGGGGCAGCCGCAACCGCAGGAAGCGGCTGCCCGGGATCGGGTTGTACCGATACGGTCGGACGCTGGTGAACCCCATCGTTCGGTACAGCCGGAGCGCGGGGGTCATGGTCGCGAGAGTGTCCAGGTAGACCCACCGGTACCCCCGTTGCCCCGCGGCCCGGACCACGACCCGGGCGAGCCGCCGACCGACCCCCGTGCCCCGGGCCCGGGGGCGAACGTACAGGCGCTTCATCTCGGCCCGACCGCGCCCGAGAGGTCGCAGCGCGGCGCAGCCAACCGGCCGCCCGTTCCGCACGGCGATCCAGAGGTCGCCCCCGGGGCGACGGTAGTCCCCGGGTAGCTCCTTTAGTTCACGCTCGAAATGCTGGAACTCGAGGTCGACCCCGATCGACGCGCCGTAGGCACGGATCAGGCGACGAGCGACGAGCAGATCGCGCCGGGTGCGCACCGGCCGGATGCGGACGGCCTCCGGAGGGGGTGGCGACACGGTGCGCCATCGCCGCGGCCTCGCCTAACGCTTCGGGGTCCCCCTCCCTAAGTACGGGTCGGGACGTGCATCGCGCGGAGCCATGACGACCAGGGTCGAGGTCTCCGGGCTCGTGAAAGAGTACGGCCGACTCCATGCCGTGGACGGCGTCGACTTCACCATCGGGACCGCGGAAGTGTTCTCGTTCCTCGGCCCGAACGGGGCCGGCAAGACGACGACCGTGGAGATCCTCGAAGGGTTGCGCCGGCGGACGTCCGGCGAGGTCCGGGTGCTCGGACTCGACCCGTGGACCGAGATGGGCGCGCTCCGCCGGCGGATCGGCGTGATCCCCCAGGACTTCCACTTCTTCCCGAAGCTGACGCCGCGGGAGGCGCTCCGGCTCTACGCGCGGCTGTTCGACGTGCGGGCCGACGTCGACGCGCTCCTGAACCGCGTGGAGCTGGCCGACAAGGCGGAGTCACGGTTCGATACGCTGTCGGGCGGCCAGCGCCAGAAGCTCGGGGTGGCCCTGGCACTCGTCAACGACCCCGAGCTCTGTTTCCTCGATGAGCCGACGACGGGCCTCGACCCGCGGGCGCGCCGTTCGATCTGGGACGTCATTCGGAGCCTGCGACGCGAAGGCCGTACCGTCTTCCTGACGACCCATTACCTGGACGAGGCACAGCAGCTCGCGGACCGGATCGCGATCATCGACCACGGGCGGATCATCGCCTCCGGGTCGCCGGACGAGATCATCGCAAAGTACGGACGCCGCGAGCGGCTGCGCGTGGTCGCCGAACCGGCGCTCGCCGACCGGCTCGAAGCGCTCGGCCACTCGGTCGAGCGTACGAACGGCGCGGTGGAGGTCGAGCTGAGCAGCAAGTCGGAGGCGCTCGAGATCCTGCGGACGATCGCGGCCAGCGGGCTCAGGTGGGAGAGCTTCTCGACGCGGACGGACGCTCTCGAGGATGTCTTCATCCGGCTCGTCGGTCGGTACGAGGACACGACGACCTCGGTCGGGGCCCCGGCGGAGGCGCGCCCGTGAACGGCCGGCGCATCGCGGCCTATTTCCCGGCGTTCGCGAAGGGGTACATCCGCAACCCGATGGGGATGTTCTTCTCGCTGATATTCCCCGTCATCCTCATCCTGATCTTCGGGGCGGTCTTCTCGAACTCGGGAAGCTCCCAGGTCGCGCTGACGGTCGAGAACCTCGACCACAACTCGCTCGCGAGCCAGCAGTTCCTTGCCGCGTTGAACGCCACGGGAGCCGTATCGGTCACGTTCGTGCCGGCCGACACCGGCAACCTCTCCTCCTACCTGGCCAACCACAGCCTAACCGCCGGGCTCGTCATACCGGCGGGGTTCGGGGCCGACGTCAACTCGAGCACTCCGGTCCACCTGCTCGTCTACACCAGCCCGGCGTCGGGGGCCGAGGCCGGGATCGTCCAGGGGGCGGTGACGGGCGCCGCGGCGGCGATGAACCTCCGACTCGCCGGCGGGGCGGAGGTCGTCGTCCCGCAGTACCTCAACGTCGGCAGCACGGTGTACCGGTACATCGATTACCTCGTGCCGGGCCTCATCGGCTTCTCGGTCCTGGTGAGCCCGATGTTCTCGATGGTGAACATCAGCTCCACGTGGAAGCGGGACAAGCTGTTCCGCCAGATGTCGCTCACACCGCTCACCCGCGGGGAGTGGCTCACCGCGACGTTGCTCTGGTTCGTGACGATCGCGCTGGTCTCCGCCGTGCTCCTCGTCGGGGTGGGGCAGCTCGCGTTCGGCGCCCACGTGACGATCGACCTGCTCGCCCTGCCGTTCCTGGTCCTCGCCCCGATCCTGTTCGTCTCGCTCGGGCTCCTCGCGGGGTCGGTCTCCAGCACGCCGGAGAGCGCGGGGGTGATCGGGAACATCATCACGTTCCCGATGATGTTCCTCTCGGGGACGTTCTTCCCGGTCTCGCTGTTCCCCCGGTGGCTGGCGACGGTCGCGCACGTCCTCCCGCTGTTCTACGTGATCGACGGGCTCAACGACGCGATGGTCTACCACAACCCGTCGGGCGTCTACTTTGACGTGCTGGTCGTGGGCGCCATCGCCCTCGCGTTCGCGCTCGCGGCGACGCGGCTGTTCCGTTGGCGCGAGGAATGAGACCGCGTCGCCAGGCGGCCGGTCGGTCTAGTCGCCCGAGACCAGGCGACGAGAGACGGCCCACGAGCGTAGGACTCCCACGACCACCAGCGCAGCGCCCCCCGTGACCAGGAGGGCCGTGCCGATCGGGCCGGGATTGGACCCGAAGGGCAAGCCCTGACCCGACCGGAGCAAGGCGAGCCGAGCAGGACGCCGAACGCCGCGTTGCCCCCGATCGCCACGATGACCTCGTTGTAGCCGTAGACCGCGAGGGGGAGGATGGCGAGCAGGGGAACCGCCGCGGCCGCCAGCGATACCCCCCGCTCAGGACCGTATCGACCAGCACCAGGACCCCCGACGAGCGCCAGCGCCTCCCACCAGCGGACCGGGTCGTCCGCCCAGCCGAGGCCGGAGTAGTCGGACGCCTTGCGTCGCGAGCCGGCCCCCTCCTCGGTCGCAGGATCCAAGAACGACTCGGGCGCGATCGGGTGCAGATTCGTGCCGCCGCCCATTGGTCCCGAGACAGTCGCGGGGAGCTGAGAAACTTGGGAAGCAGGTGTTACTTTGCGGTCGTTCCTCAGTGACCGTCGAGTAGGCGCGGAACCCTCGGTCCGAGCCGTCCCCGCCCTTCCGGGCGGGGGCTCTCCTTTTCGGTCTCCCCCGGGCTGCGTGCCCGGGTCCATCCTGCTCGACGACGGTGGCGCTGCGCGCACTCGTGCGAACGTGCCTCCGCGACTCGTCCCCCTCGCGATAGCCTAAGAGGGGCCTATCTCGGAGAATCCTGTATTACCTCGTGTGCACTCCCCGATGGCATGTCGCGGGCCGAAGGGAAGCCGGGACTCCCAGCGCCACGCGTCTCTGGCCAACGCATCGAGGCGATCGCAATCGCGTCGTTGTTCCTGCTGAGCAGCGTAGCCGTGTTGGCCACATCGGGGCTCGTGGGATCCGTAGTGGCCCAAGGCAGCTCTCCTTCCTACCGCGCACCGCAATCTGCCGCGGACTCCCCCGCTACGCAGGCTCTGCCCAATGCTAGTACGCCCGTACCCTCTAACTCGCCCCACCCCGGGACGCTGGAGATCTACGAAGTCCTCGACCACGGAGCGCCCACTCTCGACCCGGCGGTCGCTTACGACGCGGGGAGCCAGGAGCCCATTCAGAACGTCTACCAGACGCTGGTCAACTACAACGGGACCAGCACCGCGTCGTTCGTCCCGACCCTCGCCACCTGCGTTCCGGGCACCGTTCAGTGCGTCAC
>Ga0335078_10012590_pt1 | contig 12541 bp, 6 predicted proteins | sample Lox_Sample_32_FD_206711 | JGI IMG/M metagenome (GOLD analysis project Ga0335078, IMG submission 206711) | Soil microbial communities from Loxahatchee National Wildlife Refuge, Florida, United States - Lox_Sample_3.2 | ecosystem: Environmental > Terrestrial > Soil > Wetlands | place: USA: Florida... | reverse complement strand
TCTCCTTTTCCCCACCGCACGCCGCGCAGCGGTAGCGCGCCTGGACCGTGGCCCCGAGCAGGGAGTCCACGAAGCTCCCGGCCACGCCGCCGGCGCCGACCCACAGCGCGGCCAGCGGCGGCACGAGCGAGAGGCCGAAGGCCACCACCGCGACGAACGCCGAGCCGGCGAGTCCGCCCGCGCTGCCGAGCCAGGTGACGCCGCCGGAGGTTCCGGCGCTCACGCGCCGTCCGGTGGTCACGAGCCTGGGGAGCCGAGCGCTCCTTCCGCCGACCTCGGTGGACCACGTGTCGGCGGCCGCCGCGGCGAGGGCGCCGGCGAAGGCCGGCGTCCATTGCGCGTGCCCGGCGCAGGCCAGGGCGGCCGCGGCCGCGACGGAGCCGTTGGCCAGAACCTGCAGCGCGCGGCGCTTCCCTCCGCCAGGCGTCAGCAGCGAGGAGGAGAGAAAGAACGCCAGGAGCAGGACGAGGCCTCGCCAGCCCGCGCCGGCCGTCACGGCGGCTCCGACCGCCAGCGCCGCGGCCGTTCCGCCAGCCGTCAGCCAGCGGTTCCAGTCGGTGCTCACAATGGATTGACGATCACTCGGCATTTCCGGTCAGGAACAGTTGCCGTCGGTTTGGGCGTCTTCGATTATAAGCGGGGTGTGGCCGCGGTGTGATCGGGAGGGAAACGTGAGATCGGCGGGGTTGCTGCTCCTCGCCCTGGCGGCGGGTGCGTGCGGGAAGGACGCCACGGCGCCCAACGGCCTCGTGTTCGCCCAGGTGAGCGCCGGCGACTACCACACCTGCGCGATCGCGACCGGCGGCACGATGTACTGCTGGGGCCGCAACGACGAAGGGCAGCTGGGCATCGGCGCCTCGGATTCCGCGGTTCACCCGCTGCCGCTGCCGGTGCTGGGCGGCCAGCATTACGTGAGCGTCACGACCGGCGATTCCTTCACGTGCGGCGTCTCGACGAGCGGCGGCACCTGGTGCTGGGGCTTGAGCGCGCTCGGCGCGCTGGGCAGCTCGCTGTCGGGCGAGACGTGCGCCGGGGGCCAGGCCTGCGTCGCCACGCCGTCGCTCGTGACCGGGGGCCTGCGCTTCGCGTCGGTCGGCGCGGGGGCGACGTTCGTCTGCGCCGTCTCGACCGCCAACCTGGCCTACTGCTGGGGCTACGACGACCAGGGGCAGCTCGGGAACGGCACGACGTCCGTGACGGGGCAGGACGCGCCCGCGCCGATCTCGGGCCAGTGGCAGTTCGTCAGCGTCGCCGGCGGAAGCGGCCACGCGTGCGCGCTCACGACGGCGTACACCGCGATGTGCTGGGGAGCGAACGAGCGCGGGCAGCTCGGCATCGGAAACTGGATCACCCAGACGACGGCGAGTTCGGTCGCGGGTGACCTCAACTTCTCGGCGATCACGGCGGGCACCTATCACACCTGCGCCATCACCCCGCTCGGCGTGGCCTACTGCTGGGGCCACAACCACTACGGCCGGCTGGGCAACGGGCTCTCGGACAACCAGAACCAGTGGGCGCCGCAGGCCGTCGTGGGCGGGCTCACGTTCACCGGCGTGAGCGCGGGCGGCACGCACACGTGCGGCGTCGCGGGCGGCGCCGCCTACTGCTGGGGGAACGACCGCTACGGGCAGCTCGGCGACGGGACCGCGGACACGCTGGTGCATCCGTCGCCGGAGCCGGTCGTGGGGGGGCTCGCCTTCAGGATGGTGAGCGCCGGCATCGTTCACAGCTGCGGCGTCACGACGGCGGGCCGCCTCTTCTGCTGGGGTGACAACTCGTACGGCGAGCTGGGCGACAGCACGACGACCGGCCGGACCGCGCCGGCCCGCGTGTCGGGCCAGTCGTAGACCCGGCGCGCGCGGCGGCCGGGGCGCGTCGCGGTTTGGTGCTGAGCCGAGCGGGGCTTATCTTCGCTCGCCGCCGTGACTGATCGCCATCGGTTCCGCGCCCACAGCATCCTCCCGCTCGCCGTTCTCGAGGCGATGCGGCACCTCGACTCCCCGCGCGACGAAGAGGCGGCGGAGTACGTGGACGAGCACCTCAAGAAGCGGCTGGGGCTCTCCGACACCGTGGCCGCGCAGATCGCGCGCTACGAGGTGGTGGTGCGGCGCGACCAGGGCGTGGCCACCGCCGAGCTGGAGCAGATCCTCCGCCTCGTGAGCCGCCGCAGCGATGCGAGCCTGGTGTTCGCGGACGGGGGGCGGCGGGCGGCGCGGCGCGCCATGCAGCGGCTCGCGTACACGACGCGCTGGGCGACGCGACACCTGCCGCGCTTCGCCCGCCGCGCCGTGGGGTTCCGCGCCGCGCGGCGCTGTGCGGCGGACGTGTTCGGCGCGGCGCTGGAGCGCGCCGGACGTGGCGCGGTGGCGACGATGGCCGACCCGGTGGCCGTACAGGCCACGCCCGACGGCGCCGCGTGCGCGTTCTACGCGGCCGGCATCGCCGAGCTGCTGAGGGAGTTGGTGGATTTCGACGGCGGGATGCTCCACCCGGCGTGCCGCTCCCGCGGCGACGTGCGCTGCGAGTGGCGCTCCACCGCCCCATGAGGAGGTCGCCGTGAGTGTGTCCGATTACCTGACCCCCGACGTGCTGGCCCAGGTGCGCCAGCTCCTTGCCAGCCGGCGGCTCGACGGCTGGCTGCTGTTCGACTTCCACGGGATGAACCCGGTCACGACGCGCGTGCTCGGCCTGGGGGGCCTGGCCACCCGGCGGCTGTTCGTGCTGCTGCCCGCGGTGGGCAAGCCGGTGGCCGTGGCGCACAAGATCGAGCAGCACCGGATCGCGGGGTTTCCCGGCGAGGTGCGTCCCTACGCGGCGTGGCGCGAGCTGGAGACCGAGCTCGCGCGCGTGTGCGCCGGCAAGAAGCTGGCGATGGAGTACTCCGGCAACGACGCGGTCCCGTACCTCGACCGGATTCCGGCCGGCGTGGTCGAGCTGATCCGCGCGGCCGGCGCGGAGGTGGTGACGTCGTCGGAGCTGGTCACGGCGCTGGCCTCCCGCTGGACGCCCGACGAGCTGGCCGGCCACCTCAAGGCCGCCGAGCAGCTGCGGGAGATCGCGCTGGCCGCGTTCGAGCAGGTGAAGACCTGGTATCGCGAGGGCAAGACGCCCACGGAGCAGGGGCTGCAGCGCTGGGTGATGGCCGCGTTCGAGCAGGCCGGCCTCCAGACGAACGAGCCGCCCATCGTCGCCGCGGGCGAGCACGCCGCCAATCCGCACCACGACCCGACCGGCGGACCGGACACGATCATCGAGCGGGGCGGCGTCCTGCTGCTCGACCTGTGGGCCGGCGTCCGGATCGACACGGTGTACGCCGATCAGACCTGGATGGCGTTCGTGGGCGGCGCGCCGCCCGGCGAGGTGGCCCGCGTGTTCGACGTGGTGCGCGACGCGCGCGACCAGACGGTGGCGGTGCTCGCGGACAAGTGGCGCGAGGGCTGGCCCGTGACCGGCGCGGACCTCGACGACGTGGCGCGCAAGGTGATCGGCGCCGCAGGCCACGGCGAACACTTCGTCCACCGCACCGGCCACTCGATCGACCGCGACCTGCACGGGTCGGGGCCGCACCTCGACAACTACGAGACGCACGACGACCGGAAGCTCCTCGCCGGCGTCGGCTTCTCGGTCGAGCCCGGCATCTACCTGCCGGGACGCTTCGGCGTGCGCAGCGAGATCAACGTCTACCTGCGCGAGAACGGGCCGCAGGTCACGCCCGCGCGGCCGCAGCAGCAGATCGTCGCGCTCGAGGTCTAGCGGGCCCGGGGACCGCGCGGTAACATAGGGCACTTTTTTCGGCCGGAGCGGTGGTCGTGACGCAATCATCGGGTCCCGGAGCCGGCGACCTCGACACCATCCGTCAGCTGCTGTTCGGCGCGGAGCTCGCGCGGCTCGAGCGCGAGCAGGCGCACGAGCGGCGCGCGGCGGCCGAGCAGGTCGCCGAGCTCGAGCGGCGCGTGGGCCAGCGGATGGACGAGCTCGCGCAGCGCGTGACCGCGCAGCTCGACGACCTGTCCCGGCGGCAGCAGGCGCACGCCGAGCGCGTCACGCAGCTCCTCGACCAGGTGATGGCGGAGCTCACCAAGCGCGTGGACGGCCTGCTCAGCGAGACCCGCAGCCGCCTCGAGGAGCTGAAGGCGAAGGCGGCGGAGCTGGAGAAGCGCAAATTGAACGTGGCGGACTTCGGCGCGTCGCTGGCCACGCTGGGGCAGCGGTTCACGGGGGATTCCGGCGCCAATTCGCCATCTGCAGGGTGATGTCCTTGAAAGGGGACACCACCTGTTACCGTTCCTTGACACTCATTGTGAGCGGCGCGCATATTGGCCGAGGTTAGGGTTGGCGTCGCTTCACCAACGAGCGCATAGACCTTTTGGTCGAAGAGACAGTTGTTCGAAAGGAGGTGGCGTGTCGCTGCCACGTTCGTCTTTCGTGTCCTCGCGTGTTCACGCCTGTGGAGGTCTGCAATGACCCATCGTAGTCGCTGGGCCTTCTCTCACCTCGCCCGAGTGGCGGCGGCCGTCGCGGCCGTGGCGGTGTTCGGAGCCGGCAGTCTGCTGGCGCAGGGCACGACCGGGAAGATCGAAGGCACGGTCAAGGACTCGGCCGGCGCCCCCGTAGGTGGGGCCACGGTGCTGATCGTCGGAACGGCGTTCAAGGCGGTGTCCGACGAGGCCGGCTACTACTTCATGAACAACGTTCCCGCGGGCGTCGTGGTGGTGCGGGCCCAGCAGCTGGGCTACGCGCCGAACGAGATCCGCAACGTGCACGTGCTGGCCGGGCAGACGATGGAAGTCAATCCGGTGCTGGTGCGGCGGGCGATCGAGCTCGGAGCCATCACGGTGACCGAGGAGCAGAACCCGATCGTGCCACGCGACCAGGTGGCCAGCAAGCCGATCGTCGAAGGCGCGACGGTGCAGTCGCTGCCCGTGGACGCGGTGAACCAGGTGCTGCGGCTCGAGCCCGGCGTGGTCGAGAGCAACCGTGGTTTGTCGATTCGCGGCAGCCGGCCCGGCTCGCAGGCGACGTACATCGACGGCGTGCTGGTCAAGAACTTCAACGGCGGCTTCGGCGGCGGCAACGGTGGTTCCTCGTCAAACACCGCGTCGGCGACGACGGTCGGCACGAACGCGCTGGAAGAGGCGTCGGTGACGACGGGCGCCGTGGGCGCCGCCTACGGCGAGGCCGAGGGTGGCGTGGTGGCGATGAACACGCGCTCCGGCGGCACGGCGTACCATGGCGCGCTCAGCTACGCGACGGACAACGTCGCGGGCCAGTTGTACGGCTCGGGGCTGAACCGCATCGAGGCGTCGATCGGCGGACCGATCATCTCGAACTTCACGTTCTACGTGGCGACGACGCTGCAGGGCCAGCAGAACGGCCTGCGGCCGTTGGGCGCGGGCGGGGTGCCGGCGTTCATCCTGGGCGGACCGGTGGATTCGGTGATGGTGCCGAGCAAGCCGTTCCTGCCGGACGGCAAGACGCTGAACCCGCAGTCGGACAGTCAGCTCGTGGCGGTGCCGCACTTCCTGCAGTACTCCAGCTCGAGCGGCTGCAGCTACTCGGCGCCGACCCAGCCCTACACGGTGGGCGGCGACCTGTCGGCGGACCCGCGGCGCCTGTCGGCGGCGGAGGCGGGCACGTGCCAGGCCGGACGGCTGCCCAACGCCAATACCGACCAGACGACGATCGACTCGAAGCTGCTGTACACCTTCGGCAACGGGTCGCAGGTGTCGGCGACGTATCACCTGGACCGCAACCAGGGCCTGAACGGCTACCCGTCGTACGATCCGCTGGCGCAGACGGGCAACTGGTCGTACTCGCAGGACCTGACGGGCCACTGGACGCAGAACCTGTCGACGTCCAGCGAGCACGCGCTGTCCCTCGAGGCGGCGCTGAGCTGGCAGCGGGACCAGTACATCAACGGCGCGGTGACGCCGAGCTGGATGTCGGGGCACCAGGATCCGTTCGCCTGGTTCAACCCGGGCAACATCCAGTTCGTCACGAACTTCAGCAACTTCCCGATCAACGACCAGTTGATCCAGCTGCTGCGGCTGGGGACCTGCGAAGGCAGCAACCCGGCCGAGGCGTGCACGCCGTACCTGCAGCGGCAGGACCTGCAGGCGACGAGCGCGTACCGGATCAACCCCTACGGTGTCGCGGCGAGCCAATACGCCAGCACCGGGCTGTCGAACTACGCCCTGCGCATGCAGCAGGAGACGCGGCTGACCGGCCGGGTGCAGGCTGACTGGCAGGCCAACCGCTACAACCGGCTGCAGGCGGGCTTCGAGTTCACCAACTTCACCGACCTGGCGTACAACACTCCGTCGGGCGTCGTGAGCATGGCGTTCATGAGCGCGTACAAGGACTCGCCGAAGACCTACGGCCTGTACGCCTCCGACCGCGTCGACCTGGGCGATCTCGTCATCGACCTGGGGCTGCGCTACAACCACCTGGCCACCGGGATCCTCTATCCGCGCGTGCCGGGCCGGGCGTACACGGACCCGATCAAGTCGGCGACGATCACCGACGCGACGAAGCTCGCCAACTACGCGTACAACGCGCAGGACACTGCGATGGTGCAGGCCTGCGACGCGGCGCTCGCGGCGAACAAGGCCAGCCCGGGCTCCGGCAACGCGGCCCTGGCGGTCTGCAACTTCTTCCAGGCCGCTCCGCAGGACGTCCTGGCGCCGTCGCTCCGGGTTTCCTTCCCGGTGACGGACCGCACGGGCTTCCGGCTCTCGTACGCGCATCAGGTGGAGACGCCTGACATGAGCGTGCTGGCCAGCGGCTCGAACAGCGACATTTCGAACTCGAACTCCAACGACATCTTCGCGCGCCCGGTGGGCTTCGGGAAGACGATTCAGTTCGAGTTCGGGATCCGGCACGCCTTCAGCGACGACATGGTCCTGGACATTTCGGCGTACAACAAGGACCTGGTGTCCGAGGGCGCCGGCCGCACGATCAACCTCTACGACCCGGTCGTCGGCGGCGATCCGACGCAGACGAACGCGGCCTACAACCTGTACACCAGCGCGGACTTCGGAAACGTCCGCGGCGTGGACGTCCGGCTCGACCGGCGGTTCGGCTCGATCTTCTCGGGCACGATCTCGTACACGTACCAGACCGCCAAGAACACCGGCTCGGACCCGAACGAGTACCTGAACACGCTGGCGCGCACCAACAGCGCCGTCACCGGCGCGCGGGTGCCTCCGCCGCAGGCCATCCTGACCAGCTCCGACAACCGGACGCACACGATCGCCGGCAACCTCGCGGCGACGTTCCCGGCCGGCTGGCACAGCGGCACGCTCCTCGGCTCGATCCTCGAGAACGCCGGCATCTACGCGACGTTCCGGGCGGCGAGCGGGCTGCCGTACACCCTGCTCGAGAACATCGGCTCCGGCATCCGCGGGCCCGGCAACGGGTTCGGCCTGGTGGGCGTGGCCCTCGAGCCGATCAACAACTCGACGATGCCGTGGATCAAGGACGTGGACCTGCGCGTCACGCGCGGCTTCCACGTGATCGGCCGTGACGTATCGGTCTTCGCCGAGTTCTTCAACCTGTTCAACTGGAAGAACCTGAACCAGATCTTCGCAGAGACCGGCGACGTGGTGAACTCGACGTACGAGAGCAACGTGTTCATCTCGCCGCAGCTGGTGCAGCTGCAGGCCGACGCGGGCAAGCTGTGGGTCTCGAAGCAGCTGACGGTCAACGGCGTCACGCAGACGGTGACGGGCGTGGACCTGTCCGACTGCTCGCAGTACCAGTACAACTCGACCGACGGCAGCCGGGGCCCGGTGGATTGCCTGATGCTGCGGCAGGCCGAGGCGCGGTGGGGGAACGGGGACAACTTCTTCTCCACCAGCGAGATCAACACCGCGTTCGGCGCGTACTACAACCGAAACCAGGGCCCGTACACGTTCAACAACAACGCGTTCAACATGCGTCTCGGTTTCGAGTTCACCTTCTAGTCGGGGACGGCGGGCGGTGTCGCGCCATCGGGCGCGGCACCGCCCGGCGCAAACGTTCAAGGAGTCCGCATGCAACCCAGAGTGCTACAGCGTTTTGCGCTGACCGCGGTCCTCGTACTCGGGGCGGGAGTCTCGGTCGTTTCGACGTCTGCGGCCAGGCCCACCCGTCCGGGACCGCGGGTCCAGAGCGCGAAGAGCATGTTCAGCCTCTTTGGCGGAGTCGCGCAGCTGCGGCTCAACGCCAACCGGGTGGACTGCAACGTCATGAACAACAAGGGCAACCAGTGCAACAACCCCTTCGGTAGCGGCACCGTCGAGGGCGGCTTCTGGCCCAACGGCACCGGGGACAACTACGTGTTCAACGGCGGCCTGCAGGTCGCCGGCACGGTGGTCTCCGACACGACCGCGGGGGAGTCGCCGTTCCAGTGGGACGGCGACACCGTGGGCGTCTTCTTCATGGACCCGACCGGGTTCTACCAGGAAGGCGACGCGGTCACCAACATCTACAGCAGCCTGAACGCCAACGACGTCGCGGCGTGGCCCAACGCGGCCTACGTCAAGGACCCGACGCTGTACAACGCGGCGCTCCTCGGCCGGCTGTCCATCTCGCAACAGGACACCTGGGTCCGCTACTGGGACGGCAACACCAGCATCACGTCGGGCCGCAAGCACGCGATGGGCCTGCTCGTCGAGCAGCGCGGCCTGCTGTGGAACTTCCCGTCCGGGAACCAGGACATCCTCTACTTCCTGTTCCGTTTCATCAACATCACGTCCGTCAACCGGGCGGACTACGCCAACCTGTCGGCCGCGGGCTACTCGTCGGGCGACATCGACTCCATCGTCAACATCGCCGTGGCCTTCCACAATGCGGCGCTGGCGACCTACAACGTCACCATTCCCAATTCCGGCTACACGTTCCACAACGTGTTCGCGAACTACTTCCAGGACGCGGACGAGGGCAACCAGTCCAGCCTGAACTACTCGCAAGCGGTCTTCCCGTTCTCGCTGGTCTCGGTGATGAAGGACAACTACAAGGAAGCCCTGTGGGGCTACCCGGCGAGCGTGTTCGGCGAGCCGTTCTTCCCGGCCCCGGGCTTCGAGGCGGTGAAGTACCTGAAGAGCCCGATCAATCCGCAGACCGGCCAGGAATTCGGCATCAGCGTGTGGGGCAACACCTGCAACGCGTCGTACGCGGGCTGCACGTTCCAGGACGCGAACGGCGTGCCGCAGATGTACCGCTACATCTCCGGCCAGGTCTCGCCGGCGCAGGGTGACGGCATCTGCAACGCCAATCCGGTCACCGAGCACACCTGCAACTCGATCCAGGGCCCGGCCGACACCCGGTTCTTCGAGGCCTCCGGCCCGTTCGACCTGGCGCCGGGACAGTCGTCCGTCATCGTGGTGGCGCTGGTCTTCGCGGCGCCGCTGCACAAGTGGGTGGCCACGACCAACGCGCCGTACGCCATGCCGGCGGGCCAGCTCGAGAACTACATCGGCGGCACCGACGCGGCGGCCCCGTCGTTCGTCCCCGGGTGGCCCGCGCAGTCCAGCGCGCTGGCCGCGGGCGCGATCGTCTGCACGACGTCGTGCGACAAGACGGCCACCATCCGCGACCCGGTGGAGCGCCCGATGGGCTGGGGGCAGTACAGCGACGTGAACGGCGACGGGATCATCGAGCAGGACGAAGTGCAGACCGCGCCGGGCTCGCTGCTGGACAAGGCCAAGGTGGCCCAGGCCATCTTCGACGCCAAGTTCCTGCTCCCGTTCGCGCCCGAAGCACCGACGTTCTACCTGGTGCCGGGTGACAACAGCGTCACGATCGCGTGGACGAAGTCGAACACGGAGAACGTGGCGGCGGGCGGCGGCGACCCGTACTTCGCGGTCGCCAGCGACCCGACGAGCGCCCTGTACGATCCGGACTACCGCCAGTACGACGTGGAAGGGTACCGGATCTGGCGCGGCCGGACGGCGGCGGAATTGCAGATCGTCGCCCAGTTCGACTACGCGGGCACGGCCCTGACCGACTACACCGGCCAGGTGTTCGATGCGAACCATCCGAACTGCGCGCCCGAGCTCGGTCTGGGCAGCGCGAGCGACGTCAACCCCCTGACGCAGAACAACTGCGCCGTGAAGTTCCAGTATCCGTACACCGGGACGGGCCCCAGCGTCGACGTTCCGCTGGCGGGCAACGTCGTGCAGATCCCGCCCGGCGGACGCACGCAGCTGGCCAACGGCAGCGTGCTGGTCCTCCAGGCCGACACGGCCGTCACCGGCGGCGCCTCGGGCAACCTGGCGCTGATCGACAACGGCGTGCCGTTCGCCTTTACGGACAACACGGCCGCGAACGGCTTCCAGTACTTCTACGCGGTGTCGGCGTTCGACATCAACAGCGTCAAGTCGGGCCCCAGCTCGCTGCAGTCGTCGCTGGTCCCGAAGTCTGTGACGCCGCGGCCGGCCGGCACGAACGCGGTCGCCCCGGTGCTCGTCGTCGGCGTCTTCGGTGACGACACCACTTCGCTGAACCCGGGGAAGTCCAACCTGGCGGTGGATGGCGCGACCGGCGAGTTCAGCGGTCTGGTGCCGCCCACCAACGGCGCGAGCTTCGGCTTCCTGGCCACGGTGGCCGCGGCGCTGCCGCCCGGTGCCGTCACGGCCAAGATCGATTCCGTCGGCGTCGGCGCGAACACCGACATCAGCACGCCGCCGCCCACGATCTACGTCTCGCTGATCTCCGGAACCGACACGATCCGCGAGGCCATCGCGGCGCCCGACGCGACGTTCAGCGCGGCGCCCGATTCCACCAACGACGTGGCGTTCTCGGTGGCCTACCCGCTCGTCAAGTACGATCCGGCGCGCGCGGCGGCCCTGGGGATCGCCTCCTCCTTCGTGAGCGCGGCCCGCATGCCGGTGCTGTTCTCCGGCCAGACCGTGCCGCTCTCGGCCAGCGATGCGGGGCACACCCTCATCGATCTGCGCTACGGCGTGCCGGGTGGCGCCGACGCGGACGCGAGCGCGTACCTGCTGCACGCGGTCTGGTACAACGAGGGCGGGACCGAGCCGCCGCAGCCCACCATCAACCCGTTCGGGTCGCAGTCCAACACGAACGGCGCGCTGACCGGCGTGGACATCATCTACCAGCCCACGGCGTACCGCCTGCCCATCGCCGGCGGCGCCGCGGCCCACGAGATCCCGGTCGCCCAGCGCTACGTGATCTACAACACGCCGGCGGCGTACTACCCCGCCGACTTCGTGGTCACCTGGAACGCGGACTCGAGCCTCACGGTCCGCGACTCGACGCACCACGTCTTCCTGCCCTTCCGGACGGACCTCGGACCGGGCTGGGGCTTCGTGAACGAGCGCGTCTACACCGCCGCGAACTTCTACGCGGACGGCTACGGTGCGCCGGTGCCGACGGTGGTCGGCTACCATCACCAGTACGGCCTGCACCCGGCGTGCGACTACACCGGCGCGGCCTGCACGGTGCTCCAGAACAAGGCGGAGTACGAGCAGGTCGACGTGAACAACGCCGGTCCGGCGACGGGCAGCGGGATCGTGCTGTACATCGACGGCATGTTCTTCGAGATGCAGATGACGGCGCTGCCGGCCGCGGGCACGAAGTGGCACCTCAAGGCCGTGAGCGGCACGCTGACGGCCACCTGCCCGACGCTGCCGACCAGCATCGCCAACGTGCCGGCGTCCTGCTCGGGCTACAAGTACACGGCGGCGCCCATTCGTCCGGCGTACGTGCCGGGGCTGCAGTACAAGCTCATCGTACAGCAGGCGTTCGGCATCGCGAAGACGGCGGGCAACCTGAACAACATCCACACGGTGCCTGATCCGTACTACGTGACCAACTCGCTCGAGACCTCGGCCAACACCAAGGTGCTCGAGTTCGTCAACCTGCCGAACCAGTGCATCATCAGGATCTACAGCGTGAGCGGGATCCTGGTGCGGGTGCTGACGCACAACGACCCGACGGGCGGCGGCTTGGCGGTTTGGGACCTCCGCAATCGGAACAACCAGTTCGTCGCCAGCGGCGTGTACTTCTATCACGTCGAGGCGCCGGACGGGAGCACCAAGATCGGCCGGTTCACGGTGGTCAACTTCGCTCAGTAAAACGTCCCGAAGCGGGCCGGGGCACCGCCCCGGCCCGCGCGGAGGTTCGAATGCGCAATCGTTTCGTCTTGATGTTCACTGCGCTGACCGCCGTGTCCGTTGCCTGGGCCGCCGCGGCCCAAGCCCAGAACGCGCAGTGCGGCGGCGCCGTATCGTCGTGCACCGTGATCCCGGTGAACAACACGGCGTACGGCACCACCGCCGACGAGTTCCTGCTCATCGCGCCGTCGGCGCGGGGCCAGGCGCTGGGCGGCGGGTTCGCGGCGCTGTCCACGGACGTGTCGTCCGAGTACTACAACCCCGCCGGCCTCTCGCAGATGGATCACGCGGGGCTGATGGCCAGCACGATGAACTACATCGCGGGGACCAAGTACGCGTGGGCGGCCGTGGGCTTCCCGTTCAGCGGCGGCTCGCGGGCGGTCGGCGTCAACGTGTCGAACTTCGGGTTCAGCAACCAGCCG
>Ga0335078_10012589_pt1 | contig 12541 bp, 10 predicted proteins | sample Lox_Sample_32_FD_206711 | JGI IMG/M metagenome (GOLD analysis project Ga0335078, IMG submission 206711) | Soil microbial communities from Loxahatchee National Wildlife Refuge, Florida, United States - Lox_Sample_3.2 | ecosystem: Environmental > Terrestrial > Soil > Wetlands | place: USA... | reverse complement strand
CCCGATTGGCCGGCGCCGCGTCTTTGGGCGGCGCTCGCCCATGCGGAGCTCGAAGTCATTCGTGTCGAGCCCGAGAAGGTGCGACCGCGTTTCGTCTGCGCCGTGCGGCGCATCGAGAGCCACAAGCCTTTTCTGGGGCTGAACCGCGCGCGCGCCGCGGTGTTGGAGGCGGCGATCCTCGCGACGCGCCTTCACCTTCTGTCGCGCGAAAAAATCGAGCGTGAAGTCGGCTATCTCAAAATCGCGATCGACAAGACGGCGGGTGAGGCCGAGCGCCGCGCCTGGAACCGCGTGATGGAGAAAATTAGCGCCGCCGTCCCCTCTTCCCGCGAGCGGTGAGAGGGAGCGGCGAGCGCTTACGCCCCCTCGCCCGCGACCTTGCCGAAATCGGCGACGCCGAGCATCGCCCGCCGCAGCTCGTTCAAAAGGCATAGGCGGTTCGAGCGCAGCGCGCTGTCCTCGGTGTTCACGGTCACGTCGTCGAAGAAGGCGTCGACCGGCGTGCGCAACCGGCTCAGGGCCGTCATCGCGCCTTCAAAATTTTCCTTCGCCAGAAGCGCCCGCGTCTCCTCGCGCGCCTCGTTGAGCGCGCGCGACAGAGCGAATTCGGCCGGCTCCACGAGCGAGCCCGGGACATGCGGCGCGTCGAAGGCGCCGGCGCCGTCCTTCTTCTCTTCGATCTTCAATATGTTCACGGCGCGGCGGAAGCCCGCGAGCAGATTCCTGCCGTCCTCCGTATCGAGGAATTTCGAGAGCGCCTCGACGCGGGCGACGATCAGCGCGAGTTCGTCCTGCGACTGTGATTCCTCCCCGCTCGAAGACGTCGCGCCCAAGGCGGCGTCGATCAGGTCATAGCGCGCCCCCCGGTCACGCAGATAGACCTTCAGCCGGTCGATGAAAAAATTCAAAAGATCGAGACAGCGCTCGAAGGCCCTCTCGAAGGATTCCTCGGTGAATTGCGCGATCGAGTGCGGGCTCACGCGGGAAGCGAGGCTTTCCTCGATCGGCTCCAGCGCATCGGAAGCGACGCCAGTGGCCGTCAAGGCTTCAACGGCTTCGATCTGGTCCATCACGCCGCGCACCAGCGACGAACCGGAGTGTCGCCCCATCGCGGCGACCGAGAGTTCCAGCAGGCGCAGGCGCAGCCCATTCTCCAGGACCAGCCGGATCACCCCCAGCGCCGCGCGCCGCAGCGCATAAGGGTCCTTGCTCCCCGTGGGCTTCTCGTCGATCGCCCAGAATCCGACGAGCGTGTCGATCTTGTCGGCCAGCGCGACCGAGACCGAGACCGGATCGGTCGGAATGCGGTCGCTCGGACCTTGCGGCTTGTAATGCTCCTCGCAGGCGGCGGCGACGCTTTCGTCCTCGCCCTGTGCGGCTGCGTAATAGCGGCCCATGAGCCCTTGCAGCTCCGGAAACTCGCCGACCATTTCGGTGACGAGATCCGCCTTGCAGAGTTTAGCCGCGCGTTCGGCCTTCGCCGGCTCGGCGCCGACGAGCGGCGCGAGCTCTCCGGCGAGCGCCATGATGCGCTCGACGCGTTGCATCTGCGTGCCGAGCTTCTCGTGAAACACGATGCTCTCGAGCTTCGGCAGGCGCTCGTCGAGCTTCGTCTTCAGATCGGTTTCATAGAAGAATTTCGCGTCCGAGAGCCGCGCGGCGATGGGACGCTCATTGCCGGCGATGATCGTCGCGCCGCCGTCGATCGCCTCGATGTTGGAGACGAGGATGAAACGATTGGCGAGCGCGCCGTCCGGCTTCTTCAGCACGAAGCATTTCTGATTGACGCGGATCGTCGCGCGAATCACCTCTTTGGGGATCGACAGGAATTCCTCGTTGAAGGAGCCCATCAGCGCGACCGGCCATTCGACGAGGCCCGCGACTTCCTCCAAGAGGCCTGGGTCCTCGACGAGCTCGAGTCCCTGAGCCATCGCGAGAGTCCTCGCATCGGCCAGAATGATCTCGCGCCGCCGCCCGGCGTCGAGCACGACCTTGGCGCGCTCCAAGGCTGGGACATAATCGTCGAAGCGCTTCACCCGGATCGTCCCCGGAGCCATGAAGCGATGGCCCTTGGTCTCGTCGCCCGATCTGATGTCGTTCACTGCGAAGCGCACGATGTCGGGGGATTCGGTCTCGGGGCCGAAGGTCGCGAGAATCGAATGCAGCGGCCGCACCCAGCGGAGCGCGTCGGGGCGCATTGAATCGGCGCCCCAGCACATGGATTTCGGCCAGGGGAAATTGCGAATCGTCGCCGGGATGATCTCGGCGAGGATGTCGATCGTTTCGGCGCCGGGACGCTCGATGACGGCGACGTAGAAATCGCCCTTCTTGGGGTCCTTCTGGATCGTCGCCTGATCGATCGAGGCGAGCCCCGCGCTTTTCAAAAAGCCCTGAATCGCCGCTTCGGGCGCGCCGACGCGCGGACCCTTCTTCTCCTCGCGCGTGTCCGGCTGGCGAGCGGGCAGACCCGCGATATGCAGCGCAAGACGCCGCGGCGTCGCAAAGCTCGCCGCGCCTTCATAGAGGAGGCCGCGCTCGACGAGCGCGTCGGTCACGATCTTGCGCAAGTCGACGGCCGCCTGCGTCTGCATGCGCGCCGGGATTTCCTCGGAGAAGAGCTCCAGCAGAAGATCGGACATCGGCGCCGGTCAGGCCAGGGCCTTCAGGGCGCTCTTGCCTGCGTAAAGCGCCGCCGGACCAAGTTCCTCCTCGATGCGGATCAGCTGGTTGTATTTGGCGATCCGGTCGGAGCGGGCGAGCGACCCGGTCTTGATCTGGCCGGCGTTGGTCGCGACCGCAATGTCGGCGATCGTCGAATCCTCGGTCTCGCCGGAGCGATGCGAGATCACCGTCGTATAGCCGGCGCGATGCGCCATATCGACGGCGGCGAGCGTCTCGGTCAGCGAGCCGATCTGATTGACCTTGACGAGCAGCGAATTGGCGATGCCCTTCTTGATGCCCTCGCCGAGCCTCTCGACATTGGTGACGAAATTGTCGTCGCCGACGAGCTGCAGCTTCTTGCCCAGGCGGTCGGTGAGCAGCTTCCAGCCTTCCCAATCGTCCTCGGCCATGCCGTCCTCGATCGAGACGATCGGATAGGCCCCCGCGAGCTTGGCGAGATAGTCGACCTGCTCCTGAATGGAGCGCGTCACCTTCTCGCCCTCATAGACATATTTGCCGTCCTTGAAGAATTCGCTCGCGGCGCAGTCGGAGCCGAGGAACACGTCGACGCCCGGCTTGAAGCCCGCGGTCTCGATCGCCTTCATGATGTAGTCGAGCGCCGCCTCCGCGGAGGGAAGATTGGGCGCGAAGCCGCCCTCGTCGCCGACCGCCGTGTTGAGGCCGGCCTTCTTGAGCGCGCTTTTCAGCGTGTGGAAAATCTCGGCGCCCCAGCGAATCGCTTCCGCGACAGTCTCCGCGCCGGCCGGCAGGATCATGAATTCCTGGAAGTCGATCGGGTTGTCGGCGTGCACGCCGCCATTGATGATGTTCATCATCGGCGTCGGCAGCACGCGCGCCTGCGTTCCGCCGATATAACGATAGAGCGGCAGCGTGGCGGCCTCGGCGGCCGCCTTGGCGACCGCGAGCGAGACGCCGAGAATCGCATTGGCGCCGAGGCGCGATTTATTGGGCGTGCCGTCGAGCCGGATCATCGCCTCGTCGACCGAGACCTGCTCTTCGGCTTCAAAACCCAAGAGCGCGCCGGAGATTTCATCGTTGACGCTTTCGACCGCCTTGAGCACGCCCTTGCCCAGATAGCGGCTCTTGTCGCCGTCGCGCTTCTCGACCGCCTCATGCGCGCCGGTCGATGCGCCGGAGGGCACGGCGGCGCGGCCGAAAGAGCCGTCCTCGAGCGTGACGTCCACCTCGACAGTGGGATTGCCGCGCGAGTCCAGAATTTCGCGGGCGTGAACGTCGACGATCTCGGTCATGGAATAGCCTCTGTGATGCGATGCGGGAGCCGGCGGGGTTGTAGCCCGAATGCGCGGGCGAAGGAAGGAGGCCGGCGCGGTTTCCAGGGGCGCCGCGTCTAGCTCGGCCCGAGCGCCGCGAATCCGACTATAGTCGCCTCGGCGGCGGTGAGAGAAGCGCCGTCCGCCTCGGGCTTTTCGCACAAGGATTAAGAGAGAATGCAGGCTGCGCCAATCATCGTCGACGTCGACATGCTGAAAACTGCGGCTTCTCCATCCAGCACGGGACCACGCGCATGAGCGGCGTCACCCATATCGTCGGCGCCGGCCTCGCCGGCCTCGCTTGCGCGGTCAAGCTCGCTCAGGAAGGCCGGGCCGTCGCGCTCTATGAGGCAGCGCGCATGGCGGGCGGGCGCTGCCGCTCCTATTACGATCCGGCCCTGGGCCTGACCATCGACAATGGCAATCATCTTCTGCTTTCGGGGAATTGGGCGGCCCGCGACTATCTTGCGCGCGTCGGCGCGGCCGACGCGCTCGTCGGGCCCGAGCAATGTGTGTTCGACTTCGCGGATGTCGCGAGCGGCCTCAGATGGCGACTCGCGCCTAACGCCTCGCGGCTGCCCTGGTGGATCTTCGTGGAAGCGCGCCGGGCGCCGGGCACGAAGCCGCTCGACTATCTCGGCGCGGCGAAACTGCTGTTCGCCGGGCGCGACGCCACGATCGGCGAGACGATGGCCTGCTCGGGCCTTCTTTACGAGCGTCTCTGGGGACCGGTGCTGCTTTCGGCGCTGAACATCGAGCCTCGGCAAGCGAGCGCCGCGCTCGCCGGCGCGGTGCTGCGCGAGACGCTCGCCGCAGGGGGCGACGCCTGCCGGCCGATGGTGGCCGGGCAAGGCCTCGGTCCCGCTTTCATCGAGCCGGCGCTGCAATTTCTCGGCGGGCTCGGCGTTGACGCAGCCTTTGGCGCAAGGCTGCGGCGTATCGATTTCGACGGCGCGCGCGCCTCGCTTCTCGATTTCGGGGAAACGCAGGTCGTGCTCGGGCCAAGCGACCGGGTGGTCCTCGCCGCGCCGCCCTGGACGGCCTCCGAGCTCGTGCCCGGTCTCGTCGCGCCGAACGAATTTTGCGCGATCCTCAACGTGCATTTCAGAATTGCGCCGCCGAAGGGTCAGCCGCTGCTCTTGGGCCTGGTCGGGAGCTTGAGCGAATGGCTCTTCGCCTTCGAGGACCGCTTGTCCGTCACGATCAGCGGCGCCGACCGCCTGATGGACGAGTCGCGAGAGGATTTGGCGGCGCGCATTTGGGCTGAGATCGGGAAAGTGACCGGCCTGCCCGCGGAGCTCCCGCCCTGGCAGATCGTCAAGGAGAAGCGGGCGACCTTCGCCGCGACGCCGGCGCAGGAAAAGCGCCGCCCGGGCCCGAGGACGCGCTGGGACAATTTGCTCCTCGCCGGCGACTGGACCGCGACGGGCCTGCCGGCTACGATCGAAGGCGCGATCCGCTCCGGTTTTCGCGCGGCGACGCTGGCTTGAGCCCGGCCCTCACGTCATCGACCTGAGACAGTTTTGGCCTAATTTCGCTTTTCCGGTCGCCACAAGCCTCGAAAGGACAGCCAATGGTTGAGCAAAATTTCGAAGTTCCCGGCCAGGCGCGCGAGTTTATGGAAAAGAGCATAGACCAGGCGCGTAGCGCCTTCGAGGCCTTCACCGGAGCCGCGGAAAAGGCGGTCAGCTCCTTCGAGTCGGCGCTTCCCGGCGCGGCCAAGGAGGTCAACAGCAAGATTTTTGCTTGCGCCCAAGCGAATATCGAAGCGACCTTCGACTTTGCGAAAAAGCTCGCTCAGGCCAAGGATCCTCAAGAAATCATGCGGCTGCACGCCGACTTCGCGAAGGCGCAGACGGAGACCCTGCAAAAGCAGGCGACGGAAGTCGGCGCGGCGGTGCAGAAAGCCATGTCCGACGCGCTTGGAAGGTCGCAGTCCCATAGTTCCTGAACGGCGGGACCGACACGCTCATCTCGAGCGCCTTGAAGCTCGACGCGACTCAGGGTCCTCAAGGCTGCGTTGCTTACGCCGTCATCGCGAGAGGGAGCCATGCTCTCCTCGGCAAAGAGGCGATCCGCATGAGAATGGCGCTAGAGCGAATTCCGCAAAAGTTGACGGACTTTTGCGATCAGAATTCGCTCCGACTTTTCGAGCGGAAAGCGCGCTAAGAGGGTGGATTGCTGCGTATGGCCGGCCCGCCCTGAGGGACGGTTTTCTCGTTTGCGAGAGCCAAGATCGGCGGGTCCGCGCCGGAAGTTCGCTCAGTGCAGCTTGTCGAGCAGGGTGGAGCCGCCCGCATGGGCGATCGGGATCAGCATTGTCAGGATGAGTATGTATTCGACCAAGGTGACGTTCGATTTCGTATTTCGTCCCATGCCGGAGAGCAACGCGCGCATCGGCTTTACTCCTTGCCAAGTCTGACGCGCCGCCCGCCGCATCTGGCGTGGCGCTTCTCGGAAAGTGGGTCTTCTTCCCACTGTGGGGTTCGAACCGTTAATTCATGATGAAGCGGACCAAAATGAGGCTGCGCGAAGCCGAACGATAGCGGCCTCGATGCGGCGCCCGTTGGCTCCTCGCTTCGCGATAGTATCATTCGGACCGCAGCCCTCGCGGCGCTGTCAATTCTGTCAGCTTCGCGAAATTCGCTCTAAACGCCGAGCCTTGCCGCCTCGCCGGCAAACTCGGAGATTTCGCGTTCAGTTATTACGCCGACAACTTCTGGAGCCTCTGTCGACGAAGGCGCCGTGACGACCGCAACACTCGCCTCGGCCTGCCTCAACGAGCGCAAAACGGAATTGAGCGACGCCGCTGAATCAACGACGACGTGGCGCGAAAAGGCGGACAGGACTCGCGCTCCCTCCTGGCGGTCTCTGCGAAGTCCTTCATCAATAACGCCCAAAACCTCGCCATTTTCCCCCGTCATCACCACGATTTGACCGGCGCTCAAGGCCCGGAGCACCCGGTCGCTGCCGTACGCGATCTGCTCCTGAACTTCCGCGAAGTTCCGCGTCATGACATGGCCGCATTCAAGCGCGCCCCTGCGAGCTACGAGCCCCTCAGGAACGACCTCTCCTCGGCGGATCAACTTCAGCGTGTAAATCGTTCCGCGGGACATCGCGCTTCGCACTGCGCCGGCAAAAGCGACGGTGACGATCAGCGGCATGATCACCGTGTAGTCCCGCGTCATCTCAAAAACCATGATTATTCCTGTGAGCACTGCCCCCGTCGTCGCCCCAACCATGCCGGCCATGCCGGCACAGGCAAACTGAGCAGAAGTCATGGACAGGCCGGGGAGAAAGTTTAGCAACAGGCTGCCGAACGCGCCGCCGAAACTGGCGCCAAGAAACAGGGCGGGCGAGAAAATGCCGCCAGAAGCTCCGGAGCCGAGCGCCAGGCAGGTGACAAGTAGTTTTGCGACCACCAGCACAAGCAGAAAGAGCGGAGCGGTGAGGTCGGATTGCAGAACGTCCATGATTGTCGCATAACCAATCCCCTCCACATAATAGTGATTGGGCTGAGCAAAGAGACGTTCAGACATGATCATGAATCCATATATCACCAAGCCGACGAGGAGCATGCCAAACACATGTCTGGAATAATAGTTCCCAGGCATAGTGTCGAAAATAGCTTCGAACCAATAGATTCCGTTAGTCAATATCGATGCCAGGACGCCAGTCAACAAACCGAGAATAGCAAAAATGGCCAGCACCCGAGGCGTCTCGCCATGGCTCCAAATCAGAGACAACGTCGGGACATTGAACGGAGGCATGACGCCAAAGAAAGCTCGCCCAATATGGGTCGCCGTCACACTCGATAACGCCACGCACAGCAGATTTAGCGAGGTTACAGTCGGCATCATGAGTTCTAGTGCAAAGGTGATGCCGCCAATCGGCGTGTTGAATGTCGCGGCGATTCCGCCGCCGACACCCGCAGCAATCAACAAGGCGCGTTGTCGCGCGGGCATTTTGATCAATTGTCCAAGAGTTGATCCGAAAGCTGCGCCGACTTGAATGATGGGTCCTTCTCGCCCGACGGATCCGCCGCTTCCGATTGAAAGGGCGGAGGCGATCGATTTGACAACGGCTACGACGGGACGGATCCGTCCCTCCTTTTGGTAAATCGCATCGATGACTTCGGGAACGCCGCTGCCCCTCGCTTCGGGAGCGAATGTCTTGACAAGGAAGGCGACCCCAATCGCGCCGACGGCCGGCACCAAAATGATCCAGGCTCCGAAACGCGACTCCGGGGTATGAATGTTGGCGTCATAATAAAACGACCACCGGCCCAAAAACAACAAGTTATGGAACACGCCGATCATCGCTCGGAAGACCACCGCTCCAATGCCGGAAATGACGCCAACTGCGATCGCGCAGATGACGAGCGCCCACCATGCAATCTCATCGGGCTCCAAAGCCGGAAGCGGAGACGTCGGTCGGTTCAGGGCATGGACGGGTGTTGGCCCGGATACACGGCTCATGAGGAATGCCCGCTTATCTAGAGGCGCGATTCGCCGGATAAGTCCGGCTCGGCTGCGACATGCCCCGGTTCGCCGCCTCCGACAAGGCGCAGCGGTCTTGAAAAGGCCGCCGGAGCGTCGCGGACCGCCGAACCGAGACGGGGGCCCGACGGGAGATCGCAAAAGTGCTCGTCATCTGGACGTCGCCTCCCGCGCTACAGTGATCGTGATAAACGCCACGCGCGGACGCAAATTGCCCCGGGCGCGCGCCTTGGCTCCGCGCTCTTCGATACTCTATCATGGAAGCTCGACCCGAATGGTTCGGCCGATCGGGATGCGGCAATCTCGCCATGAGGACGCGGAGGGATCAATCGAGCCCGTTGAGCCACCGATGAACGAATGGCCCACGAATGGAGTTTTGGCCGTTTCTTTGGCCTCGCTCCTCGTCGGCGCCGGCGTGGGCGTCGTGAGCGCCTCCTTTCGCCTCCTTCTCGAGAAGGCCGATCATCTCCGCGACGCGCTCGCTGACCGGGCGCATCCTTACGTCCTCGGCGGGCTGGCTCTCATGGTTGTTCTTTGCGCTGCCGCCGCCTGGATTGCGGCCTGGCTCGTGCGGCGCTTTTCTCCCTCCGCCTCGGGGAGCGGCATCCCGCATGTGGAAAACGTGCTGAAGGGAAGATTGCCGCCCGCCCCCGCGAGCCTGCTGCCCGTGAAATTCTTTGGCGGCCTGCTGGCGATCGGATCGGGGCTGGCGCTTGGTCGCGAAGGCCCGAGCGTGCAAATGGGCGCAACCATCGGTAATCTTTGCGGGGAAACATTCGGGCTCGACTGGCGAATGCGCCGCGTGCTGCTCGCCGCCGGAGCCGGAGCCGGCCTCGCCGCGGCGTTCAACGCGCCGGTCGCGGGGGCGATCTTCGTGCTCGAGGAGCTCGTGCGTCAATTCGAGCTGCATGTCGCCATCGCGGCGCTCGGCGCTTCCGCCACCGCGATTTTTGTGTCTCAGGCGATCCTCGGCACGGGGCCCGACTTCCATGTCGAGGAGTTGGCCTTCGCTGAACCGCAGACCTGCCTGCTCTACTTCGTGTTTGGCGCGATCGCCGGAGCGGCGGGCGTGCTCTACTGCAGACTGCTGCTGGGGGCGATGTCGCTCGCGGAGAAAATCGACCGCCGGGCGCCGGGACTGAGCGCAATCCTCGTCGGCGGTCTCGTCGGGGCGTTGGCCTGGTTCGCTCCGACGCTCGTTGGCGGCGGCGACCAACTCACGCAAGAGGCGCTTTTGGGAAGGCAGCCGCTCGTCGCGCTCAGCCTAATGCTTCTGATCCGCTTCGGGCTCGCGACCGCTTCTTATGCGACCACCACGCCGGGAGGCATATTCGCCCCCTTGCTCGTGCTCGGCGCGCAGCTCGGACTGATCTGCGGAGAGATCGCCAGATTTTCGTTTTCGGGGCTTTACGTTCAACCCGTGGGCTTCGCGGTCGTCGGAATGGCGGCCGTCTTCACGGCCGTCGTTCGCGCGCCGCTGACAGGAATCGTGCTCGTCACCGAGATGATCTCGGACGCGACGATGCTGTTGCCGATGCTCGGCGCGAGCTTCTGCGCTATGATCGCCCCGACGCTGGCGCGCGAGGCGCCGATCTATGATTCGCTGCGGGACCGGGCGCTGCCGAAGCGGCGCGCGGAGAGGAGGCCCGGGCCGGAGGAAGCGCGCGCAGATCTCGGCCTGGGCGCCGAACGGCCGCCAATGTTGCGCCGGGAGCCGGGGCGTCGCCCCGATGACGAATCGGGCCGAAGCCTAGGCGAGTGATCTCGACTGTCCGCCGGCATTTTTGGCCCTGAGATCGGAGGAGCATCAGAAGACAGGGCGGCGATTTGTGCTATGCAGCGCGATGGCGTCATCGCGTGCCGCGCGCCGCAACACGGAGGATTACATGAACTGGATCAATTGGTTGTTCCCGCCCAAGGCTGCCATTGTGGAGTCGAATCAGCCGGAGCCCGGTGAAAGCGCCAAGCCCTCCGAAGACGAGCGGGTCCTTGACCTCATACGTGACTATTTCGAAAGCAAGGGCGGCTTGCAGCGCGTCGTGAAGCTCTTTGAGGAAAGCGGATTCGTCGGTAAAGTCCGCTCCTGGGTTTCGACGGGCCCCAACCAGCCCATTAACTCGGTCGAGGCGCTCCAGCTGGTCGGCTGGCCGGGCATATTGGAAATGGCCAAGAAAGCGGACTTTTCCGTAGACAATTTAAGGGAACGTCTCGCCAAGCTCTTGCCGATCGCCATCGATCGCGCCACCCCCGAGGGGAAGCTTTAAAGCCGCCGCGCACGAAGATTGATCCAAGCTCGCCGTTTCCGACAGTCCCGGATGCGCTATGCTAGGAAGCGGTCGAAAAAGCTTGTTGCGTTGCAGCAAGCAAAGGGGATATCGAAAAAAAGGGAGCTGTCTTCGCTGCGTCGCAACGTAAATTTAACCATGCGGCGTCGATCTTGTCTCATCTCGCGATGGAGGACGGACCATGGCTAGCAATATGGAGATCGAACTTGCCTTGACCAATCTGGAGGCGGGCAAGTTTTCGTTCCGGATGGTCGACGCCATCAAGGATCGCCTCGAGAAGCTCGAGAAAGAGGTTACGCTCCTGCAGGGCCTGCAAGGCGGGCTGCTGTGCGACTTGAGACAGCAGCAAATCGCCAATTGGCGGCTCGAGGGCGAGGCGACGCGACTGAACGCCAAGATCCAATCGTTGCTCAAGGCGAACGCTCTGGCGGAACAGGCCTCTCGCGCCACGGCGAGCGTCGCGAGCCGGACGGGCGAATCGCTCCGGCTCCTGCAAGAGCGGGCGACGCCCGCGGCGACCCGGATGCTCGAGAAGTCCATCGACGCTATGGCGGTCCTCGCGGTCAAGCTGATCAGGTTCGTCCACAAGGCTGGTTCGCCCGCAGCCAAGATGGAAGAGAGCCTCGAGATCTTGAAAAAACAGGCCAATGCGTCTTTGGAAAAGACGTCCTCACAGATTTCGGCTTCGGGCAAGACCGCCGCTTAGCTTCGAGCGTCTAAAGGCTCCGCCGCTCGTCGGCGCGGCTCAGGGGAGCGAGTTGGACGCCCGCTTCGCAGGAAGGCGTGTGGGCTACAACCGTCGCGCGATCCAGCGCAATAGCAGAATCTGTATGAAAGCCGCAGCGAAGCGCGTCCACCAAGCAATGAAGGTCGCGCAGGGTTCGCTTTGAGCTCCGCAATCAAAGTTGCGCTGGAGAATGGGGTCTGCAAGCGCGCCAATCGGAATTCCGAGAGGAAAGGACAACGCCTGCATGACCGCCCGGGTGAAGCTTCCCGTCGCGGTTAGCCGCGCCGTGACGCCGTAGTCGTCATAGACATTGACATAGACCGCCAAAACCAGGAGCGACCCGGCGACGACCCCCGCAGCGTAAGCGAACCAAGTTCTGGAGGCGAGACGCCGCCGAGTAGCTGAGCCGTTTTCCAACGCTTCCTCCCCGGATGAAGGCTGAAACTATGGCAGGACCGCCTCCGTTGTAGTCTTTGTGCTCACGGTCGCGTCCACCCTCGCGCCGCCGCGAGCGCTCGACGGCTGGCTGAAACCGCGCCCATGAACTAACCTTCGTTCTGAACCGCCCCAAGGGGCGGGCCACTTTCGGCGACCGGAAAGGGGCCAACGTGGCGGGAGGATTGTCGCGGCGGGGGCTATTGAAGATGGGCGCTGCCATGGCGTTGGGGGATGTCGCGCCAGCCGGTCCCGCCGAGGCGCAGGGCGCTGGCCGCGCCAAATTGGATCGGCCCAAGCGCCCTTTGGTGTTCGGGCACCGCGGGGCCTGCGCGCTGCGGCCCGAGCATACGCTCGCGTCTTATGCAAAGGCCATCGCCGACGGGGCGGATTTCATCGAGCCCGATTTGGTCGCGACGCGCGACGGCGTTCTGGTCGCTCGTCACGAAAACAATATCGCCGACACGACTGACGTCGCCCATCGGCGCGACTTCGCCGATCGGCGCACGAGGAAGAAGATCGACGGCAAGGAAGTCGAGGGCTGGTTTACTGAGGATTTCACGCTTTCGGAACTGAAGACCCTGCGCGCGAAGGAACGGCTCGACGCGGCGCTGCGGCTGGAGAGCCATTTTTATGACGGCG
>Ga0335078_10012588_pt1 | contig 12542 bp, 7 predicted proteins | sample Lox_Sample_32_FD_206711 | JGI IMG/M metagenome (GOLD analysis project Ga0335078, IMG submission 206711) | Soil microbial communities from Loxahatchee National Wildlife Refuge, Florida, United States - Lox_Sample_3.2 | ecosystem: Environmental > Terrestrial > Soil > Wetlands | place: USA: Florida... | reverse complement strand
TCCAGCCCGTGCAGGACCTTACGGTCGATGCGCGGGTAAGCCGCACCCAGTTTCAGTACACCATGGAAGACCCTGACGCGAACGAGCTTAACAGTTGGGCGCCGAAGCTCGTCGACGCCCTGAAGGAGCGGCCCGAGCTCCGGGACGTAAGCAGCGATCAACAGGACAAGGGGCTTCACCTCAATGTAGCCATCGACAGGAGCACCGCTTCCCGCTTCGGCATCCTGCCTCAAGCCATCGACGATACGCTCTATGACGCTTACGGCCAACGGATGGTATCCACCATCTTTACGCAGTTGAACCAGTACCGGGTCATCTTAGCCGTCAAGCCCGAGTACATGCAGGACCCGACGCAACTGGGGTCCATCTATCTTCGCGGTGCGGGCGGCGGTCAGGTCCCGCTCTCCGCCTTCACCCGGATGTCCGAGACAACGGGCCCTCTCCTCGTGAGCCGTCAGGGGCAGTTCCCGTCTGTTACCGTCTCCTTTAACCCGCAACAAGGCGCGTCCCTCGGGACGGCGGTGCAAGCGGTGGAAAAAACGATGCAGCGGCTGCAGCTACCTCCCAGCATCAGCGGGAGCTTCCAGGGGACGGCCCAGGTCTTCAGGACATCTCTGTCCAACGAGCCCCTCCTCGTCCTTGCGGCCTTCATAGTGGTCTACATCGTCCTCGGCATTCTCTATGAAAGCTATATTCACCCCCTCACCATCATTTCTACCTTGCCGTCCGCCATGATGGGCGCATTCGTCGCCCTCCTCATGTTCCGGACCGAGTTCAGCGTTATCGCCCTCATCGGCATAATCCTCCTCATCGGCATCGTGAAGAAGAATGGGATCATGATCGTCGACTTTGCCCTCGATGCCGAGCGCAAGGAAGGGAAGAGCCCCGTCGAGGCCATCTACCAGGCGTCGCTCCTTCGGTTCCGCCCCATAATGATGACGACCATGGCTGCGCTCTTAGGCGCGCTGCCGCTCGCCATGGGCAGGGGCGTCGGCTCGGAGCTTCGCCATCCCCTCGGCATATCTATCGTGGGCGGCCTCATTATCAGCCAGCTCCTTACCCTTTATACGACGCCGGTTATCTACCTCTTCTTCGATCGGCTCGCCAGACGGTTGAAGGGAAACAGGCCGGGCAATTCGGAGAATGATATTCCCGCCCCGATAACGCCATGAACATTTCCTCCCCCTTCATCTCAAGGCCCGTCGCCACGACGCTCATCACGATAGCGATAGTCCTCTCAGGGGCTGTCGCCTTTAAGCTGCTTCCCGTCTCTCCTTTGCCGCCTGTGGACTACCCTACGATCAACGTGTCCGCCTCGCTTCCCGGCGCCGACCCGGAGACCATGGCCACCTCGGTGGCGACGCCCCTGGAGCGGCAGTTCGGTCGCATCGCCGGCGTCACGGAAATGACGTCGACGAGCTACCGGGGCTCCACGTCCATCGTCCTCCAGTTCGACCTGAACCGCAACATCAACGGGGCGGCCCGGGACGTGCAGGCGGCCATCGATGCGGCGAAAGGCTTCCTGCCGCCCAACCTTCCTTCCCCGCCCAGGTATTGGAAATGGAATCCCGCGGACGCGCCGGTTCTCATCGTTGCCCTCCAGTCAGATACGCTGACGGTTGCACAGCTCTATGACGCGGCATCGAGCATCATGGGGCAGAAGCTCTCCCAGGTAGACGGCGTCGGTCAGGTGTTCGTGGGCGGTGCTTCCCTTCCGGCGGTCAGGGTCGAGCTTAACCCGACGGCATTGAACAAATACGGCATCAGCCTCGAGGATGTCCGCGGTGTTCTCAGGACAACCACGGCAATGCGTCCCAAAGGGCAGATCGCCAACGCGGATAAGAATTGGGAGATCGACACAAACGATCAGCTCAACCGCGCAAAAGAGTATCAGCCGGTCATCGTGAGCTACCACTCCGGCGCGGCCGTTCGGCTCGCCGACGTGGGCACCGTGCAGGACTCGGTCGAGGACCTCAGGAACCTCGGCCTCGTCAACGGAAAACCGGCAGTCATGGTGGTTATATTTCGACAGCCGAACGCCAACATCATCGAGACCGTGGATAGGGTGTCAGGCGTCCTTCCACAGCTCGTCGCCTCTTTGCCGGGCGCCATCAATTACACCATCATTCAGGACCGCACGCCGCCCATACGGGGCTCGCTTAGGGACGTCGAGATCAGTCTCCTCATATCCTTTGCCCTCGTGATACTGGTGGTCTTTGCGTTCCTCCGCAATGTCCGCGCCACCGTAATCCCCGGTGTCGCCGTAGCCGGTTCTCTCATCGGCACCTTTGGCGTCATGTACCTGTGCGGCTACAACCTCGACAATCTTTCCCTCATGGCCCTTACCATCGCCACGGGCTTCGTCGTCGATGATGCGATCGTGGTGCTCGAGAACACCACGCGCCACATGGAGGCGGGGGCATCCGCGATGGTCGCGGCCACCACGGGCTCCAAGGAGATCGGCTTCACGGTCCTCTCCATGAGCACCTCCCTCGTCGCGGTCTTCATACCCATCCTTCTCATGGGCGGTATGGTAGGCCGCCTTTTCCGCGAGTTTGCCGTCACCCTTTCGACGGCGATCGCCGTATCACTGGCCCTGTCCCTCACCACTACCCCCATGATGTGCGCAAGGCTCCTTCGGCCGGGCAAGGGGCGCGCCCACGGCCACATCTACCGGTTCAGCGAGAACACCTTCGACGGGATGCGCCACTACTACGATGTCACGCTCCGCTGGGCCCTGCGCCACCCAAGGCTCATGCTCCTCATCGTCGTTGTCACGGTGGCGACCAACGTGTACGTCTTCTCGGTTATCCCCAAAGGTTTTTTTCCTGAGCAGGACACCGGCCGGATCAGTGGCGCTATCCAGGCCGATCAGGACGTCTCTTTCCAGTCAATGAAGGGAAAGCTCACCCGAATCCTCGGTATTATCCAGAAGGACCCTGACGTCCAGTTCATCGGCGGCTTCACCGGGGGCAGCGGAGGGGGCGGCACGCCTGCCAATATCGGGCGCATGTTCATCTCCCTGAAACCCTTCGGTAAGCGCAAGGCAAGCTCGGCCGAGTTTATGGCAAGGCTCCGCGGAAAGCTTGCCGGTGTCCCGGGGGCCCCCACATACCTCCAGCCCGTCCAGGACATCCGCGTCGGCGGAAGATCAGCCAATGCCATGTACCAGTACACACTCGAGAGCGACAGCCTTCCGGATCTCGTTGCATGGGCCCCCCGCGTGCTGCAGCGGGTCCGGACACTTCCCGGCCTCGTCGACGTGAGCAGCGACCAGCAGAACAAGGGCCTCGAGGCCCACCTGGCGATCGACCGGGATACCGCCTCCCGGCTCGGTATTACCGCCCAAATGATCGACAATACACTTTACGATGCCTTCGGCCAAAGCCAGGTGGCTATCAGGTACACGCAGCTCAACCAGTACCACGTCATCATGGAAGTTGCACCGGAGTACTGGCAGCGGCCTGAAACGCTCAATGACGTTTACGTCCGCAACCCAACAAGCGGAACTATGGTGCCCCTGAGCGCGTTCACCCATTTCGAGCGGTACGCAACATCGCTCGCCGTGGCCCATCACGGCCAGTTCCCCGCTGTCACCATCTCCTTTAACCTTTCACCGGGAAAGTCTCTGGGGGACGCAGTAAAGGAGGTGGAGGAGGCGACTCACGAAATGGGCTTACCGGCTGGCATCCGGGGCAATTTCGCGGGTACGGCCCAGGCCTTCCAGGCCTCGTTGGCGAACGAGCCGATTCTCATCCTTACGGCGTTCCTGGCGGTCTACATCGTGCTGGGCATCCTCTATGAGAGCTACGTGCACCCCATCACCATTATCTCCACCCTGCCGTCCGCAATTGTGGGCGCCATGTTTGCCCTCATCATATCCCATAACGATTTGACGGTCATTGCCATCATCGGCCTCCTCCTCCTCATCGGCATCGTCAAGAAGAACGGGATCATGATGGTCGATTTCGCTATAGAAACGGAGCGACGGGAAGGGAAGGCCCCTGTTGATGCCATCTACCAGGCGTGCCTCCTGAGATTCCGTCCCATCATGATGACGACCATGGCCGCCCTTCTCGGGGCGCTTCCCCTGGCCCTGGGCCGGGGAGTGGGGTCGGAGCTTCGCAGGCCCCTCGGCATATCGATCGCGGGCGGGCTTGTCTTCAGCCAGCTGCTCACTCTCTACACGACGCCGGTCATGTATCTCTATCTCGACCGGTTCCGTTTGTGGACGAGAGGTCTGTGGCGCAGGACCCGCCTGGGGAAGGTGGCAGAGACAATGGGAACTGAAGAAGAAGGGTTCGAGGTATAGAGATGAAGACGAAGATGGAGAGAAGCTCAAGGCCCGCGAGACAGGGACAGGACAATTCGGGCAGCCCATTTCGACCCCTATGGCGTCGCCTTCCGGGGCAAGGGCGCGCAGGTCTGCGAGCCTGGGGGCTCCTTGCCCGTCTTGGCGTCCTGGCCGTGGTGGTTAGCGCAGCCGCTTCCTGCATTGTGGGACCCAACTATATGAGGCCGCGGCCTAGCTCCGTGCCCGGCTCCTACAAAGAGATGGAGGGGTGGAAGAAGGCAGAGCCGAAAGACCGGCTCCTGCGAGGAAACTGGTGGGTCCTCTTCAACGATCCGCAACTGACGGGTCTTGAGGAGGCGGTGAGCGTATCGAACCAGAACATCGTCCAGGCGGAGGCCCAATTCCGGGAGGCGAGGGCGCTCGTGCAGGTGGCCCGGTCAGCCTATTTTCCCACCGTGGCCATAGGACCCTCGTTCCAGCGCGGCTTCCAGACAAGCCCGCAGCAGGGCACTCAGACGCTTTCCCTCTGGTCCCTTCCCGTGGACGTGTCGTGGGAGCCGGACCTCTTCGGCCGGGTGCGCAGGAATGTGGAATCGAGCCAGGCCAATGCCCAGGCCACCGCCGCAGACCTGGAGAACGTGCGTCTGACCATATGCGCGGAAGTGGCGGAGGACTATTTTCAATTGCAAGCCCTGGATGCCCAGAAACAGCTCCTCGACGCTACCGTCCGGGCTTATGCCACGACGTTGGCGCTCACGCGGAACAGATACGCATCCGGTGTGGCATCGAGGGGTGACGTGCTCCAGGCAGAGACACAGCTCAAGGCCACCCAGGCTCAGGCAATAGATGTGGGGGTGCAGAGGTCCCAGATCGAGCACGCCATCGCGGTATTGGTGGGGAAGCCGGCATCCGAGTTTTCCATCCCGATCACTCCCATCGTGGCCGCACCGCCGGCCATACCGGTGGGAGTGCCTTCGGAGCTTCTCGAAAGAAGGCCCGACATTGCGGCCGCGGAGCGCCAGATGGCCTCGGCCAATGCGCAAATAGGCGTTGCCATGGCAGCCTTCTATCCTACCGTAACCCTGAGTGCCTCCGGCGGGTCTCAAACCCTCGATTTCTCCAAGTGGCTCACGTGGCCCACAAGGTTCTGGTCAATAGGGGCCGCAGTCTCCGAGGCTCTGTTTGAAGGGGGCTTAAGGAAGGCCCAGACTGAGCAGGCCCGTGCCTCGTACGATGCCACCGTCGCCGGCTATCGGCAGACGGTCCTCACCGGGTTTCAGGAGGTGGAGGATAACCTCTCCGCCCTCCGCATACTCGAGGAAGAAGCCTCGGCTCAGGCAGAGGCAGTGACAGCGGCGAAGGACTCCACTACTGTGGTGACAAACCAGTACAAGGCGGGTATTGTAGCCTATGTGAACGTGATAGTAGCCCAGACCACGGAGCTGAGCAACGAAAGGGTGGCCTTGACTATCCAGGGGCAAAGGATGACCGCTGCGGTGCTCCTCATCAAGGCGCTGGGCGGCGGCTGGGATGCATCCTCCCTGCCGGCGAACGACCAGCTCGCCAAAGGGGGATCCGGAAAGGGGGAACATTGACACCCTGGTTCGATGTGCGTCCTTTCTCAGCGTTAGGTTTTTCCCGTTATGAATGGCCTCACGCAAAAGGGGCTCTCCCTCCGGCAAAGATTGTCGAATCCCCTTTTGCCGCCTCGACATTTCTGACGTTCACGGGGTCAAAGAGGCATGAAAGCAGCCTGTGGAGGCAGAAAATACGCTCGTCTATGTCCTGGCACGCCGATTGCTCAACAAAGTGCGATGATAAGGAGTGACGGAATGAAGAATGGAGGAAAAGCCGTGAGAATAAAGTTACTTGTCCCTCTTCTATTGAGCGTTGCCCTCGCCTATGGGTGCGCCTCCGAGGATTACAACACCCAGAAGGGTGCCGCCATCGGCGCCATCGGCGGGGCCCTGGCCGGTCAGGCGATCGGCCATAACACCGCCGGCACCTTGATCGGAGCAGCCGGTGGGGCCCTTGTGGGAGCAGTAGCAGGCAACGCCGTTGACCAGGCAAACCAGGAGAAGCGCGCCCAGGCGCAGATGCAAGCCCAGGCGCAGCCGCCGGCCTACACTCCGCCCCCTCCGCCCCCGCCGCCCCAAGTGGCAGCGGCCCCGGCCCCCATGCCTGAAGAGCCGCCGCCAGGACAATGGGTCGATGTGCCTGGTGAGTATGTGAACGGCGTATGGGTACCACCCCATAAGGCTTGGGTTCCGGCAAACCCCGCGGACCAAGTGGCCGCTCAGGCCGCGCCTCCGCCCCCTATGTACGCGCCTGTCGCTGCGCCTGACGTACAGCTCATACCGGGAACCTACGCGTACTTCGTCCCGGGTGTGACCTTCGATGTTTTCTTCTACCACGGATACTGGTACCGCCCCTTTGGAGGCCGTTGGTACTGGGCGTCGGCCTACGGCGGACCGTGGGGCTTTCTGCCCGCCTACAGGGTGCCCCATGTGCTCGTAGCGCTCCCTGGGGGATGGCGCAGGTTTCCGCCCGGCTACCACCCGATAATCATACATCACGCCGAGCTGCAGCGTAACTGGGCAAGGTGGGAGCACGAAAGGCGCTGGGAGGGGCACCGGGAAGAGCATCACTAAAAAACGACAGCCAGGGAGGATAGGGGCCATGAAGATCGTAGCAGTTGTGGGGAGCCCTCGAGGTGCCAAGGGCGCGACGGGCGCCCTCGCCAGGATAGTGCTCCAGGGTGCCGAAGGACTCGGAGCGACCACCGAGATCGTGAGCATCAAAGGTCAGGAAGTGAAGCCGTGCAAGGCATGCGATGTCTGCCATAAGGTCGGCTCGTGCCCCCAAAAGGACTCATTCAAGTCGATCAGGGAGAAGGTCGATGAGGCCGACGGCCTCATTCTCGCTACGCCGAACTACATATCCCATGTGAGCGCCCAGTTAAAAGCCTTCTTCGACCGCTGCTGCGGCGTCGTTCACTGCCAGAGCTTCGAGGGCAAGTACGGTGCGTCCGTGGTGACCTCCGGGGGAGGGGACGAGGAGCCGATCGCAGACTTCATGAGTCAATTCCTCGCGGTTACGGGTGCCGTCCCGGTGGGCTCGGTGTGGGCGACCATGGCGCAGATCCAGGGCTACGACTTTCCCGAGAACATAAAGAAGAAAGCCCTTAGCCTGGGCGAAAGGCTCGTGAAGGCCTGGAGCAGCAAGGAAGCACCCAACAAGGCCTACGGGGAGGTCACTGCTCAGTTCAGGGACCGCATGCGTTCCCTCATGGTCTGGCGGAAAGCAGAGTGGCCTTACGAGTACGAGTACTGGAAAGCATGCCGGGGCCTGAGCGACGATTAATGGGGTTCAGCACCCCCTCCAGTGGCATCAGCTACTGGAGCCTCCCCGCTCAGAGACTCGCTTCGCTCGCCTAAGAACGAGCCCACCATCAATGGGGCTCGCGTCGCCCCCTCGACCGGCATAAGCCGGCCGAGCCTCCCCCTCAAAGCTCGCTTCGCTCGTTCTATCGCTGGGCTCGCGTCGCCTCCTCATGAAAGGGAAGAACCGCCGCAGGCGCGCACTGCCCGTTCACGTCCCTGTGAGCCCCCCCTCACACTCGCTTCGCTCGCCTAAGAGCGAGCCTACCATTCAACCACGCTTTGCTCGTTTCCGTCGTTGGCTCACGACCCTCTCCACAGGCATCAGCCTGCGGAGCTTCCCCGCTTGGGCCCAGATGCCGTGCGTCCCCGGAGCCTCTCTTATCACGAGCCGGCGGCCCACTGGAAGGGGATTTGACTTTTGCTTCCCGACCGGGTAGCTTCTTTGCCATGGACGAGTTTATTCCTTCGCTTCAGCCTCTGAGAAAGACATCGGGATCCGCATGGTGGTTCGCCTGCTCGGGCACCAGGGTCGTCGTGAAAACAGACGGCGCAGCCCTTGCCATACCTCTTGCGGAGAGCCCCGAAGCCCTGGGTCTCCATATCTCCGGCCGCCAGTATCTGGGCACCCTCAACGGGTATCCCAGTTTTGCCGCGGCACTGGCAGACAAGGATCAGATCCCTTCGGGACTCGAGCTGAAGGACCTGAGGACCCTCTTCAGCCATTTGGGGGAGGTCTCCTTCGCGGTGGCGGAGAGGTCCGTCCACCTCACGCACTGGGACAAGACGAGCCAGTACTGCAGCCAGTGCGGCCATTCACTGAGATTCCGTGAGTCTGAGCGGGCCAAGGAGTGCCCGAACTGCGGCAGGCTAGATTTTCCCCGCCTGTCTCCCGCCATAATCGTGGCCATCGAGCGGGAGGGCAAGCTTCTCCTCGCCCGGGCCGCCAGGTTTGTGGAGCCCTTTTACAGCGTCCTTGCCGGGTTTGTGGAGCCCGGGGAAAGCCTCGAGGAAGCCGTGCACCGGGAAGTCAAGGAAGAGGTCGGCATCTCCGTGAAGGACGTTCGCTATTTCGGGAGCCAGCCGTGGCCCTTTCCCGACAGCCTCATGATCGGTTTCACCGCTACTTACGCCGGAGGTGAGATACAGATCGACGGCCAAGAAATCGTAGAGGCCGGCTGGTTCGACGCCGAGAGCTTCCCCCTCATCCCAGGAACGATAAGCATAGCAAGACGACTCATCGACTGGTTCGTATCAGAGAAAACCCAGAAGTAACAAAATGAGACTATAACCCGACAATACCCCGATGAGCGACCCTGACAGAGAAAAGATCTCTCACCTCAACGCAGAGAAATTGTTGAGGTTGTGAAGGAGCGGGAGATTAGCCATTCCCCCGGTCTTCATCTCGAATGCGATGGTCAAAATGCACTGGCGGAATCGGAAATCCCTCCGGGTATCAGGATTTCGCGCCTGCGGTCTCCCTTCTGAACTGATACGGTGCAAAATAGGATAGTCCCGGGAAATGACAAAGTTGTCCTTAGGTACGTAGAAACCGTGTTAATATCAAAGAGGATAGGCACATAACACGTCAGTCCGGCCGATCGCCGCGGCCCGGCCGATCCTTTTGTTAATGGATTTTACCTTAAGGTCAGGAGCGATTTTATGAGCGATGGAGATTCGATAAAAAAAGTGATCTGCACTTTTTGCAACTGCAATTGCGGTGTTCTCGCGCATGTCAAGGAAGGTAAGATAGTTCGAATAACAGGAAACCGTGATAACCCGATCAGCGCCGGCTATGTCTGCCAAAGAATCAAATACGCCATCAGATGGCTGTATCATCCTGAGCAGCTCAAGTATCCTCTCAAGAGGCTTGGAGCAAGAGGTGAGAATAAGTGGCAGGGAATAACCTGGGAGCAGGCCCTCGACGAAATCGCAGGAAAACTGGGCGCGCTAAAGGAAGAGCACGGTCCCGAAACACTGGCCGTAACCGAGGGTACCTTGAGAGGAGCTCAATTTTGGGAGCGATCACGGTTTTGTAATCTCTTCGGTAATCCTCACAACGTATTCCATCCAGGCACCGCGTGCGCTTTGAATCGTTTTGCCCTGGGGCATACGATAGCCGGCTATGAAATCTCTCAAAAGGATCCGGGAGCCGAGTTCCTTCTCAGGCACACGAACTGTTTTGTATTATGGGGAACGGACAAGACTAACTCGGACCCGAGAGGTATAGGCCTGGCCTTGAAAGAGAGACACAAGAGGCCCATTAAGTTCATTGTGGTCGACCCCAGAATTACCAGGACCGCAGAAATAGCCGATTTCCACCTGCAACTCAGGCCGGGGACCGATTGCGCGCTCGCCCTTGGATGGACTCACGTCATCATAAACGAGCAGCTCTACGATAAGGATTTCGTGAAGAACTGGACAATAGGCTTTGATGAGCTGGCCAAGCGTGTGCAGGAATACCCCCCGCGGCGTGTATCCGAAATTACAGGAGTCAGAGCGGATGACATAGTCCAATCGGCGAGGATGTTTGCCATGAGCAAGCCTGCAGTTATCATCGCCGGATGTGCTACCGACCAGATAGGCCTCAACGGTACCCGCGTGGAACAGGCCAATGCGATCAACCAGGCAATAACCGGCAATATCGATATTATCGGCGGCAGCATGATGAACGCCATAGGGCCGTGTAATGACAAGGGCAGGTTTATTCGGGATGTTGAATTGGAAGCCTTGGATTCGGTGTCAGGCGAGCAGAGAAGAAAACAGATCGGCTTCGATAGGTTCAAAATTATGAGCTGGGCAGGCTATGAGCACACGACCGGACCGCATGAGAAGTTCTACGGCTTACCTGAATTTACTATGCATCGTGTCGGAGCCAGTGCGCCGTTATTGTGGCGCGCAATCCTCAACGGCGAGCCCTATCCTGTAAAAGCCCTTATCAATTGGGAAAGTAATCCTTTGCAATGGGCGGCCAACACCAGAAATGTGTATGATGCCATGAAAAGTCCCAACCTTGAGCTATACGTGGTGAATGACTTTTGGATGACACCTTCAGCCTTGCTTGCCGATTACGTTTTACCGGCGGCGAGTTGGATGGAAAGCACTTATGCCGACACCTTTGAAGACTTCCGGGATGCAGCCGTGGGAGGTGAAAAAGCGGTCGACCCACTCGGCGAAAGAAAGGATAATTACTATTTCTGGCGCGGGTTGGGAATCAGACTGGGACAGAAGGATTACTGGCCATGGGAAACCATGGAGGAAGTCATAGATTACCGGCTCAAGCCTATGGGAATAACGTTTGAAGAATTCATCGGGACCGGAGCATTGCTTGCCCCGATCGCAGAAAAAAAGTATGAAAAATCGGGTTTTCCCACCCCTACAGGCAAGTTTGAGTTGTCTTCCACAATACTGGAAAAGCTCGGTTACGATCCGCTTCCTTTCTTTGAAGAACCGGCAGAGAGTCCTGTGAGAACGCCTGATGTTGCAAAAGAATATCCATTCATATTGATTACCGGAACAAGGTTTATGCCTCAGTATCACTCCGAGCACCGGCATTTTGGAACGGGGATGCGTGAAGTAAATCCTGATCCGTTGGCAGATGTAAATACCAGGGATGCCGATAGACTTGGTATCCGTGACGGCGATTGGATATATATTGAAACCAGGCGGGGAAGAATCAAGCAAAAGGCCCGGGTTTCAGACAGAATCCTTGAAGGTGTAGTTAATGTTCAGGCCGGCTGGTGGTTCCCTGAGATGCCTGCGGAAGATCCCTCTTTGCACGGGGTCTGGGAGTCTAATGCGAATGTGCTGACTCTCGATGACCCGGAAGCCTGCGATCCGTTGTCAGGCGGCTGGCAGGCAAGAGCTTTGTTGTGTAAAATCTATAACGTCATAGCATGAGTTTTCTGTTCGTAATGCCCAAAGGAGCATCAGGCACGGGAATGAACCTTCATTTTTACCGCGCGGAATTAATCCTCATCGGGCTTACGGTCCAGGAAGAAAATTCGATGAAGAGGTAGGAGTACTCACCATGACAATAAACTACAGGGTCTTTCTCCATAGCTATTTAGGTTTCATGAGCACTTCTACGCTCTTTTACGGTGAGCATGAAGCTATCCTTATCGATGCCACGCAGTTAAGAAGCGATGCTTACAGGATGGCTGCCGATATCATCAATATGAGAAAAAACCTTACCCACATCTACGCATCGCACTTCCACCCGGATCACCACTTTGGGCTAGGCGTTCTGCACGAAGCCTTTCCGAAGGCAAAGCTGGTTGCAATGCCGAGCGTGGTCAGGGATATTGTGTACAGCTCAAGCGACAAGATCGATACATGGTCGATCGATCGCTTCGGTGACGATACTCCGGCATCGGTCACCTTTCCAATGCCATTGCACGAAGGCAAACTTGAGCTTGAGGGCCATGAGATACTTATCAGCGACGACTGGGAGGGCGACAGCATCAATAATACCGCTGTCTGGGTGCCTTCGATCGGCGTTCTTTGCGCAACGGACATAGCATTCGACGACTGGAACGTCTGGTTTATCGAAAGCAATGTGGAGCGCCGCGTAAAATGGAGGGCTGCCCTTAACCGCTTGCGCGAATTTGGCGCGCGCGTGATTATACCAGGACATGGGAGCGAAAAAACCTTAGCCATATTGCATAATGCTTCGCAGGACAAATCTGCCAAGTATTCATCATGCCTTGACTTTACCCTTGAATATATCGACTTTTATGAAGAAGAGGTTTACAGCAAGGCCAGGACAGGTGCGGAGCTTGCGTCGCTCATTACCGGGAAATACTGCAATGTCAAAGGCAACGACTTTACCATTCAGTGGCTTGCGCGCCTCCTGTTCCCGAAGAGCT
>Ga0335078_10012587_pt1 | contig 12544 bp, 10 predicted proteins | sample Lox_Sample_32_FD_206711 | JGI IMG/M metagenome (GOLD analysis project Ga0335078, IMG submission 206711) | Soil microbial communities from Loxahatchee National Wildlife Refuge, Florida, United States - Lox_Sample_3.2 | ecosystem: Environmental > Terrestrial > Soil > Wetlands | place: USA... | reverse complement strand
GAGAAATTCTCGGCGGCCAACAGATCGGCGACCCCGGCCTGGTAAGCCTGGGGAGCGTTCACAGCGGAGCTGTCGTCCACATCAAGACCGGAAACAGAGCTACAGGCCGTTGTTTTGGACGGCTGGTCCGTGGCAGTTTGGGCTGAAGAGACGCCAAGCGTAGCCATCGCTAACACCAAGACGAACAAGCAGTAAGAGCTTCTGTGCGCAGCCATGTGAGACCTCGGATACAGAAGCTTGATAGTAGTTGCGAAGATCCGCGGGGTCGACGTTACTTACGTATGAGACACCTTGGATGCGCCAGCTTGCCTCGTCGCGAGCGGCCGCCATTTTTTGCCAGCCGAAGCCCTCATTCCGGTTGTTTGTCCCCGAATTGCCGTCAGGATTGCGGCTTTTGCTGCCGGTCAATTTACGAAAACGGAACAAGAATCCGATTTTTTCGCGGACATGGCGAAACGACGCTATGGTTGCACGATGGCGCGAGTGTTGATCGTGGAAGATCTCGAAGATCTATGCATCGCGCTCTCGAAACTGGTCTCGCGGAGCGGGTTCGAGGTGCGTTGTGTCACCAATGTTGCCGAAGCCAAGGCCGCCGCGGATAAGGAACGTTTCGAAGTGGCAGTGATCGATGCTCGGCTCGGATCTGACTCGGGCTTGGAACTGGTATCGTCTTTGGCGGAGCAGGATCCGAAGATGCAGTTCGTGGTCATGAGCGGATATTCGCCGGCGCACCTGCGCATGAAGCCCAGCAAGCGCGTGAACTTCCTCCCGAAGCCCTTTGCGCCAAATCGGCTGATTCAATGCATTCGCGAGATGCTGGACGAACAGGTAGCGTAGTCGCTCACATAATCCGGATAAACAAGACAACCGTGATGACGTAGCCGAGCGTAATGACGAAGCGGCGCACGGCGGTGCGTCCCACGCGGCGGGCGACTCCGGCGGCGCCCCAGCCGCCGGCGACGGCGGCGACGGCCATGGCCAGAACGAAGTGCCACCGCACCATGTGCGAGACCGAGAACAGCACGGCCGCGATGCCGTTCACGCATAGCGCATACAGGCTGGTGAGGGCGTTCATCTTCAAGATGTCGGTCATGCCCAGGACGGTGAGCTCGGTCAGCATCATGATGCCCATGCCGGCGCCGAAGTATCCGCCGTAGATGCCGACGCAGAACTGCAGTGCCACGGCGATGGCAAACCAGCGCGGCGAACGGTGACGATCCTCCTTCGGCGTGCCGAGCTTACGCTGGATCGGCCCCTGCACCGTGAAAAGAATGGTTGCGAAGAGAATCAGGAAGGGAATGATGCGATCGAAGGTGTGCGTGGGCGTCCAGCGCAGGAGTAACGCTCCCATTACACCTCCGGCGAGGCTGGGCAGCACCAGCCAGAACATAAGGGGATCCACCTGGGTCATCTCGCGACGGAATCCCCAGATGCTGCCGAGCGACCCCGGCCAGATGGCGACGGTGTTGGTGGCGTTGGCGATCACTGATGGAAGCCCGAGCCAGACGAGGGTGGGGAAGGTGACCAGCGTGCCCCCGCCAGCCACAGAGTTGATGCCGCCCGCCAGGAATGCGGCGGCCGCGGCGGCGAGCAGTCGGAGCGATTCGTGCAGGGGCGCTACTCCCCACCACCGGCAGCGGTGACGGCAGCCGACTTCTCGAGCGGCTGGGCAACGACGCCGCTGAAATCGGTGACAGCGAAGATACGTCCATTCTTAACCACAAGGTTACGGATCGACCACTGCGATCCGGCGGCGAGAGTCCAATGGTTGCCGTCAGGGCTCTCGTAGATGTCGCGCGCGGCTCCGGCGACCGCCAGCAGCTTCGCGGCCTGCTGGTCATAGGAGACATAGGAGACGTTCGTGAGCGGCTGTCCGGCCATCACGTGCTCCCAGCTATTCCCTCCATCCTTGCTGTGGAACGTGCCCATGTGAGTCGTAACCCAAACGTTCGAACTGTCAGGCCCGAAGGTTACACGATGTACGCGGCTGACGAAAGGGGGAAGCGTAAGCTGCGACCAGGTGTCTCCCCGATCGCGTGAGAGCAGTACGGCACCGGGCGTGGCGGTGAGAACCGAATCGCCGTCGACGGCCACGGCGATAAAGTCGCGATGACCCAGAACTGAGCCACCGTTCCAGCTCTTGCCGAAGTCGAGGCTGTGGAATAAGCCCTCCGAGGTGGCGGCGAACCAGTGATCTCCCGCCGTCATCAGCTGTTGGACGCGGCCGGTAAGTTCGCTCTTTGCCCATTCCTTGCGAACGATAGTCGCCGGGTCCGATTTCTTGCGGCGATGCGGATTCCGCACGGTCACCGACTTTTCGGTCAGCACAAGATTGATGGGCTTCCAGGTGGCGGCGTTCGGCTCCAGCGCAAAGACCCCCTGGTTGGTGCCGGCAACCAACTGGCCATTGGAGGCCTGTTCAAGGGTGAAAACGTCGCGCGAGCTGAGACCGGAATTAAATGCTTCCCACTGCCCGCCGCCATCGACAGAACGATAAACACCGCCGTACTCCCGGTTGTTCACCAGGGAAACATACAAACGATCGGGATGCTCGCGGTCGGCTACCAGGGCAGTGACCTGGCGATGCGAGAATCCGCGATTGGAAGGTGCGAAGGTAGCGCCGCCGTCGCGGCTGACGAGGACGCCTGTGCGATCAGTCGCAACGAGCACGTGCTGCGAGTTACGGGGGTCCACGACAACATCGTTGACAACCAGGGCAGGCGTGCTGATGCGCGACCAGTTGACGCCGCCATTGTTTGTCCGCCAGAGCCCTTCGGTGGTTCCGGCGTAAACGATTGAATCATTGGCGGGATCCCACTCGAGTTTGCGCGTGCGTCGCGCGGTGAAAGGAATGCCCTGGACTTTCTTGAACGCGGCGCCAGCCGTGTCGCTCTTGTAGATTCCCGAGCAGGCGCTGACGTACATCGTGTTCGGGCTGTGTCCGTTGATGATGATGGAGAAGACATCCGAGTCATCAATGATGCCATTCTTGATGTTTTGCCAGGTCTTGCCGCCGTCATCGGTCTTCCACGGCAGGTGCCAGGTTCCGGCGTATACGACTTCCGAGCTGCGCGGATCGACGGCGACTGACTCGAAGTTCTTCAATTCAGGATTGTCGGCGGGCGTGATCTTCGTCCAGGTCCGGCCGGCGTCGGCACTGCGATAGACACCGTCAATCGCGCCGGCGACGAGAACCTTTGGGTCGGAGGGCGCGACCGCGAGCGCACGTACCGACTTGCCGTGGATGCCTGGGAGGGCCGTCCAGGTCTGGCCGTGGTCGGTGGATTTGAAGACATCTCCTCTATTGTTGTCTTCGGCACTCCACGCGCCGATATAAATGGTGCCGGCATTGCTAGGATCGATGCTGATGCTGTCCAGAACGTAGTCAAAGCCGGCGCCGAGGTGCGCGTAATGCGACCAAGTGACGCCGTTGTCGGTAGAAAGAAAGAGTTCACCGGAGCTGGTACCAAGATAAATGCGGCCATCGGAGGATGGATCGTACGCCAGGCTGCGGGCATCACCGCCGTCGGGTCCCAGGGTCACCCAACTTGCGCCGAAAGCGGACGCCAAACACAGAAAGAAGAAAAGGATAGAAACAACAATCGCTCTGGCCCGGTACAAAGCAACCTCCTGAAACAACGCATTCTAGTTTCACATAGATGAGGGAGAGTACAACCCGAAATCTACCCGTGAATTTTGGCGAGTCAAAAAAAAACAAAGGGCACGACCGGAGCCGTGCCCTTCCCAACTAAACCAGGTTATTGAGCCGCGGGCTTCTTGGCCGCTGCCTTCTTGTGGTGAACCGGCTTCTTGGAAGATGCCTTCACAGCGTTCTCATCAACCGGCTGAGTGTCAGGCTGGTTGAAGGTCGCGCCGGCTGGAACCAACCAGATATCCGACGTTTGGCCGGTTTCCGCACCCGTACGAACTTCGATGCGGCCCGGGTCGATCTGCTGTTTTGCTTCTCCGCCGGACAGGTACTCTTTCGCGTTCACTGCACGCTCGGCTGCATACTTGGCAGAGTTCTTCTTGTCTTTGTCAGCATCGCCGTGACCGATGATCACCAGCTTGGCGTCGGCGTCGCGCTGCATGCGCAGGGCTACGTTGTCCAGAAGCCCCTTGCAGTCGTTCTCCACGCGGGCTGGAGTAAGGGTTTTGTCTCTGCCGTATTGTGCATACTGGCAAGAGCCAAGATTCTCAGCCTGCGGCGGCGGAGGCGGAACTTCCACGTTCACCGTTGCGTTGCAACTTGCCGTGAGACCGCGGTCATCGCTAACCGTAGAGGTTACGGTGATCGGACCGGCGTTGGCGCCAGCGGTGTCGAGGGTAGCGGTCGCGCCGTTACCGGCAACGCGGCCACCGGAAGCGGTGTACTCGTAGGTCAGCGGACGGTTATCCGGGTTACCCGCCGTCACGGAAATCGTGGACTGATCGCCCGCCCGAACGGTCGTCGGATTGGCGGAGCAGGCCGCTGTTGGCGGATGCTTCGGCGGCTCGTTGATCGTGAAGTTCGCCGAGCAGGTCAGCGGAGCCTGATCTTTGCGCGGCTTGGGATCGATCGCGTTCGCGGTAACGGTGTAGTTGCCAGGCGCCAGGCCGGTGGTATCGACCTGGGCTGTGGTTCCGTTGCCGGTCACTTTGCCGCCGGTCGACTTCCACTCGTAGGTGAGAGTCTTCTTCGGCGGGATGTTGCTGACATTCGCGGTAACTGAAACCGGTTCACCAGCCATCACGGCCGGTGGGTTCGCCGCGCTGCAGCTCATCGTCATCGGAATGACAGGTGCGCCACCGAAGTTGAACACCAGACCGCTACGCACTTCACCGCTGTTGGTGTTATTGCTGCGAATCGGCGTGGTCGGATAGAAGTTGTGATGGCTCCAAACGTAATCGCCTTCGATGAGACGGAGAGAAATTCGGTTCGTGAGCGGAATGTCGAAACCGCCGCCAACGCGCAGAGCCGGGTCAGTCTTGGTACTGGTATTGAACCATGTGCTCAGGAACTCGACGCCCACCATCGCATGCACGAAGGGAACGAAATGTCCCTGCGGTGCACTGAAACGCGGGCCGACCATGAGTGTGCCAAGCGTGTTGCTGCCCGGGCTACCGCTGCTTTGGTGGTACGAACCATCAAGAGTAAGTCCGAAATTCTTGCTGAAATCATAAGTCGGAGCGATCGCAAATCCTTTTGCGTCGCTGTTCAGCTTGACTCCGTTCAACTCTAGTCCCGGGTTAATCCAAGAATACCCGGCGAATATGTCTGCTTTAGGAGTCGGAGCGTCCTGAGCCACAAGAATGGATGTTAATCCCAGTAAACACAAGGCCAGAGCTGAGAGGAAGCGGCCAGAGGCACGCAGGCGAAATGACATGTAAATCCTCCGGTACAAACTTACTTAATGCGAAACTTGAAATGCATCACCTAATACAGAAGGACCAACGCGAGGCATTCCCGCGCGCTGGAATTGTAACGCAGTCTAAGTCAAACACGTAAGTATTCGCGTCACAATCGCTAATGTGTACCATTGTGATACTCGCAAAGATGGCGCTGGGCTGAGCTTTCGACGTTTCGAGGCCCAAATCGGAATTTCTCGTTCTTGACAAGATTTCAAAAACAAATGCCACCGTTCGCCAGTTTCCGGACAACCTTGTACTCGTTTTCATATCTCCCGTGACCTGTAACTTCTAGCAGGCCCCCCTGCAAAAGTTACTAGGGCGTAAAAATCGGCATCCTACTGAAAGGAGCAGCTTGCAACCGGTGGAGGTCCATCGTTTGTCGGATGCTTCGATAAACCTGAAATAATAGGGTTGATATGACACCAGAACGAGTCCTGATCATTGAGGACGAAGATAACGCGCGCAGCGCGATGGCGGAACTACTCCAGGTGTGGGGCTATTCCACCGAAACAGCCGAGGACGGGATCGAAGGCCTCACCAAGGCGGAGAGCTGGCGGCCGTCGATCATCCTGCTTGACCTGCAAATGCCGAGAATGAGCGGCACGGAAGTGATGTCGCGGCTCGGCGAGTCCTCCAATGAATTCAAGGTCATAGTCGTGACTGCGAATCAGGAGATCACGAACGTGGTCGAACTGATGAAGATGGGCGCCTACGACTACGTTACCAAGCCCGTCGACCGCAGTCGATTGCGCGCCGTCCTGCAAAACGCGGCGCGCCAGTACAACACCGACGTCCAGTTGGAAGTCACCAAACGCAAGCTGCGCGATACCGGCGTGCTCGGTCCGCTGGTGGGATCGTCGAAGAAGATGCAGGAAGTCTTCCGACTCATCGAAATGGTTGCGCCGAGCACGGCATCGGTGCTGATCACCGGCGAAAGCGGCACGGGAAAAGAACTGGTCGCGCGCACCATCCACACGCAGAGCTCGCGCAAAGACAAGCCGTTTGTCGCCATCAACTGCGCCGCCATTCCCGAAACGCTGATCGAGAGCGAGATTTTCGGTCACGAGAAAGGCGCGTTCACCGGCGCATTAGAACGCCGCGTAGGCTGCTTTGAACTCGCGGAAGGCGGAACGTTGCTGCTGGACGAGATTGGGGAAATGCCGATCGGCACGCAAGCCAAGCTGCTGCGCGTGCTGGAGGACCGCAAGCTGCGCCGCCTGGGAAGCAAGGTCGAGACCACGGTGGACGTGCGCGTGGTTGCCGCAACCAACAAGCATCCGGAGGAGGCGGTCGCCAAGGGAGAGTTGCGCAACGACCTTTACTACCGCCTGAACGTGTTCAGCATCAACATGCCTCCGCTGCGCGAGCACAAAGAAGATTTGCCCGAGCTGGTGAAGAACCTTATCGGCGAGATTGACGCCAAGCACGGCCGCAATGTCGCGATGGTCAGCGAAGCCGTGATGAACGTCTTCCACAGCTATTCGTGGCCGGGGAACGTGCGCGAGCTGCGCAATGTGCTGGAGCGGGCGATCATCGTGTGCGAGGGCTCGGTGATCGAAACTCGGCACCTGCCGCCGGGTTTCGGACAAGTGACGCCTAAGCCGCCGGTGCTCGAAGCCAACGCTGTCCGGCTCGGTGTTGGGACGACCGTGGGAGAGGCCGAGCGGTTGCTGATCATGAAGACGCTGGAGTCGACGAACAACAACAAGACGCGCGCGGCGGAGATCCTCGGCATCAGCCTGAAGACCTTGCACAACAAGCTGAAGGAATACAGCCAGACGGCGGGGGCGGCGGGAGAAGCTTAATGGTTCGCCCGGTTTTGCTTATCCGCCCGTGCCCAGCTCGCGTATGATTAGCCGCAACGCCAACCGTCGTACTCCATGCGCCTCCGCCTGAAGACCAAACTCGTTATCGCAATCAGCGGAATGGTGCTGGCGCTTGTCTCGGTGCTGTCGTACGTGTACCTCTCGCAGGTGCTGCGGCAGCGCATTACGGAGGCCTACGACGACGGCGACTTCATCGCCCACCAGATCTACCAGGTATCGCGCGACGCGCTCGAAGTTGACCTCTCCAGCGCCAAGGTCGACCAGAACAATCCCGACGAAGTCCGCAAGTTCATCGAGAACAGCCTGCAGACGGATTCCGGCGTGAACTCGCTCATCCAGTCGGTGGTGGGCTATTCACCCAGCATCTACGAAGTGGCGATCTCTGACGTGCACGGCAATGCGCTGCTCGATTCGGTGACCGACCTCGAAGGCAAGCCCCTGCCCCGCCGGCCGCCGTTCCTCCAGTTGAAGAATGCGAGCTTCTGGCGGCAGGTGAAGGTGGTGTACGGCAAGCCGGAGGTTTACGATGTGACACTTCCGTTACAGCGCGACGGAGTGCCGTTCGGCGAAGTGCGCGTCAGCCTGCAGACGCTGTTCCTGAAGAATGAGCTGGAGCCCCAGTTCAACCGAGCGCTGACCTTCGCGGGAATCGCCATTCTCGTCTCGTTCCTGCTGGCCGCCGCCTTGTCCAACGTGGCCTTGCGTCCGCTGGAAGCGATCGGCGCACGACTGGACCGCATGACCGCCGGCGAGATTGACGTTCCAACCGAAGGCGCGAAGCGGCCGCCCGCCGACGAGTATGGCGCCGTCAACACGAAGATCGACAAACTCGGCCGCCAGATGCGCGACGTGAAAGAGGTCTTCTCCGCCTTGAAGGAGAACCTCGACCAGATCATGGGCAACCTGCAGGACGGCCTGATGCTGTTCACGCGCGACCACCGCGCCGTGCTGGTCAGCGCGTCGGCGGAGCGCTTTCTCGGCAAGCCGCGCGGTGAGATGCTCGGCGAACCGGTGGAGGCAATCTTCAGCCACACCACCACCCTCGGCCACATGGTGCTCGAAGCATTCCAGACGCACCAGCCGCTCAGCGCTATCGAGTTCGAGACCGAGGCGCAGCACCGCATCGAACTCTCGCTTGACTTCATCGAAGAGCGCGGGCAGGGAATCGGCGCGCTGCTGACCATCCGCGATGCCGAGTCGGTCCACAAGATTGAAGACGAGATCGAACTCTCCCGCCGGCTCGCGGCGATCGGGCGCCTGACTTCGGGGGTGGCGCACGAGGTGAAGAATCCGATTAACGCGATCGTTCTGCACCTCGAAGTGCTGAACGAAAAGCTGCCCAACCTGAATCCCGACGCCAAGCGCCATGTCGACGTGATCAGCAGTGAAATCCGCCGACTCGATCGCGTGGTGCAGACGCTGGTTGATTTCTCGCGGCCCGTGGAATTGCGGCTCGCCGAGACCGATCTGCGCCGCACGCTGGAAGACGTCGCCCTGCTGGCCATTCCGCAGGCGAAAGAGTTGGGCATCAAGCTGGTGCGCGACATCTCGCCCGAACCGTTGCCAGTGCGCATCGATGCCGACCTGATCAAACAGGCGGTCCTGAACGTTGTGCTTAACGGCATCCAGGCGATGAACGGCAAATCGGGCACGCTGACCATCCGTGCTTGGCGCGAGAATGGCATTGTCACCGTTGATGTCGAGGATCAGGGCGGAGGCATTCCGCCGGCTGTGCGTGACAAAATCTTCAACCTGTACTTCACAACGAAGAAGGGCGGCAGCGGCATCGGACTGGCTATGACCTACCGGGTCATGCAGTTGCACAACGGCTCGGTGGAGTTCGATTCGCGCGACGGCGAAGGTACCACCTTCCACCTGCGGTTGCCCGTGGTCGCCACGTTCGAAAGTAACGTGCCGGAGATCACAGCGGAGGCGCAACGCGGATGAGCACAATGGTTGCGGGCTCCGGAAGAATGGACTACAAGTTCAGTATGGATTGGCGGCGCACATCCGGCGTGCTGGTGATGCTGGCCCTGGTGTTGGGCGCTTCCGGGTGCAAACTCACAGAGAAGAAGAAGCCGAATATCCCGCCGCAAGCGCAGGCGCCAACGATTACTACGCCGGTCACGACGGCGAGCACGCAGCCGGGACCGCCGCCACCCGCGTCGGTCGAGCCCTCGCGGCAGTTGCCGACCCCCGGAGAAGTGGCGTCCAACAACTTGCCGGAGCAGCCCGCCCCGAAGCCGGAACATAGATATCCACGCAAGCCGCCGAAGCGCACCATCGTCGAGAACACGCCGGAGCCCGCAACGCCGGTCCCCACGCAAACTCCACCGCCGCCGCAGCAACAGCAGCAGCAGGGCCAGCTTACGGCTTCCGTGTCGCACAATGACGCTTTGCAGCAGAAGCTCGACACGCAGCAACTGCTCGACGCCACCGAGAACAACCTGCGCGGCCTGACTCGGGCCCTCAGCAGCGACGAGCAGGTGACGGTAGCGCACATACGCTCCTACATGCAACAGGCGAAGAACGCCACAACGGACGGTGACTACGAGCGCGCCTACAATCTCGCTCTCAAGGCCCGGCTGCTGTCGGATGAGTTGGTGAAGAAGTAGTCACTCGCGCCCGGGCACCCGCCGATCACCATTTATAATCATGAATTGGACCATGCCTGAGACAACTCAGCTACAGACTCCACTCCACGACCGGCTACTCTCTTCCGGAGCCGCGATGGCCGAGTACTGCGGCGCGGAGACCGCCCGCTCGTTCGGCGATCCCCAGGGCGAATTCGACACGCTGCTGCACGGGTGCGGCGTCTACGACCTGGGCTGGCGGGCGAAGATCGTGCTCGCGGGCAACGATCGCACGCGCTGGGCAAACGGCATGGTGACCAATAACATTCGCGATCTCGGCGAGGGACACGGGAATTACAGTTTCCTGCTCAGCGCGCAAGGGCGCATCCAGGGCGACCTGTACGTCTACAACATGGGTGACCACCTGCTGGTCGATACCGAGCTGTGGCAGAAGCCGCGCGTTCTCGAACTGTTTGACAAGTACATCATCATGGATGACGTCGAGGTCACCGACATCAGCGAGAAGCTGACCGCCATCGCAGTGCAGGGGCCGAAGGCACTTGAGGTCCTGCGCAAGCTCGGTCTGACCACCGCCGACGATGTCGACCCGCTGAAGGTTGATCGCACCGTTTGGAACGGCATCGGCATCTCGGTTACGCGCATGGCGAGCAACGTGGCGATGACGTTCGAGATCTGGCTGGCCACCGAGAATGCCCTGAAGCTTTGGGACGCGCTTGTCACCACTGGTGCCAAGCCGGTCGGGACGGAAGCGCTGGAGATGTTCCGCATCGCCGCGGGTGTGCCACGTTACGGCGTGGACATGACCGAAAAGCAGATCCCGCAGGAGACCGAGCAGTTCCATGCGCTGCACTTCGCTAAAGGATGCTATCTCGGGCAGGAGATCGTCGAGCGCGTGCGTTCGCGCGGCGCCGTGCATCGCCATTTCGCCGGCTTCGCCATTGACGGCCCAGCTCCGCAACCGGGAGCCGAAGTCCAAGTGGAAGGTAAGCGGGCGGGGGAGATCAGCAGCGCGCGCACGATTCCGGTGAAGGAACGTCAACAAACGCTGGCGTTAGGATATATTCGGAAGGAATCGGGCGAGCCCGGCACGGTTGTACAGGTGGATGGCAACCCGGCACGCGTCTTCCAGCCGCCGTACAAAGAAGCACTGCAATAGCGGAATATTAGGATCAAGGCTTTGGATCGGAAACTATGGCTGACAAGAAACAAGACGAATTCGTAGTCCAGGACCGCCGCCGCTTTTCGTTCGAGGACGGCGAAGTGCACGACAACCCCGAGCGCGCCCACGAGGAAGAACCGAAGCGAGAAGAGCCCGCTGCCGCCGCGCCTCCCGCGCCGGAGCCGAAGAAGGCGGAAGTACGCGAGTTCCCCAAGCGCGAGACGCTGAACGCTCCCGAGCCTCCACCCGACGTTCCCCAGGAAGTGATTGATCAGGAAGCACAGGCGCCGCCGCTGAGCGCGCAGGAGCGCAAGGCGGGTGACGACGCCTTCGCGCAGTCGTCGAAGAAGATCGACGAGCAGATCAAGTCGCAGCTCGGGCGCAACGCGGAAGAGTTCCAGATGACGTTCGACAAGTTCATCGCGTCGCTCTACATGACGGCGCTGATGCAACTCGGCCTGCTGCACGAGCAAGGGGGCCAGCCGCGCGTGGACGTGATTGGCGCGCGCCAGACCATCGACACGCTCGTGCTGCTGCGAGACAAGACCAAGGGCAATCTCACGCCGCAGGAAGACACGCTGATGGCGAACTCGCTCTACGAAGTGCAGATGGCCTATGTCGAGGTAACGAACGCGTTAACGCGCAAGGTACAGCCCGCGCCGCCGGGAGCCGTTCCGAATCCGTTCGTCAAAAAATGACGCGATGAAAGCTACGCTGACCGTGCTGGGAAGTGGTACGTCGATGGGCGTCCCGACGCTGGGATGCCTCTGCGCCGTGTGCCACTCCAGCGATCCGATGGACCGGCGCACGCGCCCTTCGATCATGCTCACCTACGCGGGGCGCAACATCGTCATCGACACCACGCCCGACTTCCGCGCGCAGGCCATCCGCGAATCGATCACACATGTCGATGCCGTCATTTACACGCACGGCCATGCCGACCACATTCTCGGCCTCGACGACCTGCGCCCCATGACCTTTCGTGGCGTCGATATCCCGCTGTACGCCGACGAGCCTACCACCACGCGCCTGCAGGAAATCTTCGGCTACATTTTTTCCGGCGAATACAAATACGGCAACTCGGCCAAGCTCGCGCTGAAACCGCTGCCGGACGATCTCGACCTGTGGGGCGCGAAGTTCAAGCAGGTGAAAATCAATCACGGCAAGACCGAAATCCTCGGCTTCCGCTTTGGAAATGCCGCGTACCTGACGGACTTCAGCGACATTCCTGAGAGTTCCATGCAGCAGCTCCAGGGCCTCGACATCCTGTTTCTCGATGCGCTACGGCACCGGCCGCATCCGACGCATTCGACGCTGTCGAATTCCCTGCGCATCGTCGAGGAGCTGAAACCGCAGCGTGCGTTCTTTACGCACATTTCTCATGACCTGCCACATGTGGCGACCAACGCAGAGCTGCCCGACAACGTTCGGCTGTCGCACGATGGGATGAAGCTGGAATTTGAAATCTGACGGTGCCCGATGCTCATATGAAAGTGTTTCGCCATCTCGAAGAGGTTCCCGAGAACTTTGGGCCGACGGTGGTCAGCATCGGCAACTTCGACGGCATCCATCGT
>Ga0335078_10012586_pt1 | contig 12544 bp, 9 predicted proteins | sample Lox_Sample_32_FD_206711 | JGI IMG/M metagenome (GOLD analysis project Ga0335078, IMG submission 206711) | Soil microbial communities from Loxahatchee National Wildlife Refuge, Florida, United States - Lox_Sample_3.2 | ecosystem: Environmental > Terrestrial > Soil > Wetlands | place: USA: Florida... | reverse complement strand
ATCCTCCTTTCACTGTGAGTGGTTCTTGGCTGGAACCCATTTCACAGTACAAGGGGATCGGCCTGCTGCGCACCCATCAGGCGGCAGTTAGCGCGCTATTTTGGACAGCAATGATTACACACTCCGATCCTGGGAGATAATTTCGCGGGAGCCAAAGTGCTGCTGGGGTCGATTGCCGGCCCATGCTCGCGCGAATTCGGCGACTTACTGCGGCAGGATCTACTCGCGCACGGTGTCGCCGTCGTTTCCGATAGGGAACTCACCTCCGCCGCCGCGGAGCACCATGTTCAGGTCAGCCTGCCTCTCTCCGGAGCATCGGCGGAACTCGGCCGCGCGCTGGGCCCAACCGATTTGATCTCGGTGGACATCTCGCACTGCTAGGCATTGCCGCTCCAGCCGACCCTCGGCAGCGGGCTCCCGGCAACGCACATCTCGCGTACCGAGGGCCATTTTCTTGCTACGCTCCATGTGGCCGACCTGGCCACCGGCACTGCGGTGGCCACGGTCACTCTGCATGCCGACCCCGCGAGACAGAATGAAGCTCAGACCGCCGTCCCCGAGCACCCCGCTCCGTCGGAAGTAGAGGACATCGCCAGGCGCCAGGCCATCGACCAGACGCGCCGCCTGTACTCCCAGTGGAAGGAGAATCAGGAATTCGCCTACATGGACGACAAGGAGTGCAATCTCCGCCAGTCCTGGGATCTGCTGAAAGCGGGAAACTATTCCGGCTTGCTGCGCGCCGCGCGGGCCAATGCCGAATCGTGCCACGCCGGGCCGAAGGCCGAAGCCGCCGCCTGGTATGACCTCGGCATCGCCCACATGCTTTTACAGCATTACGAGGGCGCGCTGACAGCGTTCGATAGATCCCAAAAGCTGCACGATATTCGCGAGGCATCCGACCTGGTGGACCGGTGTAAGCGCGACAAGGCATTCGCCGAGGCGCTGGCGCACCAGGTGGTGACGTGGATGCAAGCGGAACCAAAGACCACCACCGCGACCGCCGAGGTTGAGACCGGCATCATTTTCGACGACGATCTGGTGATCCGCCTGGTGCAAGGCAACGTGGAGGATGCGGATATCGTCAAGCTGATCGCGACCCAGCCCAATCGCTTCGCGCTCTCCCCCGATGACCTGGCGAAGCTGCGAGATGCCGGGGTGCCGGAGGCGATCGTCAATGCGATGCTGGCGCGGAAGCGCTAGCGGCCGGCCGGCTCGTCGATCTTCAAAATCCGATCGGCCTTGATATCTGTCAGCACCTGCCGGGTTCCGCTCGGCCATTGAATTTCAATCGACCTGATCTTCGTCTCGCCGCCCAGCCCGAAGTGGACCCGCTTGTCGCTCGACGACATGAAGCCGACGCTGATGGCCACGTGATTGTAAAGCACCCGTCCCGAAGCCGTGGTCAGCTTTACCTTGGCGCCGATGGCGTCGCGCGCGCTCTTATGCCCGGCAAGGCTCAGCATGAGCCAGTGATTGCCGCTGTCGGCGCTGTTCATGAGAATGCGCGGCTTGTCGTTGAGCGAGGTCACCACCAGATCCATGGCTCCATCGTTATTCAGATCGCCGAAAGCGGAGCCGCGCTGATAGCCGATCCGCTGAAAATCTTTGCCCATCTCGCTGGAGACATCGACGAAAGTCTTGCCGCCCACATTCTCGAACATGGTGTCGTGCTGCGGCGATTTCTCGTTCACCTGGTCGACGTCGCCGTTGGAGGAGTAGATATCCTTCCATCCGTCGTTGTTATAGTCGATGAATCCGTTGCTCCAGCCGGCGAAGTGCAGGCTCAGGGTCTGCACCCTGGAGGCGAAAGCAAGTTGGAACAGAGCGCCGTCGTTGTGCAGTAACTGCCAGACCTGGCCGGTCAGGTTGTTGTAGAAGATGTCCACTTTGCCGTCGTTATCGTAGTCCTTGGCGTCCGACCCCATGGACGATCCCGAGTGCCCGGTATCGTTGTAAGCAACGCCGAGTTCCAGCCCTTTCTCCTCGAACTTCCCGTTTTTCTGGTTGATGAAGAGCGAATTCGGTTCGGTGTCGTTGGCGATGAAGACGTCGGGCCATCCGTCGTTGTTGAAGTCCGCGATGGAAATCCCCATTCCTTTGCCTGGCGACGCTCCCAGGCCCGACTTATCGGTGACGTCTTCGAACTTGCCGTGGCCGAGATTGTGATAGAGGCGCGGCGGCACGCTTTTGTAGCGCCTCGGATCGCAGTAGAACTCGCGGCTCCCCATGGTGCAGCGGATGTCCGTCTGCGGCGTCCAAACCGTGTAGTTATCGACGATCAGGTCGAGCAGGCCGTCGTTGTCGTAGTCGAACCAGGCGGCCACTACGCTCAAGGTATCGGGCGGCTTCCCACCGATGCCCGAGGCCGCCGTTACATCGGTGAACGTGCCGTTGCCGTTGTTGTGGTAGAGCGCGTTGCGGCCGGCGCTCGCGATGAAGAGATCTTCGTAGCCATCGTTATCGTAGTCGCCCACGGCGACGCCGAAATTGAAATCGAGATCTTTCCCGGTCAATCCCGCCTTGGCCGTGACATCTTCAAAGGTGCCGTCGGCGCGCTGCTTCAGCAGGCAGTTGTAATAGGACGGATTGGTCTTCTTCATTTCCGGAAACTGCGCCCCGTTGGTGAAGAAAATATCCAACCGGCCGTCGTTATCGAAATCGAAAATGGCGACGCCGCCACACATAGGCTGCGGAAAATACTTGTGTTCGCCGGGGCTGTTGTTGCTGATATAAGAGATGTTCGATAGCGGAGCAACATCCGTGAAATGGGGGCGCCTGGCGGTCTCGGCGGGCCTGCCGGACAGGAGCGCGGCAAAAATCGATGCGCACAGAATAGAGGCGGCCAGGACAAAGGGAGCGGGTTTCAACTCACCCTATTGTAAATGGTCGGAACATGGTGCGATTCATTCGTGGCGCAGGGCGGCCATGGGATCGACGGAGGACGCGCGGCGGGCGGGAATGAAGGCGGCCAAGCAGGAACGGATTCTGCACGCTGGCTTCGGCCCATCGGGAGAGCAGGCGGCCCAACAGAAGACTGAGGAGAATGCCGCCGGCGAGTCCACCCGCCACTTCGCGGGCAGTGGAGGCGAGCACGAGAGGAACTACGCCGGGCCGGGTGACGCCCAGCGCCATGCGGAGGCCGAACTCGTTGGTCCGCTGGGCGACCGCAGGCCGATGGCTCTCAATGCCAGCGCAAAGGAGCGAGAAGCCGGTGAAGAGCGCGGCCACGAGGCGGACGAAGGAGTGTTCGTTCTGGAACTGAATCCATTGGTCGAGATCGCGCACCTGCGTTGCCCGAGAGTTGAACGGACGGGACATCCTCGGGAAGGCCCCCGACGGTGGCGGTCAGATTCCAGGTGCCCCAGGTGGCGGCAGCGTCTTCCACGCATTTCGCCTGTTTCAGCAGCTTGATTTGCGGCCCGGTGACGCCGACCCAGCGATTGTCGCCGCGTTCGTTGACGACGTTCAACTCGACCGTGCGATTGGCGCCGAGATAGGGATAGGGATTCACCAGCAAGGCATAGATCACGCTAAAGACGGCGCTGGTGGCTCCGATCCCGAGCGTCAGAGAATGGACCGCCGTCAAAGCGAGGCCCGGCTGCTTGCGGAGTTCGCGCCACGGGAATTTGAGATCGGACCGCCTTGTAGGTGTATACCGCGGCGGTCCGCGGCAATACGGTTTTACGGATTCCCGCACGGCAAATGCTATTTGTTTTGGTACTTGTGAATTCCATCACACTATAACTAGGTTAGGATTCGATTTAACACGGTTAATTGTTGTGGAAAGTCTTTTCTTATTCAGGGCACATATGTAATATCACGTTATAGAGGTTATCCGCAGGGCTTTACGCATTCAGCAAACCGGAGGGGGAGTTTTGCATGTCTAAGACACTCGCAGTGTTGCTGTCGCTTACCGCTTGGGCCGGGCTCAGCCTGGCACAAGTAGACGGGCGTTTGACCGGATCGGTGGTCGATCCATCGGGCGCCGCCATACCGGACGCCAGCGTGGATGTTTATCTTCCAGGCGGCGCCAAACCCATCCTCACCACGAAGACTACGTCGGCGGGCCTTTTCGACTTTACTTCGGTCCGGCCCGGCATCTATCGAGTGGAGGTTACGGCCAAAGGTTTTGCCGGCATCTCGCAGACCGACGTCGCGGTCGATCCTGTCCGGCAGACGACGCTGCCGCCCATTCAGTTGAAGCTACAGGCGGCGGCGCAGACGGTTGAAGTGGTAGGATCGGTGGCCACTGTCGAGACCAGTAGCGCGGCGGTCAATACGACGGTGGCGCAGGGCCAGGTGGAGAACCTGCCCGTGCTCGATCGCCAGATTAACAATCTCTTCTACATGCAGGCCGGCGTCAACAGCAACGGCGCCAGCGACACGGTGATCAACGGACTGCGCGCGCAGGATACGAATCTGACGCTGGACGGAGTGAACATCCAGGATAACTTCATTCGCATTAACGGGATCGACTACCTGCCGAACAAGCTGACCATCGGCGAGGTCCAGGAGTTGACACTCTCCACGTCCAATGCGGATCCCACGCTCGGGGGCAACGCCAGCGCCATCACGCTGGTGTCGCCGTCCGGCACGAACGCCCTGCATGGCAGCGCGTACTGGGCAAACCGCAATTTCGATCTTGCCGCCAACGACTGGTTTAACAATTCGGACGGCGTGTCGCGCCCGTTTCTGAATCTGAACCAATTCGGCGGAACTTTGGGCGGGCCGATCAAAAAAGACAAGCTCTTTTTCTACTCGGCCTACGAAACCTACGACTACCACAGCACTTCACCCCAACTGGCAACGGTCCTGACGCCCTCGGCGCGCCAGGGAATCCTCACATACGAGGCCAATAACGGCGCCGGGCCCCAGGAAACGTTCAACGTGTTGCAGAACCCGGGAATCGGGCTGGCGCCCGTTTCAATCGACCCGGTGGTGGCGGGGCTGCTGAAGTCGGTGCCGGTAACCTCCAACAGCAGCCAGGTCGGGGACGGTCTGAACTACACGGGTTACCAGTTCAACGCGCGATCCAATGAACGGCGCGACAGCGTGCTGGGAAAAGTCGATTATAATTTGTCTCCGAACCACGTCTTTAGCGGCACCTACCGCTGGAATCGCGACAACCTTGACCGTCCAGACGTTTTCAGCGGTTTCAACGTGGTGTCACCAGTGTCTAACATGATAGACGCCAACCTGTTCTCGGCAAGCTGGCGCTGGACACCGAAACCGACGCTCACCAACCAACTGCGCGGCGGCGCGAACCTGGACTATCTGCCCTTCAACGTCGCCGGCGCGACCCCGAGTGCCCTGGTCAGCTTTTACGGGAATTTGCTGACCGACCCGGAGAATACCTTCCTGCCGCAAGGACGCACGGAGCACACCTACAATCTCGAGGACAATGCTTCCTGGGTGCATGGCAACCATTCCTTGACATTTGGCGCCCAAACGGAGCAGGACCGCATCATTCCGTACAATTACGGGGGGATTGCTCCCTCTTACACGCTCGGCGTGTTCTCCGCCAATCAGCCCTACGGTTACAATGTCGGCGATATCCCGGGCGCGGACGCAGTGGATACCAATACCGCGAATGAGCTGCTGGGCGACCTGGCCGGACTGGTGCAATCGGCGTCGCAGACCTACAACGTCACCAGCAAAACTTCCGGATTCGTGGCGGGGGCCCCGCAAGTACAGCATCTGCAGTTCAATACTTACGGTCTGTACCTTGCGGATACGTGGAAGCTGCGGCGCAATCTCACCGCGGTCATCGGCGTTCGCTACGATTACTTCGCGCCGGTAGAAGAGGAGAACGGTCTGCTGCTCGAACCCGAACTGATTAACAACAACCCGCAGCAGACTCTGTTGGGCAACGCCACCCTCAATTTTGCCGGAAATCATCTCTACAACGCCCAAAAAGATAACTTCGCCCCGAATATCGGGCTGGCGTGGAGTCCGAGCCACAATTTCGTTGTGCGCGGAGGGTACAGCATCACGTATGCGAAGGAAGACATGCTGGAGGCGGTGCTCAGTACGGTGGACATCAACTCCGGCCTGGTTGGGACGTCGAATATTACCAATGCCAGCGGCGTGATCTCGAATCCGCCACAGCTCACTCCTCCGGCCTACCAGATCCCCATCACCACGGCGCAAAACAACATCAATACGGGCGGCAGCAACGTGCAAGGCTTGATCGATCCGCACCTGCGCACGCCCTACGTCCAGCAGTGGAATTTCACCGTGGAAAAACAATGGAGGGGATTCATTTTCGACGGCACGTACCTGGGAAATCACGGCGTCGGCTTGTTGCGCCAGATCGACTACAACCAGGTGAATGTGAACCAGGGCACTTTCCTTCAGGATTTCAAGTCCGCTTACAACAATGGCCTCCTGTCGCAGAATGCCGGACAGGGATTCAATCCGTCGTACAACCCTTCCGTCCCCGGAAGCGCGCAGTTGCCTTTTTTCAACAGCCTGCCGGGCGGCGGATTCCTCACCAACACCAGCGTCAGCACCGATATTCTGAGCCAACAGATCGGGAACCTGGCGCAGTTGTATCAGCAGAACGGCATCGTGCCGACAAATCAGCCGAATTTCTCCTTCTTCCCCAATCCGAACGCGCTGTACTCGAGCCTGCTGAGCAACTTCTCGCAGTCCACTTACAACGCCCTTCAGTTGCAGATGACCAAGCGAACCGCGCACGGAATCCAACTCCAGGCCAGCTATGTGTACGGGAAGACGCTGTCGAATACCGATGTCGAGCGCGGTCTGGACGCGTTGCTAAATAATGGCTCCCCATCTATCGAGAAAGCGCGCGCGCCGTGGGATCTTACCCATGCGTTTAAGTTGAATCATTATGTTCCCATTCCCGCCGGGAACGGGCACCTGGTGCACGCCCACGGGCTGAACTGGCTGCTGGGCGGCTGGGCTCTCAGCGGGAACGTCACCATTCAATCCGGCGCGCCGGCCTCCATCCTCAGCGCGCGCGGAACGCTGAATCGCGCGGCGCGGTCCGGCGAGAACACCGTGGACACCACCGACACTCAAGCCCAACTGGATGCCATCAGCGGGCTCTTCATGACCGGCAATGGGCCATACTTCATCAGCCCTTCTGTCATCGGCCCGAACGGTACGGGAACCGCGCCCGATGCGTCGCCGGCATTCGCCGGGCAGGTATTCTTCAACCCGCCGGCGGGAACTCTCGGCACGTTACAGCGACGCACCTTGAGCGGGCCATGGTTCAAGAATTACGACATGTCGGTACGCAAGAACATCCGCATCACAGAGCGGCACTCACTGGAATTGCGGGCCGACTTCTACAATCTGTTCAACCACCCCAATTTCTTTGTGGGCGACCAGAACATCAACTCCACCAACTTCGGCAAAATCACTTCGATGTTCTATGCGGCCGACGGAGTGGGGCCGAGAATCATCCAGGGCAGCCTGTACTACCGCTTCTGATCGCGTGAGCCGGAGGGCCCTTTCGCTATGCCCGGTACGTGTCCGCGCGCCAGTTCTTCACCGCGCGTTTGATGGAGTCCGGAGCGAGGTTTTCTTCCGCGGCCCTGCGCGCCAGCGCGACGAACTCCTCGTCGGAGGCGAACCGTACCGCGACAATCTGCTTGGGAGTCAGGCGCGGATCCAGAAGCTTCCCCGTCATGACGAAATGGCGCAGGTTTTCTTCCGCGCGGATGGCGCGATCCTGAGCTTTCAAGGCGAACGTGCGGGCGAGTCCCGCCTCGAGGAACAGGCACGCCGTCAGCACGAAAATCAAAGAGGCGCTGTAGACCCGTTCGTGATCTCCCCACGAAAGGACCAGGTTCACGACGGACCCGATCAATGTGAGGAACAGCACCGGCAAGAGCACTTTGTGGAAGGCGGTGACGAACTGCCGGTGATTTTCATAATTCTGCGTGGGCATTGGCAGAACTCCTTCTTGTATAGTTTACGGCGCGAGGCCGGAGCAATGCGAAAATAGATCATGGCTTCCCCCCCGAGCGCTTTGGACGCCCGCACTCAGACTTTTCCATCCTTGACCGCGGCACAGATCGATCGAATCCGCCCATACGGCGCGGTTCGGCGGATGGATCGCGGTGAGACTCTGTTCCAGCCGGGCCAGACCGGCATTCCGTTCTTTGTCCTGCTTTCAGGCGGAATGGAAATCGTGCAGCCGGACTTGGACGGCGGCGAGCGAACAGTGGCGACGCATGGCCCCGGCGAGTTCACCGGTGAGCTGACCATGATCACGGGCCAGCGATGCCTGGTGCTCGGACGCGTGACCGAACCGGGCGAGTTCCTCGAACTGAGCGGCGAGGCGCTGCGCTCCCTGGTGGCCAGGGACGCGGAACTGAGCGAAGTTCTCATGCGCGCGTTCATCCTGCGGCGGCTGGCGCTGGTGAACATGGGGCTGGGCAATATCATTCTGCTGGGATCGCACCACTCCGCCGGCACTTTGAATCTGCGCGAGTTTCTCAGCCGGAACGGGCACCCCTACACTTACGTCGATCTCGACACCGACAACGATTCGCAGGCGCTGCTCGACCGGTTTCAGGTGAAGCTGTCGGAAGTACCGGTAGTCATCTGCAACAGCACCGGCGGCGTGCTCCGCAACCCGACCATCCAGCATTTGGCGCAGTGCCTCGGATTGAACAGCGGCATCGATAAATCGCAAGTGCGCGACTTGATCATCGTCGGCGCCGGTCCGGCTGGGCTGGCGGCCGCGGTCTATGCGGCGTCCGAAGGACTGAATGTATTGGTGATCGAGACAACCGCTCCGGGCGGACAGGCGGGCTCGAGTTCCAAAATCGAGAACTACCTGGGATTCCCCACCGGTGTTTCGGGACTGGAACTGGCCGCGCGCGCCACCACACAGGCACAAAAATTCGGCGCCGACATGATGATTGCGCGCACCGTGGTGCGGCTCAATTGCGATCATGAGCCGTACCGGGTAATGCTCGATTGCAGCGAATCGCTGGCCGCGCACGCCATCGTGATCGCCACGGGCGCGCAGTACACCAAGTTGCGGCTCGACCATCTCGCGCAATTCGAGGGCAAGGGGATCTATTACGGCGCGACGCACATCGAATCGCAGCTCTGCGGCGGCATGGAAGTGGCGGTGGTGGGAGGCGGAAACTCCGCCGGGCAGGCCGCGGTATTTCTCTCCGGGCATGCCAGCAAAGTGCACATGCTGGTGCGCTCCGGAGAGCTTGCGGGCACGATGTCGCGCTATCTCATCCAGCGGCTGACGGAGAATCCGCAAATCGAAATTCATTGGAATACCGAGATTACCGCGCTCGAAGGGAAAGAATGCCTGGAGCGCGTGACGTGGCGGAACAAGAAAACCGGCGAAACCGAAACACGCGACGTTGGCCACGTATTTGTGATGACCGGAGCGTCGCCGCGGACCGACTGGCTGCGCGGATGCCTGGCGCTGGACGATCGCGGATTTATCCTGACCGGCCGCGATCTGGAGACTTCAAAGCTGCCGGACGACGCTCGTTGGCCGCTCAAACGCGGACCGTACATGCTGGAAACGAGCCTGCCCCGGGTTTTCGCCGTCGGCGATGTGCGCGCGAATAATGTGAAGCGCGTGGCATCGGCAGTCGGAGAGGGCGCTATCAGCATTTCACTCGTGCATCGCGCGCTGGCGGAGTTGTGATCATGAATCGACGCGATTTCTTACGGACAGGTGCCATGGCAGCCGGCGCAGGCAGACTCTTGGCGCAGAAGCTGAACGGCGGTGGATGGCGCACATTCGAAGTCACCACTCGGGTGGAGGTGCTGAAGCCATCGGGGACTACGCGCGTGTGGGTCCCCGCCGCGCTCACCACGGCGACGCCTTACCAGAGGACCCTCAGCAATACATTCCAGTGCGACGGCGCCGCCAGGATGGTGGACGGCAAGGCGGACGGGATCGGGATCGTCTTCGCGGAATTCCCAGCCGGCGCGAAACCGCTGCTCACGGTGGTGAGCCGGGTGGCGACGAAAGACTACCTGGTGAATCTCTCCGCTCCGGCCGCCGGCGCCAGAGCGAGTTCCGCGGAACTGCAATATTATCTCCGGGCGACCAGGTACCTGCCGACGGACGGGATCGTAAAGGAGACCGCTCACGACATCACGAAGCAGGCGGCGAGCGATCTCGAAAAAGCCCGCGCCATCTACGAGTGGATCGTAGAGAACACCCATAGGGAACCGAAAACGCGCGGATGCGGGATCGGCGATATCCGGTTCATGCTCGAATCGAAGGACCTGGGCGGGAAATGCGCCGACCTGAATGCCCTTTTCGTCGGGCTGGCGCGGGCCGCCGGCATCCCGGCGCGCGACGTTTACGGCATTCGCACGGCAAAGTCGGAGCTCGGGTATAAGAGCCTGGGCGCCTCATCGGAGAACGTGACGAAGTCCCAGCATTGCCGGGCCGAGGTGCACCTCGCCGACTACGGATGGGTGCCCGCCGATCCGGCGGATGTGCGCAAGGTGATGCTGGAAGAACCGCCGGGCGGCCGCGGGCTTGACGACGAGATGGTGCGGAACGCGCGCCGGCGCTTGTTCGGAGCGTGGGAGATGAACTGGATGGCGTACAACTTCGCGCACGATGTGGCGCTGCCGGCATCGGACGGACGGACGCTTCCGTTCTTCATGTATCCTCAGGCGGAAACGGCCGGCGGGCGCGTCGACAGCCTCGATGCGGATGCCTTCCGATATGAAATCGCCTCAAAAGAGATCGCAGGTTGACGGAATACGACCGGGTCCCCTACCCCACCGCGCCGCACCAGCAAACGCATCCCGGCCGGATGGCGGCGGTGGGCAAGCTGTTCGGGATGAATCCCGCGCCGGCCGGGCGCCGCCGGGTTCTGGAGATCGGCTGCGGCAACGGCGGCAATCTCATCCCCATGGCGTATGCCCTCGCGGAGAGCCGGTTCGTGGGTGTGGATCTCGCCGCGGGCGCGGTCGCCGAGGCGCAGCGGAGGGTTGACGATCTCGAGTTGCCCAATGTGGAGCTTCACGCGGGCGATCTGCGCGAGATCGATTCCGGCTGGGGCGAGTTCGATTACATCGTGGCGCACGGCTTATACTCCTGGGTGCCGGCGGATGTCCGCGAGTGTTTGCTGGCGGTATGCCGCGAGCGTTTGGCGGATGAGGGGATCGCGTTTGTCAGCTACAACGCCTATCCGGGCGGCTATGCGCGCCAAATGCTGCGCGATATGATGCCGTACCGGACGCGAGATGTGCCCGACGCGCGCGAGAAGATCGCCCGGGCGCGTGAGTTGTTGCAAGCTCTTCAGCGATCGAGCGTCAATGCGCTTTCTGAAGAAGCGACGCTGCTGCTCGATCGCGAGGACGGCACGCTGTATCACGATGAGCTGGCCCCCTGCAACGAGCGCTTCTACTTCCATGACTTCGCCGCGGCGGCGCGCCGGCACGGATTGCAGTACCTGGGCGAAGCCGAACCGCACCAGATGTTCGACGCCACCGGTCATCTTCCAGGAGATATCATCGAGCGCGAGCAGTACATGGATTTTCTGAAGGGGCGGCGATTCCGGCAGACACTGCTTTGCCACGCGGAAAGGCCGTTGCGGCGGGAAACTTCGGCTGAACAGATGGCCGATTTCCTGTTTTCCGCAAGCTCGCGCGGAGTTCGCATGAGGACCGCGAACACGGCCGCCGTGGCCGTGGCGGCGGCGCTGGACGAAGTCTATCCGCTGCCGCTCCCCTTCGATGATCTCGCGCCCTATGCCGGAGGCGCGGAATCGCTCGCTCCGCTGCTCTACGGGATGATGGTGACCGGCTTTCTCGACCTCCACGTCTACGATTTTCCGTGCCAGGAAACGGTGACCGCACGCCCCCGAGCCAGCCGCCTGGCGCGCTACCAGGTGGCACGATCGAGCCAGGTCACGAGCGCATGCCACATCGACGTGGAACTCGACGATATCGGCCGGAAACTGCTGCCATTACTGGATGGCACGCGCGCACACGACGAGATCGCGGCGGTTCTGGGGCTCGACCGGGAATCGACGGCTTCGCGCCTCGAGTGGCTGGCATCGCGCGGCTTGCTGGAGGCTTGAGCTATTGTCCCTTCCGCAATCCGCCGCCTTGCGTCGCGGCCTTCTCCGTCACCCCGGCCGGCGCCTGGTTCCGTCCGCGACGGCGTTCCCGCGCCCGCCGGACAAGCAACGGAGCTATTTTCCACCGCGGGCGAAACCCCCGGAGCGGCGGCGGAGCCGGTCGCGCAGCGCCGAATAGTATAAATTATAGATTAGCCATGAAAGTAAACTGGAGAGGCGTTTTCCCCGCCATTACCACGCAATTTCACGCGGACCAGTCGTTGAACCTCGAAGCCACCGCGCGACACCTGGAAAATATGATGGCCGCCGGCATTCACGGAGTGGTTTTTCTGGGGACCGTAGGCGAGAACACGGCGCTCGAATACCACGAGAAGCTCGCCGTCCTGCGCGAGATGAAACAGGTGGTGCGCGGCCGCATCCCGATGTTGACCGGAGTTGCCGAATATACCACCGCGCTTGCCTGCCGGTTTGCGAAGGATGCCGAA
>Ga0335078_10012585_pt1 | contig 12544 bp, 11 predicted proteins | sample Lox_Sample_32_FD_206711 | JGI IMG/M metagenome (GOLD analysis project Ga0335078, IMG submission 206711) | Soil microbial communities from Loxahatchee National Wildlife Refuge, Florida, United States - Lox_Sample_3.2 | ecosystem: Environmental > Terrestrial > Soil > Wetlands | place: USA... | reverse complement strand
GGGGCGGAGGAAAAAGCCTTAGTGGATCTGCGATCTTTTGGGCAGTCGATCGGGCTGGCCTTCCAGATCGTCGATGACGTACTCGACGTCACCCAAACATCTGAGCAGTTGGGCAAGACCGCCGGCAAAGATACGACGGCAGAGAAGGCGACTTATCCCGCCTTGTTCGGGATCGAGGAGTCACTTAAGCGGGCTGATGCTCTGGTGGAGACGGCTCTACGCTCCCTCGACCGCTTCGGGCAGCGTGCCGAGGCGTTGAAGGCTATCGCGCATTATCTGGTAGAAAGAAAGAAGTGACGCTCGCCGAATCTCCGCGCCCGTGTGGTAAAAGTAACTGCGAAGATTTCTGAAGACCATGCCCGCCACACCGCTCGACATTCTGGCCATCGCCGCCCATCGCGACGACGTAGAGCAAACCTGCGGGGGCACGCTGCTGAAAATGGCGCAGCGCGGCTACCGAACCGGGATTCTCGACCTGACCCAGGGAGAGATGGGGACGCGCGGCAGCGCTGAGGACCGCAAGCAAGAAGCCGACCAGGCCGCCACCATTCTTCAGGTCTCGTGGAGACTCGCTCTCGATATTCCCGACGGGCGCGTCGAGAACACATGGGATAACCGCCTGAAAGTCGCGCGAGTCATTCGCGAGCACCGGCCGCGGGTAGTTATTCTGCCCTACTGGCAGGGCCGTCATCCGGACCATTACACGGCATCGACCCTGGGATATGAGGCCTGCTTTCTCGCCGGGTTGGCCAAGCTGGTAGTGACCCGGCAGGGACTGAAGGACGATCCTCTGCCGCCGCATCGGCCTTTCAAGATTCTCTACGCGACCCTCTACTACGACATTCGGCCGACATTTGTGGTCGATATCAGCGATCAGTTTGAAACCCGTTTCCAGGCTCTGATGGCTTACAAGACGCAATTCAGCGATCAAGAAGCCGGAAAGGATCTCTTTCCTGCCGAAGCCGAGATTCGGTCCCGCATCGAGAGCATGGCACGCTTTTATGGGATGTTAGGTGGCGTGACTTATGCCGAGCCGTTCTTGCAGAAGGAAGTGGGGCTGGTGGACGACTTGACGGCGATTCCAGTGAAGTCGATCTGAGCGCTCGGAGAGTGGGGCCCGCGAAAACCGATTACTCCTCGCCGCGCTCCTCGGAATGAACTACAGACCCATAACCTATTTCTTGAAGGCCACAGCCAGCCCGTCTCTCACCGGAAGGATTGTCGTGTAGAAGTCTGGCGAGGCATAAAGCAGGCGATTCAACTCCTGGATGGCCCTGGTCGAGGCTTCCGTGTTCTTTTTATCCGCCACTCGGCCGCTCCACAAGACATTGTCGGTAATGAAAAGACCGCCCTTGCGAAGGCGCGGAGCCGCAAGCTTGAAGACGCGCGGATAGTCTTCCTTGTCCACATCGTTGAAGATGATGTCGAATTCCTGCTTCTGCTCGGAGAGAAGCTCCAGGGCGTCACCAACACCGACATGAATACGGTCGGCCACACCGGCTCGCTCGAAGTATTTGCGAGCCTCGGTGGCATTCTTGCGGTCGCCGTCGGTGTAATAGACCTTCCCATTCTTCCCGACCCCGCGCGCCCACCACAGAGTCGAATATCCGATGGCTGACCCCATTTCAAAGACCGTCTTCGCCCCGATCAACATGGCCAACTGATACAGGATGCGGCCGACCACGGGACCAACAATGGGGATCTGGCGCTTGGTAGCTTCGCTTTCGATCGTCGACAGGACCTCGTCCCGAGCCGGCAACAACGAATAGAGGTAGTCATCGACCTCGGGATTGGTGATGTGACCGTGATGACGCCAACGGGGTTTGAATTCCTTCTCTGTGGGCACAAGAGCTCCAGTCTTAGAGTGGACGGCTCGACGGACGCGGACGCCCGTCCTCCATGATCTTTTAGCTGACGGTTTCGCCGGGCTTCATTTCGGCAATCTCTACTCCCGGCACGAGCTTTCTCAAATCGGCCGGACGCCCGACCAGCGGCGGGAACGTGCCGAAGTGCATGGGGATGACGCTTTTCGGCTGCAGCAGATTGCACGCATAGGCAGCCTCGCGCGGTCCCATGGTGTAGTGATCGCCAATCGGCAGCATGACAATCTCCGGAGCATAGAGATCGCGGATGATCTTCATGTCGCCAAATACGTTGGTATCGCCGGCGTGATAGATTTTGAGGCCGCCGGCGAGTTCCATCACATAGCCGCATGCCTCGCCGCCGTAAACGATCTCATCGCCATCCTTGATTCCGCAAGAATGATCGGCATGAACCATCGTTACTTTGATGTCTCCGACGGTTTGGGTACCGCCCTTGTTCATCTCCGCGGTCTGCTTCACTCCCTTTTTCTGCAGCCAGCCGCAGAGTTCCGGGATGCCGACTACGGCGGGATTGTGCTTCTTCGCGATCTCCACGGCGTCGCCGATATGATCGAAGTGGCCGTGGGTGCAAAGCAGCACATCGACCTTCTTGACGTTCTTTTCTTTGTCGGGACACATGGGATTGCCCATCACCCAGGGATCGATCAGGATGGTTTTCCCGGCGGGAGTCTCCACGCGAAACGTGGCGTGTCCCAGCCATGTGAGTTTGACGCCTTTCAGGTTCATAAACGCTTCTGGCTCCTTGCCGAGAGCATAGTTTAATATAGCTCGCCGTGGACAAACTGAAGGTTCTCCTCTCGCGCCAGCAGATTGCCGAGCGCGTGGCTCAGATAGCGGCCGACATCACCCGCGACTTCGCGGGGCAGACAGTTGTCTTCGTGGGAGTGCTCAAGGGCGCGGCGATTTTTCTCAGCGATCTGGCGCGGCAGGTCCAGCTGGACGCGACTTTCGACTTCATCGGCGTATCCAGTTATGGCAACCGGCCCAGCCCGGCGCAGGAACTTAAGAGCGGATGGGATTCCACAGGCGAGGTCAAACTTACCAAGGACATGGATCAGGGTCTCAAAGACCGGAACGTGATCCTGGTTGAGGACATTCTGGACACGGGGCTGACCCTGACTTATCTGAAGAAGATTTTTCTCGCGCACCAGCCCAAGAGCCTGCGCATCGCCGCCCTGCTCGACAAGCCCTCGCGGCGCAAAATGCCCATTCAGGCCGATTACGTCGGATTCTCCATCCCCGACGAATTTGTCGTCGGTTATGGACTGGACTATGCGGAAAAATACCGGAACCTGCCGGATATCTGCATCGTGCCCCGCCAGGGCTGATCCTGAGCGGCTGTTATCATGGAAAATGTGGAAATGGCTGCGACCCAGGCTGATCTCCAGTCCAAGATCGATCCTCTCCTGCTCGAAGTGGCAGACGTGGTCAACACCACGCTCGATCTGGATACTACCCTGCGCCGGGTAGCCGAACTGGTCCGCAAAGTTATCGACTACGAGATCTTCGCCATCCTGTTGCTGAACGAAAAAACCCAGGAACTGCGCTTCCGCTTTCAAGTCGGCTATACCCGCGAGGTCGCCGAGCGGACCCGGGTCAAGGTCGGGGAAGGAGTGACTGGGGTGGCGGCACAACGCCGCGAACCGATTCTGGTGGGTGATGTCTCGCAGGATCCGCGCTACATCTCCGCTGTGCCGAACGTGCGCTCCGAGTTGGCGGTGCCGCTGATCGTGAAAAATCGGCTCATCGGTGTGATCGACATCGAGTCCCCGCAGCCGAATCACTTTACCGAAGAACACAAACGACTTCTGACGCTGATTGCCTCCCGCATGGCAGTCGGCATCGAGAATGCCCGCCTTTACACGCGTACCACGCGGCAGGCGCGCACCCTGGTTTTGCTCAACGAGATTGCACGGGAGCTGACCTCGATCCTGAACGTGGATGAACTGCTGAAGCGGATCGCCGAGCTGCTGAGCCGGTTGATCGATTACCAGATGTTCAGCATTCTGCTGGTCGATTCGACGGGGCAGAAGTTGCAGCACCGCTTCTCCCTCCGGTTTCAGGAAAACATCCAGCTCAAGCACGACATTTCCATGGGGCAGGGCGTGGTCGGCTATGCTGCGGAGAAGAAGCAGGGCGTTCTGGTCCCGGATGTCAGCAAGGATCCGCGTTATATCAGCCTGAACCCCGAAACCCGCTCGGAGCTGGCGGTTCCACTGATCTACAAGGACAAAGTAGTTGGCGTGATCGACCTCGAGCACACTCGCCGCGGCTTCTTTACCGACGATCACAAGAGGACCGTCACTACGTTAGCAGCCCAGATCGCGATTGCGATCGAGAATGCGCAGCTCTACGAACAAATCGCCCGGCAGGAAAAGCGCCTGGAGCGTGACCTGGCCCTGGCGCGTGAGTTGCAATTCCGACTGCTGCCGCCGTCCCTGCCGAAGTTGGCGAATCTCGACATCGCGGCCAAGTTTGTGCCCGCGCGCGCCATCGGAGGCGACTTATACGACTTCGTAAATTATTCTCTTTCCCGCTGCGCGATCGTCATCGGGGATGTGAGCGGGAAGGGAGCCCCGGCGGCGATTTACGCGGCGCTGGTCAGCGGCATTCTCCGGTCGCATGCCCCGATGGAGCCAGGGCCAGCGGAGATGCAAGCTGCCGTCAACTTTTCGCTGGGAGAGCGCCGCATCGAAGGCCAGTTTGTCTCGCTGATTTACGCGGTCTGGGACGACAAGAACCGGACCCTGCGCGTTTCCAACTCCGGCCTGCCCCGCCCCATTTACTGCCACGATGGGAAGGTGCAAGTCATCGAGGCGACTGGGCTGCCGCTCGGCCTTTTCGATGATGCCGACTACGACGAGTTCACGTTCGAGGCCAAGCCCGGCGATATGTTTGTGTTCTTCAGCGACGGCATTCTGGACGCGGCCGATGGAGCCGGGAATCTGTTCGGGCGCGGGCGGGTGGAACAAATCGTGGCCAATAGCGGGGACGCCTCGCCTGAAGCAGTGGTCAAGTCGATTTTTAAAGCGGTAGCTGCACACGCGGCCGGACAAGACGCATTCGACGACCAGACGGTGGTCGCCATCCGGGTAAAAGGCGGAGCCGGCAAACGCAAGTGAGCCCTTCCACTCCCATGGAGCAGGTACGCCCCGGGTTCGTTTATCGCCAGAGCGCACGATCCCGGTCCCAAGCTGCGAATGCGCGCATTCTCTACGTCGACCGTGTTCCTCTTCCCAGCCTGGCGGAGCGATTCGGCACGCCGCTTTACGTCTATTCGGGATCGATGATCCGTGAGCGAATACGGATTTTCAACCTGGCTTTCCGCCAGGTCCCGCACACGGTCTGCTATTCCATCAAAGCCAACTCGAATCTGGCGATCTTGCGGTTGCTTTCCCAGATGAAATGCGGCTTCGACGTGGTCTCGGGCGGAGAACTCGAACGAGTTTTGCGGGTCAGCCGGGCGGCTGCGAAAAGGGTCGTGTTCTCCGGAGTCGGCAAGAGACGCGACGAAATCGAGGCGGCGCTGAAAGCCGACATTCTTCTGTTCAACGTCGAAAGCGAAGCGGAGTTGCTGCAACTCGCCGAGTGCGCCGACCGGCGGAAGAAAACGGCACGGATGGCGCTGCGGGTCAATCCTGACGTTCCAGCGGAAACGCATCCCTACATTTCGACCGGCTTGCACCAGCACAAGTTCGGAGTTCCCATCTCGGAAGCGACTCGTCTTTACCATCTCGCCTCGAAAAGCAAGCACCTGCGCGTGGCGGGGGTGAGCGTTCATATCGGGTCGCAGATCACGGACCCTAGTCCTTTTACCGAAGCCCTGAAGCGTGTGGCGGACTTGGTAAGCACGTTGCGTGCGGAGGGTCATCCGATCCGATACGTCGATGCCGGAGGTGGCCTTGGCATTGCCTACCAGGGCGATTCCGCGCAGGATTTTGCGGAGCAAGTCGCCTCTTACGCGAAGTCGTTGCTCGAACCCCTGCGAGGTCTGGGCGTCCACCTTTTGCTCGAGCCGGGCCGGTGCATCGTGGGTCCCGCCGGGGTGTTGCTTACGCGTGTGCTGTACAAAAAGAGCAACGATGGCAAGCATTTCCTGATCGTCGACGCCGGCATGAACGATCTGTTGCGACCATCGCTTTACCAGGCTCATCACGAGATCGTTCCCGTGGGATCTCTGGACGGATCGCAAGCGGAGACGGTCGACGTGGTGGGCCCGGTTTGTGAGAGCGGAGACTTTTTCGCGCGCGGCCGAAGATTACCCGCCGCCGAGCCGGGAGATCTGCTGGCGATCCTCGATGTCGGCGCTTACGGAATGGTCCTGGCTTCCAACTACAACTCGCGCCCCCGGCCGGCCGAAATACTCGTCCAGGGCAAGTCGGCGAAAGTGATTCGCCGGCGTGAAACCGCGGCCGAGCTCTTACGAAACGAAATCCCCTAACCGTAGAAACTAAGCGGAGAGCGGTTGCCCCGCTCTCCGCCAGCTACCCTACAACGCATTGAGGAAGGTGAGGAGCTGGTTCTGCTGCTTCACGCTCAGTCCCAGGTAGCTCTTGAGGACGCCACTGGCTTCTCCTCCATGCCGAAGGATGGCTTCCGTGCGGGAACCGGAGAGTCCGTCGTGCATCAGCCGCACGTGTGTACGCAAGCCCCAAAGAGGAGCGGTGCGCATCTTGAAGGTGGTATCGGAAGGGCCGTTCTGCTGTACACCGTCTCCGGTGCCGATGTTGTGCAGCAGAAAATCGCTGTAAGGATTGATGACCTTGTTCCCCAAGGCATCGGGAACGGTGTAGGTTCCTCCGTTGAGGACAGTCCCGGCGGGAGCCGTCGTGATCGACGTCACATGACAGATGTTGCAGCCAACCTGGGTGAATAACGTCTGGCCGGCCTGTGCATCCGCCGTCGCCATCAGCACCGGATCCACGGGTGGTGCCTGCGTCCCGCGAATGAACTGGGCGAAGTGGTCGATGTCAGCCATGCCGATGGCGTCGGGCTGGTCTTCCGGATCGGTGTCAGTTTTGCAGACCGTGGTGGTATCAGTCGGGTTCAGACGGTTGCTGATGCCCTGCTCATTGAGATAGGCATCCCCGGCGAAGGAAAGTATGCTACCGTGCTGGTCTTTCCAGCCGAAGCGGCCGATGCGGGTCTGGCCGGGCGCCTCCACGACCGGCACCTCGATATATTCCCCAACGATCCTTCCTCCGCTCTGACCCGGTTGCTGCTGCGCGATGCTCTGGAGAGTGCTGTCAGCAATCGCCTCCACAAAGCCATCACCCAGGGTATTGAGAGACATCCGCAGCGCGCGGACGTATTCGGTCAAGGGCACGCGCTCGGAGGCCTGTGGACACACAGCCCGATCATTGATCAGGGAGCGATTCGCGATTGTGTTCAGACCGCCGTTAATCGTGATGGTCGGATTCACAAAGTTGCCGTGAATGTCGTAATGCCCGACCCGAAGTTCCGAGACTTGGCTCACTCCCCCGCTCACTGGACTCTGATGGCAGTCGACACAGGAGCGAGCGTTATAAACCGGGCCCAGGCCGGTATCGGTTCCCTCCTCCTCTTCGAATACTGACTGATCGAGTTGGAAGGTGTCGCCGGACGGTTCGACTATGCCGTTGCTAACGCTCTGCGATCCGGGATTATTTTGCAGGGTAGGGGTAGTGAAGCCGGTGGGAGCCGGCGGCGCCGAGTCGCTGCGCACGCTGATCAGCCCTCCGGAAACCAGTACCAGGAGCGAGATAGATACAGCGACACCAAGAAATCTTGCGCGTTTCATAGAAACCTCCAACGCACGGAGCAAGACACACTCCGGCCGTGATCTTAAGAAGTGGTGTTACTGGAGGGACCGGCGCTGGTTCCCCAACGGTTCCGCGTCACTGCTGGCGCAGGCTGGGTTGCTCTTGGGCCCGCTGCGAAGCAACCCGCCGGACGATGTGAACGCTTCGGCTCCGATCGTCGCGTGGTCAGAGGAAAAAGATGGACGGCACTTTAGAACGGCGCGCAGTGTGCGTCAAGATGTCCGGAAGTACATTCCGCCCTGTGCACAAGGTCAGTCAATGTGACTTTCTCCCGAACGATAGGAAACTCAATACTTCACGGGATGAGCAGCATCCCACACGACTTTGCCGCCAACGATCGTCTGCAGCACTTTCGCGTCACGAATCTTGACCGGATCGATGGAGAGGATGTCGTCGCTCAGCAGCACCATGTCAGCCAGCTTGCCCGGCGTGATCGACCCTTTCTCCTTGTCCTGGAACTCTGCGTAGGCTGAGCCCATGGTGTAGGCCTGAAGCGCCTCGGTGACCGTGAGCTTTTGTTCCGGAAACCAACCCTTGGGATTCTTACCATCCAGCGTCGCACGAGTAACGGCGGCATAAATGGTAAGCAGCGGATTCAGCGGCGCTACATCCCAGTCGGTTCCGAACGCCAAGTGCACGCCGTGATTCAAGAAAGTGCGGAAGGCGTAGGTGCGGCTGGCGCGGTCGTGTCCGATCCGGACCTCGGCCCAGCGGCCGTCATCGATCGCCTGGTAAGGCTGCACCGAGGCGATTACATCGAGCTGGGCAAAGCGGTCGAAGTCCTTGGCAGCCATGTGCTGCGCGTGCTCGATGCGAAAGCGGCGTTCCGAACCGTGGTGGGCTTTGAGCGCTTCCGTGTACATGTCGAGAATCGTGGAGATGGCCCGGTCTCCAATCGCGTGGATACACACCTGCAACCGCACTGCGTCAGCGGAAGTGATCCATTCCTGCATCTGGGAGAGCGGATGCATCTGCTTGCCCAGCAAGCCAACGCTATTGGGGTCGTCGGAATAGGGGTCAAAAAAATACGCCGTGCGCGAGCCCAGTGAACCGTCGGCGAATCCCTTGAGCGCGCCGATACGCAAGAACGGCGACCCGAAGGAGTGGCGAACTCCCAGGTCGGCTTCCTTCTTCCAGTCCGAGATTGCCGCGGCCACGTAAAACCGGGTGGTCAGCTCGCCGCTTTGCAGCAGTTCGTCATAGGCTGCAATGTCAGCGAAACTGTCGGTGGACTCGTCGTTCATATCCTGCACGCTGGTGACGCCCAGCTGCGCGGCATACGCCAGGCCGCGCTTGATGATCCGCATGCGCTGCTCGTGGGTCAGCGGCGGAATTACGTTAATGACCAGCGACAACGCCGCGTCTTTCAGCGCGCCAGTGGGATTCCCCTGCGCATCGTGGACGATCACGCCACCGGGCGGATCGGGCGTCTGCGCCGTGATTCCGGCCAGCCGCAAGGCTACCGAATTCGCCAGTGCCTGATGACCGTCATAGCGGCCTACGAAGACCGGCGTGTCAGGAGTAAACGAGTCAATGAGTTCCTTGGTCGGCGGGTTGGCGGGACTCCACTTGGTCTCGTCCCAGCCTCCTCCCTGAATCCACTCTCCTTTGGGAGTTTTTTCCACCCGTTCGCGAATGCGGCGGGCAAATTCCTCGGTACTTGTGGCGTCGTTAAGCTGGACTTCATCCAGATCCATGCTGCCATTTTCGAAATGCACATGCGCGTCATTGAATCCGGGGAGCAGCAACTTGCCATGCGCGTCGATGAGCCGCGTTTCAGGCCCGCGCAGGGTGGCGACCTCCGTATTCGCGCCGACGGCAATGATGCGGTCTCCTAGAACGGCCACGGCTTCCGCCTTCGGATGAGTGGGATCTACGGTCCAGATTTTTGCGTTGGAGACGATCAGATCGGCGACGGGCTTGGACTGCGCCGCGGCCAAGCACGAGGTCATACCCAGCGAGAGGAATAGGGAGGTTTTCAGCAGTCTCATCTCTGACCCCATTTCAGTTTTGCGCGCAAAACATCGAAGAACGTTCCCTGAATCCGCAGCAACTTCACCTGGTTCGCGGACTTGCGGCAGCGCACGCGGTCTCCGTCGTACATCGGCATCCCGACCTGGCCATCCACGCTGAGGTAAGCCTGGTCATGGCCGGTGTTGACCACGAGGTCGATTTCGGAAGTATCCGGAACCACCAGCGGGCGCAACGTAAGCGAGTGCGCGGCGACGGGAGTCACCACAAATGCATTCACCGATGGCATCAGGATGGGGCCGCCGGCTGCCAAAGAATATGCGGTGGATCCGGTCGGGCTGGAAACGATCAGGCTGTCGGCCTTGTAGCTGGAAACAAAGACTCCGTCGATATAGACATCGCAGTGGTTCAACCGCGAGATCGTGCCCTTGCCGACCACAATATCGTTGAGAGCGTCGTAGCGCGACACCAGAGCATCCTTGCGGATCACGTCGCAGTGAACCATGGTGCGGGTCTCGACGTCGCATTTTCCGGCGTCGATGCCGTCGAGAGTCGGATAAAGTTCTTCGAGGCGAACCTCGGTAAGAAATCCCAGCGAACCCAGGTTGACTCCGAGCACGGGCACTTCTGCCTTGGCCACGATGCGAGCGGCCGAGAGCAAGGTGCCATCTCCTCCGAGCACGACGACAAAGTCCAGCGCCTGGGACGCCATCTGGTTGCGGTCAATCGCGACAGTCCCCGGGGCGTAAGGAGCCGTTTCCCGATCCACCACCACCTTGTAATGGTGCCGCTGAAACCAATTCAGAAGTTCCGGCACCAGGCTAGAGAGTTCCTGCCGGTCTGGTTTGGATACGATGGCGGCTGCTTTCGACTTGGCGGAGGGAGACTTCCTGCTGGTCATGAAACTGGAATTGTACAGAAATTGGGCCAGGGAGAACCACACACAGCGCAGGCTAAAGTTAGAAGACACCCCGCAGGAGGAACTCGCGATTCCCTTCCGCCCCTTGAATGGGAGATTCAATCACATCCATGTTCCGGCACCCTTCCGCCAGCAATGACTGCTGAACCTTCTCCACAGCGGCTCGTTGTGCGGATTCATCGCGGACGATGCCGCCTTTGCCGATTTGCTCCCTTCCAGCTTCGAATTGTGGCTTCACCAGCACCACGATTTCGCGGCCTTGGCGTTCGGCCGGGGAGCCAGGAAAAGCTGCAGTCAAGACTGCTGGGAGTACCAGCGTGGCAGAGATGAACGAGACATCCACCGCAATGAAGTCGATCGGCTCACCGATTTGATCCGCGGTGAGATACCGCGCGTTGGTCTTCTCCAGCAGCTTCACCCGCGGGTCCTGGCGCAATTGCAGGCTGATCTGTCCGCGTCCGGTATCGATGGCGATCACCCGCGCCGCCCCGTGCTGCAGCAAACAGTCGGTAAAGCCGCCCGTGGAAGCGCCCACGTCGAGGCATACCTTTCCCGAGACATCGATGTTCCAGTACGCGAGTGCTTTCTCCAGCTTCAGGCCACCACGGGAAACGTAGGGAAGGTCTTGTCCGAGCAAACGTATCTCGCAGCCCGCTTCGACCGAGTGGCCGGCCTTCTCAATTTTTTGCCCGTCAACCAGTACCTTGCCCGCCAGGATCAGGGATTGCGCCCGCTCTCGGGACGTAGCGAGCCCGCGATCGAAAAGCAATTTGTCGAGGCGAACCTTCAAGACGATTTCCCGGCTTTCATTTTCTGGACCGCACCTTACCACCAAAGTGCCAGCAGCGAACCCAGTGCAAAGTGCTGAAGCATCACTCGATGAAACACTTGCAGAAAAACTTCCCGACTTTTCCACGCGATTTGCACGAAACTGTTGAAATCGAGGCTCACAACATTCCTCTGGCGCCACCAGATCAAAAATAAAGCCGCCCGTTCGGGCGGCTCAAGTCCACAGTGCAAGAGATCTCTAACCGGCGACTTCCTCCAGCAACTTCTGATCGATGTCGAAGTTGGAGTGGACGTTCTGCACGTCATCGTGCTCTTCCAGCGCTTCCATCAGCCGGATCATGGTGTTCGCGTTTTGCCCTTCCAGCTTGATGTAGGTGTCAGGAATCATGCTCACGCCGGAAGAAACGGGTGTAATGCCAGCCTTCTTGATGGCCTCGAGCATGTCCTCGTAGGCGGAAGGCGCAGTCAGGATTTCCCAATTCTCGCCGTCGTCCACCGGTTCATCCTCGCCGCCCGCTTCGATAATGATGTTCATCAGATCGTCCACCTGTGCGGCCGACTTGGAAATGACGATGTCGCCCTTCTTGTGGAACATATACGAGACCGCACCCGCAGAAGCCATGTTTCCGCCGTTCTTGCCGAAGACGTGGCGAATCTCGCTGACCGTGCGGTTGCGATTGTCGGTGTTGATGTCGACAAGAATTGCCACTCCCCCCGGACCGTAGCCTTCGAGCGAAAACTCCTCGTAGGTTGCACCGGGAAGTTCGCCCGTTCCGCGCTGGATCGCTCGTTTGATGTTGTCGGCGGGCATGTTTTCCGCCTTGGCGGCAGCGATGGCGGTGCGCAGCCGGGGATTGGTGTCGGGATCCCCGCCGCTCTTGGCGGCGATGCTGATTTCTTTAATGAGCCGGGTAAAGATCTTTCCCCGCTTGGCGTCAAGCGCGCCCTTCTTGTGTTTAATGGTGGCCCATTTGGAATGGCCAGACATGGATTTACCTCATTCTAAAGAACTTTGATTGCGATGATGCTGAATCCGCCCGTAGAGGAGATCACTGGATTTGCCTCGAAAACGAATGCAGGCGAAGAAGAAGTATAGCACGGCAATCGAAACAAAACGCAGGCAATCGCGGGCCCGCGGCCGGAGCCGCGGCGGACAAGCCTCACAAACCTCGGTGACTCAA
>Ga0335078_10012583_pt1 | contig 12546 bp, 10 predicted proteins | sample Lox_Sample_32_FD_206711 | JGI IMG/M metagenome (GOLD analysis project Ga0335078, IMG submission 206711) | Soil microbial communities from Loxahatchee National Wildlife Refuge, Florida, United States - Lox_Sample_3.2 | ecosystem: Environmental > Terrestrial > Soil > Wetlands | place: USA... | reverse complement strand
TCAACATGCCTCACAGGCTCAAGCCGACTTACTAATCATGGCAGTGCGTGGGCGCAATGCCGTGGATCTTGCGGTGTTTGGCTCCACAACTTATCGGGCGATCCTGTTGGGATCTTGCTCGGTTTTGGCGGTTCATGTTTGAAGGCGCTGCGCGCAGTTTGGGCAGGCATCGCCTTCTAATGTCCATTTCCGGGATTACCCCTAAGCCCCGGGATTTCCAGCTAATATCAACATTTGGTAAAAACCAACGGCAACGAAGAAACTCAAACCAGAGGGCAGGGAAAAATGATCAGCATTAGAAAAATCGGCGTCATGGGCCGCACCTATCGGCACGCCAAACGGTATGAGGAAATACTCAATGTTCTTATCAAATACGGCTTTGGGGATCTGGTTGATGCCCTGAACATAAAGCAGTACATCGAAATAGGCATCGAAAAGATTTCCGGAAAAGAGCCGGAGCGAATTGAGAAATTGTCCCGGCCGGAGAGACTCAGGATGGCTTTCGAAGAGCTGGGACCGACCTTTGTCAAGCTTGGTCAGATACTCTCTACCCGGCCGGATCTGATTCCATTGCCATATGCGCAAGAACTTTCCAAGCTCCAGGACAATGTACCATCCTTTCCTTATGACGATGTAAGGGCGGCTGTAAAAGCGGAAACGGGCAAGTATCCGGAAGAAATTTTCCACTCCATCCACAAAAAACCTATTGCCGCCGCCTCTATAGGGCAAGTCCATAAGGCGACTTTGAAGGGCAGCGAAGAGGAAGTAGCGATAAAGATTCAACGTCCGAACATCCAACAGACAATCGAGGTTGACCTGGAAATAATGCTTCATATGGCTTCCCTCATGGAGCGGCACGTGACGGAAATGGAAGCCTTCCACCCCACAACGGTTGTCAACGAATTCGCCCGCGGCATTGAAGCCGAGCTGGACTATACGCTTGAGGCCTCGCATGTCGAGCACTTTGCCCGACAATTCCTTGACGACGAGACCATGTACGTCCCGAAGGTTTATCGCGGCTTGAGCACGCAACGCATTTTGGTCATGGAGTTCATCGACGGCATAAAAGCCTCCGACTTAGATCGCCTCAAACAGGACGGGTACGACCTGCAAGAGATTGCCAGCCGCGGAGCAGACTCGATCCTGAAACAAATTTCACTGTTTGGTTTCTACCATGCTGACCCTCATCCCGGTAACATTTACATTCTCCCGAAAAATGTCATATGTTTCATAGATTTTGGCATGATGGGACGAATCAATCAGCAGGAGCGTGAAGACTTTTCAGACTTCGTGGAGCTGTTAATTGGAAAGGACGAAAACAAGATTGTGGACGCTCTGCTGAAGCTTACGAATTTCGCCGAGGATCCCAATCGAAGCGAGCTGCAAAGGGACCTGATGGAATTCATTGACCGGTACGCCTCCCTTCCTCTGAAGGAATTGGAAATTGCGAAAATGCTTAAGAGTGTTGTGGAAATTTTGACCAAACAAGGCATGAGCTTGAAGCCGGACCTGTATCTAATGATTAAGGCGCTGGGTACCGCGGAAGGACTAGGCAGATCTTTGGATCCAGAGTTTGAGATTGCGAAACATGCCGAGCCTTTTTTCCAGAAAATCAAAGCCTCCCGCTATGCTCCCAAGAGAATCGCCAGCGACTTGGTGGATTCAGGAACGGAGTTGCTTCGTCTTTTCAAAGAGATTCCCGGAGAGTTGCGTGAAGTTCTCAAAAATGTCCGAGATGGGAAACTGAAGATAGAAATTGAGTATCACGCCTTGGACCGGACTCTCTTCAGAATCGACCTCATCAGCGATCGCATCGCGTCGGCGATCGTCCTCGCATCTTTAATCGTCGGTTCATCGATTATCATCCTTTCTAAAACTCCTCCGAGGTGGCACGACATGCCGGTCATCGGCCTTTCTGGTTTCCTGATTGCGGCTGTTTTGGGGTTGTGGCTTTTGACATCTATCCTCAGAAGCGGAAGAGGGATGAAAGACCATTAGCTTTTGAGCTATTGTTTTGACGCGAAAGAAGAGCGAGAATGCGGCGATTCGGCGGCGTTATGGGCAATACTTTGATCCAATTCGTCCCCAAGGAAGGTGCGGAGATCTTGCTGGTGCTCTTCCTTTCCTTTCTGATCGGTTTGGAGCGCGAAGAACAAAAGGTGGCATCGGCGCAGTACCGATTTGGCGGGGTTCGCACCTTTCCGCTTCTTGGCCTACTCGGCTATGCACTTGGCCTGTTCTCGGAAGGGAACTTCCTGCTACCTGCGGTCGGCCTCGCGGTTGTGGGAGCGTTTCTTTGGCAATCCTACCGGTACAAACTTGAGCATGAGGCAATGGCCGGGATGACCACGGAGCTCTCAGGGTTGGTGACCTACGTTATCGGAGCGCTTGTTTCGCACGAGCAGTTTTGGGTCGCGACCACGATTGCCGTGCTGGGTGTGGCATTGCTTGAGTTGAAGTCAGCCCTCCAGAGTTTCACCAAGCGTGTGCCGAGCGATGAAATCCTGACGTTCACGAAGTTTCTCTTGCTTTCAGCGGTAATCCTCCCCGTTGTGCCGAACCGGACCTATGGCACGTTTGGGTTTAACCCTTTCAAAACGTGGTTGGTGGTTGTTACAGTGAGCGCCATTTCTTACGGCAGCTACCTCTTGCAGGTGTGGGCGCAAGGACGTGGTGGTGTTCTGGTCGCGGCTTTGTTGGGTGGTGCGTATTCCTCCACGCTTACCACCGTAGTGCTTGCAAAGCGAGCCCGCGAGCAGTCACGTCCACATCTCTATTCCGGGGCGGTGCTGGTGGCTTCCGGTGTCATGTACTTGCGCCTGCTCGCGCTTCTCGGCATCTTTAACCGTGAACTGTTCCACCGGCTCGGGTTGCCGTTCCTGCTGCTCGCCGCCGCCGCGCTTCTCGGTGGATGGCTATGGATGCGGAGGCCGGATCAAGGCGGTACACAAGCCGAGCAACAGTTGCAGCCGAAAAATCCTCTGGAGTTAGGTGCGGCATTCTTGTTCGCAGGACTGTTTGTGGGAATGCTGTTCATCACGCATCTGGCGTTGCTCTACCTAGGTCGAACCGGACTATATGCGCTGGCGGGAGTGATGGGAGTGACCGATGTCGATCCCTTTATCTTGAGCCTCGCCGAGTCTGCCTCGTCTCTGACGCCGGTTGCGCTCGCCGGGGGCGCAATTGTCATCGCCGCCGCGAGCAACAACTTGATTAAGGGCGTTTATGCATACGGTTTCGGAGACCGCCGCACTGGCACGCAGGGGCTCGCTCTCCTCACGGTGCTGGGGCTGCTCGGATTATTACCTCTGTTCCTGTGAAGATTGTGCAGCCAGAATTGCTCCACAAGATGGATACACATTGGCGCTGGCCAACGACCTGGCGCCCGGGCCGACTCATCTCTAGGACAATCCGCTACTGAAGCGCACGCGAAGCGCTGGCGGTCCGCACGGACACGGGGAAGAAAGCAGACTCTTCCTCCCTTGTTTGCTCGGCGCCGACCAGGGCACAGTGGTCTTCCTTCGCAAAAATCAGCCTGCCGATGACGTCATCGAAGTCTACGGTGACGAGGTCACCGAACCGAACCTGTTGGGTAGCGATCAAGTTTGACAAGGGGAACACCAGGTGCCGCTCGATGGAGCGCTTCAGGTGCCGCGCGCCAAACTTTATATCCGTGCCCTCCTGGAGCAGGAAAACGCGCGCCGGGGCCGTGCAGCAAAATACAAACTGGTGACCGTCCGCCGTCGCCTTCATGATGCGTTGCTGCACGCGCTCGAGTTCGATATCGAGGATCTGCTCCAGATGCTGGCGCGTGAGAGCGCGGAAAACGATGACTTTGTCGATGCGGTTCATGAACTCCGGTGAGAATTTGCGCTGCGCCGCTTCCGTAGCGGCCCGGTAGATCTTTTGATCCAACTCCTCATCTTCGTCGATGCGGCGGGCGGCGAAGCCCAACCCGCCGTTCATCAGGTTCATGACTTCGTGGGAGCCGAGGTTCGAGGTGAGGAAGATCATGCAACGCGAAAAATCCACGCGCCGGTTATCGCCGAGGGTCAGCGTGCCTTTGTCGAGAATACCCAGCAGGAGCTGCCACAGCGCGTCCGAGGCCTTTTCGATTTCGTCAAACAACACCAGCGAGAGTTTAGTACTCTCCGTGTGACAACGATCGAGCGTCTCCTGAGTAAGCACCGCGGGGGTCTCGCGATGTCCCAGGTAGCCCGGCGGCGAGCCAATCAGTTTGGCGATTTCGTGGCTGTGCTGAAACTCCGCGCAGTCGACTTTGACGATGGCCCGCGCGTCGCCGAAGAGGGCCTCGGCGGCCGCTTCCACCAGGCGTGTCTTGCCCGAGCCGGTGGGTCCCAGGAAGAGCAGATTTGCCACCGGCCGGCCGGGTGTGGAAAGACCCGCTCGAAACACCTGGTAAACGCGCGCCAACTGCCGCACGGCGCGTTCCTGTCCCACCACCCGCTGGTGAAGGGCCTCCTCAAAATCCCGCACTTTGCGGCTATTCAGATCGGGGTCAAGTATTATCTGCCGTGCGCCCATAATCATCCTCTTTTCGTCGTCAAGAAAAGCTTCGATGCCTCGATCGACATAACTTCAATAAGCAACATGGCTGCCAAACATGGTGAGTTTCAAAGTGACGGAAAATGAAAGCCGGCTTCAGGTGATGAAGCAATGTGGAGTGGCAACCCCTTGAGCACCGTGTGCAAGCCCAAATAGGAAAACAGAGTCTTGCCCTGCAACATCCTCATCGCAAGTGAGAGGACATGATTCGAATTCCCCTACTCACCGAACCACGATGATGGTCGCGGGCCACATTTCACGAAGTTCACGAATTCGCGAAGCAATCGTGATCTTACCATCCGCGCTCTCAAACGTTTTCAAGAGTTTAGGTGTGGCCCTGCCATTGCTCTTTGAAACGATGGGTTCAAACAATCGGGCAGTAAAGCAATATTCTCGCGCCCGAGGAGAAGCGCATGAGCGCCAATATAAAGGTTTCTATCCAACCGGACAGACGCAACTCATGCGCAGAAGGGACGATTGATGGCAAGGCTTGAGCGGCTTCTCTTCGCAATAGGATTTGCGCTCCTGGCCGTGTGGGGAACGGCAATGATCCAACGTATGGTTTTCTCGCGTGCAGCGATCGCCAAGTTCGACGCGAATAAGGCTACGATGGCCGGCAACAGCATCCCGGCGGCGCACGACTTAGCTTCCCGCTCCGAAGTTGGCTTGGCGTCCTGGCCGATCAAGCGAGTACAGGGTTACAAAGACAGTCTTTTGGAGAAGGTTGATACACCTCTCGCGGTTCTGCGCATCCCCAAGATTCGCCTCGAAGTTCCCGTGTTTAACGGCACGGACGACCTTACTCTGAACCGTGGAGTCGGGCGCATTGCGGGGACCGCACAAGTGGGGGCGGGCGGCAATCTCGGCATCGCGGGCCACCGTGACGGTTTTTTTCGCGGCCTCAAAGACATATCACGAGGCGATGTCATCGAACTCGTGCGCCGCGGTCAGATCGATTTCTATGTTATCGACGGGATTCGGATCACTAAACCTGAAGATGTGTCTGTCCTGGAGTCAACCCCGGCGCCTATGCTGACCCTGGTCACTTGCTTTCCTTTTGACTTTGTGGGAAGCGCCCCGAAGCGCTACATCGTCAGGGCATCACTCTGGAGTTTCGGCCAATCTGGCGACGGTGCGAGTACGGACTCGATTTCGACGTTCAATAAATCCAACAACAAGGAGAATGAAAAATGAAGTCAGCAAGCTGCTCACGAAGGATCCTTCACAATCTGCTGGGCGCAGGCCTTATCTGCATAGCCTTCGCCCTCGTCACGAACGCGCAAGTGCAAACTCAGACAGAGGTAGAAAATGGACCCGCGACACGGGAGGTCAAAGTACGGCGCGGCGAAGTGGTTTACGTTTCCGGGAACGAAGTCGTCATCAAAGGAGAGGACGGGATATCTAGGGATTTCCCTAATGTTCCAGACAGCGCGCGGGTCACCGTTGATGGTCAGCAGCTTTCGGTCCACGATCTTCAACCGGGGATGACCATCGAGCGGACCACGTTCACAACGACGACGCCGAGAGTCATCACCACCATCAAGTCTGTGACTGGCACGGTGTTTGCCGTCAACCCCCCCACCTCCGTCATCCTAACCATGGATGATGGAAAAAATCAGCAGTTTAGGATTCCGAACGGCACAAAATTCACGGTTGATGGACAACCGACGGATGCATTCTCTCTGCAGCCGGGCATGAAAGTTTCGGCAACGTCCGTCACGGAGACTCCTGAAACTGTGGTTACAAAGAAGGTTAGGACAATGGGGGAAATGCCACCGCCCCCCGATGTTGTGCTCCTGATCATCGAGCTGCCGGCCGCTCCTCCCGCGGAGACAGCCGCTACAGCCCCGGCAGAGACGGCCCCTGCTGCTCCAGTAGAAACAGCCGCTGCAGCGGAACCTGCTCCTCAGCAGCTCCCCAAGACGGGAAGCACTTTGCCGCTTGTCGGGTTGCTTGGTGGGATCTTCTGTTCTCTTGCTTTTGGGCTGAAGGCGAGACGCGCCCTTAACCCTTGCCCGGTCGTTTCTCGAAATCGACCGCGTTGAGGTTGCTTCACTGCCAGTGGGGATGAAGAGAACCTTTTCTAGAGCCTAGCTGGGCGGGATAAGCCTCGCCCAGCGGGCGGATTTTTGGGTCTTTATGAGAATTGGACTTCGATACTTCACTCTTAGCTGGGTGGTGCTGCTGATCGCTGCCGCACCCATCTCTGCCGCGAAAATCAAGATTAAGGCCGACTACGACAAGTCAAATGATTTCGCACGCTACAAGCGTTATGCCGTGGGTAAGAACTTTCTCCTGACTCACCAGACGCCGGAGGTCCAAGCCCACATCGACCAGGTCCTGTTGGAATCGCTCAACCGCCATTTGCAGGCGAAGGGCTTCCTCCTTGACGAAAATCATCCGGACTTCATCATCACGTATGAAGCGGGCTCTCTCCCCAAGGCCGACACCTCGGCGCAACCCGACATGTACTACGGAGTGCCGTCTGACAGTCCCGCCTTTGGCCAGGTAGGTCTCGAAGGCATTCCCGCCGCGGTGTGGACATACGCACTGGCCAAGTTGAAGCTCACCGTGACGGATGCAGGCTCAGGGAAGGCCGTTTGGACGGCGCGTGCCTCGGAGGAGATTGCGGATCCTCAGAAGGTTTTGAACGATCTGAAAAAGAGGGTTGATGATCTTATGGCCAAGACCCTGAAAAGTTTCCCGCCCGCGTCCAAATCCAAGAAGGCTCAGGCGGACGAAAGTTAGATTCGCGCACGTGGATCTACACCAGGCACCGATCTCCAGTTGTCCCAACTCAATCAGGCCAGGTATTACCCGGATGTCCTGCACGCGCATCGGCCAGTCATGCAGCTTGCGCGGATGAGTCCCCAGAAGCTGAAACGGCATTAGCTGACTCGCCCCGCAAGAATACGACATAGGTTTTCGCGAACTTCACGAATTCGCGAAGAGATTGTGGCCCTATGATCTGCTAACCCATGCGTTGTGATGGGTTTACCAATTGGCGCTTGCATTGCATTGATACATCTGAAGAACTGCTGGGAAGAGAGATGGAAAAGGAGCAAAGCCATGGACAGAGTGATGGTGGTGGTCTTTGACGTGGAAAGCAAAGCGTTTGAGGCGAAGAAGGCGCTTCAGGAATTGGATCGGGAGGACGTCATCGCAGTTTACGACCTGGCCGTGATTGCCCGGAATGCAGATGGTTCCGCAACAGTAAGGGAAAGTGATGGCCCGAACCCGGTCGTGACTGTGGCCGGAACCACGTTGGGAGCCCTCCTCGGTCTTCTCGGTGGGCCGGTCGGAGCCGCGCTTGGCGCCGCTGCGGGCTTGGCTGTCGGCGCCGCGGTGGACGTCGACAAAGCCAGGATTTCTGAAGACTTCGTTGAGGACGTGAAAGAGAAACTGTTACCGGAAAAGTTCGCGCTCGTTGCGGAGATTGACGAAGATACCACGACTCCGGTGGACCTGCGCATGGAAGCGCTCGGTGCAACTGTATTCCGGCGGGCGCTTTCAGAAGTGAAACACACGATTCACAATGAAAACGTCGCGGCCATGAAGGCCGACCTCGCGCAAATGAAGGCAGAGCACGCCCAGGCTCACGCCGACCGGAAAGCCAAGCTCCAAGAAAAGATCAACCAACTCGACTCCAAGATACAAGCGCAGCTCGAAAAATCCAAGCAGCGGCGCCAGGCAGCGGAGGCCCGGGCAAAAGCCAAGGTTGAGTTCCTTAAGGCCAGGGCCGCCGCGATGAAAGCCAAGGCGCCAGAGAGATACGCATAGCACCCCATGCACGATTGATCTCGTGCCTCAAGGGGTGGTCGAAGTGGATGGCCTTTTCACAGATTCATTGCGGTGACGCGGGAGGATTCCCAGACCGGGGATCGAAGCGGGGAAATGCGATGCTTACAATTACCATGGACCCCGGGTCTGACCAACTGAGATCGAAGCTCGAAGGGCATTCTCGCATGGATCTCCCTCAGCATTCGAGCCGAAACCTCCCTGTGCTCGCAAGTCTCTTCGCCAGACCTAACTGGAGGCCACGCAAGGTGAAATCCGGACTAGGACTCGCAATCCTTTTTTTTCTGATGGCTCCCGCGCTATCAAGTGCGATTGAACTTAAGCCCGAGACCCTTCAGGCGTGGGACGCTTATGTTTGTGCGGCAAAGATGCGCATGAAGCAGCGCGCGAGTGGACAAGCTCCCTTCCTGTGGGTGAATGAGGAGCGGGACTTAGCCCAACGGGTGCGCGGGGGCGAGGTCCTGGTGGAGCCGGCAGACGGCGAAAGCCCACACCTGGTGCCGCGCGGACTGATTCATGATTGGATCGGTGCGGTGTTCGTTCCGAAAGCCAATCTCAATCAAGTGATGAGCGTGCTCAATGACTACGAACGCTACAAGGACTTCTATGGACCCGCGCTGGTGAAAGCAAGATTGCTCGAACAAACGCGTGGCTATAGGAAGGTAACCCTGCTGATGATGCAGAAGGCTTTTTCCGTGACCGGCGCTGTGGAGACTGACAACGAAGTCCAGATCACCAGCCTGGATGCCCACAGGGCATACAGCTTGAGCACTTCCGTCCGGGTGCAGGAGATAGTTGACTATGGCGGACCCAGCGAGCACGTGCTACCGGAGGATCACGGGCCAGGTTACGTCTGGCGGACATTCACCGTAACGCGGCTCGAGCAGGGCGACGGCGGAGTGTATGTGGAGATGGAAATGATCGGCATGAGCCGCGGCGTCCCGCTGGCGTTTCGCTGGCTGATCCAGCCGTTGGCGGAACGCCTGCCCCGAAGCATGCTGGTGACGACGCTCCAGGACACGCGAGACGCTGTAAGTCAAGAGGCCAAACCCGCCTTGTTGAAAGCCCAGACCATGCCGCAAGCAGCGCCCCGGCGACGACCCAGGGACACTGCGCACGCGGAACGAGGCCTATCGGGTCAAGCCAGTCTTTGGTGAAGTCTTCCCGGTGGATCGGGTATGGAAGCCCTCGCGCAGATGGAAAGAAGGAGCGATTTGAGTGATTTGAGCCCACGGTGCATTGTCGAAACCTGAGCCACTCTTCGAGGGCTGGTTATGCGAGCAAGTCAACAGATGGACAAAACGAATCGAATCATTAAAAAACCGTGGTGCGGCCGTCGGGGTTGCGAATGGGAATCCTCTCCATAATTATAGTGGCCGACTCAGTGTGGAAATGGATCCGCCGACTGGGAGGACCGGGGTTGATCCTGCTTGGCCTTGCTGACAGCGCCCCTTTCGTCTCCGCCCCACCAGGAAGCGCGGACGTATTCGTCATCCTGCTTTCGGCACACCGCCATGAATCGTGGGCCTATTTCGCCTTCATGGCGACAGTGGGGGAGGTGGTTGGGGGCTACCTGACCTATCGGCTGGCCGAAAAAGGCGGCCAGGAGACCTTGGAAAGAAAAGTGGGGAAACCGCGCGCAGAAAAGATCTATAAGCAGTTCGAGAAGCACGGATTCGTTACGGTATTCAGCGGCTCGATACTGCCGCCGCCGTTCCCTTTCACTTCCGTCCTGATGGCCGCCGGGGTCATGCAGTATCCGGACAAGAAGTTCCTGTCCGCGCTGACGGCGGGACGCGCCGTGCGTTTCTTCGCTATAGCCTTTATTGGACGGATCTATGGCCAGCAGATGATCAGCTTCTTCTCGCGGCATTACCGGCCGGCGCTGTATGCCCTGATCGCGCTGGCCGTGGCGGCCGGCGTCGGCGCCCTGATCTATTACGAATGGTATCGGCCCAAGAGGCAACGTGAAGAAGCCAAAGCACGTCAATCAGCGCACCAATAGGTTGAACTCATGGGACCCATCGATTCGACGGCAGTGATCCACGGAGATAGGCGCAACCTTGTACCTGAGGGTCATTTGTCATCCCCCCTCGATAGCATTAGGCTCAAGCACGGGGAGGAGGTATTCCAACAGAGGGCGGATATCTTTGGTCTGCTGGTCGACGCCGTGAAGGACTACGCCATTATTATGTTGGGCCCCGACGGGCGGGTGGCCAGTTGGAATCCAGGTGCGGAACGGATCAAGGGTTACCGGGCTGAAGAAATCATTGGCCAGCATTTTTCTCGCTTCTATATGGATGAGGATATCGAATGCGGCAAGCCCGAGAGGGAGTTGACTATCGCGGCGACACAAGGCCGTCTTGAAGACCAAGGCTGGCGTGTGCGGAAGGATAGGTCCCGGTTCTGGGCTAATGTGATCATCATAGCCCTGCGGGACGCGGCGGGCGGGTTGCGCGGCTTTGCCAAGGTCACGCGCGATCTGACTGAGCACCGGCGGGTGGAGGAGTCTCTGCTGTCTGAAATTACGAAGGTGCTCGTCTCGAATCTCGATATCCGAAGGCTCCTTTCGGCGATTTCCGCGAGCATACGTCGGGTCATGCCTCATGACTACGCCAGCCTTGAGCTTTATGACGAGAAGAGTGGAGAGTTGCGAAGACAGAGCCTCGACGATCCGTACACGGAGGAACTGATGCCTGCAGGGATGCATCTGACGGTGGATGGTTCGTTGTCCGGCTGGGCATTCACCAACCGTGACCTATTGGTGCGGAACCGATTGGAGCTCGATGACTATGTTCCCGAGGTCAGGCGACGTTTGAATGGACTAGGCTTGAAATCAGCGTGCTGGTTGCCGCTGATCGCCCGCGACCATGTACTCGGGACATTGAGTGTCGGAGTCCGCCGCGAGGATGCTTTTACCGAGAGGGACGTTCATCTCTTGAAAGAGGTGGCAAACCAGCTCGCCATTGTCATCGATAACGCTCTGACAGTTCGGAACATCACGGAACTAAGGGACAGACTGGCGGAAGAGAAGCTCTATCTCGAAGAGGAACTCCAGACCGCGTACAACTTTGAGGAGATTCTCGGTGAGAATCCGGGCTTGAAGCGTGTCTTGAAGCAGGCCGAAACGGTGGCGCCCACGGATGCGACGGTGCTGATCCTGGGGGAAACCGGAACGGGAAAGGAACTGGTCGCCCGCGCCATCCACAACATGAGCGCCCGCCGCGAGCGCACGTTTGTGAAGCTGAATTGTGCGGCAATCCCCACCGGCCTGCTGGAAAGCGAACTTTTCGGCCACGAAAAAGGCGCGTTCACCGGCGCCATCGCGCAGAAGGTCGGCCGCGCGGAATTAGCTCATCAGGGAACCTTGTTCCTTGATGAAGTTGGAGACATCCCGTTGGAACTCCAACCCAAGCTCCTTCGGGTTTTGCAGGAGAAGGAATTCGAAAGATTGGGGGGCACGCGGACGATCTCCGTTGATATGCGCTTGATTGCGGCCACCAACCGTGACCTCGGCCAAATGGTGGCTGAGCAGCGATTTCGAAGCGACCTATACTACCGGCTGAACGTCTTTCCCATCGTCCTGCCACCCTTGCGAGAGCGCCCCGAGGATATTCCCACCTTGGCGAGTTACTTTGTTCAGAAATACGCCCCGCGGATGAATAAGCGAATTCAGACCATTCCCACCGAAACAATGGAGGCCCTGACACGCTGGCGTTGGCCAGGAAACATTCGCGAACTGGAGAACTTTATTGAAAGAGCTGTAATACTTTCGCGAGGGCCGATCCTTCATGCTCCTTTGGGCGAGCTAAAGGTCCCGCGAGAAGAGGTTAAGACGACGCGCGAAACCTCTCTGGAAGCGGCAGAACGGGAGCACATTATCCGTGTGCTTCGGGAGGCGGGAGGGGTCATTGGTGGTCCTCATGGCGCCGCCGCCCGTCTCGGAGTCAAAAGAACTACGTTGAACGGCATGATGCGTCGCCTGGGCATATTGCGAAAGGATCTGTAACCGCGACCGGCGCCCAGGTCCGCTACGGTTCCCCGCCGAAAATCGAAACTCGAAATGCGAAACTCGCCACCATACCTCAAAAGGATCAGTGTTCGCTGCAAAGCGGAACCGCATGCCTCCCGATGATTTGCGACCGTATATGACCACTAACCCTGCTTTCGTGACCGAATGAG
>Ga0335078_10012582_pt1 | contig 12547 bp, 9 predicted proteins | sample Lox_Sample_32_FD_206711 | JGI IMG/M metagenome (GOLD analysis project Ga0335078, IMG submission 206711) | Soil microbial communities from Loxahatchee National Wildlife Refuge, Florida, United States - Lox_Sample_3.2 | ecosystem: Environmental > Terrestrial > Soil > Wetlands | place: USA: Florida... | reverse complement strand
TCTCCAAACCCGGATGGTATTCCCATTATGCGAATCCGACTTTTTGGAATGCATCGTACCGGCTATTTTGATGCACCCTGCTTTGGAATCTGGGTGGTATGCACAAATATTTCGACGAACTATATTCCGCCCATTGACAGAGGTGGGCCTGGAATGACCGGGGAAATTGAACAAAGAGGCAATTCGATTTTCGAAGTCCGTTAATCGAGTAGAATTCGCGTCATTCCGTCGGCACAAACGGTGGTATCGGGCAATCCAGCGTGTCGGCAATGGCGCGGAGCAGTTCGGCTTCGCCTTCCAGAATCACACCATCCGCGCCGACGGTGTGGATGCAGGCTTCGAGCAGGTTCTTTTTAATGATCGGCACGGCCAGCGCCAGGCGATTAAGCGCGGCGTCAATTTGCGACACGCCGCATTGGTCACGCGGCAGCAATACGCAGTCGCCGTCGGGGGCGCGCAAATATGGCGCGCCGGTGTCAAAGGCCTTTTGCACTTCGGCGGCCTCGCTGCTGCCCGCGTTGGCCAGCGCCGATAACAGGACCACGCAATCGGGCACGAGCGGTTTGAGCGTGTAAAACTGGACGGTCGGCGGTCGCGTCCCGGCAAATTGCGGCGTGAGGTGGTGCAGAATGATTTTCTGAAGGACAAATTCAAACAATTCAATTTTGCCGTCGCTCTCAATGAGCCATTGGAGCGTTTGCGAAAATTGATTGAACTGTTCCGCAGTCAGATGCCGGAGCGTGCCGAGTGCGAGATTGACCATCGGCAAATGCGCGTGCGCGGCGGCCCGGGCGACGTCGGGATACAACGCAACCGTTTTCCGGTAAATCGCCGGGTCAATGCGTTTGGCGAGTTCGGCGAGCTGCTTCCCGCGTTCGGTTTCGTCCGCGCTCAGGAGCATGGCGTAAATCAACGCGGCAGCATCGAGCGGTTCACGCGCAGCCGCCTTGACGCTATCGGGCAGCGAATCGCGCAATTGCTCGGCGTAACGCAAATGCAGCGGCGTGGGATTGCCCAGATTCGGCAGAACCGCGTGCGGTTTGATGACGGGCGGTTTTTCGTCGCCGGACGCCAGAATGGCGCCGCCCAGCACGGTGCCGAAAAGGTTAGGAACCGGCTGGCGCTTCGGCGGCGCGATTTCTTCCGCTGACTCTTCGGCGGTCGGCCGTTCGCGTTCGTCGTAGCGGACATACGGAAATTTTCCGTCGAAGTTCGGCTCGTAGACGCGGATGCGGTCCACGAGCGGCGGATGGGTTTCGAGCAGACCGATGAACGGTTCGGAAACGCCGTTGCCGAAAAACATGTGCGAGCATTCCTCGGCGTGGGCGTGGCTGAGGCGCGAACCCAGTTCGCCCAGGCCGCCAATTTTTTTCAGCGCGCCGGTGATACCTCCCGGATTGCGCGTAAATTGCACGGACGACGCGTCGGCCAGAAATTCGCGCTGACGGCTGACGGCAGCCTGGATCAAACGCCCGAAAAAGACACCAATGTAACCAATCAGCAGCAGGACAAGACCGAGGATGGGCAGAGGATTCTGGCCGCGCCCGCGCCCGCCGCCGCGCGCCGTTTGCAGGAGGACCCGGCCGATGATGGCAAGGCAAAGGATGCCAAAAATGATGCCCATGAGCCGCAGGTTCAGCCGCATGTCGCCGTTGAGGATGTGACTGAATTCATGGCCGATGACCCCCTGCAACTCGTCGCGCGAAAGCAACTTTATGCAGCCGCGGGTCACGGTAACGGTGGCGTCGCCGGGCTTGTGGCCGGCGGCGAAGGCGTTGATGCCGTTCTCCTCATCCAGGACATAGACCTGCGGCACCGGGATGCCGGCGGCGATGGCCATTTCCTCGACGACGTTGAGCAGCTTGCGTTCGTCCGGGTCGGCGGTGTTAGGTTTGACCAACCGTCCGCCCATCATTTCCGAAACAGCGCTACCGCCCGCGGAAAGCGCCATCGTTTTATAGGCGCTGCCAATGCCGATGATCGCGAGCGTGGCGAAGCTGACGCCGAAAAAAATCTGCGAATTCCAGATGGAAAACTGCGGTTGCTCCTGTTCGTAGTAATTAGGGCGCTCGTGCGATTGCACGCCCGAGAAAATCAGCAGGGCAGCGACGTAAATGGCCGCAATCATGGCGGCCACAGCCATCGCAAAATAAATGGCCAGCCACTTTGTTTTGCGGTGCGCCTTCGCCTGTTGCTCAAAGAAATCCATTTGGATTTACGATATGGGATTGGCGATTTACGAGTGCTGCCGCAAATCAAGGCGCGCGTAAATCGTAAATCGCGAATCGTAAATTTCCGGTTCCGCAAGAAATCACGTAAAGGACACTTTAGGCGCGTCTTTCTGCTCCGGCTTGTCAATCACGAACAGTTCCGCCGGACCGAAATTGAACATGCCGGCGATGATATTGGACGGGAAGACCTCCCGGTCAGTGTTATAGACCATGACCGAGTCGTTGTACGCCTGCCGGGCAAAGGAGATTTTGTTTTCGGTCGAGGTCAGTTCCTCGGTGAGCTGCATCATGTTCTGGTTGGCCTTCAAATCGGGATATGATTCGGAGACCATCATGAGGCGGCTCAACGTGCCGGCAAGGCCGCTTTCGGCGGAGACCAGGTTCTTCATGGCGCTTGCATCGCCGGGGTTGGCGGCGGCGGCCTGTGAAGCGGCATAGGCGATATTACGCGCCTTGGTGACATTCTCCAGCGTCTCGCGTTCATGCTTGATGTAGCCCTTGGCAATCTCGACCAGGTTCGGAATCAGGTCATAGCGGCGCTTGAGCTGCACGTCAATCTGCGCGTAGGCGTTTTTGAAACGGTTGCGCAACGTGACCAGTTTGTTATAGCCGCCGATGAAGAAGGCAACGACGCCCAGCAGCACCACCAGCACAACCAGTGCGATAATCAATCCAATTCCCATAGCCATAATTGTCCTTTGTTAAGTTTGCTCTTCTACTAAGCCAAAGCCCGCCGCCCTGCAATGATAATTTGGCCCGCATTTTGGAATCGCTCCCGGCGGGGCGCGCGTCCGCGCAAACCAAAATCCAATTCCCTTCGGCGACCCGCCAGGAGTCTTTCCGCCCGGTAGCAACCGTTTACGGCTCCACGTAAACCGGCATGCCGATCCAGACAAGATGGCTTAAATATTCCGCGTCCCAATTCGCCAGCCGGAAGCAGCCATGTGATTCGGTGCGCCCGATCTGTTCCGGGTTCGGCGTGCCGTGTATGCCGTATCCCGATTTGTCCAGGCCAATCCACGCCACGCCGACCGGATTATTCGGGCCGGGCGGCAGAATCAGTTTTCGATTCAATTGCCGCGCTTCCGGCGATTCCGGAAATAATTCCGGGTCGAAGGTGTAATTCGGGTTGGGTGCGATGACGATGACATGCAGTTCGCCGACCGGGCGCTTGTCGAAACGCGCCGCAATGCTGCACGGGAAATGCGCGAGCAGATTGGTATCCATGTCGAACGCCTCCAGAAATCGGTCGCCGAGGTGAATGACGGCCAACGCCGCCTTGTTCGTCGGTGCGGGATAATGCGCGTCGGGAATTTCCACGACCGTGCCGGCGGCAAGGTTGGTCCAATCCACGTTCGGATTCAGTTGCCGGATCAATCCGGGATGCGCGTGGCTTTTTTCGGCGACGAGTTCAAGTTCGGTTTCGTAATCCAGCGCCGATTGTTGTGATTTGGCAAGCCATGTCTTGCCGAGCGGCTGCAACCGCGCGAGATCGTTCGTCGTCACCACATAGGTTGTCAGCGGGGACGAGTCAAGCGTCAGACGCGCGCTGGTCGCTACATCCAACACGCCGGTCAGGGGCAGGTTTTCCTCTTTCTGAAAGACGGATATGGCCATTCGTGTTTGCGAACCGGACACGGCATCAATGGAACCCGGCGAAAGGCCGCGGCGCGCCAACGCGATTTGGGCTTCAAACACGTTGCGTACCGCCCGCGGGAAACCGCCTCCGGTTTCCAACGCCTCATTTCTCTGGTACGTCCTGGTTACAACCGGTGGCGGTGTTACGACGCGCGCCGGTTGGGCAGGATGCTCATGCCGCCACCACAGCCAGGCCGCGATGACGGCGATGGCCAAGAGAAACAGCCAGCGAATTGCGCTGCTATTTTTGCGGCGTTGACCCGGCAATTGATATTTTGGCTTTGCACGGCGTGCCACGCCGGAATTAAGCCACAGGCCAAACGGCGACCCAAGAGCGAAGTCAACCGGAGGGATCAGCCCAATTTCAGCAAAGCGTCACCGATAATCCTCGCGGCGTCATCGTAGCTGACCAAACCGGTGTTGATAATCATGTGGTAGAGCAGGGCATTTTCGTTGTCAGCGCCGAAATACTTTTTAAGATAACGCCGACGGGCTGCGTCCTCGCACAGACAAAATTTGCGCGCCTGGGCTTCAGTTTTGTTGAAGTCACGATAGAATTGGAGAGCGTGCTCGATGCGTTTCTCGAGGGGTGCCACCAGGCGGACATGGAGCACGTGGGGCAGACTGGCGGTGACGATGTTGGCGCCGCGGCCGATGAGAATTACGTTGCCGGCTTGAGCCAGTCTGAGCATGGTCTCAGCGGTCTGTTGGACCACGGTCTTGGCCGGCGGATGCACGCCTAAGACATCCGCCATGAGGTCTTCCAGTTCCGAGGCGCGGTCTTCAGGCAGAAATTTCGCCAGGCAGGCCGGGAGGCCATGGTCTACCAGAACCTTATCAATGAGATTACGGTCAAAAACCGTCCAGGGACAGGCCTCCCCGGCGGCCTGCGCCTGCAAATAATGCGCCAGTTTTTCGGCGACAACCAACGCCCCGCACCCCGCCTGCCGGGAGATGGTGACCGAGCGGCGCACGTTTTTTTGCGCCGGCGATTCCAATCCTTCGACGAACTGCGCCTGGCTGCTGATGAAGGACGGACAATGTTCAAGCCCGGGATTTGTCATAACGACCTCCTGATTTGTGGTTTTGACATGCACAAGTGAACCCCCTTGCCCCGGTGTGAGGCAAAGGCCATTTCAGTTTAGAGCCCGTTGAGTCAACCTTGTCCATAACTGCTCCCAGGTTTGGACACCGGCGTTGCGCTGCGTGCTCATTCCTGCCGGCTCTTGATGCAGCATACGCCTCTGATGCCGCTGATTTCAAGAGAGGCCAAACGATTTGATGGCGGCTAATGCAAATGATTAATTGCGGCAAAGCGAACGCAATTCACGGTTGTGCGAGCAGTTCACAATAAGCGCGCCAGAGTTGGTCCACCACCGGTGACGGCGCGACGGGTTTGCCGTCGAGGGCGGCCACCGGCACGATGCCGAAAACGCTCTGGGTGATGAAAAGGCCTTTAAGATTTCGCAAGGCACCGGGCTTGATGATGCATTCGCTTGTCGGGAGGCCCAATGTCCTACAGATCTCCAGCACCACGGCGCGCGTGATGCCGGACAAGACGCCGTAACCGGCTGGCACGGTGCAAACCCGGTCGCGTGAGACCCAAAACAAATTCCCGCCCGCCGTTTCGGCCACTTCGCCGTCTGTGTTTATGAGCAGCGCCTCGTCCGCGCCCTTTTCCGCGGCCTCCATGCGCGCCACAACATGCGCCAATTTGCTGGTGGTCTTGAACGCCGCCAGCGGATCGCCGGTTGGAACGCGAATGGATGAGATAATGAGCGTGCAGCGGACCGGATTCTCCACGTCCAACGGCGGCGTGGCGTGCAATGACATCACGAGGGTTGGTTTGCCGCCGCCGCCAGGCGCGTAACCGCGCTCGCCGGGCCCGCGGGTCAGCACCACGCGCAAAATCGCGTCGGGCATTTGGTTCTTTGCGATGAGTTGGCCGATGAAATTTTGCAGTTCCGCCGGCGTGAACGGGCATTTGATTTTCAAAAAATCCGCGCCGCGTTGCAGGCGTTCCAGATGTTGCGCGAGGCGGAACGGCTTGCCTTGGACAACGCGCATTGTCTCGAACAGCCCGTCGCCATACATGAACCCGCGGTCGTGGACGGAGACAACCGCCTGCGCCTCGGGCACAAATTGGCCATTGAGAAAAACCAGCACACTGGATTTTTAACGCAAAGCCACGAATGAGTCTAGGGCCGAGAGCCAGGGTGCCGGCTAACGGCTGGCGTTCAACCCCCGACTTTTTTGCAAAAAAAGATGTCCGGTTTTAGCCGGGACAGGCATTTAATAGGTGGATGCAGGCAATGGATGACATCACGTTGCTGCGGGAATACGCCGCGCACAATTCCGAAGCGGCCTTTGAAAAATTGGTCTCCCGGCGTGTGGGTTTTGTTTATTCGGCGGCGTTGCGGCAGGTCCGCAACGCCGACCTGGCCGAGGAGGTCACGCAGGCGGTGTTCATCATCCTGGCGCAAAAAGCCGGGCGGATTCGAGACGGCACGGTTCTCACCGGCTGGCTTTTCAAGACAACGCGATTCGCGGCCCTGGCGCACCTGCGGGCCGCCGCCAAACGACGGCAACGCGAGTTGGAGGTTCAAATGCAATCTGACGTTCAATCAACCCCGCCCGACCCGTTATGGGAACAAATGTCACCGCTGCTCGACGAAGCGCTGACGCAACTGGGTGAAAAAGACCGGCAAGCCGTGCTGCTCCGTTTCTTTGAAAACAAAAGTCTGGCGGAGGTGGGGAATTTTCTCGGCACGGGCGAAGACACGGCACGCAAGCGGGTCAGCCGTGCGCTGGAAAAACTGCATCGGTTCTTCCTCAAACGCGGGGTCGCTTCGACCACCGCAATCATCGCCGCGACCATCGCCGCCAATTCCGCCCAGGCGACACCCGCCGCACTGGCAAAAACTGTGACGGCCGCGGCTATCGCCAAAGGGGCGGTGGCCACCGGCTCAACCTTAACCCTGGTGAAAGGAGCATTGAAACTTATGGCATGGGCAAAAACGAAAACGGCGGCCGTTGCCGCCGCCACAGTCATTCTGGCAACCGGCACGACCACCGCCGTGGTCGAAGCTGTTCATTCGGCGCGTGCGTCAGGCCCTCCCGACATCCAAGGCGCTTGGGAAGGCGTCGGCGAAATCCCGCAACAGCACATCAAATGCCGGGGTGTGTTGAAAATCGTCAAAATCAATGGCGCTTACCGTGCGACACTCGACATCATTGACCAGGGCCGAAAAGACATTCCCTTCACGCTGGATTACCATTATCCCAACATCCGCGCCGAATTGAAATTGCCCGTCGGCGATATTGTTTACGAAGGCAAGTTGAACGGCGACGGGACGGAAATGTCCGGCACCTACACAGAACCAAACCTAAACATACCCGTGACGTTGTTACGAACCACGAACCCGGACAGCGTTCCGGAACCGTTCACGGCAGACGAATGCGCGCCCCGGCGAGATTCGGATTTGCAGGGCTATTGGGTGGGGACTTTAAACTATGGAAACGTTACCCTGCCGCTGACTTTGAAGATCGTGGAGCAACCGGCGGGAACGTTCCGCGCGCAGTTCGACAGTCCTTGTGAAGGAGCCCGCACGCTTCCGGTTTTCGTTACGTACCATCAGCCGGAAATAAAATTAGTGCTCAACGGAAGTGGCTCTTCGTTTGAAGGCAACCTGGACAATGGAAACACGATATCAGGAACCTGGACAGCCGGTTCGGGTCAGTCGATTCCAATGACATTCAATAGCGTTGACCCGCACGCCGAGGCCGCGCGGGAAATGACAAAAAGCTATGGCTACACGTACCCCAGCGAATTGCAGGGGCATTGGAAAGGCATTTTGTCTGCGGATCGGAATGGGAACAAGGTGAAGCTCCATCTGGCTGTGGACATTGCCCGGATGCCAGATGGCTCGTTCTCCGCCACCTTGGACAGCCCGGATGAAGTGAGACTTGGTGTCGCAGCCACTTCCGTTCTCTTTTCACCACCGCATGTGCGCGTGGAATGGAGAGGCATCGGTGCCCGTTTTGAAGGCAAACTCGTGAACGGCAAACTCTCCGGCACCTGGTATGCCGGTGGCCAAGGACCCCAGGGCAGCCCGGCCCCGATGGTTTTTGAAAGAAGCACAAGTGAGTGAAAAACGGCCTGTCGCCGCCGGGAAATACGCGGATTGCATAAAAGAAGGAACCATTCCACGGTTTTACCGTAGAACTGAGGTATGAATCGAAAATATGCGTTCACCTTGATTGAATTGCTGGTGGTGATTGCCATTATCGGGATTCTGGCGGCGATGTTGCTGCCGGCGCTCAACCACGCCAAGTTCAGGGCGAAAGTCGCCGAATGCGCTTCCAATTACCATCAATGGGGCATTGCCGCCACGCTCTACGCCGAGGATAACCGGGGCGCATTCCCTTCATTCACCCTGCCGGCATACATTGGCAGAAATCCCTGGGACGTGTCCTCGAACATGATTCCCGCGTTGCGGCCACACAGTGTGACCGTGCAAATGATGTTTTGCCCGGCGCGGCCCGATGATTTCGAAAATGCCGATACCTGGTGCGTGCGGAACCTGGACCACGGCCTGAACACGCTGGAAGACTTGAATGAGTATTTCCTCGCGACCTTTGGCGACTTCAGCCTGTTCCTACATAGTTGGTGGGTGCCGCGGTATGCCGGCGATCCGGCTGCCGGCGGGGTTCTATTTCCGGCTCCCACTCCTGGTACTGGCGACAACAACGGCTGGCCCACGCGCACGGAAGATCCATTGGTCGGCATACAACCCATCATGACCGACCGTTGCGAATACCACGACACCAGCCCAGCCGAGGTTGGCCGGGCCCAGGAGGGACATCCTTTCAACGGAGCCATCACGTCGGTCAACTTGTTATATGGCGACGGTCACGTGGAGACGCGGCCCCGGGCGCAGTTGAAATGGCGTTATAGCGGCAATTACTACGGCACTCCCCAATACAGTTTTTATTGAGCCAGCGTCTTCCAATCATATTGGAATTTTCTCCGCGGGAATTATGTCAGGCGGTTTCAGTTCGAACGCGGTCAGAAACCCTCGTCCCTTGGCCAGTGTTTCCTCGTATTCCGCCTCGGGATTGGAATCCGCCACGATGCCCGCGCCGACGTTGAAATGCGCCAAGCCGTCCTTGCAGACCGCCGTGCGGATGGTAATGCTCAACTGGCTTTCGCGGTTGAAACCGAGATAGCCGTGGCAACCGCAATACGGCCCGCGGGCGAGCAGCTCCAGTTCGTCAATAATTTCCATGGCCCGAAATTTGGGCGCGCCGGTAATGCTGCCGCCGGGGAAGCACGACGCCAACGCGGCAAAATGGGTCACGTCGTTCCGCAACCGGCCTTCGACCGTTGAGACCAGATGCTGCACTTGGGCAAAACGTTCAAGCCGCGCCAGTTCAGGTGTTTGCACCGAGCCGAATTCACAAACCTTGCCGAGGTCGTTGCGCAGCAGGTCGGTAATCATCACCAGTTCGGCCAGTTCCTTGGGGCTGGTCTGGAGTTCGTAGGCGAGCTGTGCGTCGCGGGTCGGGTCGGTGTCGCGCGAGCGCGTGCCTTTAATCGGGCGGGTGACAATGTGCGAACCGCTCAAACGCAAAAATTGTTCCGGCGAGGACGATGCAATCTGAAAATCGCCGCAGTCGAGGAATGCCGCGAAAGGGGCCGGGGAAACGGCATTCAAACGCTGAAAAAGTTCCCAGCCGGAAAACTCGCATGGGGTTGTCAGCCGTTGCGAGAGGTTGACCTGGTAAATGTCACCGGCGCGGATGTAACGCTGGGCGCGCTCGACTGCCGAAAGGAATTCGGCGCGGGACAAATTGGATGTCATCTGCCCGGATTGTATGTAGCCGCAACCTTTAGGTTGCGTTTCCGGGCGCAGGCCAAAGTTTGCGGCTACACTGGCCTCGAATCGCGTTCGCCAGAATTCCATTTGTTCCCTTGCCCGTTTTTCGCTGCGCGTGCTGTCGGCGGCAAGACCGGTGGAGACAACCCAGGTCTTGCCGAGGCAATGATCGAACACAACCAGGCTGCCGTAGAAACCAACGTGGCAGTCGGGCAATTCGAGATCATTGACGGCCCGGCGCGGGAGTTTCGGCTCGGTGAAATTTTTCAGGTCGTAACCCCAATAGCCGAAGCAGCCGCCAAGGGGAAACGGCAGGTCAATTTCATCGAGCAATTCGAAGCGCGACATCAGGCTGTCCAGCAGGCGCCACGGGTTGCCAAAATGAATCTGGGAGTTGGGAGTTGGGAGTCTGGAGTTGGAGGAATGGATTTCACAGCGCGAACCGAAGGAGCGAAAGGTAAGAAACGGGTTGGCCGTGACGAAGGAATAACGCGCCGACGGCGAATCAAACGACGAGGTCCGCAACAGGACAACACCGTTTTCGCCCCGCAAATTTTCGACGAGCGACTCGGGCGTGTGCGCGGTGTGGATTTCGTGAATCAGCGGGCGCATGTTTCAAAAGCAGAAGGCAGAATGAAGAATGCAGAAACGACAAATCGGCCAAAGCAAGCCTTTGGCGAACACTTCTGCCTTCTGCATTCTACCTTCTTCATTTTTAGGCAAACGCCTTGGGCAGGACACCGGGATGGCCGACGCGACGTTCATAATCCAGGATGCGATTGATGACCTCCTGCGGGTCGTCCGTCACGCTGACGAGGTCGAGATCGCCGGGACTGATGAATTTGTTTTTTCCCCTTACCTCTGTTTTCAACCATTGCAGCAATCCATTCCAGTGGTCGCGTCCGAACAGAATGAGCGGGAATTCCGGGATGCGTTCGGTTTGTACGAGTGTGACAATTTCAAAGAGTTCATCGAGTGTCCCGAAACCGCCGGGCATGAACACGAAACCGAGGCTGTACTTGGCGAAACAGACCTTGCGCGCAAAAAAATAATGAAAGTGCAGCGGCACATTGGCGTAACGGTTGCCGGCCTGCTCGCGCGGCAATTCGATGTTGAGGCCGACCGATTTGCCGCCGCCTTGTGCCGCGCCCCGGTTGGCAGCTTCCATGATGCCGGGACCGCCGCCGGTGACGACCGCAAGGTTGTGCTGTGCCAGGCCCCTGGCGATGGCCACGGCGGCGTGATAATACTTGTTGCTTGGGCGAACCCGCGCGGAGCCAAATATCGTGACGGCGGGGCCGATTTGTGAAAGGGTCTGGAAAGAATCCACGAACTCGGCCATGATGCGGAAGATGCGCCAGGGGTCTTCGCGAATAAATGAAGACGTATCGTTCATGGCCGAAACATAGTCACGCCGACGAAATGAGACAAGCCGGAGAACTCATGGAATTTCCCGGTCTGGTGATCCAGGCGGGTTTCTTCAGGAGCACCCGAGGCTTTCGCCGCAGTTCAGGCATTTGTAGCACGCCCCGTTGCGCACAGCCACGTGGCCGCAGTTCGGGCAGGTGGGCGCGTCCTGTTGGAAATGCGCGATGGAATCGTTCAACGATTTCACTCCCGGATCGGCGCTGTGATGGCCGTTGCCGTTGCCCGATTTTACGTCAATCGCGTCGTTGTCCTCGGCAATCGGCAACTCCGGTACCGGGCGATTCAATCTTTTTTTTTCCTCTTCGAGCAAACCGGGCATGGCCAGGTCCGGCTGTGCGCGATTGTCCGTGACGGCGGCGCGATAGCCGGGAATGAATTGCAGGGCCATCCAGCGAAAGACGTAATCGGTAATCGAGGAAGCGTTGCGGATGTCGGGGTTTTTCGTGAAGCCGCTGGGTTCGAAGCGTTGATGCGCGAATTTTTTCACGAGGGTCTCGAGCGGCACGCCGTATTGCAGCGCAATGCTGGTAAGCGTGCCGATGCCGTCCATCAAACCGCCGATAGTCGAGCCTTCCTTGGCCATGGTGATGAACAACTCGCCCGGTTGTCCGTCCTCGAACAAACCGACCGTCATGTAACCTTCGTGACCGGCGATGTCGAATTTGTGCGTGACCGCTTTGCGGGTGTCGAACAGGCGGCGGCGCAACGGTTTGCCGGTTTCAATGCGCAACCTGGCCACTTCGGCTTCCAATTCCTTGATGCGGGCCTCAAATGATGAGGTGTCCGTCGTAATGGCGCCGCTGGAACCATCGCCGCTCTTTTTCGTGCTCAACGGCTGCGAGCGTTTCGAGCCGTCGCGGTAAATCGCTACGCACTTGAGTCCCATCTTCCACGCTTGCACGTAGGTGTTGCGGATGTCCTCGACCGTGCTTTCGTTCGGCATGTTGACAGTCTTGGAAATGGCGCCACTGATGAACGGCTGCGCCGCAGCCATCATTTTCAAATGCGCGAGATAATGAATGCTGCGGCGGCCGCGATGTGGCTTGAACGCGCAATCGAAGACCGGCAGGTGTCCCGGCTGCAACCCACTGCGGACGGTCTGGCCGTTTTCTTCCACGTCCTCAATCGTGTCGAATTTTTCAATATGCGCGACGATGCCTTCGATTTCCTTCGTGCTGTAACCGAGCCGTTGGAGCGCCTGCGGCACCGTGCGGTTGACGATTTTCAACATGCCGCCGCCGGCGAGCAGCTTGTATTTTACGAGCGCGATGTCGGGTTCGATGCCCGTCGTGTCGCAGTCCATCGAAAACGCGATGGTGCCGGTCGGCGCGAGCACAGTGACCTGCGCGTTGCGGTAGCCGGCCTTTTTCC
>Ga0335078_10012581_pt1 | contig 12547 bp, 8 predicted proteins | sample Lox_Sample_32_FD_206711 | JGI IMG/M metagenome (GOLD analysis project Ga0335078, IMG submission 206711) | Soil microbial communities from Loxahatchee National Wildlife Refuge, Florida, United States - Lox_Sample_3.2 | ecosystem: Environmental > Terrestrial > Soil > Wetlands | place: USA: Florida... | reverse complement strand
GATCGCCAGCGCCCCGAGCCGCGGCTGGCCAGCTTGACGCGCAGCCCGATCAGCGGCCGCACGCCCACCCGCTCGGAGTAGCGCAGAATCAGGTTCAGCTCCGTGTACTTCTCGACCACCGGAATGATGTGGCGGCCCATCTTCTGGGCCAGCATGGCCATCTCGATATATTCGTCGTCCTTGAAGCCGTTGCAGACGATGGGGGTTTCGTTGTCGGCCATGGCCATCACCGCCATCAGTTCGGGCTTGGAGCCGGCCTCCAGTCCGAATTTGAACGGGCGGCCGAACTCCAGAACTTCTTCGACAACCTGCCGTTGCTGGTTCACCTTGATCGGGTAGACGCAGCAGTATTCGCCCTGGTAGCGATGCTCCGCGATGGAGGTTTGAAACGCCCCGGCCAGTTCGCCGAGGCGGTGCTGCAGAATGCCGGCGAAGCGGATCAGGACCGGCAGCGAGATGCCCCGCAGCACCAGCGTATCCACCAGTTGTTTGAGATCAATCGAGAGCTGCGGGTCCTTGGCGGGATGCACGCAAAGGTGGCCGTTGCCGTCCACCGAAAAGTAGCCCTTGCCCCAACTGGCCACATCGTACAACTCGCTGGCGTGCTGCGGGGTCCAGCGCTCGGTCGGCTCCATGACCAGGGAGCCCTTCCTGGCGTTCTTCTCCACTCCTGCCTCCCAGACTTCAGTGTCCTAACAAACGTCCGGAAGGGCAAGGGAAATTTGCCCGTCACCGCTTTGTAACACCGGCCGGTGTTCGTCGGGCGGGCCTCCAGGCCTGCGCGGGCTCCCCGGAGCCCGCCGAGCTACGGTCTCCACTTGATATTGCAGCCCAGGCTGGGCCGCTGCTCCGGATTCACCGGCTGGCCGGCCAGCACCGCGTCGATCGCCGCGCGCAGATCGGCCCCGGTGACCGGCACGTCGTTGCGCGGCCGCGCGCCATCCAGTTGGCCGCGATACGCCAGCCGCCGCTGTTGGTCGTACAGGAAGAAATCCGGCGTGCATGCGGCGTCATACGCTTTGGCCACCTCCTGTGTTTCGTCGTAGCAGATCGGATAATTCAAATCGAGTTCCACGGCCATCGCCCGCAGGTGCTCGGGCTTATCTTCCGGGTATTGCACCACGTAGTTCGACGAAATGGCCACAATCCCCAGCGGCCGCCCGGCGTAATCCTTGCCGAGCCGCGCCAGTTCGTGCTTGACGTGTTGCACGTAAGGGCAGTGCCGCGAAATGAACATCACCAGCAGCGCGCGCTTATCGGCGAAACTGGCGAGGCTGACGGTCCCGCCCGACACCACGCTCGGCAGACGGAAATCCGGCGCGGGGGTGCCCAGCGCGCGCATGGTGGATGCTGTTTGCGCCATGGCCGGTCCTTACACCCGGTAATCGTCGGCCTTCCAGTTCTTGATGGCGCGCTTGATGTCGGCGGCGGGCATGCTGCCGTCGGCCGCTTTGCGGGCCAGATCGACGAATTCGTCGTCCGGCGCGAAACGCAGCGCGATAATTTGCTTGACCTCGAGCCGTGGGTCGAGCAGCTTGCCCGTCAGCGCGAAATGCCGCAGGTTTTCTTCGGCACGAATGGCGCGGTCCTGCGCCTTGAGCGGAAACACGCGGGCGTAATTGGCAAGCATGATGCAGCAAACCACCAGCACCACGATCAACGCGGCGCTGTAGAACTGCCCGTGGATGCCCCACGACTTATAGAGATTGACCGCCGATCCGATCAGCGTCAGGACCAGGATGCCAAACAGGACGATGTGGAAGCCGAAGACGTAGCGAACATGGTTGGAGTAATTCTGTGTGGCCATGCCGCGATTGTACCGTGGCGCGCGGCGCCTCGGGGGCGGGTTTGGACGTTACGTGCAGATGCGGTCTAGCAGGTGTAAAAGCCTGGCGGCGAAAGGCGATGCGGCCCTGACTCTTGCTGGGTCAATCAGAGCAAGGATATGAAACGAGTGTTCCCCCTTAGAGTAACCACCCTTTTGGCAGTCTTTCGTCGCCCGCTCCAGGCCTGCAAACAGGTCGGCTTTTGGGATGCTCTCGATGTCCGCGCGCTGGCTCAGCCCCGCAGTTCGGAAGGCTTGCCCATAATATTCCCGCAGCGTGTCCTTGTCGGCGTGGAACCAGGCCTCCATGGCCGGTACCATCAGTTGGATCTGATCCTCTGAAGCTCCTTGGGGGCGCGCCCACCCATCGCCCGGGCGCAGCCTGACGTGTTCCCACGGGCTACTTGCGCCGACCGATGCTTCGCTGTCAACCAGCAGGATTGGGAAATCGTCGCCGCCAGCGCCTTCGTGAGAAGTTCGAAACCTCTCATACGCCTGCCGGCGCCCGCCGCACCGGACTACCCTCGGCACCCGGGTTTCCAAACCGGCCCTCCTAAAGAACTCCGAAAAACCGCGCCGGCATTGGGTCTCGAGCGCCTTGTTGTGGTCGCCACCGCCCTCCACGTATACCTTCACGGTCACCAGCGGTTCCCTCCAATCTCGCCGCTGCGCCAGAGTTGTCCAAGACCATAGTCCTCTTTCAGCCACTTGGCCAGTTCTTCACTCGTTCGGCGTCCCATCAGGGTCGATCCGTTGCGTTTCTCGCAAACAATGACCGCCTCAGGCACCTTGGTTAAGCCATCCACCAGCACGTCGGAGTGCGTCGTCACGATCAATTGCATGCGATGGGATGCTTCCACCAGGAGGTCCGCGAGGCCCGGTAACAGGTCCGGATGTAGTCCCAGTTCCGGTTCTTCCAGGCAAACCAGGGGCGGCGGCGCCGGATGGCACAGCACGGCCAGGAGGCACAGGTAGCGCACCGTCCCATCGGAGAGCCGCGTGGCGGGAACCGGAGATTTCAAACCGGAATAGTGGAGGAACGCTTGGATCGTCCCTCCCAAGACTTTCGTAGAAAAGCCCTCGACGGATTCGTCGGCATTCTTCAACTTCTCCACGAGGCTCCTGCGGAGGTCGCGCCGGTGCTCGAGATCATTGAGGACCAGTGCGATGTTGGCGGCGTCCTCGCGTAAGAACTCCGATGGGAGGTCCGTTGGCTGCGGTCTCCCAGGCGGGGTGTTGCGCCCCAGATTCCACTCGCGAAAAAGCTTGATCTTAGCGTACTCGTTCCCGAGGTAGGTCACCTCCGGGTACTGGTCCGGATCCTTGCGCTGGGACAAGACGGATTGGTCAAGCGGCAGATCCTCGCGCCGAAGCTCACGGCGCACACGGTAAAAAGGAGGAGGTGGCAGAGAAGACGCCTCCGGCCTCGCTTTCAAAACTGGGTGGCCGCGCTGATAGCGGTAATAAAAGTCAGGGTTGGCTGCGGGGCCTGCATCCTCAATCGCCTCGTCCGCCAGTTCAGTGCGCTGCCCCACCATGGCTAACTCAAGCCGGTGCCGAAGCGGCATCTTGCCCTGAGGGTAAAAGACAGTCACATCAATCCCCGCGGTGGGTGCGGTATCCGAACCCTTCCACAGCCACTCCCCAATTCCACCGCCGGTCTGTATCGGCTCGAGCAGATTTCCGGGCGCCGCCTGCAGGAGGGCGATCGTCTCGATGAGGTTCGACTTTCCCGCGCCGTTCGGACCGATGAGCACGTTCAGAGATTGCAACTCCAGTTCTGGGCTGTCGGGACCAAAGGAGAGGATATTCTGCGCCTTGATCGTTCTCAAGAACCGCTTGTCGCCGAGCATTTAGTCTCCATTCTACCCGGCCTTAAGCACCAGCACCCAATCCTGAAACACCGGAGCCACCGGCGGCTGCCACACCCCCGCTGCGTCCGCCACGGCCGTTCCCGCCGCCAGTTCCGCGCCTGTGGCCGGATTGAAGTAGAACGCGCGATACGAAAGGCCCGGTTCCAGTTGCACCATCTTGGGAGCATCCCACATCGCCGGCATGAACACGATCCGCAACTCGCGGGGGATGCCGGCGCAGTACGGCTGCATATAGTTGGCCGCGGTCCAGTGCGGTTCCACCCACTCCGGATGGGGCTCCATCCGCCACCACGGATAGCGCATCAGCAGCGTCTTGGACCATCCCAGTTGCCCCGACCCGGGCAGCTCGCTGGCCACGTCCCACGGGGTATCGCCCCAGGAGCGGCCATGCGGCGACGGTCCAAATGGCTGCGCGGCGGTGTTCACCTGCCAGATCCCGTTCGCGCCATAGGTGTGCCCGGCGGCGCCGCTCAGCATGCAGGCCCAGAACATGAAGCGCTGCACTTCCTGCCGGCTCTGCTCCAGGATGCCTTCGTAGCAGACCTCGCCGTCGATCACCGGCATCGGCGGATTGGCCGCGCGCGACCCCGTCACCAGCTTCACCGTGTTGGGAATGCTGGCGCGGTCGCTGTGACCGGTTTGCAGCATATCGAAATCCAGCACGGACGCATCTTCCACGGTGTTGCGCGCGCTGTCGGACGGATGAATTGTGATGGGGTGATGGAAGGGGTCGATGGCGCGCACGTAGCGGGCGATCTCGGTCCAGCCGTGCTTCTGCATGGCGTGGTCGTGTTCTTTGTCCGGCGCAAGGTAGTAGGGCATGGCGCCCTCGCCAGCCAGGCACCAGATCGCCGGATGCGCGCCCCAGCGCGCGATCAGGTGGCGCCAGTGCTGCTTCATTTTCGCCAGTCCCAGGATCGGCAGATAGTATCCCCAGCAACCGACGATGCAGGGCGCGAGGCCCCGATCCACCAGGTGCTGGATGCGCAGATCGGCCATGTCGAAGTACGCCGGATTGATGCGCGCGTAATCCGCCGCCCACGGGAAGCCGGCTTCATTGGCGCCGCGCGGATCGAACGGCGGCATGTCCGGATAAAGTCCCGCCACGATCTGCACCACCGTGAAACTCTTGGCGGCGCGGTCCGCGGTGAGGCGCGCGAAATCGGCCGGCCAGCGCAGGCGCTTCGCGAGGCCCATCCACCAGGTATCGGCCAGCCAGAAGAAGGGCGTGCCGTCCGCGTGCTCCAGGTAGCGGTGACTGGACGCGACGCGCAGCGGGCCGCGGCTCAAGAGCAGGTTCGCGCCATCGTAGGGCGCCACCTCCATCGCGCCGCGCTGGCCGTGCAGGTCCGTGTTGGACGTGTCGCTGCAAACGGTCTCGAACGAGTAGCGTCCCGCGGTGTGGGCGGCGTAGCGCACACGCCACTCCTGGCCGCCCGCCCAATATGCAGGCACCCGCTGCTGGTTTCCCCGCGAATCGCGAAAGATCACATCCAGGTCGATCTGGTTGAATGGGTCTTTGTACGGCTTGGCGGACACGAAGATCCACTCGGTGATTTCGCGGGCCATGCCGCGCCGGGCCTGCGCCGCGGTCGCAACCGCGGCGGTACCCAGCAACAAACTGCGTCTCGTGAGCTTCATAGAACCTACCTACGGAGCGGCCACCGGAAGGCTCGCGCTTCCGGCCGCCGCCGCCGAGCCCGCCTGCAGGGTGACCGCCACATCGCCGGCGCCCGTGCCCGCGGGAATCCGCACATTCACCTGGTACAGGCCGGCGTAAACCATTCCGGCCCATAAGACGTCGGCGCTTTGTCCTCCCACGGCAACGTGAATGGAAGTGAGGTCCGCGACCGGGTAGGACGCGCCCGGCGGAAAAACGTAACCGGCCGGCCACGGCTGCGCGGTGGCACCGAGCCCCGTGGCGTAAAGCTGCACCAGGTCGCCCGCCTGCGCCGGCTGCGCGGGGCTCACCAGCACGCTCTCGTTTGCAAATAGCGCCACCGCGTACGGTACGCCGGTGGGGGACCAGGTGAACAACTCCGGGGCGGCTTGCGCCATGCTGGCCGTCGCGGTCGCGGTGCCGTTGTCCGTCACTACCTCTACCGTCACCGGGCCGCTAGTGTCCACGTCGGCCGGCATCAGGACGTTCAACTGGCCCGGGCTGACGTAACTTGGATACGTGTACCGGCCGTTGATGCGCACCTCGACGCCGCCCAGTTCGATCGGCAGGATGCTCCCGTCTCCGATGGCGCCGGTCCAGTCCTCGGCCGCGTTGGTGAAGTTCGCGCCGAAGATGGTGACAAAGCCGCCCACGGGCGACGGCGGCCTGAAGCTGGCTGCGTTGACCACGCCATTACTCCCAATCACGGCCTGGCCCTGATCGCTTACCGTATGCAGGGTGCCGATCCAGAAGCCGCGGCCGTTGGCGCCGAAGATCACGGTGGAGGGGTCCCACGGCACGAATCGGATCACCGCGCCTCGCAACGTGGCCAATCCTTCGTTTTGCTGCGTCCACGAGGCGCCGCCATCTTCGGTCATCCAGACGCCGGAGGCGGCCGTGACATCGTGAAACGGATCGTCATCCGTGCTCAGCACGATGCGTTGCGCATTAGAAGGATCGACAGCGACGCCGCGCGCGGCGTACTCCGCCCGTATCAGCGTCCAGGACTGACCGTCGTAGCGATACAGGCCGTCGCCCGAGAATGTCCGCCACTTCGTGACGTACAGGTGCCCGCTCGAGGTTGGGTCGACGATGATTCGCTCGCTCCCGGCGGGACTCCCCGGCATCAGGGTGAACGTGGTCCCCGCATCCTGTGTCCGCCACACGCCGGACGCGCCATTCACATAAAACGTTCTGTTGTCGCCGGCCGCGGCGATGTATTTCAGGCCGCCGTCGCTTTCGATCCCATTCGAGACCACGCTCTGCCACGTGGCGCCGCCGTCCCGCGATGCGTATAGCGTTCCGTTGAGAGTGAACCACACCATGTCCGGATTGTTCGCCAGCGCATAAATGCCGAGAGGCTCGCCCGTGGCTGCGACCGGCGTCGTGTAGGTCCAATCCAGGCCGCCGTCTGTGGATTTGGCGACGCCATCGAAGTTGCCCTCCTGGCCGAATGTGGCGTACACCGTGCTGCCGTTGGGGCCGGTAAAGGTCGCATCCTGGCCGCCATCGAAATGATTCACGCCGTTGCCCGCCCAGCGCCACGATTGCATGCCGTCGTTGCTCTCCAGAAATTTGCCGTCGTCCATGGCCATCAGCACAATCTGCTGTTGCGCCGGATTGAATACCGCGTTAGTGGTCACCAGGCCGGAAAAGCCGGTACCGCGCCAGAGGTTGCCCGCTATGGGCACGGAGGTGACATCCTGCCAGGTCTGGCCGCCGTCGAGCGAACGGTTGACCACCAACTCGGTGGCCATGAACACGTTGTTCGAATTGTTCGGATCGAAGGCCAGCCCGTATGCTGACGCGCCCGGCATGTAAAAGTGCGGCGGGTTGGGGGTGGGCTGCCAGGAGGCGCCGCCATCCGTGCTCCGGTAGCATGTCCATACCGCCCAGCTCAGGTCCGCGGTGATCAGTAGCCGCGGCTGACCGGGCGCCAGTTCCACCACCGCATACGTCGATGAGAACGAACCGCCGCTGGCGTTCTGGGTGAGACCGTTCGGGATCGGCTGCCAGGAGTCCCCGCCGTCGGTGGATTTGAATACGCCGCCCGGCTGGCCGGCCGCGCCGGAGAACAACGAAGCATAGAGTGTGTTGGCGTCGGTGGGGTCGGCCGTTACGTAACTGGCGGGCAGGTTGGGGAGGCCGTTGTCGATGGCCTGCCAGGTCGCGCCATTGTCCCGGCTGCGCCAGATGCCGGAGGCGTGCGCGGCATAGAGCGCGCGCGGTGTAGAACCGCCTGTGCCCGCGTAGGCAGCCGCCATCACGCCGTACGCGCAGCCGTCGCCCACCCGGCTCAAGCGGGCCCAGGTGTTGCCGCCATCCTGGCTCTGCCAGACGCCGCCCCAGTCCGTCCCCGGAGGGCTCGGCCATTGGCGATGGCTGCCGGAAAACGCCAGCAGATGATTGGAGTCCGCGGGGTCGAACAGGATCTTCTCGATCGGCACGGAGTAATAGCCGTCGGCAGGCGGGCCCATGCCGTTGCGCATCGATTGCCACGTCAGGCCGCCATCCACGCTCTGGACGGGTCCGCTCATCGACCCGGCCCACACGATGTTGGGGTTGGACGGATGCCAGGTGAACGATGCCATCTCGTAACTCGGCAATCCGAAGGTGGCCTGCCAGGTATTGCCGCCGTCGGTCGAGAGTGCGATGCCCAGGATATCGCCCGACGCCAGCACGCGGTGGCCGTCCCACGGGCTGACCGATACCGCGATGACAAACCCGCCGTTGCCCGGCTCGAACGCCGGACGCCAACGGATAATGCTGGGCGCGCCTTGCGCGGCGGTGAGCACGAGCAGCCAGCCGGCCGCCCGCGCTGCATAGGTGAGCTTCATAGCACAACCCGCTCGTCGCCCTCGCGGCGCGTGACCCGTTCACGGTCCAGATACTCCAGCAGGGGGATGGCGTATTTGCGGGAGATGCCGGTCCAGTCCTTGAAGGTGCCCACGTTGAAGCGGGCGGCCGGGCGCGCGGCCAGCATCGCGCGCAGTCTTTCCATGGCGGTGCAATGGAAAACCAGCTCGTCGCTCACCCGGATCAGCCGCTTTTCACGCAACAGAATCTGCAGCAGTGAGCGGGCGCGCGCGGCCTCCACGCCGGATTTCGCCAGCACCTCCGGCAGCGCGGGCACGGCCAGTCCGGCCTGCTCGAAGGCGCGCTCGATGGCGGTGCGGGCGTGCTCTTCGTCCTGTTTGAGCACCAGCTTGTGACTGGCCAGCCGCACGTTCTCGCCTTCCACCACGATCTGTTTCTCTTGCGCCAGAATGGCGTCGATCAGGAACGCGGGCGAATCCGGCAGCTCGCGGCCGCGCAGATCCTGCTTGGGGATGCCGGGAAGCAGCGGGTTCTTTTGATGAAATTCGCGCACCGCGTTGAGCAGCTTCTCGCGCGCGGACTGGAACCAGGCGCGATCCGCGAACCAGGCCTGGGGCTGCGTAAACGCGACCACCGCCGCCCCCGCCGCGATCTCGCGCTCCGTCAGGCCCGTGCGCGCCACCAGTTCGGCCATCCCCATGCCGTATTTCGATTCGCGCACCAGCCAGGCGACGCGCTCGGCCGCGGGAGCTTCCGCGAGCGTGCGCAGCCGCTCCGCCACCCGATCGCCCTTCCGGTAACGCCTGCCTGCGGTATCCACCACCACGCCGCCGCCAATCGTCACCACCGGAGAAAACATGCGGATAATGAAGCGGTCTCCCGGCAGCAGCAGCGCCGGCTCGCGCAGCACGATGCGAGCCCACCCGCGCTGGCCCGGCCGCAGCACCGTGGCGCCATCGAGCAGCCGCACCTGCGCTTCGATCTCCGCCGTGCCCGCATGGAAATGCACCGGCGCGCGGTGCTTGAGCGGCTTGGCCGACGGCAGAAGCTCCAGCGCGCAATCCAGTTGCGTGACTGCCCGGAACGTTCCCGGCGCGGCCAGCACCATGCCGCGCGCCAGTTCCGCCGGTTCGATATCGGCCAGGTTGAGCGCGGTGCGTTGCCCCGCCAGCGCCTGCCCGGCGGCTTCGCCGTAAACCTCGACGCCCCGCACGCGCAGCCGCCGGCCCGTCGGATACAGTTCCACTTCCTGCTCCTTGCGCACCGCGCCCGAGATCAACGTTCCGGTCACCACCGTGCCGAAGCCCTTCACCGTGAAGGCGCGATCCAGGGGCAGGCGGAAGTGTCCCGCCGCGCTCTTCTCCGCCACCGCGGAAGCCGCGCCCTGCAAGGCGCCCAGCAGGTTGTCGAGTCCGGCGCCCGTAATGGAGCTGACCGCCACCACCGGCGCACCCTCCAGAAACGATCCCGCCACGAACTCCTCGACTTCCAGCCGCACCAGTTCCTGGATGTCCGGTTCCACCAGGTCGGCCTTGGTCAGCGCCACCACTCCGTGCCGAATTCCCAGCAGACGGCAAATGTCGAAGTGCTCGCGCGTTTGCGGCTTGATGGATTCGTCGGCCGCGACGACGAACAACACCAGGTCGATGCCGCCCACCCCCGCCAGCATGTTCTTGACGAACCGTTCGTGACCGGGCACGTCCACGAAGCCCAGCCGCAGCGCGGGCGTCAATTGCAGGTGCGCGAAACCGATATCGATGGTGATGCCGCGGCGCTTTTCTTCTTCCAGACGGTCCGCGTCGATGCCGGTGAGCGCTTTCACCAGCGCGGTTTTGCCGTGATCGATGTGGCCCGCCGTACCGACGATGATGTTTTTCATCCGCTGATGTTCATCGTACTACCGCATGGCGCGAGGCGACCCGTCAGGAGTTCGAATGCAGACTGGGGGAGCCATTACGGTTTTGAGGCTTCACGGTTTTGGTCTTCTTCAATTTGCCGGTTCGACGGCACGGTCGAAGCGCTCGCCACCAGAAAGTCAGGCATGGAAGACCGCTCGGCCTCATTGTGGAGTGACTTCTTCCCAAGACGCAGTACAATCCGATTGTGAACCGCCGCGACTTTCTCTTAACCGCCGGCGTCCTGGCTGGCGCCCCCGCCCCGCCGCAATCTACCGCGGGGCGGCCCGCCAACGCCGTCCGCAGCGTCCAGCGCCTCTTCACCAGCGAGATCGAAGACAAGCCCTGGTTCTACGACCGCCAGATGTGGCCGTATTACCTCGCCATGCTCGCGGAAAACCACTTCAGCCGCTTCAACCTCAGCTTTGGCATAGGCTACGACTTCCTGCGCGGTGTCACCGACGCCTACTTCCTCTTCGCCTACCCCTTCTTCCTCTCCGTGCCCGGCTACAACGTCCGCGCGGCGAACTTGCCGGACGCCGAGCGCGACCGTAATCTCGAAACCCTGCGCTTCATCAGCGAGCAGAGCGCCGCCCACGGCCTCCAGTTCCAATTGGGCCTCTGGATGCATGGCTACCAGTGGGAGAACAGCCCGCATGCGAACTACACCATCGCGGGACTCAACGCCGACGCCCACGGCCCGTATTGCCGGGACGCGCTTGCCGCTCTCCTCCGTGCGTGCCCTGCCATTACCGGCGTCACCTTGCGCATCCACGGCGAAAGCGGCGTCGCCGAAGGCAGCTACCCGTTCTGGAGGACCGTCTTTGACGGCGTGAAGCGCTCAGGCCGCACGGTCGAGATCGACCTGCACGCCAAGGGCATTGACCAGGGCATGATCGACCTCGCGCTGGCCACCGGCATGCCCGTCAAGGTATCGCCGAAGTTCTGGGCCGAGCACCTGGGAATGCCGTACCACCAGGCCGATATCCGCGACCAGGAGGTGCCCGAGGCCGACCACCGCGACAGCGGCCTGATGGCCCTGAGCGCCGGTTCCCGCAGCTTTACACGCTACGGCTACGCCGACCTGATGCGCGAAGACCGCCGCTTCGATATCCTCTGGCGCATCTGGCCCGGAACGCAGCGTCTGCTGCTGTGGGCCGACCCGGTTTTCGCCGCCAGCTACGCGCGGGCCTTCCAATTCTGCGGATCGAGTGGGGTCGAGATTATGGAGCCGCTCTCCTTCATGGGGCGGCGCGGATCAGGCAGGGTGTCCTCTGGGCAGGAGGGCAGCCGCTGCGCCTATGCTGACGCGTCATTGCGCCCGCGGTGGGATTGGGAGAAGTACCTCGATACCTACCGGGTCTGGGGCCGGAAGCTCTACAACCCGGATGCCAAGGTCGAAGTCGAACCGGCACTCGCCGCCGCCAGCCGCATTCTGCCAATCGTCACGACCGCGCATCTGCCCTCGGCCGCGAACAACAACTACTGGCCGGAGATCTACACCAACCAGTCGCTGGTGGAGCCGTCGAAGACCGAATACACCGACACTCCTTCGCCGAAAACCTTCGGCAACACCAGCCCGCTCGACCCGCAGCTCTTCTCCCGCATCGACGATTTCGCCGAAGAGTTGCTTACCGGCGAACGGAGCGGCAAGTATTCGCCCATAGAGGTCGCGCAATGGCTGGAGGATTTGGCCGGCGCTACACAACCAGTAAAGGCCCGCCGCGTTGACATTGACGTTGCGATTCAGGCCGGCTTGGGTAGATTCTTCGCCGCCAAGTTTCGCGCCGCCGTCCTATATGCGCTTCACCAGCGCACAGGCGACCGCGCCGCCCTTGAGGAGGCGCTCAAGTGCTACCGCGCCGCGCGGGCCGCCTGGGCCGGATTGGCCGGCAAGGCCACAGGGGTCTACGTCCCGGACATCACCGTCGGCGAACTCCCCTGGCTCCGCGGCCACTGGCTCGACCGCCTGCCGGTCATTGATGCCGATATCGCCATTCTGGAGAAGCGCCTCCCATCCGCAATGCCCACCAATGATCCCAAGGTGAAGGCCGCCATCGCCGAAGCCATTGGCCGCCCGCAACGCCCTTCAGCCGCGACGCGCCATCGTGCGCCTCACCGCTTCGAGCGCAGGCAGCCGCTGGCGCTCGCACTCACCGGTCCGGTCGTGGCCTCGGTGCGCCTCCACTACCGCCACGTTAACCAGGCCGAGCGTTGGCAGTCCGCCGTCATGGACCGCCAAGGCCCGGCCTACGTCGCCGCCATTCCGGCCGAATACACTGGCTCGCCGTATCCACTCCAATACTACTTCGAGCTGAAATCGGCCCCGGATCGAGCCTGGCTGTATCCAGGCTTCCCGTCGAATCTCGCCGGCCCGCCCTATTATGTCATCCGTGGCTAGTATTACTGTGTTAAAAACAAACATTTTGTTGTAGAATTGTTTTCGTGGGATCACGCCTCTCTTCGCCAGGCCCAC
>Ga0335078_10012580_pt1 | contig 12548 bp, 10 predicted proteins | sample Lox_Sample_32_FD_206711 | JGI IMG/M metagenome (GOLD analysis project Ga0335078, IMG submission 206711) | Soil microbial communities from Loxahatchee National Wildlife Refuge, Florida, United States - Lox_Sample_3.2 | ecosystem: Environmental > Terrestrial > Soil > Wetlands | place: USA... | reverse complement strand
ACCGTTCGTTCTGATCAAAGTTATCTTTTGATCTTATGTTCTAATACTAGCAGACGTCGCTGACATTCTCCTGGCGACACGCCGCGCTGCCGTTTCGCGGCTGTGGGGTGACGGAATGAGGGCGCGGGGCATGGAGATGCGCATCGTTTTGCGCTGCCATCTGGACGGGTCATTCTCTACCTAGGTAGAGTCGTGGCTATGAGCGGCGGGGCGGGTGGTACACCGATGGGCGGGCCGGGCCGGGTGGGCGCGGCGGTGCGGCGCGTCGCGGCGCGGCTGGTGCCGAGCGGGCGGCGCGACTGGGTGGAGGCGGTCTGGGCCGAGGCGCCCGAGGTACCGCAGGGACTGCGCCGGCTGGCCTGGCGCGCGGGGGGTGCGCGGCTGATGGTGGCGGAGGCTTCGATGCTACGCAGGATCGCCGGCGCGACGGCGTTCGCGGTGGCGGTGGCGGCGGTGGCCCGGGTGGCCTGGCCAGACTCGCCGGCCAGCGTTGCCACCCCGGTCGACCAGGTGCACGTGATCGTCTTGGCGGTGCTTGCGGTGCTGCCGCTGCTGGCGCGCCCGTTCCTCGGGCCGGTCGGCGACAGCCGGGTCGCCAGGCTGCTGCGCTTCGGCACCTGCGCCGCGTTCCTTGCCCTGATACCGGCCTCGGTCGCGGTCGAGCAGTTCCAGACCACGCCGCCGCGCGGGGCTGCCGAACTGCGCGTTTACCTGCTGATAGCGGGCCGAGAAGGCAGTGCTCTGTGGGGGAACGAGGTCTTGATCCTGGTCGTCATGGCGCTGTACATGGCCGCCATCGTGTGGATGACCTCGCGGCGGGCGCGGATCGCCCCGGCCACGCTCGCTATCGGCACGTGCGCGGGCATAGCGCTCGGACTCGTCATGTACGCGGTGGCGCCGCTCGGACTCAGCAGCGCCGCCACCAACCCGTGGCTGCCGGGGTCCGATGTCGACCCGCTCGTCGTGCTCGCCTGGCTGTTGCTGCTCGCCGGCCCGATAATCGCCGCGGTCGTTGCTCACCGGCGCTACGCCGCATCGTGCGGTTCGCCGCCGCCGCTCCGCCCCAGGATCCGTCAGCTCGGGGCGGCGGGTCTGCTCACCGGCCTGGTCGGCGCGCTGTTCGCCACCGTCGCGGGCACCGGGACAACCGCGGTGATGGTGCGGGCGGCGTGGCTGCGGAACTGGCTGTACCACGGTCATCAGCTGTTGTACGGCGTCCAGAACCTGTCCTCCGACCTGCGGACGCTGCCAGCCGTCGGCTACAGTCACGAGCTCACCGGCTCGGTGGACCAGGGCGTGTTCTGGGTCATCTGCATCTTCTTCCCGTTGGTCGCGCTGCTGATGACCGCGGGGGCAGCCGCCGACGCCGCCGGCGCCGCGGCGGGCCGGGGTAATCCGCGGCTAGGTGGCGGCGACGGCCCGCCGGGCCCCGGACCCGCGCCGGATCCGCCGCCTGGCGGCGAGCCCGCCGTCAGCGATGATGGCGCCGACCTGGCGGCCGGCCTGCTGGTGCGCGGTTAGGAGCGGCAGTCGACCCAGACGACCTGGCCGGTCGTTCAACTGCGAAATGCCGTCACGTCACGACCGGCCAGCCGGGATGCGATTCGCCACCATATTACGGCCCGGTCAGCGGCCACGAACGGCTATGCAGAGCAGGGACTTCCGGCCGGGTGAGCAGGGCCATTCGGCCGTGGACCGCGGCGTTGGCCGGTCGTGATGCTGGACGTGATTACCGGTGCCGGAATTCCCGACGTCGTTGTGGCCCGAGGAGATGGCCATGACTGTTCACACGCGTCACATCCCAGTACCTCACCCCGGTGCGAGCAGGCCGCGCGCGAGCAGGCCGCGATCGTCGCGCTGGCTTGCGCTTTGCGTGCTGTGCGTCTCGGTCCTGATGGTCAACCTGGACAACACGGTGCTCAACGTCGCGCTGCCGACGCTGGTGCGCGATCTGCACGCCACGTCCAGCCAGCTGCAGTGGATCCTCGACGCCTACGCGCTTGTCTTCGGCGGGTTGCTTCTTGTGGCCGGGAGCATGGCCGACCGGGTGGGCCGCAAGCGCACGTTCCTGGCGGGGCTGGCCGGGTTTGCCGGGGGTTCGGCGTGGGCGGCTTTTTCCGGATCGGTGGGCGTGCTTATCGCCGCCCGGGCGAGCATGGGGATCGGGGCGGCGCTGATGATGCCGTCCACGCTGTCGATCATCACCGACATGTTCCGCGATGGCGGGCAGCGGCAGCGGGCCATCGGCTTCTGGGCGGGCACTAGCGGACTCGGGTTCGCCCTGGGGCCGATCGTCGGCGGGCTGCTGCTCGCTCATTTCTGGTGGGGATCGGTTTTCCTGATCAACGTGCCCATCGCCACGGCCGGCCTGCTGTGCGCGGTCCCGCTGGTCCCGGACTCGAAGAACCAGGCCGCGCTGCGGCCCGACCTGGCCGGGGCGGTGCTGTCGATGGCCGGCCTCGGGCTGGTGCTTTGGTCGATCATCGAGGCGCCGGTCCGCGGCTGGTCGTCGGCGCTGGTGATCGGCACCGGCGCGGCCGGGCTGACGATACTGGCGGGCTTCGCGGCCTGGGAACGCGCCACCTCCCACCCGCTGCTGAACCTCCGGTTCCTGCGCAGGCCGAGCTTCTCGGCCGCGATCGCCTCGAACGGGCTGGCCATGTTCGCCCTGGCCGGAGCGCTGTTCGTGGTCACCCAGTTCCTTCAGTTCAACCTGGGTTACTCGGCCCTGCAGGCCGGGGTGCGGATGCTCGCGATCGCGGTCGCGATCGCGGTGACCGCCCCCGTGTCGTCGGTCGTGGTGCGGGCGGCCGGCATCAAGATCACCACGGCGGCGGGCCTGCTGCTGATCGCGGCCGGGCTGTGGCAGTCCTCCGGGGCCTCGGTCACCTGGACGTTCACCGGCATCCTGCCGGGCATGATCCTGACCGGCATCGGGGCCGGACTGCTCATGCCGGCGGTATCCGGATCGGTCATGGGCTCGCTGCCCCCAGGGGACACCGGCGTAGGCGCGGCCGCCAACGGGGTAGCCATCCAGGTCGGCAGCGCCCTTGGCGTCGCCGTCATCGGCAGCCTGCTGTCCACCCGTTACCAGTCCCGCATGACCGCCGCGCTGGCTCCCTACCACCTGCCGCACGCGATCCAGAGCACCATCCTCGGCTCGATCGGCGGCGCCCTCGGCGTCGCGGCCCGGGTGGGCGGAGCCACCGGCCACCTGCTTGTCCAGGTGGCCCGGTCAGACTTCATCAGCGGGGCGGATCTCGGGCTGCTCACCGGGGCGGTGGTCGTCCTGGCCGGCTGCGTCCTGGCCCTGGTCTTCCTGCCGTCCCGCCCATGACCGCTCAGCTGAGCGGTCAGCGCATGGTGGCCTGCATCCGGGCGGACATGGCGACGCCGACGATGAGCAGGAAGATGCCCAGGATCACCGCCGCCCAGCCGAGCATCAGGCCGGCGAGCGCCAGGCCAGCGCCCTGCTCCCCGCTGCGCCTGATCTGGCGCCTGGCCATGTGGCCGCACACGATCGCCGGGATGGTCGCCAGCGGCCCGACCATGAACTGCGCGATCCCGCAGGCGAGGCTCGCGATAGCCAGGCTGTTGTACCCGGTCACCGGGGTCACCGGGGCGGGCCGACCGACGGCCGGCAGGTCGATGAGGACCTGATCCAGGTCGGCGTAGGTGCGCGCGGAAAACGCGCTCTCCAGGCGGCTGTCATACTCGTCCTTGGACAGCCGGCCTTCGCTAAAGGCCTTGTTGAGCCGTTCCGCCACGCTGTCGCGGTCCGCGTCCGAGGCCCGCAGCGTCCCGCGGGACCCAGGCGTCCGGGATGCGGCCGGCGGCGGAACGTCGGGCGGCGGAACGTCGTGGTCTGGAATGAGCAGCTGGTCGTCATTCATCTAAACCACCCCTACCGTGACACTGCAGCCGGGCATCTCCGCGCGCCAAGAGCCTTAAGTCCCGGCACTGGTCCCGACAAATGCCGCACCCAGCCCAGGCGCGGGCCGGCTTAGGCGACCGTGACCGGCCGCCTGGGCGGGCGCCCGGGCATGGGCGGCGGGGTCGACGAGGAGGTCTTCGGCAGCCATCGCAGCCACCGCGGCAGGTACCAGTTGTAGCGGCCGAGCAGCTTCATCGTGGCGGGCAGCAGCAGTGCCCGGACGACGGTCGCGTCAAGGAGCACGGCGACCGCCAGGCCGACGCCCATCTCCTTGAGCTGCACCATCGACATCGTCGCGAAGGTGAGGAAGACGAAGACCATGATCACGGCGGCCGCGGTGACCACCCCTGCGCTGATCTTGATGCCGTGCGCGACCGCCTGGTCGGTATCGCCGATACGGTCGTAGCTCTCCTTGATCCGGCTGAGGATGAACACGTGGTAGTCCATGGACAGCCCGAACAGCACCAGGAACAGGAACAGCGGCAGCCAGCTGGCGATGGCATGCGTGCTGGTGAAGCGGAACAGCGACTGTCCCCAGCCCCACTGGAACAGCGCGACGACGACACCGTAGGCGGCGCCCACTGACAGCAGGTTGAGGACCACCGAGGTGACCGGGATGACCAGGGACCGGAACGAGACGAGCAACAGGACGAAGGCCAGCAGCAGGACGAAGGCGAAGATCCAGCCGGAGCGCTGCGCCATGACGGCGTTGAAGTCCACGGTGCTCGCGGTGAGCCCGCCCACCGCGACCGTGGCGCCGGGCACCTTGCCAAGCGTGGCCGGTATTACCTTGTCACGTAGGGTGGCAAGGGCGCTGACGGACGTCGCGTCTTCGCCGGTGCCTGCCAGCGGGACCTGGATGAGCGCCGCGGTGTGCGCGGGGTTGACGACGAACGTGATCGGCTGGTTCATCTGGCCGCTGGCCAGCGCGGCGCGCTCGAATGCCTGGCCGGCGGCGGCCATGGCAGGCGAGGTGACGTCGGGCGCCTCGACCGCGACGAGCGCCGGCGCGGGGCCGCCGGGAAATATCTGCTGGATGCGGTCGTAGGTCTGCAGGGCGGCGGTGTTCTGCGGCAGGTCGCTGACACCCGGTTCCGCGGTGTGCAGGCGCAGCACGGGCAGCGCGAGCACGACAAGGAGGCAGCCCGCGGCGCCGACGGTCAGCGCCGGGTGGGCCAGGACGCGGTCGAGTATCGCGGTCCAGGCGCGGCTCTGCCCGGCGGGCCGGCGCAGCCGGCTGACCAGCGGCAGCTGGCCGCGGTCCACCCGGTCGCCGAGCAGGGCGAGCAGGGCAGGCAGCAGGGTCAGCGACCCGATGACGGCGGCGGCCACCACAAGCATCGCGGCCTGCGACATGCCGTAGAAGACCTTGTTGCCTGTCAGGAACATGCCCGACATCGCTACCAGCACGGTCAGGCCGGAGATCAGCACCGAGCGGCCCGAGGTGGCGGCCGCGACCTCGATCGCGTCAAGCACCGGGCGGCCTGCGGCGCGTTCCTCCCGCTGGCGCTTGACGTAGAACATCGAGTAGTCCACGCCCACGGCCAGGCCGATGCACAGCATGACGGAACTGGCCTGGGTCGTCTCACCGGACAGATGGCTGGTGAACGCGACAAGGCCGGTCGCGGCCAGGATCGCCATCAGGGCCAGCGCGATCGGCAGTAGCGCCGCGACCACCGCGCCGAAGGCGATAAGCAGCACCACAAGCGCGATCGGATAGGACAGCGCCTCGGCCCGGCGCAGGTCACGGAAGATCGAGTCGTTGACCGCCTTGTCGATGGTGGCGTCGCCGGTCTCGGCGATCCGGACCCCAGGGTGGGCGGCCGCCGCCGCCTGCACGGCGGCCTGCACCGGCACCACGCGGGTCGCGTCGTCCTTGATGTTGCCGGTGAGCTGGAACTCCAGCAGCGCGGCGTGCCGGTCCGCGGAGATCTGGTTTCCGTCCGCCGGATCGAGCGGGGAACGGATCTGGGTCACCCGCCCGGTGGCCTCGATCCTGGTCAGGACGTCCCGGATCGCCGCCTGGTAGGCGGGCGCGCTGACCTGAAGAGTGCTGCTCGAGAACAGCACCTCCTCGTTGGCGCGCAGCGGAAAGTCCCGCGCCATCATCTGCTGCGCCTGCCCGGTCTGTCCCGACCCGGTCTCCTGCAGGGGTACCTGACTTGTTCCGACCAGGTGGCCGGTCAGCAGCAGGATCGCGACGCAGCCGAGCCAGGCGAGGATCGCCGTCCACGGATGGGTCGCGCTCCACCGGCCGACGGCCCCGGTCAGGTGTCGTGCGCTAGCCATACAGCCACGTTCTGCCTGGCGCTTCGCCCGTGCAAGGGACCAACGGCCCGCCGGCCGGGACCTTCGCCTGCGGCCCGGCGACGGGCCGGCAGCCGGGCCGCGCGGATGCCGCCGAGGGCCGAACGGCCTGCCGGGCCGGGACGTAAGACCGGGGGCACCCGCCGGTACCGCACGGTAAGGCTGAGGGAACGAATAAGCCGCGAATGACGGAGGTAAATGAAGATGCCAACCGGAATGGGAGCGGCGGAGAGCGGCGGTGCGCCGAGTGATGTGCTCAGCCCGGAGTCGCCGGCTCCCGAGCCCACTGCCTGCGGGCACGCCCTGCGGGCGCTCAGCCCGGCCGAGTGCTTCGGACTGCTGGAACTGGGCGGCATTGGCCGCGTCGGGTTTGCGTCCGCAGATGGGATCATGATGCTGCCGGTCAACTTCGCCGTAATGGGAAAGGCCATCATCTTCCGCACCGCACCGGATACGCTGCTGGCTTTGTATGCCAATGGGCAGGTCAGTTTCGAAGTCGACCACCTGGACCGGGCGCTTCGCGCAGGCTGGAGCGTCCTTGTGCACGGCCACGCGCACAGGATCTCTGATGAGCGTGAGGTACAGCGAATTGAGGACAGGACGCACCTCGAACCGTGGGCGGCCGGAGCCCGCGACGTGTACGTCCGCATCGCGCCCACCCGGATCAGCGGACGGTGCATAGAGCCCAGCTCGGCCGACACCGACACGTAGGTCTATGCCGGCGCAGCGGAACTCGTCCGCGCCCGACGCTGGTTCGAAGGTCCCGCGGCCGGAGGACCTTCGGACCTGTGCCGCGATGGCGGGCAGGGCTCTGCTGACGGGGTAAGCGATAAGTGCCCTCTTGTTCCGGAGGGGCCATGGATACCGCGCCGGGCCGCCAGGACCGCTGGCACGAGCTGACCAAGTCCGAGTGCTTCCAGCTACTGGCCATCGAGCAGCTGGGCCGGGTAGCCGTGGTGGACGACCGCGGGCCCATCGTCTTTCTCGTCAACTTCGTCCTGGACCACCACACGCTGGTGCTCCGTACCGACGAGGGAACCAAGCTGGATGCCGCGATCAAGGGCAGCCGGGTCGCGTTCGAAATCGACGGGACCGACCCTGCCACCCGCACCGGCTGGAGCGTCGTGGCGCGCGGTGAGGCCGTGGAGGTCACCGACCCGGCAGAGCTCGCCCGCCTGTCCAAGCTGCCACTGCACCCATGGGCACCGGGTGCCAAGGCCCGCTATGTGCGCATCCTGCCCGCGGTGCTGACCGGCAGGCGGATCACCGCACCCCGCCGGGCGGCCGGCTCGGCGCGGCGCGGCCGGCGGCTGGGCCGCAGTCCCACTCCGGGACGGAGGGTTGCCCTGCCATGGGAACCGACATAAACCAGGAGCGGTTCGACGACGGCGATTACGCGCGCTTCGCCGAGCGGCTCGAGGAATGCCTGTCCGCGCTCGGGCAGCTGCTTGGACGGCCTGGCTTCGGCGTCGGGCCCGCCACCGTCGGCGCCGAGCTCGAACTATTCCTCGTCGACACCGAGGCCCGGCCGCTGCCATCCAACCAAGCCGTCCGCGCCGCGGTGGCCGACCCGCGGATCACCGTTGAGATAGACCGCTTCGACCTGGAACTCAACGCCTCACCCGCACCGCTAGCCGGCCGGCCATTCGGCACGATCGGAAGAGAGCTGAACACCCTGCTCGATCGGGTGGCCCGAGCCGCCACGGACCATGCGGGCCGGGTCGCGGCCATCGGCATATTGCCCACCCTGACCCAAGCTGACCTCGGCCCTGGCGTCCTGACGGATGCGCCGCGGTACCGGGCGCTGGACGCCGGCCTGCGACGGCTCCGCCAGGGCCCGGTCAGGATCCGGATCGCGGGCGCCGACCCGCTCGAGCTGGCGCACGAGGATCTCGCGCTCGAGGGGGCGAACAGCTCGTTCCAGGTGCACATCCGGGTCGATCCGGCCGACTTCACGCGCGTCTACAACGCGGTCCAGCTGGCCACCGCGCCGGTGCTTGCGGTATCGGGGAACTCGCCCACCTTCCTGGGTCACCGGCTCTGGGAGGAAACCCGGATCGCCCTGTTCAAGCAGGCCGTGGACGATCGCCAAGCCCACAGCCTCCGACGCCGGCCGGCCCGCTCGACACTCGGGACCGGCTGGCTACGGGACGGGGCGCTTGAGCTGTTCACCGAGAGCGTCCGGCTGCACCAGCCGCTGCTGCCGGTGCTCGGCGCCCCGGCGCCGTGGGCCGCCGATGGCTCCGGGCCGCAGGCGCCGCCGCTGGACGAACTCAGGCTCCACCACGGCACCGTGTGGCGCTGGAACCGGGCCATCTACGACCCCGCGGCGGGAGGGCATCTGCGGATCGAGATGCGGGCACTGCCCGCGGGCCCCACCGTCATCGACATGCTGGCCAACGCGGCGTTCCTGATCGGGCTTTCGCTGTGGCTGGCGGACCAGGACCAGCGATGGACCTACGCGCTGCCGTTCGAGCGTGCCGATCACGGTTTCTACCGCGCCGCCAGGCAAGGCCTGTCTGCGCAGCTGAGCTGGCCGGCCGGGCACAGAGATCAAACACGCACCGTGGCCGCCGCCAAGCTCGTCACGGAGTTGGTCCCGGCGGCGCGGCAGGGTTTGCTCCAGGCGGGTGTGGCCGCGGCGGAAGCGGACACGCTGCTCGCGGTGATCTCCGCCCGCGTGGCCTCCGGGCAGACCGGCGCCGTCTGGCAGCGTGCCGCGCTGGCCGCTGCCGAGCGGCGTCACGATCGAGACCGCGCCCTGGCTGTCATGCTTGACCGCTACCTCCAGCACGCGGACACCGGGCTGCCGGTCCACACCTGGCCGATCGCCGGGTAGTGCGCGGGGACTTATGACCTGGCGGCTCCGGCCGTGCCCGCGGGGTGGGCGAGCGCGCACGCCACCCGGGCCAGGAAGCCGCGAACCGCCGCCGTGGCATGCTCGCGCACGACGGCCCGATCCATCCAGGCGCCGGCCTGACCAGGCTGCGGCCGGTAGACCCCGGCCAGGGCCAGCGCGGAGAGCTGGCCTCCGGCCGGGACCAGCATCAGGTCGGCGTCCAGGGCGGTGAACAGCTTGCCGTCGGCTGCGATGGCCTCCCATTGCAGCGTGAGGTGAGCGCAGTCATATGTTTCCGTCAGGTCTTCCAGCCGCGCCGTGGCCAGCCGGGTCATGCCGGCTGGCGGGCCGACCGCCTGCACCAGGCCGGTGATGCCCTCGCCGTAGGCCGTCTCTGAGGCCGACAGCAGGATCCCGTCCCGGACCAGCAGCCTCAGCCGGTTCCGCGCGGCGTGGAAGCCGGCACTGAGCAGAACGCGGTCGCCGACGACGATATGGTCCATCACAGGACCAGTCCACGGACCAGGCGGCGGCCGCGCAACGGCCGAAGGTCACGTCAGTCCACATCGAAGGTCCACAGCATCCTGCCCGGAATGCCCGGCAAGCCGGCCGTCGGGCACGCCGGAACACAGCGCCGAAAGGCCCTTCTGCTGGTGACCTCCGGCACTGGCGGAGCCCGCGCCCTGGCCCGGACGGTGAATGGCGGAGCGGCACGTGAATCAGCCGGCGAGGTGGACGCCATGATCACCGATGATGACCGGCCCCGGCCAGGCAGCGCCGCGGCCAGGCCGCCCGGCTGGCTGAGCGACCAGCCTCCCCTTGGTTATGCGGCGGCGGCACGGTCGCTGGCCGGCTGCGTCGCGGCCACGGCGGGGCTGCTGTGGCGGCGCCGGGTGCATCTTCCCGCCGGGCAGGTCGGGCGGCGGCTGCGGTTCGCCGATGGCACGTCGGCGCGGGTGTACCGGGAAACGGTCGTCGCGCGCGGCGCGGTGCGGGACCCGTGCGCGCTCGTCGTGGAGTTCCGGCTGCGGGCGGTGCGCGGCTGGGGGCATGCCGTCTTCCGCTGGGAGAGCTTGCTGAACACCCCGCTGTTCGTCGGCTTTCCCGGCTTCGTGTCGAAGTTGTGGCTGGCCGACGACGAGCGCGGCCGCTACCGGGGGGTGTATGAGTGGGACGGCCCGCGACGCGCCGACCATTACGCGCGGGCGCTGTGGCGGGTGCTCGCGCTGGTGTCGGTGCCGGGCTCGATTCACTATGTGGTGGTGTCCGGGCAGCGCCGCGAGGAGTTCCTGACGCGGCCGCGGGCCGCGGGCGCGGCATCGGGCGCGGCATCGGCGGGCGAGGCGGCATGGTGGCGCCCGGCCGAGGCCTAGCAACCGGGCCGACGGGCATCCTGGTGGCCGGGGCCGGTCCCGCCGGGCTGGCCCTTGCCCTGCAGGCCCACGATCACGGCGCCGACGTGCGGGTGATCGAGCGGCGGGCGGAGGCGTTCCGCCCATCCCGCGCGTTGATACTGCATCCGCGCACGCTGGAAGTGCTGCGGCCGCTTGGGGTCACGCAGGCGCTGCTGGCCAGGGCGGACACCGCCCCGGTAGCGGTGCTGCAGCTGGGGCGCCGGGTTGCCCGGGTCGGGCTGGCCGACCTCGCCCTGGCGGACACCGCGTTCCCGCACCTGTCGCTGGTACGGCAGATGGACGTCGAGACGGTGCTGGAGCAAGCCCTCGCCGACCGGGGGATCGTGGTGGAGCGCGGCACCGAACTGGCCGGAGCGCGCGAAGACCCGCGGGGCGCGCGGGCGCTCCTGCGGTCGGACGGAAACCTCACCGAGGCGCTGTTCGGTTTCGTCGTCGGCTGCGACGGGCCCGCGAGCACGGTGCGGTCCCAGGCCGGCATCGGCTGGTACGGGCGTCCTTACCCGGTGGAGGTGGTGCTCGCCGACGCCGAGCTCGAAGGCGATCTCGGCGGCGGTCTCGGCGGCGATCTCGGCGGTGATCTCGGCGGTGATCTCGACAGCGGCGGTGCCCACGTGGTTGCCGGGCGGCGCGGCCTGGTGTTCGCGTTCCGCCTCGGAGAGCGGGCGACATGGAGGCTGCTGGCGACCCGGCCCGCCGGCGTGGACCAAGTGCCGTTCGGGCAGCCCGGCCCGCCCGTCCCGGTTACCGAGCTTCAGGCAATCCTCGACGGCGCCGGCCTGCACGCCCGGATCACCCACCTGGCCTGGTCCGCTCGGGTCCGGGTGCAGTACCGCGTTGCCGGGCAGTTCCGCCGCGGGCGGCTCTATCTGGCCGGGGACGCCGCCCACGCCTACTCCCCGGCGACCGGGCAGGGGATGAACGCCGCCATCCAGGACGCGGCCAACCTCGGCTGGAAGCTCGCGTTCGGGGCGCCCTGGCCGGGCAGCGCCGCGCTGCTTGACTCCTACGACGTCGAACGCCGGCCGGTCGCTGTTCAGGTGCTCGGGATGACGCACCTGGTGTTCTGGGGCGAGGCAGGCACCGGTCCCGTCCCCGCATTGCTGCGCGGCACGTTCGCCCCGTGCGCCGCGCCGGCAATTCCCGCGCTGATGAGGCGCCGCCGGGTGGTCGCGGCGGGAATCCGGGTGCTGTCGCAGTTGCGGGTGAGCTACCGCGGCAGCCCCCTGTCGGTGGAAGCAACGCCGCACGCCCGCGGCGGGCCCCGGGCCGGCGACCGGCTGCCCGACAGCACCGTCACCTGCGGCGGGCGCAGCATCCGGCTGCACGAACTGCTCGCACGGCCCGGCGTGCACGTGCTCCTGGACCGGGACGCGGATGTGCCAGGCATCCCGCGGCCGGGTCCGCTACTCCACGTCCACCGGATCACCAGCAACCCCGGCCGCGGCTTGATCACCGTCCGCCCCGACGGCCACATCGGCCTGCGCTGCCAGAGCGCCGACGCAAGCCAGCTCGGCGCCTGGCTTGACCTGATCAAGGCTCCCGGGGCGGGAGTCGACGTACCGCGAGAGGGACGCTGCGCGGGGTGAATGAGGCTTCTGTCCGGGCAGATCGGGACTTCCGTCTCTGTACGCGTGCCTTGCCGACGACACAGAGTGGGTACATGAGCTCGGCGGCGCGTCCTGTGCTTGAGTGCTCAGGGCTGAGGAAGAGATTCGGCAACAGGCTTGCCGTGGACGGAGTCGGGTTCCGCATCGCCGAGGGCGAGGTCTACGGCCTGCTCGGCCCCAACGGCGCGGGCAAGACGACCACGATGAAGATGGTCTGCGGGTTGCTGACCCCGGACGCGGGATCGATAACGATCGCGGGCCGCCAGGCCATCGGGAGCCTTGCGGTCAAGAGCCTCATCGGCTACGTGCCGCAGGACGTCGCGCTGTACCCCGACCTCACCGCGCGGGAGAACCTCGAGTTCCTCGGCAGGCTGTACGGCCTTGGCGGCAGGCTGCTTGCGGAGCGGATCGACGAGGCGCTGAACCTGACCGACCTGGCCGACCGC
>Ga0335078_10012578_pt1 | contig 12551 bp, 11 predicted proteins | sample Lox_Sample_32_FD_206711 | JGI IMG/M metagenome (GOLD analysis project Ga0335078, IMG submission 206711) | Soil microbial communities from Loxahatchee National Wildlife Refuge, Florida, United States - Lox_Sample_3.2 | ecosystem: Environmental > Terrestrial > Soil > Wetlands | place: USA... | reverse complement strand
GCCGCCCCGGCGGTCGGTGGCCGGGGCGGCGTGCGCGGGGTCAGTTGGTCCAGGTGGCGCGCTGGTGCAGCAGCCAGATCGTGGCGCCGAGCGCGGCGGCGGTGAGGGCCACGAAGATGCCGGCCTCGATGAACTGGAAGGTCCAGAACCGGTCGGCGGGCTGGTAGGTGACGATGTTGCGGTTGATGCTCAGCACCAGGTCGCCGACGCGGCCGGTGGCCTGCGGCACAAAGCCGACGCCGTAGCCGCATCCCTGCGTGCAGTTCACCGTGGTGGTCAGCGGGGCCAGGAAGTGGTCGCGGAACACGAACTCGACCACGAGCCGGATGGCCAGCCACGGGATGAACGCGGCGACCATGGCCGAGATGCTGCGGCGTATCAGCAGCCCGGCCAGCACCGCGAAACCGAACGCACCCAGGATGTACGCGGTGAGGACCAGGCCCTCGTAGTCGTAGGCGTTGTGCTGGAAGTGCCCGGTGAGCTGGTCCATCGGCGCGCGGTACCAGGTGATCACCGCGGTCATCGCGGCGCCCAGGACGATGAGCCCGCCGGTGACCAGGGCCAGCTTGACGGCCAGCCACCGGGCCCGGGGGACGCTCTGGCTCCAGGCCAGCCGCCAGGTCCCGAATTCGAGTTCCCGGGCGATCAGCGGCGCGCCGACTAGGACCCCGATCACCCCGGGGACGATCAAGGCCACGGACCAGAACGCGATGTTGATCGCGGAGCCGAACTCGTTCATGAAGGCCTGGACCCCCGTGGGGCAGGCGGTTCCCTGGCTGCGGGCCAGGCACGCAGCCAGGCCGTCGTGGCTGAACGCGCTGCGCATCGAGGTGCTCTCGATGACCGCGTACACCGTGAGGGCGACGAGCAGGCCCAGGCAGGCTATGGCCTGGCCGCGATGCTGCCGCCAGCTGACCCAGATCATCGTGTGACCGCCTTCGTGCTCGGCCCGGGCCGCGCCGCGGCCGGGCCGGGATTGTCTGAGGTCGTGGCCGTGGACGGGCGCTGCAGGTAGGCCATGACGAGCTGTTCGAAGCTCACCGGGCCGTCCTGCCAGCCAGAGCGGCTATGCACCGCCAGCGCGACCGGGTCGGTGCGGACCAACACGGTGGAGTGCCGGTCACTGTCGGTGCGGTGAATGGTCCGCCCGGGCAGCTCGGCGTCCGGCGTGGCGCGGGGGACGGTGAGCAGCCGGTGCGCGGCGAGCAGGTCGTCGGCCGGCCCGGCCAGTTGCACGTGCCCGCCGGTGAGGATGATCAGCCAGTCGCAGAACCGCTCCAGTTCCGAGACCACGTGCGAGGAGATCAGGAAGGTCAGGGCGTGGTCGGCGGCCGTGGCCATCACGTCCCGCATGAACTCGAGCCGGGCGACCGGGTCGAGGCTGGAGACCGGCTCGTCGAGCACGAGCAGCGGCGCGTGCTTGGCCAGCGCCATGGTCAGCGAGACCTGGGCCTGCTGACCTCCGGACAGCCTCCTGATCTTGCGGTTGAGCGGGATGCCCAGGGCGTCCATCCGGGCCTGCGCCAGCCCCTGGTCCCAGCTGGGGTTCATCGCCCGGCCGAAGTGGAGCATCTCCGCGACGGTGAAGTCGCGGTACAGCGGGTGGTCCTGGGCGACGTAGCCGACCCGGGCCAGCGCCTCGGCCGTGCCGGCGCGCGAGGCCTGGCCGAAGACCGATACCTGGCCCTCGGTAGGCTCCAGGAGCCCGATGATCATCTCCAGCAGGGTGGTCTTGCCCGCCCCGTTCGGGCCGACCAGGGCGGCCACCGCGCCGGCCGGCACCTCGAGCGTGCAGTCGCGCAGTCCCCACACCTTGCCGTAGCGCCTGCCGAGCCGGTCCGTCCGCAGCGCCGGGACGCTCCCGCCGGCGTCATGCTGGGTCATGGGACCCTCTCTTTCTCCAGGTCTTGCCTCAGGTCTTGGCGGGCCACGGCGATCAGCGCCGTCACCGCCTCGTCGTCGAGCCCGGCCTCCTCGGCGGCCCGCAGCCAGCCCTCCAGCGAGGCGCGCAGGTCCTGATGCGCCTCGGGCGGTACCGGGGAGGAGGTGGCCGTGATGAACGTGCCCTGGCCCGGGCGGCCGCCGGCCAGGCCCTCGTGCTCGAGCTGCCGGTAGGCCTTGACCACCGTGTTCGGGTTGATCACCAGGTCGGCGGCGACCTCCTTGACCGTCGGCAGGCGGTCGCCCTCCCGCAGGTAGCCCAGCAACAGCGACTGCCGCACCTGGTGCACCAGCTGCAGGTAGGGCGGGACGCCGGAGGACCCGTCGAGCCGGAACCGGAACATCGGCCTTCTTCCATCATGATGTTATTCTATGATGATAGTATAATCGTAAAGGCCGGGTGCGGCGGTGTCAAGCGGCGCCGCGTGACGCCCGGACGCGCCCGGCGCCGGCGCGGTGACGTCAGCGTCGCCGGGGCAGGAGCAGGACGGTGAGCCAGATGACGACGGACGACAACGCCAGTAGCAGCGGGGACAGACGGCCGTTCTCGGCGGGCCGGTTCGAGGCGAAGGCCACGAACGCCCACAGGGCGGCCGGGATCGCGGTCGCCGCGGCGATCATGCGGGCCGCCGGCTTGACCCCCGCGACCGTCGGCGGCGGGGGCGGCATCCGGGCAGGCTCGGGCGGCCGGACGGCGGCCAGCCCGGCGGGGAGGTCGGCGGTGACCGCCGCCAGCGGCGAACGGCTAGGCCGCGTCCTCGACCGGGCCGTAGCCGGGCGCGGCGCTGGCTTGCGGCGCGAGCGCATGCACGCCAAGAGGCCAGAAGGTCCAGCCCTGGGCGGATAGCGCCCGCCAGTGCCGGCTCGCGCACGGCCGGCACAGGTACAGTCGGCCTACCCGGTACGCCGCGCGGGTCGCGGGTCCGCATCGATCACACGTCTCGTTCATCTCCGGCCCCCTACCGGTCCGGTGCCGGGGCGTGCCGCGCGGGCACGCTCAGCCAGTCCCTTCACCGATACGGAGCGACCGCCCCCCGGCCAGATACCGGCCCGCCCTGGCCGGAGAACAGCAGCGGCTCGCCGCCGCTGTTCCCGGCCGGGCCGTCCCCCCCCCCGCGGCGGTCACCACGGTCACGCCGGTCGCGAACGTGGCCATCACCGACCGGAAGCCCGCGTGATCGGCCGCGCGGCCCATGGAGGTCAGCGCGGCACCGCGGCGAACGCCGCGACCGCGTCGTTGGCGCGCACCTGCTTGGTCATGGCTGGGTCACCGTGCCTGTCCGCTCACCGCGGCCGCAGTACCCAGCGGCGCGCTGGCCTGGGGCGCCACCTCGTGAGCGAACCGGGTGGCCCACCGGTGCCGCACGTCGATGGGGATCCCGGGCGTGGCGAAGTGCAGGATGACGTGGTTGAAGCCGACGTCGAGATAAGCCTGCAGCTTCTGCCGGACGGTCTCGGGCGAGCCGATCAACTGCCACTCGCACCAGGGCACGATGCCTTCCGGGCGGGTGCGCCGTTCCATCCCCGCGAAGATCCGCTGCCACGCCTCGTAGCCCGCAGTGTTGGCCCAGTCGGTCGCGTGCGGCGCGTAGTGGTCGATCTGCGCCTGCATGAAGCGCGGCTTGTACCGGCAGGCTTCGCCGATCGCCTCGTCGTCGGTGTCCTCGACGATGCAGTCGATCATGATAGGGAAGGTGACCCCGGAGGTGTCCAGGCCCGTCTCGGCGGCCGCCGCCTCCCAGGACCGGAGCGTGCCGGCCTGCCGCTGGATGTCGCCGATCGTGTTGCACAGCGGGGGCAGGCCCAGCCGGGCCATGATTCCGGCACTGTCCGGGCTGCCGATCGCCCCGTAGAAGTGCAGCTGCCCGGTTCGCGGCGCGGGGCGGATCCGGACCTGCTGCGGGACGGATAGCCGCGTGCCCGCGTAGCGGAACGGCTCCCCGGTCATCCCCTGGCGGAGGATCTCCCACGTCTCGGCGAAACGCTGCCGTGCCTCGCCCATGTCCAGGTCGAACGCGTCGAACTCGAACTTCGCGGTTCCGCGCCCGAGGCCGAGGTGCAGCGGCTGGTCGGTGAGCTCGGTCAGCATGGCGATCTGGCCCGCCAGCCGCAGCGGCTGGTGCCACGGGGTAACGATCACGCAGGTGCCGAAGCTGAGCTGCGGGTGCCGCCCGGCCAGGTGGGCGATGAGCACGGCCGGGTCGGGGGTCGGGAAGTAGTCGCTGAAGTGATGCTCGAGCACCCAGGCCGTGCCGTAGCCCAGCTGCGAGTAGAGCTCACAGTCGGCCAGCATGCCGTGGTAGAGATCAAGGTCACTCGCGCCCGGGGCGCCGGCGGCGGCGATCACGCAGCCGAACTCGACCCCCTCGCCTGCTCCCATGCCGACCTCCCGCTAGGCCCTTTGGTCTGAGTATCATACCAATGACCGCCTTGGTCAAGGACGGCCTGTGATGGTCAGCGGCACGCCGAGACCAGCTTCGCCGCGCTGGTCACGTTCAGGCCATTTCGGCGTAGCGCCGGACCTCCCACTCCGACACCTGCTGCCGGTACTTCTCGGCCTCGAACCGCTTCATCGCCGCGTAGTGCTGCACGAAGTCCGCGCCGAGCATCTCCCGCGCCACGTCGCTGGACTCCAGCAGGTCGAGCGCCTGCTCCAGGGACTGCGGCACCGACTCCAGCTGGCTCGCGGCGTAGGCGTCGCCGGCGTGGGCCGGGGGCAGCCGGACCTTCTGCTCGATGCCGTACAGGCCCCCGGCCAGGCAGGCGGCGATGCCGATGTACGGGTTGGCGTCGGCGCCCGGCAGCCGGTGCTCGATCCGCGCCTCATCCGGGCGCTCCGCGGTCGCCCGCAGGCCGGTGGACCGGTTCTCGTAGCTCCAGCTGACGCTGGTCCCGGCCCAGGAGTACGGGGTGAACCGCTTGTAGGAGTTCGGGGTCGGCGCGAACAGCGCGGTGAACTCCCGCATGGTGGCCAGCAGGCCGGCGGCGTAGCGCTGCCCCGGCTCAGACAGGCCGCGGCCCTCGTCGCGGGCGAAGAACGCGTTGGCGCCGGTGCCCGCGTCCCACAGCGACTGGTGGACGTGGAGGGATGACCCCGCCCAGTCCCGGCGGGGCTTGGCCATGAACGACGCCATCAGCCCGCGGGCGGCCGCGATTTCCTTGATCCCGTTCTTGTATACGAACGCGTCGTCGGCCGCCCTGAGCGCGTCGTCGTAGCGGATGTTCAGCTCGAACTGCCCGGGTCCGGTTTCCGGGTTGCACGCCTCGACCCGTACCCCGGCGATCGCGAGCTGCCGGCGGATCTCGCCGATCAGGTCCTCGTCCAGGCTTCCGCCGTACACGCCGTAGGTGTAGGGCCGGGCCCGGACCGGCTCCGGCCGCCAGCCCGACTCGCGCAGCGCCGCGAGATCACCGCGGAAAAGGTAGAACTCGTACTCCATGCCGATCTTCGGCTCGAAGCCGTGCGAGCGGGCGCGCTCGATCAGCCGCCGCAACAGGATCCGGGGATCAAGCGGCACGTCCGCACCGTCCGGGAGGCGGAAATCCCCGAGCACGCCCACCGTGCCCGGATGCCACGGCAGGCGCCGGGCCGTGCCCAGGTCCGGCCGCACGAAGATGTCCGGGAAGCCCTGCTCCTTGCGCGGGAAATACAGCGGGTAGGCCGCGCCGCCCGGCGGCTCGACCAGTTCCTGCCCCTCGTCGGTGTCCTCGGAGTGGGTGAGGACCAGCACCACGTCGCTGAACGGGATGCCCCGGCCGAGCCTGGCCACGAACTCCGCGGGCGGCAGCCGCTTGCCGCGCCAGATCCCGTGCACGTCACCGGCGCCGGCCACCACGGTGTGGATGCCCTCGGCCTCGCACCACGTCCCGAAGTCGGCGGGGATGACCGGGATGTCGACCATGCGCCGTTCCTTTCCGGTGCGCTGTCCTTCAGATGCGCTCGAAGTAGCGGATCCGCTCCCAGTCGGTGACGCACTCGTGCTGGAACGCATCGAGTTCCTGGCGCGCGAAGTTGACCAGGTGCTCGTGCACCGCGCCGCCGAGCGCCGTCGCGGCTAGCGGGCTGCCCGCGAACAGCTCGAGCCCGTCGCGCAGCGTGGCGGGGACGGCCGACAGCTCGCGGTCGGTGTACGCGTTCCCCTCGTACGGGTCGCCGCAGTCGAGCTGCCGCTCGATGCCGTCGAGCCCGGCGATCAGCGTGGCCGCGCCCGACAGGTACGGGTTGACGTCGGCGCCGGGCATCCGGTTCTCCACTCGCAGCGACTCGCCCTCGCCCACCACCCGGTAGCCGCAGGTCCGGTTGTCGTGCCCCCAGGCGATCACGGTCGGGGCGAACGAGGAGCTCTGGAAGCGCTTGTAGGAGTTCACGTTCGGGGCGAACAGCCACATCAGCTCCGCCGTGTGCTCGAGCAGCCCGCCCAGGAAGGACCGGCCCAGGCGGGACAGCTCGTGCGGCGCGGCGGGGTCGGGCATCTTCGCGGTCTCGTCCGTGCCCCACACGCTGGCGTGAATGTGGCACGACGACCCGATCTCGTCGATGGACGGCTTGGCCATGAAGGTCGCGCTCCAGTCATGCTGATGCGCCATCTCCTTCACGCCGTTCTTGTACAGCGCGTGCCGGTCGGCGATCTCCAGCGCGTCGGTGTAGCGCAGGTTGATCTCCTGCTGCCCGAGCCCCCACTCCGACTTGGAGAACTCGACCTCGATCCCGGCCGCGTTCATCTGCCGCCGGATCGCCTCGATGAAGCCGTCGTTGCGGGTCGAGGCCAGGACGTGGTAATCGGCCCGGTAATACGTCACCGGATCGAGGTCGAGGTAGCGGCGCGCCCACGCGTCCGCCGGGGGATTGCGGTAGAGGTAGAACTCCAGCTCGGTCGCCATCTTGACGCGCAGGCCCGCGGCGGCCGCGCGCTCCGCCTGGCGGCGCAGGATCGACCGCGGCGCCACCTCCACCAGCCGGTCGCTGTCCTCCTCGCAGGCGTCGCAGATCACGATCGCGGTCGCGTCGAGCCAGGGGACGGGGCGGAACGTGGCGAGGTCGGGCACCATCCGGAAGTCCGAGAAGCCGGTGTGCCAGCTGCTCAGCTCGTAGCCGGGGCGCGGGTCCATGTCCATGTCGACGACGAACAGGTAGAGCGAGGCGTGCAGCCCCTCGGCCCCCAGCCCGGTCTTCAGGAAGCTCTCCGTGGTCACGCGCTTGCCCATCAGCCGGCCCCACAGGTCGGGCACCACGCAGAGCACGGTCTCGATGCCCTCGTCACGCAGCCGTTTCTCCACCACGGCCCGCTGGTCCGCTTCCATGCCCGGTGGCCTCCCTCAGGACGTCTCGAAGTACCGGCGGTGCTCCCACTCGGTGACCTGGTCGGCTTCCCACTCGCGCCAGAGCCGCAGCTCCACCTCGCGGGAGAGCAGGTAGTGGTCCACGAACTCCCGGCCGAGCAGGTCGGCCGCGACCGGCGAGTCCCGCAGCGCGGCGACCGCGTCGGCCAGCGTGGCCGGCAGGCGCGGGAACCGGTCGTCCGCGTACGCGTCGGCCTTGGCCGGGGCGGGAGGCTCGAGCTGGCCGGCGATGCCGTGCAGGCCGCCGGCCAGCATGGCCGCGATGGCCAGGTACGGGTTGACGTCGGCGCCGGGACGGCGGTGCTCCAGGCGGACCGCCTTGGCGGCTCCGGTGATCGCCCGGATGGCGGCGGTCCGGTTGTCCACCCCCCACGAGGCGGTGGCCGGCGTCCACGTTCCCGGCCGCAGCCGGCGGAACGCGTTCACCGACGGGTTGAACAGCACGCTGAAATCCGCCAGCGTCGCCAGCTGCCCGGCCAGGTAGTGCCGGCCGAGCGCGGCCAGCGTGCCGTCCGGGGCGGCGAACGCGTTGGCCCCGTCCCGCCACAGGCTCTGGTGGAAATGGCAGCCGGACGTCGGCGCGCCCGTCCGCCACTTCGGCATGAACGTGGCCACCAGGCCCCGCTCGCCGCACAGCTCCTTCAGGTAGGCCTTGGCCCGGGCCGCGTGGTCGGCGGCCTCCAGCACCGGGGCGTGCGCGATCGCGAACTCCACCATCCCGTGGCCGAGCTCGGTGTGCACCGACTCGACGCAGATGCCCACCGCCTCCATGCGCTCGAAGAAGGCCTGGACGAGCGGCCGCAGCTCACGCAGCCGCAGGGAGCTGTAGGCGTTCATCGTCCGGCCCAGCGGAACCGGCCCGGACCGCTCGCCCTCCGGCCCGCCGTCCTGCGGCCCGTCGCCGGCGTGCACGACGCACAGCTCAAACTCCGCGGCGAAGCGGGCCTGAAATCCGAGCTCGGCGCACCGGTCGGCCACGGCCCGCAGGACCGTGCGCGGCGCCAGCGGGAACCGGGCCCCGTCGGGCCCGAACAGGTCGCACAGGACCGCCGCCGTCCCCTCGCACCAGGGCAGTGCGCGGAAGGTGGCCGGGTCCGGCCGCATGACGAGGTCGGGGTAGCCGTTCTCGGCGGATGACGCGGCGCTTTCGTATACGTCGTCCGCCTGGGTCAGCCCGAACATGATCGTGCACATCGCGGCCCCGAGGGGAGAGGCCGCCTTCGCCGCCGAGACCAGCTTGGCCCGCAGCCCGCCGTCGAGGTCCGGGACCTCGAGCTGGACCACGCGCGCCGTGCTTGCGTCCCGTCCCGCGGCGTCGGTCTCGCTCATGCGAGCGCCAGGGTCCATCCGCCGTCGACGACGAGGTCGACGCCGGTGATGAAGGCCGCGTCATCCGACAGCAGGAACCGGCACGCCGACGAGACATCCGCAACGGTCCCGAGCCGGCGTAGCGGGGTACGGCTAGCCATCCGCTCGGCGCGCGCCGGATCCTGGTCGTACAGCGGCTGGATCATGGGCGTCAGGATCGCGCCCGGGCAGATGGTGTTCGAGCGGATCCCCAGCGGTCCGTACTGGAGGGCGAGCGCGCGGGACAGCGAGATCAAGCCGGCCTTCGAGACCTGGTAGGCGTCCATGGGGTCGTCGGCGGTGCGGAGCCCGGCCACGCTGGCCAGGTGGACGAACGCCCCGCCGCCGCTGCGCCGGACCAGCGGCAGGGCGTGCCGGCTGACCAGCATGGCGGCGGTGAGGTTGACGTCCAGGACCCGGTCCCACACGTCGCGGTCCACGGTGGCGACCGAGCCGTCCCGGTCGAACCAGCCCACGCCGGCGCCGTTGACGACGTAGTCGAGCCGGCCGCAGGTGGCGAAGGCCTCGCCCAGCGCGTCGGCGACCCGGGCCTCCTGCGTGACGTCGAGCCGCCGGTAGGTGTAGCGGTCGCCGGGGCAGTCCGGGCCGGGCGGCGTCTCCTTCACGTCGACCGCGAACACCCGGGCCCCGGCCCGGGCGAGGTCGGCGGCGATCCGGTGGCCCATGCCGCCGCCCGCGCCGGTGACAAAGGCGGCCCGGCCGCCGAACGCCGCTGGCTGCGTGGTCGGTGGCTCCATGCTCAGCCCGGGATCTCCGGCAGGATCTGGCCGCCGTCCACCACCACGCTCTGCCCCGTGACGAACGAGGCCAGGTCGGAGGCGAGGTAGAGCACCGCGCCCGCCACGTCGCGGGGCTCGCCGAGCCGCTTGAGCGGGATCAGCGCCTCCATCGCCGCGATGGCCTGCGCGCCGAGGTCCGCGAGTCCCTCGGTGCGGATGCTGCCGGGCGCCACCGCGTTGACCGTGATCCGGTACGGCGCGACCTCGATCGCGGCGGTCCGCATGAACCCTTCCATCCCGGCCTTCGACGCCCCGTAGGCCGCGAGCCCGGGATAGCCGGTGACCGGCCCGGTGATGCTGGACACGAAGATGATCCGCCCGGCCGGGCTCTGCTGCAGGAACGGCAGGCAGGCGCGGAACGCGAAGAACGCGCTCTTCAGGTTGGTGTCGTGGATGAGGTCCCAGTCGGCCTCCGACATCTCCGCCAGCGGGACCTCGGGATAGACGCCGGCGTTGTGCACGAGCACGTCCAGCGAGCCGAACTGCTCGGCGGCGTAGCCCGCCAGCGACTCCAGGTCCTCCTGGCGGCGCACGTCGGCGCGGCGGAAGCGGCACGGCGCGTACGGGGTCGCGACCTCGTCCGCGACCTTCTGGCCGCGCTCGGCGTCCCGGCCGCTGATGACCACCCGGGCCCCGGCGGCGCACAGCACCTCGGCGATGCCCCGGCCGATTCCCCGCGTCCCCCCGGTGACCAGCGCGGTCCGGCCGGTGAGCAACGCCGGGACGGCGGGTGTCGTCAGCCCGGGTGCCCCGGGGTCTGTGCCGTGGCTCATCTGCTCCACCTCGCCCGCGCTGCGCGGGTCGCCGATTGTTGGGCTATAAGCTAGACCTTTGACGACTCCGCGGCAACCGCCCGGCCCGCCGGGCCGCAGCTATTCGGCCGCCCGGTGCAGGTCGCTCTGCGCCAGCCGGATGTGCGCGACCACCGCCCGCTCGGCCGCGTCGGGGTCCCGGTCCTCGATGGCCTGCAGGATCTGTGCGTGGTGCTCGTGCGCCGTCGTGAACACCTGGGAGATCACCTGATCGAGGGGCACCCAGGTCATCGCGCGGACGTTCTCGATGGCCTGGCGCATGAACTTGTTCCGGGCGGCGTCGGCGATGGCCAGGTGGAACACGTTGTCGGCGGCGCGGAACCGCGCCGTTTCCCGGCCCTGCTCCAGCTCGTGATAGGCCTCGCGCAGCCGGGCGAGGTCACGCTTCGTGCGCCGCTGGGCGGCCAGCCGGGCGGCGGCGCCCTCCACGGCGATGCGGAACTCGAAGTCCTCGTCCAGCTCGGCCATCCGGTGCTGCAGCACCTGCCGCAGCCGCGGCTCGTCCCCGCTCTGGTCGAGCACGGTGATGCCGCCCGCCGAGCCTCTGCGGCTGGAGACGTAGCCCTCGGCTCGCAGCACCCGGATCGCCTCGCGCACCGTCATCCGCGACACCCCGAGCTGCTGCGCCAGCGTCCGCTCGGGCGGCAGCTTGTCGCCGGGCAGGTAAGTGCCGATGTGGATGGCATGACGGAGACGTTCGGTGACGACCTGATGGGCCGGCACCAGGTCTACCGCCTCGATGAGAGCCACCGCGTCCGTCCCGGGCTTGACCGCGCCCACCCGCCGGTACGCCTCGGCCGGGACCAGCTGAGGATCCTTGTAGACGCTCCAGGTGCAGTAGCCCCGGGGCTGCGTCGTGCCCCACACCGGCGGCTCCACGACCCTGACAGGATAGCCGAGCCGGGCGATGGGCGCTCGTTCCTGAAGCTGGCAGCAGTGGACGCAGTACAGGCAGACTCCCTCGGTCCGCCAGGCCCAGTCGTGCCGCCCGGTGGTGACCCCGAAGCCGAAGGGCTCGCCCGCCCGGGCGGCGCCGTCGGCGTTCGCGTCGGCTCGCAGCGTGCGGCCGCCGGACCCGCACGGGTCGAACCGCAGCACCCACCGGTCCTCCTCCTCGCGCAGCGACACCTCTCCCGTGCGGCCCGGGCCGGACAGGTGCCCGCGCAGCGACGCGGCCGCGTCGGCGAGCAGCACCGCCACGGACTCCGCCCAGGGCCGGCGGGCCGTGTCGTAGGAGTCCCGGCTGGGGTACAGGTCGCCGATCGCGTCGTCCCACATCGCGCCCACCACCGACTCGCCCAGCTGCCCGGCCGCCAGGCTGAACAGCGCGCAGGTGACGTCGCAGAAGCGGTCGTGCACGGTCATCCACGCCGAGCGGAGCTCCTCGACCAGCCCGGACGCGGCCGGGCCGTCACCCGCCCGGCACGCCTTCTGCGCCCGGGCGGCCAGCTGCTGCACGGCCGCCCACTGCCGGGGCATGTCCAGCGCGTCCTCGGCCGTCACGCCGAGCAGCTGCAGGACCCGCCGCTCCTCACCGGACACGGCCGCGGCGGGCACGCCGCGATCGACCAGGAACCGCCGGGCTCGCTCGATGAACAGCGGGAACAGCTCGCGGCCTTCGGCGGCGTCGTCCAGCAGCTGGCGGATCCGCCGGGCGCCCTCGGCCGTGTCCCCCGCGGCGATCGCCTGGCGGGCGAGGACGTAGGTCGACTCGGTCTGCGGCGGCCCCGGCACCATCGGTCTCACCTTCCTCGCAGGTTTGACTCTAATGGCTCATTGGTCTATTAGATAGCTCATGGGTGAGAACACGCTGCCCCGCGCCACGCACCCGGAGGTCATCGCGCTGCTCGACGAGCTGGTCGCCTCGGCCCGCCCGTCGAGCCGGACTCTGCCGCTGCCGGACGGGCGCCGCAACTTCGATGAGCTCATCGCGCCGCTGACCGACTATCCCGAGGTCGGCGCCGTCGAGGACCGGGTCATTCCGGTCGATGGGCGTGACGTGCCGGTCCGCGTCTACCGCCCGCGATCCCCGGCCGGGACCGGCACGTCGGTATTCCTGCACGGCGGGGGGTGGGTCTTCGGCGACCTGCAGTCGCACGACGGCATGTGCCGGTCGATCACCCGCCGGTCGGGGATCACGACCGTGGCGGTGGGCTACCGCCGCGCCCCCGAGCACCCGTTCCCCGCGGCGGTGGATGACGCCGTCGGGGTGGTCCGCTGGCTGGCCGCGCACGGGGCGCAGATCGGCGTGGCCGCGCGGCCCCTGGCCGTCGTCGGCGACAGTTCCGGTGGCAACCTCGCCGCGGCCGTG
>Ga0335078_10012577_pt1 | contig 12552 bp, 11 predicted proteins | sample Lox_Sample_32_FD_206711 | JGI IMG/M metagenome (GOLD analysis project Ga0335078, IMG submission 206711) | Soil microbial communities from Loxahatchee National Wildlife Refuge, Florida, United States - Lox_Sample_3.2 | ecosystem: Environmental > Terrestrial > Soil > Wetlands | place: USA... | reverse complement strand
CGCCGGCCGGGCCTGCGGCGCGGCGGCGCGCAGCAGGGCGAGTTCGTCGTGCAGCCTCGGGTTGGCCAGCGGCTCGTTGTAGTTGTGCAGCGCGAAGAACCCCGTGAACCCGGCCTCCCCGAGTTCGGCGGCCACTTTAGCCAGCAGCGGCCACGGCATGAGCTGCTGGACCCGCCGCCCGCCCGTGTGCCCGTTCGGGCACCACGGGCAGGTCCGGTTGCAATACCGGGCAGTCTCCACCTCCACGTACCGCAGTCCCGCCATCGGCGGCGCAGCCGCCAGATCGACTGTCAGGGCCGCCGCCCCGGCTCCGCCATACACCGGGAGTCCGAGCATGACGGCGGTCCCCTTCCCCGCCGGGCGTTGCCCGGGTGCCGTGCTGTTACTAGTCATGAGTGGCCCTCCTCTGCCATGCCGTCTTCTGCTGGAGGCCCTGTTGTTCAGGGCCGTAAGTAAGCCCGGCGTCCTCGGCGGGCACAGGCTGTTGCCTCAGTCCGGCTCGTGCTGCACCGCGAATGCTGAAGCTGCGCTGGTGCACGCCTCACAGCCATTTCAGGGCCGCTACGACCCGCCGCATTGTCTCCGGCCTGGGCTCCGCCCAGCCCGAAGCTCCGGCCCTCCATCCGTGCACGGGGAATGAGGGCCTGTGCTCCCCCGGCATGCGCAGGCGCAAGGTGTCGTCCTGCGCCGCCGCGTGCTCCAGTCTCTGCGCCTCCGTGGTGCTTGCCTGGGGACCTGCGCTGATCATCGCGATCGTGCTCCTTCGCATTTCAGGGCGCGGGCTGGTCCCGCGCGGGAGCCTTGTATGCCTCAGGTGGCGGGGGCTGGCTGACCGTTGGCCGGGGTGAGCGGCTTGCCCCGGTCTTCCAGTTCCACGGCGAGGTCCACTCGCAGCGTGTCGAGCTTGACCGCCAGCACGTCCAGCCCGAGCACGCGGTGGTTGTCATACAGCAGGCGGGCGGCGTCATGGGCGGCGCGCAGCGCCTGGGCGTCGAGACTGCCGAACATCGCACGTGCTCCTGTTCCACCCGGCCATGCGGTATGGGCGGGTGCTCGCTTTCCGGCTGTGATGGGCTAGGGGATGAAACCGATGGCAGAGGCAGGTGCGACAGGGGCCGCCTCCAGCAGCACCCAGACGACCTTGCCGCTGTCGTGGCCGAAGTATCCCCAGCGCTGGCTGAGGGCCTCGACCAGCAGCAGGCCGCGCCCGTTGTCGGCGTCCGCGCCAGGGTCAGCTCGCGCCGGGGGCTGCAGGCTGGCGTCCCAGACGAAGACCACGACCTGGCCCAGGTCGGAGACCAGCCACATCCGCACGGCGTCCCGCCCCGTCGCGCGGGAGGCCCGCACCCCGTTGGTCACCAGCTCCGAGACCAAGAGCTCTGTGTCGTCGCTGAGTGCGGCAAGGCCCCATTCCTGCAGGACGAGGCGGGCGTGCAGCCGGGCCGACGGCACCGCGCCCGCAAGCGCGCCCAGTTCGAGGAAAGTCTGATACGGCCACGACGCGGCGAACGGCGCGGCCCGCGCCACCTCCGCCCCAGCCACTTCGGGCCGGTGGTGACCTGCCTGGCCAGCGGCAAGGCGAAGGTGCCCGCCCGTCTGCCGTCCGGTGCGCGTCTTGCCGTGCATGGTCGTGTCCTTACCGCGCTCCGCGCACCTGGCTTGCCCGCTCAGTCATCGCTGGTGCCGCCAGTGCGAGCTGGCGGCGGAAGGCGCGCATCGACGCCCGCGTCTGCTCCTCCGGGCGTCCGGCTTCCAAGGCTTCCGGCGAGCCTGCGCGGAGCGTGCACAGCTGGTCCTCGGAGCGGGCCGCCAGTTCCTGGCCTTCGCGGCTGAAGCGCCAGCCCGGATAGCGCTTGCGCGTGCCGCCGAGGTCAACGGGCCTGGCGCCGATCGTGGTGGTGATCGGCTGGACGAACCGAGTCAGGGTGTCGTGCTCGGCTGGTTCCAGCACTCCGCAGGCCAACTGGTGCCAGGCTGGCTTGCGGGCCGCCGCGAGCTGGCCGTAGGTCATGTCATCCGTGCCCGCCGTGCGCGCCTCCGGCAGTGCTCCGCCTGTGCCGCTCACCTTGCGTCTCCTTCACGAATTGGTTGCTGCTACTGGTGGCCGGCAAGGTTCAGCCCGGCCAAGACCAGGGCAGCCTCGATCTCTGAAACTCGGCGGGGGCCCACACCCCGGATCTTTCGGAGCTGGCGGCGGGTGTACAGGTCCACCACGTCAGCGACCGTGCGCGGCTCACCGAAGGGCGCGTCGTCAGCGCGGGTCAAAGGGTTGAAGCTGTTCAGCGACAGAACGGTGAGCAGGCACTCGACCGGGCAGTCCGGGGTAACCGGCCCGTGGTGAGGAAGCTTGCCGCGGGGCGCGGGCAGAAACCGCTCAGACATGGCCCACCCCCCTTGCCTCGACCAGGCGCAAGAGCGACATCACCTGCGTGACCGCCTTGACCACCGCCTGCGCTCGGTCAGGCATCTCGGTCCTCCTCGGGGCCGGCCGTACCGACTTCCGCCGGGACCGTGTCGTCCTCGTCTTCCGCGAGTCCAAGTTGCTGCGGGACCTGCGGGCCGGTCGTCAATTCCTCGGGCTGAGCGCTGCGGAGGGCGGCGACACGAGCCACGTCCAGGGCAGCTTCATGAAGCTGCGCCGCTGCGCGGGCTACCTTCGTGCTTGCCATGGCCAACAGGAAATCTCAGCCCCGGCGAGGACGGGAGGGCCCGCAAGGGGGACGGATGTGTGCGGAGGGTGTGTGAATCAGCCTGGACGGCGCAAGCAGCGCGTGGCAGTGTCAGACTAACCGTGTCCGCACTGGTAGAAGGGGCAGGCACGTGCCGCGAGTGCTGAAGGAGGAGAACCTGCGGCTACGGTCACTGCTGGACGAGGCTGCAATGTCCAACAAGGGCTTGGCGCGCAGGGTCGTTGACCTCGCCGCGACCCGGGGGCTGACCGGCGTGCGGTGCGACCACACGTCAGTCCTGCGATGGCTCGCGGGCGAACAACCGCGCCCGCCCGTCCCTGAGCTGGCCGCCGAAGTCCTGAGCAATGCACTCGGCCGGAAGGTCTCCGAAACCGAGCTGGGCATGACGCCCAGCAACCTGCCCGGCGACCTCGGCCTGCAGCTCCCTACCGGCTGGACGGAAACCATAGCCACCTCAACCGCCCTTTGGAGGGCCGACGTGCAGCGAAGGCGATTCCTGGTCAACGCGGTCTTCACCTCCGCCGCGCTGCCCGCCTCCGCGCTGCGCTGGCTCACCAGCCCGCCCGCCGCCGCGCCCTCCGCCTCCGGCACGCGCATGGTGGGGCGCGCCGACATCGACGCGATCCGCGAGCTGACCCACTCCTACCGGGAGATGGACAACCGGCTCGGCGGGGGCAAGCTCCGCACCTCGATCGTGTCTTACCTGGACGATCACGTCTCGCGCCTGCTCACTGCCGGCAGCTACCGGGAAGAGACCGGCCGGCAGCTCGCCGCCGCATGCGGCGAGTTGTCCCAGCTCGCCGGCTGGGTCGCATACGACAGCGACGAGCACGGCCTGGCCCAGCGGTACCTCACCCAGGCCCTGGCCTACGCGCGGCACGCTGACGATCACGCACTCGCTGCGGAGATCCTCGCCGCCCAGGCGCACCAGGCGCTCTACCTGGCCCGGCCGGATGAGGCGGTCGACCTCGCGCGGGCCGCCCAGGCCGCAGCCATCCGCCACGGGTCGGCGACCCTGCTCACCGAGTGCCTGGTCATGGAAGCCCACGGCCACGCCGCCCGCAACGACGCCAGTGCCTGCGGTGCCGCCCTCGCCAGGGCGGAGCAGACCTTCGACCGCGCCGCCCGCGAGGACGACCCGGCCTGGCTGTCCTACTTCGACGAGGCGTACCTGGCCGCCCGGATGGCGCAGTGCTTCCGCGACCTCGGCGAGGCAGGCCACGCCGCCCGGTACGCGCGCCGCTCGCTGGACATGGACGGCCGCTACGTGCGCGGCCGGGCCTTCAACCTCTCCCTGCTCGCGACCGCCTACGCCGTCCAAGGCGAGCCCGTGCAAGCGTCGGTTGTCGGGCGGCAGGCACTGGACCTGACGGTCCGCCTTACCTCTGCCCGCAGCGTCCGCTACGTCCGCGACCTCGTGCGGACCCTCCGCCCGCGAGCCGACGTCCCGGCCGTCCGGGACTTCACGGCGGAGGTACGCGAGCGGCTGCCCGCCGCAGCAGGGCATGCTGCACCCCGATAATGGTGATCGCGCCCAGGATGTCGCCCCGGGCGATCATCGCGGGCGTCTCGTCAACCGGCACCCAGCGGACCTCGGCCGTCTCGTCCACCTCCGGCTCCCCGACATGCTCGGCCCCGTGCGCCAGGTACAAGTCCTGCGGGTAGTCGGCGTTCCCGATTACCGGCTGGCTGGACATGACGAACTCGATGCCGCGCGGGCGCCAGCCGGTCTCCTCCTCCACCTCCCGGGCAGCCGCGGCGGCAGGGTCCTCACCGTCGTCCACGTAGCCGCCCGGCAGCTCCCAGACCCAGCGGTTCACGATGAACCGGTGCCTGCGCATCATCAGCACCCGCTCGCCCTCGTCGTCCAGCACCACCGTCATCGCGCAGCGCCGCATCCGGAAGACGTACTGCGTGAACCGAACGTGATTCGGAAGCTCGACATCGGCCAGGCTCACGCGGATGTGTGGGGTGTCGTCCACCAGCCGCTCACCGTGGATCACCCACTTGTGCAGGTCAGTCACGTACGCGACACTACCGGCCCGCATAGCGCAGGCGACACCGCTGAGCCAGCGGGCCTGGGCTTTGCCACCCGCACCAGGTCCAGCTACCAGGCAATGGAAGGTTCAGCCGTCCCGCAACTCAAACCAGGTCACGATCCGCCCGCCGCGCCGCCGCGTCCCCCACCGCACCGCGAGGGCAGCAACGAGCTGGAGCCCGCGCCCGCCTTCCGCATCACGGCCGACGGGATGTAGCTCCGGCGTCCCCGGCCCAGATCGGTCGGTGACCTCGACCCGGACCATGCCGTCCCCGGCCCTGACCGCGACCGTGACCGTCTCCCCGGGAGCACCCGAGCCGCTGTGCCGGACAGAATTACCGAAGATCTCGCTGACCAGCAGTTCAGCGTCATCCCCGCACGGGTGCCCTGGGCCGAGCACGGCGCCGACGAACGCGCGGGCGGCACGCGCCCGCTCCGCCCGCCCGGCAAGCGTCACGCTCTCCCGGACCGCTGCCCCAGCCATCAGTGCACCCGCCTTCCCGGCCGCCCCGTCCCGGGAATCGCGAGGGCCGCCGGGCGGACACACCCGATGCACGCCCGACTCGGCGGCGCGCGTCAAGCCAGCACACGCTCCCAGCGCGGCCCGTCCGTGCCGTCAGTGGAAAGCCCCGCGGTTACACCGACCGTGCTAGCGCACCTGGCAAAGAAGCTCGCCTGCGCATTGCGCCGCGATCCAATGCGGTCGTAGCGGCCGGTCAGATTTACCAGAGGCGCAGCAGGGGGCGGCGGTCGGACAGATCGGGCGGGACGATGTCGGCGCCAAGTTCGCTGAGCATCCCGACGGTGTTCCGCCCAGTCGCCACGAGCGCGCAGCGGACGCCGACTGGGCTCAGGGTGGTGTGAGAGTTCAGCGAGCCGCAGATCTCGGCGGGCGAAGGTCGATCGTCGGTGTCGTTTCACCATCGATTCCTTGCTTGCGGAGGAGTTCGACCATGTCCTCTTGCCGTGGTTGGCCCAACGTCAGCCGATAGAGGGCGAGGTCGTCCCGTAGACGTTCGTACCTCTCCTGGTCCCGGCTAAGGGGATAGCGCGCCAGGATTCGCTGGACTTGGGCACCGCCGGGGTACACCCACCACGGCGCGAACTCGCCGTACTGCTGGACAGCTTCAGACGCCCCCGCGGCCTCGAAGGCTGCCTCCCACGGATTGCCGCTGCTGCTGCCGAGCACGTCGTCCCAATGGGCGGCGGCGACGTTCCGTCGTATCGCGTGGCCAGCGAAGCGATTCACCCTGCCTTCGCGCTGTTCGAAGTCGACGGGGCTGCGCGGGAGGTTCCAGTGGACGACGGCGTGGCACCACCAGTGGAAGTCGATGCCCTCCTGGCCGACGCTCGTCGACACCAGGACGAACGGGGCGAACGGGCTATTGAAGGCAGCGCGAACGGCGCTGTCGCGCACATCTGCGTTGTCGCCGAAGCGTGCGCCGTACCGCAATGCGAAGCGAGCCTGGAACGGAATCGGCGCTCGGTCTCTGGTTGTGTCGTGCCCGAGGTAGCGAGCGGGGCGAAGTCTCAGCACCCCCGACGCGTGGCGGGCCAGGTGAAGAAGTTCGGTGTCGCCCAGCTCGACACCGCCGAGTTCGCTGCAGAGCTGGAACAAGTATTCGTCAAGGACCGACTGGAGGTTGCCGTCGGCAGTGTAGGAGAGCACCGACGACCAGTACGGCTGGTCGGCTCCGTCGCCGTAGATGCCGACGAGGGTGGCTACGCTTTCGATGCGGTCGAAGAGTCGGCGCAGGCCATCTGCGAGCACGAACGCCGCGATCCACACTCCGTTGGGAGTCGCGTTTGTTCCCGCTACGCGTTGGAGCGCGCGGAGCGCAATGTTGCCGGGCGCGTGCATCGCGAGGCGGGCGAGATCGGGATGACCGAGTTCCTGGGGCGAGGCTTCGGCTCGCCGGACGGCTTCTTCGACGTGACGCAGCACGCCGGAGTCGGGCAACTCGCTGCTTGTCTCCTCGTTGCTCTCGTCTCCGACTGCTGCCAGGACGAGCGCGCGGGCGCTGCTGCCTTGTGGAAGCAGCCCCTTAACGGAGAAGAACGCGTCCCAGGCACGGATGTCTGGGCTGTGTGCCGGGAGCGCGCTGGCGACACGGCGCTCGGCTTCCGCGACCGTGACCTGTTGCTGCCTGTCTCGCGCTGCAGCTAGCGGGTCTCCGATGTCTGCCAGCGTGGGGTGCGGCCAAAACAGTGCGAGCGTGGAAAGCGCACCGACCTCTCCGGCTCGAATTCGGTAGGTGAAGCGTTCCGCGACCTTGAGGCGGGCGGCGGCGGTGTTCTCGGTGAGGAAGCCGCGCGATGCCGCTGCGATCTTCCGGTCGGCCTCGTACGAGAGCAGCGAGGCCACCGATGTGGGGACTCCCGACCAGGCCGAGAACACAAGGCGCTTCGTTACGCTGCCGATTTCCGAGTAGATCGGACCTGGCTGGAGATAGGGCATTGACGAGGGCATCCAGAGCATTCGCCACCAGCCCTGGTCGACCGTCTCGGACTTCAGCGCCCGCAGGTAGCCGTTCGCTGGCTCAACTGCTGCGAACGCTTCCAGTTCGGCTGGTGTCATCGACCTGGTCGACGCAAGGATCTCCTCTGCCCGGTGCCCGTCTGTCGTGCCGAACTTCGCGCGGGCCTTCTCACCTGGCTTGTAGCCGTCCATGAAGTTCGCGAAGTACGGGATGGACTTCCAGTACTCGATATCGATCGGCGCGCCGATCTCCTCGCCGAAGCGGCGTAGTTGCACGAACTCAACGACGTCAGCCGGGGCGGGCACGTCGACGGGCAGTTCGTGGATCGCGAACCCGTGGGTGAGCTGTGGTCGTTCAGACCTGGTCATGTACGGCAGGAGCGCACGGCGAACGTTTTCGGCAGCGGCGTGCGCGTCTCCGCCGCTGATCAGTGCCAAACGGTAGGTCTCCAGTGCCGTCCGGATGCCGCGCACCGGTTCTTCCTCCCATCCGGCGAGGAATCGCACAGTCTCAAGGAAGTCCTTGTAGTGGTTGTCTTCGGCATCGTCAGCACGGGTGAACGGCGAGTACGGGGTCGCCGACAGCAGGAGCACTCGAGCGCTGTCATAGCTGAACATGGCGTGTGCCAACTCGGCCGCTTCGCTCGTGCTCGGGTCGGCAAGCAGCTCGCGGAACTTCTGGAACTCGTCGAGGATGACGAGATCGGGCTCCAGTGCGTGGACACTTGCCTTCGCCAGCGCTTGCCGGAGCCTTCCCACGAGCGAAGCGATGCGGTCCCACTGGACGGCCTGCCCGGATGCGCGCTCCTGCACCAGAGTACGCATGCGGGCGACCAGCGTTGTGCTGTCGTCCTCTTCGGTTGCCCCTTCTCGTACAAGCTCCTCGAACGCAGCCTGGATGGAAGGATCGGCGTTCTCGCCGAGCCGCTGATTCAGGTCACGGACGCCGTCCCTGAACCGCTCGGCGCCCTTGGTCGCCTTCATCAGGTCAATAAGGGAGTCCCACTCGGCATCGGTCGTCGTGACCAGCGGGCGAAGGAGGATGGCGAGTAGTGCGCGCTCCTCCCACTGTCCGGTGCGCCATCCGCCGCCGGTCATGCCGGATGTTGCGGGGGTGAATGAGATCAGGTTGACTTTCTTCCCGCTGCCATTCGCGGGAGACGACAAGTGAGGCAGGACGGTCGCGAGGAGGGTCAGTCGAGTTGCGAGCGGGAGTTCGCGCTCCCCGGTGACGTTGAGCCGTCGAAGGTTCTGCTGCGCGAGGTCCTGGTTTGAGCACACGTAGACGACGTCGATCCGGTCGACTCGCGGGTCTGCTTCGAGCTTCTCAATTGCTCGGGCGATCGCGCCGCGGGCAATGATGCTCTTGCCGAGTCCGGTCTCGTCCGCGACGAGGAAGCGCCGAGACGTAGGCTCGCCGTGCTCGGGGTAGAACTGGCCGATCAGGTGATCGACTGCGTCTCGCTGGAAGCCCTTCAGCCCACCGAGCACCGCCTGGACGTCCACGTCAGTCATGGTGCTTCCTCTTGACCGACTGCTGAGCAGCCCAGACTGATGCCCACAGCGCCTCGAATCCCTCCGGCAGAACAGACGTGCCGTCGGGCTGGCGGCCCATGTACTCGATGACGCGCTGCACGTCCTCGAGGCCTGTTCGGTCGGGTCCGACTGCTCGCATCAGCGCCTCGAAGAGGCCCGCGCCGCTCGCGTCCGTCGCAGAGAGCTGTCGCCATGCGCCGCCACCGTCGGCGCTCGGGAACGTGAAGCCGCCAACCTCCAAGAGCAGCATCAAGAACCGCATGAACGCAGCTCGGTCAGTCAGGTGGGCGGCGATCACCGCATCTCGGCGGTCCGCGGGGTCGTCGTGCAGCTCAGCGAGAACGACGGTGCGCTGCGCGAAACGGTCGCCCCGGGCATCCCGTGCGGTCACGATGACGAACGGCGTGATGTCGGTGAGCCCAAGGTCCCCGATGATCGACGGATCATCAGCCCTGCCAGGGAGGTTGGGGATGACAAGACCGGTTCTCGTGATGGGATGCCACGTCAGTTCGACCTCCGGCGGCAGCCGGACATCGCCTTCGCGCCAGAAGTGCAGTTCGTACGACTCGCCGCCGGTCACGCGGGCGTGGAGCCGCATAGCCGCGATTCGCCGCAGCGCCACGGAGAGGTCGCGATCTGCCTTCTCGCTGTCGGTCTCCTCGACACCGCCCGTGTACTCGAACTCCTCCAAGAACTCCTTGAGGCCTTCGAGCGTCTTGGCCACGCCGAACTGATTGACTTTGCCGACGGTCTCGACCATGACCTCGACGTTCTCCTGGAGTGCCGGCTCTGTCGCGTTGAGCGAGCCGAGGAAGACGTGCGCACCGTCTTGGCGGTCGAACACGTAGGTCTTGGCGTGGAGCCCGCTGAAGGTGGATCGCTGAGCCTGTTCGGCGTTGTCCTCCTCAGCAAAGTCTGCCGCACCGTCTAGGACGTATACCTGCCGCAGCTTTGCATCGAAGGTCGCTGGCGCGAGCCCGTCGATGCTTGTTCCACGGGAGACGAGGTACGCCTCGTGATAGGCGCCCTTCTTCAGCTCGATCAGGCCGGCGTCGGTGAGGAACGGGGAGATGAAGAGCCCGCGAATGCCCCAGAATTCAAGCTGCGGGCGTTCTCCGACGCCCCAGACGTGGAACTGGAGGTCGTGCATGTCGGATGGCGGGTTCCAGACGACATCGCGGATGCTCGCTGCCAGGGCCTCAATGCGGGCGCGTCGCTGCGGGGGAAGCGGGCTGACTGCCAGGCCTGGCAGCGCGCGGAGTAGTCGCACGAGGGGCGTGTTGACCTCTCGTGCGGCGGTTCGCTCCCGGGATGAGGCGGGTGCTCCGTCGAGGGAGATCACTACGTCCCAGCTTCGGTCGGCGGTGAGGTTGCGGCTCGCGCAGACGAACCGATAGGCGCGCTCCTCGCCCCGCTCGTACTCGAGGAACCAGACCTTCGGGTGGAAGATCCCTCGCTTCACCTCGACCGGGTGGACCATGGGCTCCAGGAACGCGACGAGCGCGCTCGGCGGGACCTTGATGCTGACCTGGCCTGCCTGGGCGAAGATGTCGACCTTCGCGGCTGCCCGGCGAACCGCACCGAGGATTCCGATCGGATCCTCGTCCGCCGTGACACGGTGGGCGGCGAACGACAGCGGAATGGTCAGCGCGGTGTCGAGATCGAGGGTGAACGTCGTCGCGACGGCGTGCGAGAGCGAGAACCCCGACGGCGGATGCAGCATGTCCGTGAGTGCTGCGCGCGATTGCGGCTCAAGCATCGCGGCCCAGTCCGGCGTGGATGTCGAGGACGATGTTGCGCACCGTTGACCAGCGGAATGTGAGAGCACCGGCACCGGCGGCACCGGACCATGCGCTCAGGCGCTTCGGGTTGCCGAGTCGCGCAAGTGCGCCCTTCTGCCGCCGCTCTCGGTCGCGCACGATCTTTCGCGCCACGCCGTCGTCGGCGATCGAGTGGGGGTCGTTGCCCTGGAGGTGAGCAACCCAGTCGGAGATGAAGCGTTCCGAACCCGGCGCAACCGACGCCTTCGCGGCGCCAAAGACCCAGCGCCACAGACTTCCGATATCCCAATCAGCGATTCGAGCCCGGTCAGCTCGCGCCGCCCAAGCGGCAAGCTCGTCCCGGTACTGATCGACGGCCGCAGGATGCTTTCGCCGCTCCTCCGGGATATGACGCTCGTACTCTTCGGCAAGCAGCAGGTTGTAGAGCAGCGAGGCCCCGTGCATGGCCGTCGAGAACGCCTCGGCGTTCCGCAACAGCTCGGCCGTATCACCCTGGACGCTCCGCACCCCGGGGTCGCTCCATGGGCTCCGGCTCTCCTTCAGCGGCGCGTTGTCCATGAGGTGGGCGATGACAGTTCCTGGTCCGCGATCAAGGACGCGATCGCGTAGCCAGCCTGCCTCCTCCCGCGAGAGCCGGAACGCGTCGTCGAGTCGGTACGGAAACTCCGGCGGCATCGATGGGATGGTGTGAGACCACGCCGACGCGCTCTTGCGGGTGCCTTCGTCGTCCCCGTCCACGGAGCGCGTAAGCGGTCGGAACACATCGGTCTTCCACCCGTACTCCTCACGGACGATTCCGTAGCGACGTAGCGTGCCCCAGTAGATCGTTGAGGGAAGCGTCTGGAGTGCCTGGCCGACTCGCGCACCAAGGAGGCCGCTCAAGTCATCGTTCCCGGAGTTCCGTAGCGTGGAGATGAGCAAGCGCTCGTGCTTTTCCGCAAGGGCCACGGCGTCGGGCTTCCCCTCGGCCAACTGGAAGCACCACGGCACGAACAGCAGGTACCGGGCCCTGGTCAGCAGCACGGATGTTCCAGGGAAAAGGCCTTCCGAAATCGCGTCGCGCACCTGCCCCAAGCCGAGTTCGTCTCGGCTGTCGCGGTCGGTGAACAGCTTGATGATGTCCCGCATGCGCGCCTGATCACCGGTATCGGCGTCGAGCCAGGCAATCAAGGAAGGCACCACCTCACGGTAGTCGACGTCCTCGGTGCACCGGATGCTGATCACCCCCTACTACAAAGGCGATGTCGTCCCGCCCAGCAACTCCGCCGGATACAGGCCACCCGGCGCTACTGGCGGACGAAGTTCATCTGTCACGCTCCCAAATCGTCTGCGCGCTCGATGCCATGGTCATACAGCGTCTCCAGAGCCCCGGAGGTTCCCTGAACTCGAAGGCAGCACCGCCGGGAACTGCCCAATTCGAACTGCCGAGGACATCGAGGACAGTTACGGTGCGCCTCCCCCATGGTGAACTGGCTGGTCAGATGCTGCCGGGATGTGGAAGGCCCGGCTGCTCATCACCGCCTTCACCGTTGAGAAACGGCCGGCCAGCGAGGTCGAGAAGGCCTACGGAGGCCCGTTCCCGGGTCTACGCGCTGCCGGACCGCTACGAGGCCGGGGCAAGGCGGGTGCCAGGAAATCGCGCGGGCCGCCGGGCGGGCACCATAGATGCACGCCCGACTCGGCGGCGCGCGTCAAGCCAGCACAGGCCCCCAGCGCGGCCCGTCCGTGCCGTCCGTGGAATACCCAGCGGTTACACCGACCGTGCGAGCGGCACGAAACCGGTCCGCTATGCGTCCGTGGACACCGCAACACAACGCCCTACAGCGACCCAAGGTGACACACACCGGGCCAAAGCAGAAACGCCCCGCTATCGCGAGAATTCGCAGCCAGCGGGGCGTTTTCGCAGGGTGTGGCAGGTGTTGGGTTCGAACCAACGTAGGCTGAGCCGACGGTTTTACAGACCGCTCCCTTTGGCCACTCGGGCAACCTGCCTGGGGGACCGCCGCATGACGGCAGCAGAGAGAAATA
>Ga0335078_10012576_pt1 | contig 12554 bp, 10 predicted proteins | sample Lox_Sample_32_FD_206711 | JGI IMG/M metagenome (GOLD analysis project Ga0335078, IMG submission 206711) | Soil microbial communities from Loxahatchee National Wildlife Refuge, Florida, United States - Lox_Sample_3.2 | ecosystem: Environmental > Terrestrial > Soil > Wetlands | place: USA... | reverse complement strand
CGGAACTGCTGAACTTCACGCACGCGGCGGAAAAGTTGCACGTGACGCAGCCGACGTTGAGCGAAAGCATTCGTGAGCTGGAGATCGAGCTCGGCACGGAGCTGTTCATCCGCTCGACGCGGCGGGTATCGCTGAGCTGGCCGGGTGAGATCCTTTTGAGCGAGACGCGCCGCGTCCTGCGGCTCATCGATGATGCCGTCCGGATGACCCGCGAGGCAGCTGCCGCGGACACGGTGACGTTACGGGTCGGGGTCATCGACGATCGCGATCCGGGGATGCTGTCGAGGGCGCTGGCCCGTTGCCGGAATCTTCTGCCTGGCTTGCGCGCGACCATCCATGTCCTGCCCACGGCACTGCAGCTGCAGGCACTTCAGCGCAAGCAGCTCGATCTTGGAATCGTGGTCGGGCCGGTGGAGGCGGCAGGTCTGGCTTCTGAACTTCTCTGGTCGGAGCCGCTGGTCGCGATCGTGCCACGAAGCCACCCCCTCGCACGACGTGCGAGCGTTGGGGTCGCAGAATTTCGCGACGACGTCTTTGTGCTGCCGCATCCCGCCGCGAGCCCCGCCTACTACAACCATGTGCTCGATCTTTGCCGTGCCAATGGCTTCGAACCGAAAGCCGGGGACTGGAGCGCGCATTTCATGACGCGGCTGAACCAGGTGGCGTTGGGGTGCGGCGTGGCGTTCGTGCCGGCGGCGTGCGACGTGACCCAGTGGCCGGATATCGCTGCCGTGCCGCTCACGGACGCCAACGTTTCGCTCCCCGTTATGGCCGCGTGGCGCGTGGACGACGTGTCGTCGGCGTTGCTCTCGGTCGTCGCGTTGCTCAAGAGCTCTCGGCTACCAGTCGCGGCGGACGCCGCGTGCGCTTCGGCGGGACGGGCTCGGCCGCCGCGGGCTGCGTCGCCGCTGAGCGGGCGGCGCGCCAGCGTGCAAACGAGCGATCGTCCGCCAGATAGGCCGCGACAAGGTGCGGAAGGAGCGCCTTCAGATCGACCTCGCTGTGATGGCTCTCGTTGAAATATGCGAGATAGGCCATGAGCTCGGCATGCTTGCTGCCCGGCATGGCGAAGCGGACCGGGATCATTTCCTCGACGGGGATCGGGGGAAGCTTGATGGTGGCCAAGATCTCTCTCCTCAGCAAGGGCCGCGCGGGCGCAGGACCAGATCCTTGGCAACGATGATCGCGAACGGATAGCCGGCCGCGCGCGTCAGGGTCGGCTGGACGGCGAGTTCCTTCTGGGTGATGCGCTGGCCGACCTGATTGATCGAATCATTGCTGCTGTCGCGCGTAGCGACGATGATGCGGTTGTTGTCCTGGGTGCCGCTGTTGGCGGCAAGCTCGGTGCTGATGCCGAGCAGCGATGACAGGATGACGCCCTTGGCGAGGCGCCAGGTGTGGTAATCGACATCTGCGTCGAAGCCGGCTGCACCGGCGGCGTCGGATCCGGGAAGGCGGTCGAGGGCCAGGGTGGATCCGTCGGGGAATTTGAGCTGGGTCCAGGCGGCGAGGAGGCGTTCCTGCCCGTAGGAGACCTGGCTGTCGACCTCGCCGATCAGCTTGGCGCCTTGCGGGATGAGCAGGCTGCGGCCCGTCACGCTGTCGCACACGTTCTCGGTGACCTGCGCCTCGGCGAGGCCGGGCAGGTCGGAATTCACGGCCGTGACGAGCGCAGCGCGGATCGCGGAGCCGGCGGTCACGAGATAGGGCGATGCCGGCGCGCGCAGCCGCTCGGCCGAAACGACCGATTCGCCAGGACGTGCCTGGAGGAAGGCCTGCTTGCGGTCCTGCTCGTTCTGGGCGGAATCTGCGCCAAGCGGCGGAACCGCGCCGGGCGCCGTGTTGAGGACGACGGGATCGGCGACTGATGTGGCCGGCCCCGCCAGTGCGCCCGCGCCGGCGAAGCCGGCGGTGCCGCTCATGCCGAAGAAGACTTTCGAGACGCGTGCCTGGTCGGCATCACGATCCGCAGGGTCGGGCGCGCTGGGTTGCGACGATCCGCTTCCGGGTTGCGGGATCGGGGGCGCCGGCTGCGGCAGAGCGGCGGGAAGCGGCGGGCCGAGCTGCGGCGGCTCGGGAGCCGGCTTGGGCTTCGGGACGTCGCTATAGGTCGAGGGGAGCGCATTGAGACGATCCGTGACCGGCTGGTTCGCGGCGTAGAGTTCCTGCGCTCCCGGCTTGGCCCCGTGGTGGAGGCGGAGGCTGTAGAAGAGCGCTCCGAACACGGCGAGTGCCGCGATCCCGACCAGGACGGTCAAGATGCGCCGGTTGAAGCGGGTGACGGGTGCGGGCGCGGCCCGCAGCGTCAGGTCGGGCGGGCTCGCCTTGCCTTGCGCGATCGCATCGTTTGCCATGGCCGGTTCCGTCACCGGCTCGCGACTGCGTCGGTGCGGCTGATGCGGACGATCTGCTGCGGATCGTTCCCGAGCCGCAGCTCGGCGGCGCCGAACAGGCGGTCGACGATGTACCACGTGCCGCGCACGCGGTAGTTCACCAGTTCGCCATCGCCCTTGGGGCCGATGATGAAGAGCGGTGGCGCGTCGCCTTGGGCGAGGCCCGGCGGCATTTGGATGTAGACCTTGTGCTCGTCGTCCCAGACGTCGACCGGGCGCCAGGGGACGGCATCGCCGGTGATCTTGTAGCGGTGATGCATGTGCTCGAGATCGATCTGCTCGCTGACCACCGACGCGGCCTGATCGCTCGCCTGGACGTTGTCATGGTCAAGCTTCCATTTGAGGTCGAGCGGGTAATCCCACGAGACGGCGGCCATGTAGGTGACGGGTTGCCGATCGGTCTGGGGCGCCGAATGCAGCTCGACATGGTAGGTGCGGCGGTTGGTGGTGATCACGAGATTGGCGGCAAGGTCGGGGCGCTTGGGTTTGATGAGGAGGTGGACTTGCCGATTGGGTCCCGCTCCGCTCACGGCAGAGCCGATCTCCCAACGCTCGGTGTCGCCGCCAGCCGGGTCGCCCGACAGCTCTTCGCCGGGCTCGAGCGCGATGTCGGTCACCTCGTCCATGGCGGCGTAGAGCTGATAGAGCGCGCCCGGGTGATAAGGCCAGATCTGGATGGCGTCGATGAAGCCCTTGCTGTCGGGCTCGATCCGTGCAGCGCTGTTGGCGGCGGCAATGCGCGCGGCCGGAGGCCGGTTGTCCGGTTTGTATTTCGCGCGCGACGGAGCCGGCTTCAACTGGCCGGGCAGAGGCAGCGGTTCCGGCACCTCGACGACCTGAACCGACTTCGGCGGGTCCGCGTCGAGATGCGCCGGGGTCGGGGTGTCGTAGGCGATGACCGGTGGCTTGGTTGGGCCGCCGGCGCAGCCTGCAAGCAGAAGCGCAAGTGTGGAAACGGCAGCGCGGCGCATGCGGGTCCTCCTCAATTCTCCTTGGCGAAGCTCATGGCATCGACGGTGAAGCCGAACGGATTGGCGCGGAGCTCGTCCTCGGTGCGGGCCGGCCGCTCGAGAAGGGTCAGCACGCCGACATAACGGTCCGTCGAGGTGAGCGCGCCGTCGTCATAGGCGCGTTCGGTCCAGCGCGCCTGCATCGAGTTCTCGGAAAGCCGGACAACGGAATTGATCTCGACGGAGACGGTCTTGTGGCCGATATCGGCGAAGGGGTCGTTGCGGTTGGCAAGGTCGTTCAAGGTCTGGCGCGCCTGACCGCTGGCGAACGCGTAGGCATCGAGCCAGTTCTGCTTGATCACGACCGGGTCGGTGGACTTGGAGCGGAAATTGGAGATGAAACGCCCGAGCTGATAGGCAAGCTGGACATCGGAGAGCTTGCGCGAATTGCCCAGCTTATCGATACCGAGAAGGGCGCCGGTCGGGTCGATCTGCACCAGGAAGGGGACGACGGTGCTCTCGACGCGCAGCCGCAGATTGTCGGCTGCGATGATCGCAACCACGCCGACAAGGGCGAACGCAATGAGCCGCCAGGTCCGCATCTGCGCACGCGCGCTGCCAACGTAATCGTCCCAGAGCTGGCCGGCGCGCTGGTACGGCGTCACGGGCTCGGGCGCTCGGCCGAAGCGCAGGCTCTGGCTCTTGAACAGATTCATGGCTGATGCTCCGAGAGATCGGGCGCAGCGCCGATGCCGCCGTGATCGCCCTGGCGGATCGCGTGATGCGCGACCGATGCGCCGGTGCGGAGACGCTGGCGAGACTGAAGGCGGCGCGCCCACGCCGGCGGGCCGGTGCGCGTCGTGCCGCTCGCGGCACTCGCAGCAGCGGAAGCGGGAGCCGTTCCGCCGGTCGCGACATAGGCGGCGCGTTCGCCCGCCTCAAAGGATTGGCTCACCGGCTGCGCCATGCGCGCGGCCATGGCGCGCATGCCGGACGCGACGCTCCCGGCGCCGGCGCGGGCGACTCCGGCAAGGCCAGCCGCCGCTGCCCGCATCCCGGTTTCGCCCGACGTGGCGGCACCGAGTCCGTAGGCAGCGCGCGTGCCGCCGGCAAGCGATGCGGCCGAGCGGACCGCCGCACCGCCCGCACTGGCGGCCGCACCGATCCCGCGGGCGCCGAGTGCGACCGCGCCGGCCCCGGCCATGCCCAACCCGATCGCACCAGCAGCGGTTCCGATCGCCGCGCCGGCGCCGAGCTGGGGGGCGCCGGCGACGAGACCGCCGGCAATGCCGGGACCGAAGATGCCGAGACCGAAGAGGGCGAGCGAGGCGAGCACCAGGTCGAGGGCGGTGTTGAGGCTGGGCGTGCCCTGCATCGCGTTGGTGAATTGCCCGAAGAGTGTCGTGCCGATCCCGACGATGACGGCGAGCACCAGGATCTTGATCCCGGAGGCGACGACGTTGCCAAGCACGCGCTCGGCGAGGAACGCGGTGCCTTTCCACAGCGCAAACGGTACGAGCACGAACCCCGCCAACGTGGTCAGCTTGAACTCGAGGATCGCGATGAAGAGCTGGACGGCGAGGACGAAGAAGCTGATCACGACGACCAGCCAGGCAATGAGCAGGATGACGATCTGGACGAAATTCTCGAAGAAGCTCACGTATCCCGTCAGGGTCGAGATGTAGGTCAGGATGGGCTGACCGGCCTGGACGCCGACGCGCGCAAGCTGGCCGGGCTGCAGGAATTGCGCGGCGCTGAGACCGGAGCCCGAAGCCTCGAGACCGAGTCCCGCGAAGGAGTTGAAGATGATCTTCGAGAGGCTGTTAAAGTTATTCAGGATGAAGGCGAAGAAGCCGACATAAAGGACCTTGCGCGCGAACCGCGCGATGATGTTCTCCTCGCCTTCGAGCAGCCAGAAGAGACCGGCGAGGACCACATCGATGCCGATGAGGGTCTTGGTGAGGAATCCGACCTCGGGTCCCAGCAGGCCGAAGCCACTGTCGATATACTGGCTGAAGACCGTGGTGAACTGGTCGATGACCGAAAGATCGTTCACGGCTTCCTCGGAGTTGGCGTCAGCGTCGGATTGGTCGGGAAGGGATCGACCGGCCGCGGCGTGTAGGGAACGGTCCCGGTTCCGAAGAACTGGCGATTGCGCGCCACTTGGGCGACGTGACACTCGCGGTCTTCGGCGAGGGCATCCGGCTGGCAATGCTTGAGCGCATCGGCCAGGGCCTTCGGATCGGCCATCAGCTTTTGCACGAGCGCGTCGTCGTCCTTCTCGTTTTGCGCTAAGGCCATAGGTGGAAGGGTGATGACGGTGAGTGCGAGAGCGAACGCCAGCGGCAATGCGCGAGATGGTCTGGATTGGCGGGAGCGATCTGAATTCATCGGAATACCTGGACGGGCTGCGGCGTGTACTGGACTCCGGTTCCGAGGAATTGCTGCAGCTGAACGTGCGCGGCCTCCTCGGTCGTCGCATTGCGCGCGAGCTCCAGATCCTCGGCGCGCTCGTGCGCAGCGAGCATCGCCTGCAACTCGGCGGTCTGCTTGACCTGCAAGGCGATGATCTGGTTCGTCGCCTGGGTTGCCTGCAGAATGCCGATCGCGCCTTGCGACGCCGTGACGGCCTGCTGCAGCGTCACCTGGTCGTTGGCGATGTCCGTGACGATGCGGCTCTGCGTCTGGACCGACTGGTTGAAGGCCTGGACCGAGTTCATCCAGCGCGTCTGCGCATCCTGATAGAGCTGGTTGGAGGAAACCGTGGCGCTGTATTGCTGCGGATAGGATTGCTGGAACTGAAGTTCGGTGCGGGTGATGTCGAAGACGATCCCCTGCGCCTGGTTCATCAAATTCTCGATATTGAAGAGACCGGTATTGAGGGCATTGAGGTCGGAGACATTGAGGTTCGTGAGATTGCGCGCCTCGTTCTCCAGCATCTGCACCGTCTGCTGGATCTGGACGATCTGATTGTTGACGGTCTGGAGCGTGCGCGCGGCCGTCATGACGTTCTGGGCAAGGTTCGAGGCGTCGATGACGGCCATCTGCGCTCGGACGGGCCAAGCCGTGACGAGGAGCAAGGCTGCGGCGAGCGAAGCTGCGATGCGTTTCATGCGGCGATCTCCGGGAGGGACGGCTTGGCAGGCGCGATGAGATCGGCGGCCCAACCGAGATTCTTCGCGCGCAGCCAGATCTCGGCAAAGCGTTCAATCGGTTCGGCCGCGAGGATCGCATCGATGTGTGCCTGGTCCTGTTTCGAGCCGGCGCCGCAGAAGGCGAGCGCCACGGGGCCGAGGCCGAGCTCGAAGAGGCGATTACCTTCCCGCGATTGGATGTAGTAGTCGCGCTTGGGCTGCCCGCGAGCGATCAGCTCGATCTGGCGGTCGGAGCAGCCGAGCCGTTCATAGAAGCCGCGGGATTGCGGTTCGATCGCACGGTCGTTTGGCAGCAGGATGCGGGACGGGCAGGATTCGATCAGGGCCGGTGCGATCGTCGAAGCGGCGATATCGGCGAGGCTCTGGGTGGCCGGCACGACGGCGACGTTTTTCTTGCGCAGCACCTTGAGCCATTCCCTGAGGCGCGGCGCGAACATCGGGTCGTCGAGGAACACCCATGCCTCGTCGATCGGCATCAGTGTGGGGCGGCCGTCGAAGCGGGCCTCGAGACGATGAAAGAGGTAGGTGAGCACCGGCGGCACCACTGTCGGCACGTGCATCAGCTCTTCCATCTCGAAGGCGACGACATCGGCCTCGGACATGCTGTCGGTTTCGGCATCGAGGAGATGGCCGAACGGTCCCTCGACGGTGTAGGGCTGGAGCGCCGCCTTGAGCGCGCTCGACTGCACCAGGGCCGCGAGACCCGACAGTGTGCGTTGCGTGGCGGGCGCGGAGGCGAGGCTGGTCAAGGCGGACCACAAGGTTTCCTTGACCGGCGGCGTCACCAGGATTTTCTCGTGCGCGAGCAGGCCGCCGATCCAATCCGCGGCCCAGGCGCGCTCGGCCGGGTCGTCGATGCCCCGCAGCGGCTGGAACGCGAGCCCTTTCGTACCACCCGCATCGTCGGCGCCGAGATCGTAGAAGGTACCGCCGAGCGCGAGCACGGTGGCTCGGCTCGATCGGCCCTTGTCGAACCAGATCACCTGGCTCTTGGGGTAGCGCCGGAACTGTAACGCCATCAGAGCCAGGAGGACCGACTTGCCGGCGCCGGTCGGGCCGACCACGAGCATGTGGCCGACATCGCCGACATGGGTCACCAGCCGGAAGGGTGTCGTGCCGTTGGACTTCGCGACGATCAGGGGAGGCCCGTCCAAATGTTCGTTGCGTGCCGGCCCGGCCCAGACGGCCGAAAGCGGAATCATGTGGACGAGGTTGAGCGAACTCACGGGATGAAGCCGGATATTGGCGTGGCAATGTCCGGGCAGGCTGCCGAGCCAGGCATCGACCGCGTTCAAGCTCTCTTCGATCACGGTGAAGCCGGCGTTGCGGATCGCGGTCGCCACCGCGCCGATCTTCTCGGCAGCGCGTGCCGCATCGGCGTCGCTGACGACCACGGTCGTGGTGACGTAGCCGTAGGCGATGAGGTCCGAACCCAGCTCCTGCAGCGCTTCGTCGGCGTCCAGCGACTTGTTCGCGGCGTCGGTGTCGATGAGCTGGGTCTCGCGCTGATAGATGACCTCGCGCAGCAGCGCCATGATGCCCTTGCGCTTCTTGAACCACTCGCGGCGCATGAAGCGGAGCACCCCTTCGGCGTCGTGCTTGTCGAGCGCGATCCAGCGCGTCATCCAGCGATAGGCGAAGCCGAGATGGTTGAGCTCGTCGAGGAGGGCCGGCCAGGTCGCGTCTGGATAGCCGGTTACCGTCAAGGTGCGGATGTGATGCGCGCCGAGCATCGGCTCGAAGCCGCCGTTCAAATCCTTGTCGGCGATGAGCCAGTCGAGGAAGAATGGCACGTCCGGCACCTTCACCGGGTGCCGCGCGGTCGAGATGATTCCATGGAGATAGGTCAGCGTCGCGGCATCATCGAGGCAGGCGATCTCCGGCATGAACCCATCAAGCAGCGCCAACGCCCGGTCGCTCCGCTCGATGAAGTCGGCGAGCACTTCGCGGTAATCGAGCCGGCGCTGCGGCGACGTAGTTTCGAGGAGCGTGCGCTCGATCTTCGCCTCGCGTTCCGGCGGCGGCAGGAACACGAAGGTGATGTGGAAGGCGCTCTCAAAGTGGCTTCCCGCTTCGAGGAACGCGGCGCGCCGCTCCTCCTCGACGACCCAGCTCGCCGCCTCGGGGAAGCGGCTCTCGGGGTAGTCGTCGGCCGGATGGCGATCCGCTTCGATGAAGAGCGCCCAGCCGGTTCCGAACCGCTTCAGCGCGTTGTTGAGTCGGGCAGACACGGCAATGAGCTCCGCCTCGGTTGCGCTGTCGAGATCCGGCCCGCGGAACCTTGCGGTGCGCTGCAGGCTGCCGTTCTTGTTGAGCACCACGCCGGGCGCGACCAATCCGGCCCAGGGCAGGAAGTCGGGCAATTGCTGACGGCGTCGGCGATAGTCGGCGAGGCTCATCATGCGCCGCCTCCGCTCAGGACGAGAAATGCGCGGGGTAGCGGACGTGGCGGCGCAACACCTCCACGAAATGCGGATCCTTGCGCGCGGTCCACACCGCGATCGGGTGGCAGATCGCCCAGAGCAGTGCGCCGGGGATCCAGAGCTGGAGCCCGAGGGCCACGGCCGCGGCGACCGTGCCGATCAGGATGGCGAGCGCGCGCGGCGCGCCGCCCAGGAGCAGCGGCTCGGTCAAGGACCGGTGCAGCGGAACGGTGAAGCCGGCGAGATGGTCGTGGATGTCCTGGGGCATGGCGATGACGGCGCCTCCGGCGAATTGGAAGAAGGTGAGGAAGAAGGAGCTGGCGGCGAACGCGATCGAGAGGCCGAAGATGATCTGGATGAGGCGCCGGAAGCCGCCCGCGGTGTCGCCGAAGGCGAGCGTCAGCCCGGTGGTGATGATGATGATCACCGCGATCACCTTGGCGACCGGGCCTTGAACGGAGTCGAGCACCTGCTGGAGGGGCTGCTCCCACGGCATGTTGGACCCGGCGGCGAAGGCTGTTGGTGCCCAGAGGCCGGCGGCGAGCGCCGGAAGAAGATATCTAAGCTGTCGCATGAAGTTCTCCTGTCGGTAGGTCGGCGAGGTTCGAGACCGGGCGCAAATCGTAGGAACCATCGGGCTTGAGACCGCGGAGATGGTGCAGCGAAACGAGCCGGCGCGCGGTGCCGCGGCCGGCGATCACCGCGATGAGATCGATGACCCGGCCGATCAGGCCGCGCGGCACCGTGACCACCGCTTCCTGGATCATCTGCTCGAGCGCCAGGAGACCCAGCGGCGCGTCGTCGGCATGGAGCGTGCCGATGCCGCCGGGGTGACCGCTGCCCCACGCCTTGATCAGATCGAGAGCCTCCGGCCCGCGTGCCTCCGAGAGCACGATGCGGTCGGGCCGTAAGCCCTTGGCCAGCCGCACGAGCGCCCGAAGCTCAACGGCGCCGGGCCGCGTCAGCATCGGAAACAGGTTGCGGGCAGCGCAGCGGAGTTCGCGGCGGTCCTCGATCAGCACCACGCGATCACCGGTCTCGGCGACCACCAGGAGCAAGGCGTTGACCAGCGTGGTCTTGCCCGACCCGGTGCCGCCTACCACGAGGATGTTGAGCCGCGTATGGACGGCAGCGCGCAGGATCGCGGCCTGGTCTTCGGTCATGATGTCGTCGCGCACGTAGTCGGCAAGGCTGAAGAGGCGGCTGCCGTGGCGGCGGATCGAGAAGCCCGGCCGCAGCACCAGGGGCGGCAGAACGCCGGTGAAGCGCTCTCCGGTTTCCGGCAGGTCGGCTTCGATGAAGGGCCGGTCGGCGTCGACCTCGAGCTTCATGTGGTGGGCGACGAGCCGGACGATGCGGTCGGCGTCCGTCTGGTCGAGAGTCAGTCCGGTCTCCTCCATGCCGGTGCGGTGATGCTCGACCCAGAGCGCGCCGTCGGGATTGAGCATGACCTCAACGACGTCCTCGTCGTCGAGGAAGCGCCCGATCGCCGGCCCCAGCGCCGTCTTGAACATGCGCCCGAAGCGCTCGCGGCCGAGCTCATGCGGTTGCATGATCGGCCTCCGAAGCGGTCGCGCTGGTCTCGCCGCCGTTGCTGAACTCGTTCGCGCCGGGACGGATCTCAAGGTGAAGATCGCCGAGCAGCCGCTTGCCCTCGCCGAGCCGGCGGCCGAGATTTTCGGTGAAGGCCGCGAAGCGCTCGGCGCCCTTGGTCCGCGCGGCGGTCTTTTGCGACTCCGGCAGCGCGGGCGTCACGCTCATGAAATAGCGGATGAAGAGCGCCAGGCTCTCGGTCGCGACGATGAGCTCCTGGTACAGGGCTTCGAGCTGGCGCGCCTGGCGGTCGAGGCGGCGGGTGATCGCTGCTTCCCGCCGGTCGACCGAGTCCGGTGAGAACAGCGAGAGCAAGGCGGCCTCGACGATGTCCGACTGGGTACGCCGATTCTTTTGCGAGATCTCGACGAGCTGCGTGCCAACTTCCGGGGCCACGAAAACGTTGATCCGGCGGCGCTGTTGGGGCTGTCGAGGCGGCTCGGCGGTTTCCCTTGCCATGATGCGGTTCGTGGCGTTCATGACGGAGGCACCATTCCGTCATCGATGGCGACGGCCCGGCGAAGCGTGTTGGCGGGCGTGAAGATGCTGCCAGCGTCATCCTGCCCGCCATCGTCGTCGTCGAGCACGGCCATGTCGTGGTCCGTGGCGGTGCGGTCCCGCTCCGGCTCCGTGTCGGGAAGACCTGGCAGCGGCCCCTCCCCGAAGCCTCCCTCCTTGCTGGGTTCGATCGTCGGCATCGCGACGGTACCAGCGGACAGCGTCGCCAGAAGGCTCCAATCGTCGGGGCGGGTCGCGGGCCGGTCGGGATAGGGACCGCCGGTTGGCAGGATGGGCTCCGGCACGACGCGCGTCTTGAAATTGGGATCGCTGTAGTAGCGCAGCTTCTTCGCGCGGATCGGCGGCTGTCCCGAGATCATGACGATTTCGTCGCTCGCGGGCAGCGTCATGACTTCGCCGGGGGTCATGAGCTGGCGCGCGCTCTCCTGGCGCGAGACCATGAGATGCGACAGCCAGGGAGCGAGCCGGTGGCCGGCATAGTTGCGCTGTGCCCGCAGCTCGGTCTTGGTGCCGAGGGCGTCGGAGATGCGTTTGGCGGTCCGCTCGTCCGAGGTGGCGAAGGCGACGCGCAGCGCGCAATTGTCGAGAATGGCATTGCTGTCGCCATAAGCCTTGGCGATCTGGTTGAGGCTCTGCGCTATGAGGAAGGCGCGGATGCGGTAGCTCGCCATGAAGGCCAGGGTCGACTCGAAGAAGTCGAGCCGGCCCAGCGCGGGGAACTCGTCGAGCATCAGGAGGAGTTGACGGCGTTTGTCGGCGACGGCGCGAACTCGGTTCTCCGTGAGGCGCCGGCCGATCTGGTTGAGAACGAGGCGGATCAGCGGCCTCGTGCGGCTGATGTCCGATGCCGGGATGACGAGATAGAGCGACACGGGATGCGTCGCATCGACGAGATCCGCGATGCGCCAATCCGAGGAGGACGTGACGGCGGCGATGACCGGGTCGCGGTAAAGGCCAAGGTAGGACATCGCGGTTGAGAGCACGCCGGAGCGCTCGTTCTCGCTCTTGTTCAGCACCTCGCGCGCCGCCGAAGCCACCACCGGATGGACGCGCGGCGCATCGGGCGTCCCGAGATGATTGGTGGTCATCATCGCGCGCAAGGTGCGCTCGAACGGGCGCGCCGGATCGGAGAGAAAGGTCGCGACGCCAGCGAGCGACTTGTCCGCCGTGGCGTAGAGGACATGAAGGATGGCGCCGACGAGGAGACCATGCGCGGTCTTCTCCCAGTGCGTTCGCCGCTCGAGCATCCCTTCGGGATCGACCAGAATGTCGGCGATGTTCTGCACGTCGCGTACTTCGTTGGGGCCGCGGCGCACCTCGAGCAGTGGATTGTAACGAGCCGAGCGCAGTTCGGTCGGATCGAATAATAGGCAATGCGAGAATTGTGACCGCCAGCCGGCTGTGAGCTCCCAGCATTCGCCCTTGATGTCGTGGATGACGGCCGAATGCGGCCACGTCAGAAGCGTCGGGATGACGAGGCCGACGCCCTTGCCAGAGCGCGTCGGGGCAAAGCACATGACG
>Ga0335078_10012575_pt1 | contig 12554 bp, 11 predicted proteins | sample Lox_Sample_32_FD_206711 | JGI IMG/M metagenome (GOLD analysis project Ga0335078, IMG submission 206711) | Soil microbial communities from Loxahatchee National Wildlife Refuge, Florida, United States - Lox_Sample_3.2 | ecosystem: Environmental > Terrestrial > Soil > Wetlands | place: USA... | reverse complement strand
CATTGTCGAGCAGATTGGAGACGACGTGCTGCACTTTGTAGTAGTCGAATGGAAACGGATCGAGCTTGTCGCTGGGCAGGAAGTAGAAGGCAATGGCTTTGTCTTGGAAGCGCTGGGCCCACACCTCAGCGATCTCGCGAATGCAGTCGTCGATGCTGCTGACTTCGTAGTGGAGGTCGTAACGGTCGACCTTGAGCGAGGTGTAGGTCAGCAGGTTCTGGATGAAATTGGAAAGCCGGACGCCATTGGCCTGCATCTCGGAGAGAACTTCCATTTGGCGCGGGTTCAAGGGGCCCAGTTTTTCCGATAGCAGGAGTTGGAGGTAACCTCCCATAATGGCAAGAGGTGTCTTCAACTCATGGGCGGCGGAAGCCAAAGCATCCCGGCAATAGCCGCAATGCTCTTCGGTTACAAGCTCCAGCTTATGCTTTACCCGGGCCATTTTCACTGATTGCATGAGGCCGACTCCCTTCCTGCTCCTGTCGCGCCTGAAGACTTCCCGAGGGCGGCAGGGATCCCCGATGATCTCTGCGCCACCAGGCATACTCTCGTCAAACGAACGCCTTCGGTTTAGTCAGTCTCAATGCCTCGGGGGATAGAGTAGAAATACTCTACAGGGGGAGACTTGATATTACCGCAAAGTCCCACAAAGTCAACGCCTAAAGTGATGAATATTCGGTTGAAGGTGGTTATCTTTTCCGGCACTAGTTTGCACCATTTGCGGGTATTCCTCTTCTCCTCAACCGCAAGACATTGCATTCCGTTGACGTGCGTCACATCACGCCAAACTAACCTATGTAGTACATAGCAAAGCCAATTGCTGGGAATAGGGAAGTGGTAATCGATGTGCGTTACCATCCTGTAACGCAGGAGATTCGCAGTGCGTCGATCCGTGTCCGTTGCCGAGCGCCGCGGCTGGGAACGCCTCCCCATCTCCATACCGTTTTTTGTTCGTGGGAGCACGGCGTCTGGTGAGGAATTCCTCGAATTCGCAACTGCTCTGAACTTGTCGGCAGGCGGTGTCCTGTTGGCCACGCGCCGCTATCTTGATCCCGGCACCGTCATTTCGCTCGAAGTCCCGGTCGCTCTGGTGAACAAGGCCCAGCTTCCCCGCTCGGTCTCGCGCCTGCAAGCCAAAGTGCTGCGCTGTACTGCCGACCGTCAGTACTTCCTCTTAGGCGTGCAATTCGAAGAGCCCCTTCTGAACCACAACCAAGCGCCGACTGACAACAAGGCTGACGGCAAGGCTCGCAGCTAGGAAACGGAATTCCTCTGAGTGCAATTCTTTGCACATATTTCAGCGAAAAATCCTTCTCTTAGCTCCTGTCTCGTGTAATTTGCTGATTGACTTTGCACTAGGAATCATATAAAAACCAGCAACATACGATGAATATGCGCATTATTTTGCGATGTGCAGGAACTTGGCTCGCGAAATGCAATTCATTGAAACTGTCCGGTCAGTTTGGATAATGATGCGTACCTTTCGCGCACCGGCGCGAATCGGCACGCCCGGACCCCTCGCTGCGCAGAACGAACAAAAGAAGCTGGCTCGGGATGACATCCAAACTGACCCGCGACGAATTGTCTCACTCATTGGCGATCTGAGGACGCGATGCCCCTGCTGGCTGGCTCGAACAACGAAAGTGCGATTTCGGTCCAACAGCTTCCGCCGGAGCCGGTCATTTTTGGCCAGACTCCGTCCATGCGCGACGTACGGCAAAAGCTGGAGCGGGTGGCAGGCGCCAATCTCTCGGTACTAATCACCGGAGAAAGCGGCACCGGCAAAGACATCATCGCTCGCCTGCTGCATCTCTATTCGCCCTGGTCCGCGGGGCCGTTTGTCAAAGTGAATTGCCCGGCGATCCCAGGGACACTGCTGGAAAGCGAGTTGTTCGGCTACGAGCGCGGCGCGTTCACCGGAGCCTACAATCCCAAACCGGGCCGGGTGGAGATGGCCCATCGCGGCACGCTGTTCCTGGATGAAATCGCCGAACTCGACGGCATGCTTCAGGCGAAGCTGCTGCAACTGTTGCAGGATGGCCAATTCAGCCGCATCGGCGCGCAGGAAGACAAGAAAGTCGAGGTTCGCGTGGTATGCGCCACCAACCGCGAACTGCATGAGGAAATTGAGCAAGGCAACTTCCGTGCCGATCTGTTCTATCGCATTGCGACCATGACCATCCACCTGCCGCCGTTGCGCGAGCGGGCGATGGATTTGCCGCTCATCTGCGAATACCTCTTGCAGTACTACAACGAGAGGCTCAATGGCCGTGCGACCATGGTGCGGCCGGCGCTGATGGCAAAGATGCAGCGGTACTCCTGGCCGGGGAACATCCGGCAACTGGAGAACCTGGTGAAGCGCTACGTGGTCATGGGCACTGAGGACGTGATCCTGAGCGAACTGCTGGAGCCCAACGAGCGCGATCCGGTCGAGGCGGTCATGCTGGACGGGCCGGTTTCGCTGAAAAAATTAACGCGGCAGACGGTCCGCAAATTGGAAGCGCGTATTATTCTCAATGCGCTGCACGCCAATAACTGGAACCGCAAGAAAGCGGCGCGCTCGCTCGATATCAGCTATCGCGCTCTTCTCTACAAGCTGAAGGAGGTTGGAATTCCCCAGCGGCGTTCCATATCCAACAACAAGCATCTGGACGACAAGGCCGAGTAACCGGTGGTGAGGTGAGTGATGGGTTTGCGACAAGAGGGAACGAAATTGTACAGGTTGGTATTCGCTTTCATCGTATTGCTGGGATTGTACGGCTGGAACGCGTGGGCGCAGGAGGCGCAGGCGCCGGATGCGGGCGCCGCCAAACCGGTCCTGCCGAATCCCGACAGCAAGGATGAGGCCAAGGCGACGCCGCTGCCGGCTACCGACACCCCGGCGCCTCGCGTCTCTCCCGCCTCCAATCCGCTTCCCGAGGGCTATGTCATCGGCATCGGCGATGCGCTCGACATCAACGTATGGAAGGAAGGCGAGCTTTCCAAGCAGGTGGGTATCCGGCCCGACGGCATGATCACCCTGCCGCTGGTGGGCGACATCAAGGCGGTGGGACTGACTCCCAATCAGTTGCAGGAACAGATTACGGCTTCGCTGGCGAAAGTATTGTCGGACCCGCAGGTCACCGTGATCGTGCTTTCGGTCAACAGCCTCAGTTACAACATCATGGGCAATGTGCTGAAGCCGGGATATTATCCGCTGAATCATCCCGTCACCATTCTGGATGCGCTTGCGCTCAGCGGCGGCTTCCGCGATTTCGCCAAGGAAAAGAAGATCTATATTTTGCGCGCGGCGCCCAACGGCAAACAGCAGAAACTATATTTCAACTATAAGGACGTTATTCGGGGCAGAAACATGGCGCAGAACATTCTTCTGCAGCCGAAGGACACTTTGGTAGTTCCCTGATTCCCGTCGTTCCGGTTCTGTGGGGGGCCAGCTCAAGCGGGAAGGTTGGGAGGATGAGATGAAACGGCAACTCGGAGCAGTGTTGATAGCGGCAATGTTGCTCTGCGCCTCTGCGGTGTGGTCGCAGAGCGACAGTTCAGGGTCGTCTTCCGGCGGCTCGGCCAGCAGTTCATCGGGCTCATCTCAGACCGGCGCTTCGAACTCATCGGCAGGCGGCTCTTCGAGTTCGTCCCAGCCCGGCTCCTCGAGTTCGTCGCAAAGCGGCTTTTCCGGCTGGTCGCCGGCCGGCTCCTCGAGCTCCTCTTCCGGCTCAACCGGCTCTTCGCAGCCCGGCATAGGGAGTCCGAACCCGACCATGTTCACCACCTGGAGCGAGTCGGGGCAAAACGGTTCCGGCGATCTGGGACAGAGTGGTGGCGACGACAACACCCAGACGGGCAGCATTGGTCCGCAGGACACCTTCAAGAACCCCGAGCGCTTGCCCGCCCTCGATCTGTTCAGCGACGAAATTTCACATGCGGGCATCAGCTTCACCACTACCGTGGGATCGACCGCCCAGCATGTCAACACCAGCGGCTTTCCCGGCTACTGGCAAGCCCTGTCCAACTTCGGCGCGGGAGTGAGTATCGCGAAGGAAGGGCCCAACTATGGCCTCGTGATGACCTACGACGGCGGCCTGAGCCTGACTTCCGGCGGCTCCAACTATAGCTACAGCCAGTTGAATCAGACAGCCACAGGCCACCTCACCTGGAACTTCGCCAAGCACTGGCAGTTCCGCCTCCGGGACACGTATCTGTACAGCGACGACCCCTTTCAGCCGTTTTTCACTTTCCTGGGGACGACGACACCGAATAACCCCAATCCGGTGACCTACTTTCCCAACACCGTGCTGGAGCAGAACCAGGGACACGCCGATCTGACCTATCAGTTGAGCCCGCACGACATCATCAACTTCACCGGCGATGAGGCCTTCACCCGCTATCTGCGCCAGCAGGTCACCAGCTTCTATAACTCGGTGGAATACGCGGGCGGCGTGTTCTACCAGCACAGCTTCAGCGCTCGGCTCGCCTCCGGCGGCGGATACCAGTTCGCTGGGCTGGACTTCGGGCACGGGCAATCGCGCGCGGGCACGCAAACCTTCGAAGGCTTTATCCAGTACGTATTCAGTTCCAAGTTGACGGCCAGCTTGTGGATTGGCCCGGAGGTGACGAACACGAAGGACATCGTTCCCGTGTTCTGTTACCAGTTTGGCTGCTTCGTACAGGTCTTCCACCAGACCAGCCTGAGTGTGGCCGAAGGCGGCCAGTTGTCTTGGCGGCCGACCAGGAAAGACGGCTTGAATGTCCAGGTCAGTCGCGGGGTTTCGAATGCCGGAGGCTTCCTCGGCGCCGCCCATATTTATCAGATCCTCGGCACCTACGGCCGACCGATTAACCGCGTCTGGAGCCTGGGTATCGGGGCCAGCTACAACGACAGTACCTCAGTCTCGGATTTCCGCGCCAGCCAATATCTGCGGTCCGTCAACGGGACGGTTGGGGTTAGCCGCAAGCTTTTCAACGACGCATGGACCATGAACGCGTACTACGCGTTCATCGATCAAAAACAAAACTACTTCGGTGCGCCGATCACGATTGCGACCAGCGGTTTTGGATTCACGGTTCGGTACACCTGGGACCACGGACTGGGACGGTGATTTTATGATGCAGGAATTTGACGATCAGAGATCGGGGCAGGGCTTCGACGAATATTGGGCCATCGTGCTGCGCCGCAAGTGGTGGATCATCGGCCCGCTGTTCTTCGGCTGGGCGATTGTGTTCGCCTCAGCGTGGGTCCTGCCGAAGACCTACGTATCGAGCAGCACCATTCTGGTAGAACCGCCCAAGGTGCCCAGCAACCTGGTGGCGCCCAACGTCGAGGTGGATCTTGCCGACCGCGTGCAGAGCATGAGCACGCAGGTGCTGAGCCGCACTCGTCTGCTCAACCTGATCGAGCGATTCCAGCTGTATCCCGGCTATTCGTACTCGAATGACCTACAAGTAGAAAAGATGCGCGACGACATCAAGATGGACATGATCACCGGCGAGTCGAATTTGTCGAGCAAGCCGGAGTTAGTCGGGTTCAAGATTTCCTACAAGGCCCCGGACGCGGGGGTCGCGCAGAAAGTGACGATTGCGCTGACTTCATTCTTTGTCGACGAAAACGTGCGCGCCAGCCAGGAGCAGTCGGAAGCCACTACGCTGTTCCTGGATTCGCAGGTGAGAGCGCTGGGCCAGACGCTGGCCGATGAAGAAGCCAAGGTGCGCGCCTATGAGGCGCAGCATGAGGGCTCGCTGCCGCAGCAGTTGAACAGCAACATCCAGATCCTCAACGGAATTCAGCAGCAGATGCAGGGCGCGCAGGCGGCCCGCGACCGCGCCATCCAGAACCAGAACTACCTGAACTCGGTGCAGGGCCAGTACCAGAGCATGAGCGATGCTCAACTGGTGCCGACCAGCATCGACAATCAACTGGACAACGCGCGCGCCTCGCTGGCCGCGCTCCAGTCCCACTACACCGACGACTATCCCGACGTGAAGCGGCTGAAGGAGACGATTGCGTCGCTGGAGAAGCTGAAGAAGGAACTGGCGAACGAGGCGCGCGACAAGATGGAGACCGATGAGGCGACGCCGGCGCAAGTCCAGGGACAAATGCCGCTGGTCCAGTTGCGGCAGCAGCAGAAGGTGAACCGCCAGGAGATTGAAAAGGCGGAAAACACCATACGGCGGTTGCAGCAGGAGGCGCAGGTTTATCAGGCGCGCCTGAACGCCACTCCGGCGGTGGAAGCCGAGATGGGCGACATGGTGCGCGATTTCGGCAACATGAAGAAGGAATATGCCGAACTGCTGGCCAAGAAGCAGCAATCGGCGCTGGCCACCAGCCTGGAAAAACAGCAGCAGGGCGCGCAGTTCCGCATCATTGACCCGCCGTCTCTGCCTGACAAACCGAACTTCCCCGATCGTTTCAAGTTCTCACTGGCGGCCATCGGCGCGGGCTTCGCCTTCGCGGTGTTGTTCGGCTTCGGCGCCGAGTTCCTGGACGACCGCATCCGCGGCGAGCAGGCCCTGACCGACACGGTGGATCTGCCGATCTTGGCGGAGATTCCGCCGCTGTCCACGCCGAAGGAGCTGCGTCGGGCCCGCTGGGCGCCACGCCTGGCGTTTATCTGCGCCATGCTGACCGTCCTGCTGATGCCGGCCGGCGTTGCCTACGTTTACTACTGGAGCTCGTAAATGTACAAACAATTCTTCGGGCTGGCGCGGAACCCGTTTGAGATCAGCCCGGACCCGTTCTTTTATCATCCGACTCCGCGCCACAACGAAGCTCTGGCCAATCTGCACTACGGGGTGGGCCGCCGGAAGGGCTTCATTGTCATCACGGGTGAGGTAGGGACGGGCAAGACGCTGCTGGTGCGCTGCCTACTGTCCGAGCTGCGCAAGAACAACATCGTCTTCGGCTACGTCTTTAATCCGCTGCTGCCGGTGGTCGAGTTCTTCCAGTACATCATGGCCGACCTGGGGCTGCCCTATGCGGGCCGCACCAAGACGGAAATGCTGCTCGACCTGAACCGCTTCCTGATCCAGCGTCATGCGCGTGGGTTGATCACTGCGCTGGTGGTGGACGAGGCGCAGGCGTTGCGTCCGGAACTGCTGGAGGAGATCCGGCTGCTGACCAATCTCGAGACCTCGCAACAGAAGCTGTTGCAGATCGTCCTGATGGGCCAGCCTGAGCTGGAGATGGTGCTGGACTCGCCCGAGTTGCGCCAGTTGAAGCAGAGAGTAGCTTTGCGCTGCCAGTTGCAGCCGCTGGACCACGCCCAGACCCGCGCCTATGTGCTGTCGCGCCTGGAGCGCGCCGGCGCCGCGCCCGAACCGCCAATCTTCTCCGAGGATGCGCTGGAGAAGCTCTTCGAATATTCGCGCGGGATTCCGCGCATCATCAACAACCTTTGCGAAAACTCCATGGTCAGCGCTTTCGCCCACGAACAACGGCCGGTGACGGGGGAGATGATCACCGACGTCGCGGCGGATTTCCGGCTCATCACTCCAGCTTTGCCGGAGGAAGTGCCGGTATCCCTCGCCGCCGCCGACGAGACCAATGACGGTCTGCTGCGTTCGTTGTTCCGATTGTTGCGCACCATGGATGGCCAGACCATGCGAGCCGAGAAGACCATGCAAGCCACTGCCGGAGGAGAGTCCAGACCATGAGTCGAGTGTACGAAGCGTTACAAAAGTCCCAGGGTGAAAATTCCAGTGCCTCGCCTCTGGTTGTCGATCAACCCGAAGCCCGCGGCGGAGTCGCCACAGCGGTTGCGTCTGCCCCGTCGCTGGTTGCCCCCGAACCGGTTGTCCAGTCGCTCAACGTGCCTGCGGACCGTGTTCTCCATCCCATGCCTACCCCGGAACAGCGCCTGGTGGCTCTGAGCGATCCCGACGGCAAGGGCGCGGAGATGTTTCGCGTGCTGGCCACGCGCCTGGCGCACATGCAGAACAAGCGCCGCCTGCAGAAGCTGCTGGTGACTAGCTCAGTGGTCGACGAAGGCAAGTCCGTCGTCGCCGTGAATCTCGCACTCACGCTGGCGCGGCGTCCCGACACGCGCGTGCTGCTCATCGAAGCCGACCTGCGGCGGCCCACGGCCGGCGCCCTGCTTTCCAGTAAAGGATTGCCCGGCATCAACGACTGGAGCGAAGGCAAACTCGCGCTGGAAGACTCGCTGTACCAGGTGCGCGATCTGCCGCTGTGGTTCCTGCCTGCCGGCCGCCCCATGAACGAGCCGCTGCCGCTGCTGGAATCCGACCGTTTCGCCAAGATGCTCGAGGCCGTTTCCGCCAGCTTCGACTGGGTGCTGCTGGATGCCACGCCCCTGCTGCCCATGGCCGACTCCACTTCGCTAGCGCGGTTGTGCGATGGCGCTCTGGTGGTCGTACGCGAGGGCGTCACCCGCAAGAAGGTGCTGAACAAGGCCGTCGCGTGCATCGAGCGCTCCAAGCTGGTGGGCATGGTGTTCAACGAGGCTTCCACGCTGAACATCGACTACGAGACCTATTACGGCAGCAACCACTCGGCCGACAAGGCGAAGAAAGAGTCGAAGAAACAAGCCAAGAAGGAAGCGCAAAAAGAAGCGGAGCAGGTCAAAGCAGCCTCGGCATGATTCGTCTGTTCAATGCCTATTTCCCCACCCGCACACTGTTGCTGACGGTGACCGAGGCTTTACTTGTCACGCTTGGCTTCGTGGCGGCGGTGGTGTTTTGGGCGGGAACGGCGACCGACGCCAACATCTATCTCTTCTACGGCGATAGCGCTTCGGGGCCGAACGGCATCGGCCGCATCGGCCTGCTGGTCGCCATCTTCGTGTTGCTGATGTACTACTTCGACCTGTACGACTCGATCGTTCTGTCGAATCGACGCGAAGTGGTGACCCGGCTGGTGGGCGTGCTGGGCTGCGCTTTCGTCACGCTCTCCGTTCTGTACTACGCCTTCCCCGAAATCCGGCTGGTGGGCAGCACGCTGTGGATGGGCGTCGGCATTGTTGCCGTCACTGTCCCCGCCTGGCGCAAGCTTTTTTTCGCGCTGAACCGCTCGGCGCGGTTTTCCGAGCGCGCCATCCTCTACGGCGATGGGCCGCTGGCATTGCCGCTGATGCAGGCCATCAGCAACCGCTCCGAACTGGGCGTGCGCGTGGTGGGCTTTGTCGGTCAGGCGGGCGACGCAGCCGGCGGCGTGCCATGCTTCGGCGACGACGATCTGGAAGACGTCGTGGTGCAGCGCGGGGTGCGGCGCATCGTGGTCACCATGGGCGACCGCCGCGGCAAACTCAAAGTTGACAAGCTGCTCAAGCTGAAGACGCGCGGTGTCTACATCCAGGATGGGCCCGAGTACTACGAGAGCATCACGGGGAAAATTCCGCTCGACTCGCTGCGCCTGAGCTGGCTGCTGTTCTCGAAGGGCTTCCACGTGAGCACGCTGCTTCGTCTGTACAAGCGCGTGTTTTCTCTGGTGCTGGGCTCGTTCGTCATCGTCCTGACTTCGCCCATCATGCTGCTGGCGATGATCGCCATCCGGCTGGATTCGCCCGGCCCGGCCATCTTCCGCCAGAAGCGCGTCGGCGAACACGGCAAGCTGTTCACGGTTTTCAAGTTTCGTTCCATGTTCGAGGGTTCGGACAAGAAGCATCTCCGCCCCGCCGAGGACGACGACGATCGCATCACGCGCGTCGGCAAATGGCTGCGGCGCACACGCATCGACGAGCTGCCGCAACTGTTCAACATCGTGAAGGGCGACATGGCGTTCGTCGGCCCGCGGCCCTTTGTTCCCGAGCAGGAAGAGGAGTGCGCGGCCGAGATTCCGTTCTATAAGGAACGTTGGCTGGTGAAACCGGGCGCGACCGGGTGGGCGCAGATCAATCGCGGTTACAATGTTACTCTGGAAGATAATCGAGAGAAGCTGGCTTACGACCTCTTTTATATCAAGAATGTTTCGCTCGGCCTCGACCTGTTCATCATGTTCTCGACCATCAAGATCCTGCTGCTGGGTCGCGGCGGACGGTAAAGCATTAACCACAGAGACACAGAGACACAGAGGTTTCGAACACCGTTGAGAGAACACTCATCCGCGAATAAGAAGCCCTCACAAAGCCCACTCTTTTTCTCTGTGTCTCGGTGCCCCTGTGGTTAGCCCGATTTTCGAACTGGCATAGCGCTCCAAGGAACTCACTGCATGAAAAAAGCTCTCATCACGGGAATTTCGGGCCAGGACGGCAGCTACCTTGCCGAATATCTTCTGGGCCTCGGCTATAGCGTTTACGGACTGGTGCGTCGCGAGTCGTCCACCATGCGTTTTCTCGAGGACGTGAAGGACAGGATTGAGCTCCTGTACGGCGACATGCGAGACACGGTCTCGCTCGAAGTCGCCTTCGCCAAGGCCACGCCGGATGAAGTTTACAATCTCGCGGGTCAGGTCTTCGTGCCCACCAGCTGGCATCTGCCGGCCGAGACATTCGACATCAACGTAGGCGGCCTGGCGCGCGTGCTCAATATTGTCGAGCGCCTCAAGCCCGATACCCGCGTCTATCAGGCCTCCAGCTCGGAGATGTACGGCAACCTCGACGGCCTGCGCAACGAAGACACGCGCCTGTCGCCGACGTCGCCGTATGGTGTTTCGAAGACGGCCGCTCACAAGCTCTGCGAAGTCTATCGCGCGCGCGGGATTTACGCGGTCGGCGGCATCCTGTTCAATCACGAGTCGCCGCGCCGCGGCCCCGAGATGGTGACCCGCAAAATCACGCTCGCCTCCGCCGACTGGGCCAAAGGCAGGAAGAACAAGCTCAAGCTGGGCAATATGGATGCGCGCCGCGACTGGGGCTTCGCCGGCGACTATGTGCGCGCCATGCACGCCATGCTGCAGCAGGCCGAGCCGAAGGACTACGTGATCGCGACCGGGAAGTCGCATAGCGTCTTTGAGTTCGTCGCCGAAGTGCTGCAGTGCCTCGACCTGGTACCGGCCGGTGGCGATCTCGCCAAGGTGGTCAACGAATACGTCGAGGTCGATCCCAAGCTCTTCCGCACCGGAGAAATTCACGATCTGCGCGGCGATGCAGCCCTGGCCCGTAAGGAGCTGAACTGGCATCCCGAGGTCGATTTCCACGGCCTGGTGCGCATGATGGTGAAGGCTGATACTGGCGCCAAGGTAAAAAAAACTGAAGCGCAGTTCGCCACCACCGGGGCATAGCGCAAAATGACCGCCGCCGCATCCGTTACCCCTGAGCCTTCCAGGGAGAAGAAGCCGCTAGTCCGCCGTCTGCTCGGCTGGCTGCTGGCGGCTTTCGTTCTCCTGGCGCTGCTGTTCGGTATTGCCGTCCTGAACAACAACTATTCGTTCCACCGGCGTTCGCGCGCGGAGTTCAACCTGCAGCTCGGCCGCTCCATCGAAGGCTCGACGCAGTGGATCCTTTCGCACCCGGAGAACTACGGCAACCCGCCGCTGATGTTCATGGTGGGCGACATGGCGGAGATGTCTGGCGATCCGCGTTTGCAGCAGTACGTGCAGGGATATCTGGCCAGCGACCGCGTCCATATCCCTGGCCGGGCACTGACCTGGTATTACGCGCGCTGGGCGTTTCCCACTTTGTCGGTGCCCATGATCCCGCGCGACCTCGTACCTTATTTGAGCTGGCAAGACCGCTGGTTCGGCTACGCCAGCGCACCCGACAAAGTGGACATCACGCCCGAAGACCGTGCCGACCTGTTTTCGCCAAACAAGTACAGCTGGGGCATCCGGCTTCATCTTCAGCTCATCGCGCTCGACATTTATCGCCGCTTCAATGCGCCCTCGCCTGAGTTGAACGCCGCCATCAATCCCGTCGCCGAAGGCGTGGCGCACGACGCCTTCTGGGACTTCCGCGTCAACGATGCCTACTACCAGCGCAATGCCACCATCCTCGGAGCGGGCCGGCCGGACCTCGTTCGCAGCCGCTGGATCGACCGCATGCTGGATGCGCAAAACGCAGACGGGACGTGGAACTTCTGCTGGCACGGGGTGTGGTGCCGCGGGGTGCTGGAGTTCAGCCGGACCCAGAGCGATTACGGTCACTCGACCGTGCAGGCGGCATGGGCGCTGTACATGCTGAAATACCGGTACGGAGACTGGATCGCGAAGAATTATCAGTGACGCGAGTCAGTCACGAATCGCTGTAACGCGCTGCCGCACATCCGCGAGGAATGCCTCGTCCTTAATATCCCCCAAGTTAATCTCCACATTGGCCAGCGCGCCCTGAACTGCGGTGTGCGCTAGCGACGCTCCGACCGTTAAGTCCGACGCCATCTTGGGATTCGTGATTGGGCGCAACGATTCGATGATCCTGCCTACTTCCCGGGCACGCTCAGCGACCACGAGCGGCACCAGCGTCGCCTTCTTCGTCGCCGCTTCAATCTCGGCCTGCGCCTCGGGATGATCTTTCGCCTTCTTGAAGGCGGCCATTACCTCATTGAACGACGCGGCATCGGCGTCGATGGACGCTTTGAACTGCTCGCGCATCTCGCCCAGTCGCGCCAGCGCATCGCTCAACTCGCGCTCGTATTGTGCATAAGCCTTTTTGCCGCGCGACATGCCCGCTACC